>OBEQ012561225.1_pt1 | contig 14601 bp, 15 predicted proteins | sample 1670901 | NCBI WGS metagenome assembly OBEQ01 (sample SAMEA104232315, study PRJEB22302) | groundwater metagenome | biome: forest; feature: aquifer; material: groundwater | place: USA | collected 2011-08-07 | depth 5.4 m
CCGACGACCACTACATCCGATTTATCAAGCATTTCGTGCAGAAAATCCTTGTCCTCGGGGGAAGTCCAATCGCTGAAATGCCCCTCATCAAGGGCGATTTTCCCATCGATGGTCGTGGCGGCTATAGCGATGCAGCGCATGCATCTATTGTAGCCGAGGCGATTGCTTTCATGAAAGCCATCCCGTACAATGCTGCCTTCCATGCCCGCACTTACCGAGCGCGATACAAAAAAGATACTCATCGCACTTGCGGTCTATCTCGCTTCTCTTTTTGCCGCCAACACGCTTGGCCTCAAAATAATGCCGTTCATCCTCGGCCTCCACGTCTCCGTAGCCGTCTTCTCGTTCCCATTCGTCTTCCTCACGACCGACGTCATCGGCGAGGTCTATGGCAAACGCATGGCGAAACTTTTCGTCCTCGCGGGTTTTATCGCAACCGCAATGTTCGTCCTCTACTCATTCCTCTCGCTCGCGCTCCCGTGGGATGCGGCAGGGGAATGGGTCCATCCCGCATACAACACCGTCTTCGGCATCTCGTTGCGCATCGCAATTGCCAGCATTGTTGCATTCGTAGTCGCCGAGTATCAGGATGTCATCTCATTCTTTTACTTCAAGAGCAATGTCGGCTCCAAGTATTTCTGGATACGCTCCAACCTCTCGAATCTCTGGTCCCAACTGCTTGATACCGTACTTTTCATGACCATTGCTTTCTACGGCGTCTACAGCAATCCCACGCTCCTCCGCATTATCATCACGTGGTGGCTCTTCAAGGTAGCTATGGGCCTCCTCTACACACCGCTCTCCTACCTCGGTCTCCGATTGTTGCGCTACAAATCAGCATGAAGGTCGTGCCCGTGAAAACGCGGGTTTTTGCTGAGGAAGAAAATCTCGTCCAATTTATTCTTGAGCATGTTCCGACGCTCAAAAACGCTTCTGTAGTTGCCGTAACCTCCAAGATAGTTGCGCTCTCCGAGGGGCGGACAGCGGTCGTCTCAAGTGACGAAGAAAAAGAGCGGCTCATCCGCGCAGAAAGCGAGCGGGCAATTCCAACCAAATACGTGATGCTTACGGTGAAAGACGGAATGGCAATGGCAAACGCGGGCATTGATGATTCCAACGGCAATGGCAAGCTCGTGCTTTTGCCGAAGGATAGTTACAAGGCGGCGGAGATGATTCGCTCGGAATTGTGCAAGCACTACGGAATACAAGACCTCGGCGTGCTTATTACCGACAGTCGCGTGCAACCACTTCGGGCTGGGGTCGTTGGTGTCGCCCTCGGATACGCCGGTTTGCGTGGAGTCCATGATTATCGCGGGACTCCGGACATCTTCGGCCGCACGATGAAAATAACGCAAACCAATATTGCGGATTCACTCGCAACAGCCGCCACGGTCGTTATGGGCGAAGGGAGTGAGCAGCAGCCGCTCGCTGTCATCCAAGATGCGCCCGTAGAGTTTGCCGACACCGTCAAGCGTTCAGAACTTCAAATCAACATCGAAGACGATATGTACGGCCCGCTTTTTGCTTAGAAGAGGTGAGAGAAAAACCACGTTATTGAATGCCATAGGTTGCCGAAGAAGCCACCATCAGCATTTGCGGCTGCGGCTGTTTGTTCCGTAGCCGTAGGCGGTGTTGCTTGTGGTGGGCTAGTCGAAGCCGTCGCTGCCGGCGGCGTCCTTTTCGGTGCCGGAATCTTCACTTTTTGCTGAGGTTTCTTTGCGGTTGTCGTAGCAGTGTTCGTTGTCGTTTCCGGTACGGCAAGCGTCGAGGTTGCGGTACTCTCCGGTGTCGAAGTTGCGATTGCAGGAGTACTTGTTGCTACAAGAGGAATGGTCGATGTTGCCGTCGATGTTGCGGAGATCGTTGCGTCACCACTCGTCGTGTTTGCGGGTCGCGAATACGTCGAAAGTAAAGAGTTCCACGTTTTGCCGAGCGCTGCCGGAATCGCATACGAAGTCGTCCATACACGATTATCTGCGCTTACTGCTGTCGGATCGACTCCGCCGTCCGGTTGTTGCAGCGAGGCAAGGTAATCATTCGGATTAATCCCGCTCGGCGCCCAGCTCGACGGGGATTCTCCAAGGGCGGCAATCGCCTGCAGTGCCCAGCTTGTCGAGAAGCTGTTGCCGAAACCACCGTCGGTCTGCTGATGGGTATGAAGGTAATTTTCCGCATTCGCCATAGCTGAAACGACGTTCGGCAGAGAGCTGACTTGAGAGAGCGCCTGTACTGCTGCGGCCGTCACATCTACGCTGTCATCCCAGCCGCCGCTCGACGTCTGTGCCGATAGGATGAACGCAACGCTCTTTTTGATGATGTCGTCGCTTGACGTGTATCCGGCATGCAAGAGCGGAAAGAGTGCGAAAATGTCGTCGGTTGCCAGTGTGTTGTAGCCGATCTGCGTGCCATCGAAAGCGTTTACGATAGGCGTGATGTAATTCGTTGCTGTTCCCGTGTAGGGATCAATGCCGAGTGCCATGAGTGCCATCGCGTGCCGCTCGTAATCGGTCGCAGCGGAGAGGGCAGGCGAGGCGGTCAAAAGATAATTGCGGAGAGCTGTTTTGGCGGCGCCGGAATCCGAAGCGGCGAAGGCGATCGCGACCCAATCGGTATATAGGGAAGAGCTGAATGAGCCGTTGGCGTTCTGCTTCGATGCAAGATACGCGAGCGCGGAAGGGACGTTGAGCTGATAGTGCAACGTACCCGCGCCCCCTCCGCTCGGGGCCGTTGAAGGGGCGCTCACAACAAACGACGTAGAGGGAAAATCAAAATCCTCCTGCACGGCGACAGCGTAGGTGCCCGTCGCGCTCAGTGTGAATGTCGCCCGCCCGCTTGCATTTACGGGAGAAGATTGAAGGGTCGTAAACGTAAAGCCGGAGACGGTGCCGATGTCGACGGTGAATCCGGTCGTCGCATTGTAGCTGCCCGTCGCAGGATCGAGCTCCTCGACTTCAATCGTGAAGGGTGAGCCGGCAACCGGCGACGGCGTAATAACGACTGCCTGTCGCGAGCTGTTATATGAATAATACAGTTGCATCACATCACCGTCATGCAGCTCGACGGAGCTCATGCCGACGGTTGGAGCCGATCCGTTGATCGCGAAGAGCCACGATGGAGGGAAAAGAGTGCAAAGTGGAGTTGACGTGCTCGAAGGGATCGAGACACAGCTCACTTGAAACCCGAGAAAGCCGAAATAGTCGAGCTGTGTAACATCAAAATCGGTCGTTTGGGCATCAAGGGCTTCGAGCACCGCTATGGCAGAACGTGCGGTCGCGGTCTCGGGTGTTGCGCCTCCCGTTGGTGTCAGATTCACATCCGGCGAGCCGGAAGCGGGGAGTGTGACAATGGCAGAAGTTGCAAGCGTCGTGCCCACATAAATTTTTATAGTCGCCGTTTCAACCGCAGGAGTGTATATACCGACTTGCGATGTTGTAGTCGAAAAGTTTCCCGTCGCGTCCGTCGCGGTCCACGTTACTGTTGTGGTTCCGAGCCCAAACGATTGCGGGGTATAGGTGACGACTGGAGCGGGGTCGGTGTCGTCCGTTGCTGTTGCGGCAACGAGAAGAGGGGAAGCGGGAATGGTTGTCGTAGCGAATGTCTGGTCTGCAGGCGGGGTAATAACGGGCGCAGTAGTGTCATCTGCAAAAGCCCATAACGGCATCAGGATTGATACGAAGAGCGCGGATATAAAAAAACGGATAGTCATACGATTAAAAATAATGATTAATAACTTTTTTCATACTTCCACTCGACGGCATCGCCCGTTTTGAGTGCCGTTTGGGAGGCGCCGGTATTGGACAATTTCCCATTGAGGTAGAGCATCCAGTTGTATCCGCCTTCCGCATGCGTACCGTTTATTGAATCCACAAAAAACCCGAGCGAGGGATAATCGCGACCCGTGAATATGAAGTCACTTGTCGACGCAAGAGTGCGCATCGTATCGAGAACGCTTGAGCCGGCAGGAGCGAACGCCGCGTATGACCTTCCGGCGACGGAAAGAGCGACATTCGCTTTCGGTGCGGAGATTGTCTCAGACGTACTTGTTCCGGTATTCGTTGCCGTCTTGGTGTGGACTGGTTCTGCAGAAGTCGGTATTGATTTTGAGGTTATGGCGTTGGTCGTTGCTTCGGTTTGAACTGACGGAGTCGTTTGTGCGACCGATGATGCTGTCTGATTAATCCCACTGTTCAGCGCAAAAAGTACGCCAATCGTGATGGCGACGAGTGCACCGGCTGTAAGATATGTTTTTGTACTGGTGTCCATAACGCGAAATCTCTGCCGAGAGCAGAGATTTGTGATACACACGCCGTATAAAATACGATCGCATGGGATCCTGCTCGGGAGACGGATGATGATGGCCGGACTTGTCTCTTGCGAGCATTACCGTTGCGGCACAGTAGGAGAATCAAACTCCACTTCCTATCCGCTTTTTCTAACTGCGGATCCCTTTGCAGGGCAATCAACCGTGGATGCGCATTGTATTCTCCTTGTGCTCCCGCGCAAGGTGGATAGCAGAGTGCAGAACATATTTCAAATAAGTAAATATGCTACGATACGTAAATGCCGCAAGAAATCACGAGTCCGGCATTCTTCATCGGACAAGGTGCAAGCGAGAGCGATCTGATTTCGTTCGGTTCGGGACAGCCGGATCTGCCGCCGCCGCCTTCCGCATTCAGCGTTTTGGAGCATTTCAGGCAGTTCAAGTACGGCGCCGTGCAAGGGGAACTCGCGCTGCGCGAAGCGATAGCGAGGGAGCACCCGAGCGCGACCGCAGAGGAGATCGTTGTCACCAACGGCGCTTCCGAGGCAATTGACCTTGTATTGCGTGCGATCGCGGTATCCGGAGGTCGAGTTGCACTTCCGCGCCCGTACTACTACTCATATCCGCACAACGTCACACTTGCGGGCATGACGCCTGTCTACTACGAGCTCGAGAAGGGAAAGATCAATTTTGATACGTTCGAAAAAACGGTGCAGGGCTGCCGCGCGGTCATGATCAATTCTCCGTCAAACCCCACGGGGACGGTGCAGGAGATCGACACCCTGAAGCGCATAGAGGATTTGTGCAACAATCTCGGCATCTATATTCTCTCCGATGAGGTCTACAAGGATCTTATTTACGTGCGCGAGAATTATCCTCTAAAAGGAAAGCGAGTTGTTACCATCAATTCTTTCTCGAAGACCTACGCCATGTGCGGCATGCGGCTTGGATATTTTCATACGCTCGACCGCGCACTTGTCGAGCGTGTCGTTGAGATGAAATCACATACCTCGATGAACACCTCGCTTATTTCGCAGGCGATGGGTCTTGCTGCGATGGGCGAGCGCTCCACCTACGTCGCTGCGCACGTCCCTGTCTGGCAGAAGCGCCGAGACATCATCTACGAGGGTTTGCGCGACCTCGGCCTTGATCTATGGAAGCCCGAAGGCGCGTTTTACGTCTTGCCCAAGATCAAAAACTCGACGCGCTCGATGCACGACCTCTATTACAACTATAAGATAATCACCTACGACGGTGTGTGGTTCGGCGCACCGGACCGGCTGCGCTTCAGCTACGCGCTCGATACTTCCAAGATTGAGGAGGGTTTGCAGCGCTTGAAACAATTCCTTGCCACTGAACATGCGGCATACAAGTAGCGCGCCGTTATGATAGGACTGTTTGATTCCGGATTCGGCGGCCTCCACGTACTTCGCGGCATCGTAAAATCTCTTCCGGAATATGGATACATCTATCTCGGCGATAGCGCGCGTGCACCGTATGGTCCGCGATCATCCGATGAGGTGTACCAATTCACCAAACAGGGTGTTGAATTTCTTTTCGCGCATGGGGCAGAACTTGTTGTGCTTGCGTGCAATACGGCATCGAGCGAGGCGCTCCGAAAACTTCAAGCCGACTATCGAACCGACCCTAATAAAAAAGTATTAGGTGTGTTAATCCCGTTTGCAGAGGCAGCGGTAACACGAACGAAGAATAAGAACGTCGGGGTCATGGCGACCGAGGGCACAGTACGCTCCGGCTCGTTCTCCCGCGAGATCACAAAAATCGACCCCGAGATCAAAGTATTCCAGCAAGCGTGTCCGCTGCTCGTTCCTCTTGTCGAGGCGGGTACGCAGGATTCAGAGGAGGCCGAAGCACTCGTCCGCGAGTACGTAACCCCGCTGCTCGAGAAGAATATTGATACGCTTGTGCTCGGGTGCACGCATTACGGGATTCTGGAAGAAAAGATCCGCAGCGTCGTTGGTCCTGATATCAATATTATTTCGGATCGCGATGTAATGCCTGAAGGGCTTGAGAGATATCTAGAGCGGCATCCGGAGATCAAAGCCCGCCTCCAAAGAACCGGAACAATTAATTTTTATTGCACGGGAGACAAAGCCCCTTTCGAGACCCTCGGAAGTGTATTTTTCGGCAAACGTATTCAGGCGGAGCGGGTTGAGCTATAGTTCTCGTATGGACTGCGAAAGTACCTTCAAGGGCAAGCGGGTCACCTTTATGGGGCTTGGACTTCTCGGGCGCGGGGTCGGGGATGCGGAGTTTTTGGCACAGTGCGGCGCACAAGTCTTGGTCACGGACAAAAAAAATGAAACAGAACTTGCGGAATCGGTGGCGAAATTGAAACAGTATCCCAATATCACGTTTCATCTCGGCGGGCATGATATCGGGGATTTCACACAGTGCGACATGCTGTTGAAAGCCGCCGGCGTTCCGCTCAATTCACCGGAGATTGCAGCTGCACGCGCTGCGGGTGTCTCCATAGCAATGTCAACAGCGCTTTTCGCAAAATACGCGATGGAAGCGGGCGCGAAGGTTGTCGGCATCACCGGCACGCGCGGCAAGACCACCGTATCGCACATGATCCAGTATTCTCTAATTCGCGCGAATAAGAGAACAGTTCTTGGTGGCAATATTCGGGGTGTTTCAACACTCGCAATGCTGCCGCAAATCAAAAAAGGGGACACCGCAGTCCTCGAACTTGACTCATGGCAATTACAGGGATTCGGGGATCTGAAAATAAGCCCCAATATAAGCGTTTTTTCAAACCTCATGCCGGATCACCAGAATTATTATCCGGATATGGAGACGTATTTCGCCGACAAAGCGAATATTTTTCGCTTCCAGAAAATGGGCGATGTACTGATCGTGAGTGCGTCAATCGCGGATCGAATACGCAGTGAGCATCCGCCGCAGGATCCGATCATTCCAGAGATGATACCCAAGGACTGGGATCTACAAATAATTGGAGCACATAATCGCGAGAACGCATCACTCGCTGCAGCCGCACTTTCTGCTCTCGGACTTACCGAGCAAGAAATAAAAGATGGGCTTGAATCATTTGAGGGTGTGGAAGGTCGCTTGCAGTTGGTACATGAAATGCACGGAGTGAAGATTTACAACGACAACAACGCGACAACTCCCGAGGCAACCATTGCCGCGCTCCGCGCGCTCGGAAAAGATACCACCCTCATCACCGGCGGTTCCGAGAAGGGATTGGAGTTGAAAGAACTGGTCTCGGAGATACAAAAAAGTGTTTCCCGCGTTATCGTTCTCACGCATCCCGATTACGCCGGAAGCGTACGATTGAAAAAAGATCTGGACGCTGCGGGTATCACGTATGAACAGGCGCACAATTTAAAGAGTGCAGTGGCAGATGCCCTCCGGCACACCAAGCGGGGAAGTATTTTATTCAGTCCCGCATTCGCATCCTTCGGGATGTTCAAGAATGAGTACGAACGCAACGATCAATTTCTGGAAATTATCCGGCAGACGGGAGGCGCTGCATGAGTATCTCGATGCCTTTGCGCATCGTCTTGGATATTTCAGGATCGCTCTGTAGGTCCTTGATGGTCTCCTGCAAACGGCTGTCGATGCCGTTCTCGTTATCGAAGAGGTAGGCAGGGAATTCTTCGAAGCGCTCGAAGTATTCCTCAAAAACTTTCTTGCGAATCTTGGCATTCAAGCTCGTCGCCGCAGCTTTCAATTCCTCAAAATCGAACTTTGGTTTTTTCTGTGGATTCTTCACAGGATAAGTGTATCTTCTTTTGCCGCGCGGCGATAGTTGCCATTGCCAGCGCGTCCTTCATAATCATCCGTATGCCAAAACACATCTACATGGTCGGCACCCCAGTACCACATGCTTTGCATGGCTACGGGGCAGGTCGGCTGCAGGTTTGATAATACATATGGATTTACCGAAGAATATATATTTCGTTGGAATAGGTGGGATAGGGATGTCCGCACTCGCGCAATACTTGGACCATACCGGACACGAAGTTTCCGGCTCAGACAGAGAAGAGTCGCCGGTCGTAACGATGTTGGTACAGAAAGGCATCAACGTCACTGTGGGTCACGACCAGTGCCTCATTCCCGCGGACACGGAACTTCTCGTCTATTCTGACGCAGTGCCGGAAAGCAACGTCGAACGTGTGTGGGCAAAGGAGATGAAGATACGGCAAATGTCGTATTTCGAAGCACTCGGCGAGGTGACGAGTGGGGCACGCACGGTAGCTATCGCGGGAACACACGGAAAGACGACGACGACCGGAATGCTCGCGAAGATATTGCAGTATGCGGAAAAAGAGCCGACCGTTATCGTCGGCTCCATTGTACGTGATTTCGGTTCGAATTTTTTGGCGGGCAAAGAAGATCTCTTTATCGTCGAAGCATGCGAATACCGCGATCACATTTTGAAATTGAACCCTGAGATCCTCGTCATTACCAATATCGAGCTCGATCATACGGATTACTTTCCGAACCTCGAGGCGCTGCAGGCGACATTCCGCAAAGCGGCGGCGCGTGTGCCCAAAAACGGCATCATCATCACCAATCCGTATGACCCTGTGATCGCGGCCGTGCTCTCGGAGGCCAAAGCGCCGATACTCGATTACACGACCCAGACGGTGCCTGCACTTGAGCAGATAGGGGAGTTCAACCGGATGAATGCCCGCGCCGCCAAAGCGGCGGCGCGCGCCCTCTTTCCGCACTTGCAGGAAGAATATACCGACCGCGCACTTATGGAATTCAAAGGCTCGTGGCGAAGATTCGAATACAAAGGTGAGACGCCGAGCGGGGCGGTGGTCTACGACGATTATGCACATCATCCGACTGCGATCCGCAAAACGATTGAGGCGGCACGAGAAAAATTTCCCGATAAGCGTATTGTTGTCGCCTTTCATCCGCACCTCTATTCACGAACGAAAAGTTTGCTCGATGAATTTGCGGTGGCCCTCGCAACAGCTGATATCGCTTTCGTCGCGCCAATTTATGCCGCACGCGAAGATCCCGATCCCTCTGTCTCTCATCGTATTCTCGCCGAGCGCGCCAGATACCACGGGGGAACCGTCGATTCGCGCGATTCCTTCGATCTCATTCGCGAGGAGCTGCTCTTTTTCGATGCGGGGCATCTCATCATCACCATGGGAGCGGGAGATATCTACAAAGTCGCCGAACAAATCGCCGATTAACAGATTTTTCGACACCCATAATAGTTGTACCATCGTACGATTATTATGTATGGGGCGGATACGGCTTTTGTTGCGGTATTTTTCGCGTTGTGCGAGAGTTACGAAATGTCTGTCGGCAAGCTGTCAATCGTGGCTACACCTATAGGTAATTTGGGGGATATTACCTTTCGCGGGCTCTGGAACCTCAAAGAAGCAAACGTTATCTATGCAGAAGATACACGCGTCATCTCGAAGTTGCTCTCACATTACGGGCTTCGCACCTCAGTACAGCGTCTCGACGCGGCGACTGAAGTGAAGAAAGCAGCCGAGATAGTCGGGAGGATCGAAGCAGGGGAGCACGTTGCGGTAGTAACCGATGCCGGCACACCAAGTATTTCCGATCCCGGTGCGCGGCTCGTTGCGTATGTGCGCGAACACTTGCCCGAAGCAGTGATTGAAGCTATCCCCGGCGCCTCGGCAATTACCGCAGCACTTTCTATCGCAGGTCTCTCAAGCGATAAGTTTCTTTTTCTCGGATTTTTGCCGCACAAGAAGGGCCGACAAACCGCGCTGAAAGATATTGCACGCTGTACTTTTCCGGTCGTCCTCTACGAGTCACCCCACCGCATACTGAAATTATTGGCCGAACTCGGGAAGTTCGCGCCCGAGTGCCGTATCACGATTGCGCGAGAATTGACGAAGGTCCACGAAGAAGTGCTTGTGGGCAGTCCGCTTGAACTTGCGGAGCGATTGGAGAAGAAAAAAGCCGTCCGCGGCGAATTTGTCGTTATCGTCGAGGCCTAGGATTGCATTCTTGGACGCGCCGCCGGTGGTTCGGGGGTAAGTTTCCATCCGAACATCTGAGTGTATTTTTGTAACTGTTGGGTAAGTGTATCGAGATCGTCGGAGTCTGGATCATCCAGTTCCAATTCGACTGTCTGGACATGTCTTTGCAACTCTCTCGCCGTTTCTTTCAGGAAAAGAGCTTTTACTTCGTCGGTATCCAGTACCTTGCGAGCTTCTTCGTTCGCTTTCTCGATGATCGCTTTTGCATGTGCCAACGTTTCAAGATGTCTTGATCTATTTTTTTGTTTGTCGCTCAGATTGCCTGATTTCTCGCGGTCGTCATGCCTTCGAACATCTATACGTTCCGGCTTCATATAAAGCATTCTGACATATCCGCGTTGTACGGGAATAGCTCATGGGGACAGCGTGGTATACTCGCGGCATGACCATCGACGCACTCATCATGCTCGCAGGCGCATTCGTCGCAGCGCTCCCGTTCCTCGGATTTCCCAATAGCTGGGATAGGTTTTTCTTGCTGGCCGCAGGCATTTTCATCATCGCGCTCGGTATCGTTGTGCGCAGGCGCTGGGGAGGGAATCCCCAATCGCCGAAGAATGCGGAAGTACGTTCCCCAAGTGTGCCCCGCCATGAAGATCAACTGGCGCAGTAGCATCATTCTCATTGGCACGGGTCTCGGACTCGCCCTCAGTGCTGCTATTGCGGCCGAGTATATAGCACCCAAGATCACCTATGTGCGTACGTTGCATGTCGCGGCGGCAGAGCCCAAGCCCGAAGTTCCCCCTCCGGCAGTACACATCAAAGAGCCCGCGGCAGTGCGCGCCATCTACATGTCACAGTGTGTTGTCGGCACGGTGTCTTTCCGTGACTCTCTCGCGAAATTCATCGAGGACACCGACCTCAACGCCGTCGTTATCGATATCAAGGATTTCTCCGGCGGCATCGGATTCCCGACTACGAATCCAGTGCTTGCACCATTCGTGTCAAAAGATTGCGGCGCCAATGATATGAAAGCATTCGTCGCATCGCTGCACGAGAAGAATATCTACGTCATCGGCCGCATCACCGTTTTTCAAGACCCGCTCTATGCAAAGGCACACCCTGACCTCGCGGTGCAGAAAGCGAGCGGCGGCGTATGGCACAACTACGGGGGACTCGCATTTATTGATGTCAACGCCAAGCCATTTTGGGATTACATCGTCGAGCTTTCCAAAGAATCATACGCGCTCGGATTTGATGAGCTGAATTACGATTACATCCGGTATCCCTCCGATGGCCCCATGAAAGAGGCGGTGTACTCTCTGGGCGCAGGAAAGTCCAAAGAGGAATCACTGGAGCACTTTTTCAAATACCTCCATGACAAAGTGGAGCCGATAGGAGTCGTGATGTCTGCGGATCTCTTCGGCTACGTCACCGTGCACACCGACGACCTCGGTATTGGTCAGGTACTCGAGCGCGCGCTGCCGTACTTTGATTACATCGACCCAATGGTCTATCCAAGCCATTACAACGCGGGCTTCGTCGGCCTCAAAGACGTCAACTCAGACCCGTATAAAGTCGTCTACGTGTCCCTGGTGGAAGCGGTCAAGCGGGCGCAGGCGACCTCGACCGTCAATTACGCGTTCAACGAAACACCGATCGCCTCGACCTCTCCGCAAAGGTACGAAAAGCCGAGCTATCCCGCCTCCGCCATTCGCCCGTGGCTGCAGGCGTTCGACTACCCCGTACCGTATACGCCGGCGATGGTCAAAGCCCAGATACAGGCCTTGGGCGACAGCGGTCTGGAGGGCTATCTCATGTGGGATGCAGCCAATAAATATCGCAGCTTGCGGCAAGTTCTAGCGCCGCAATAAAGGGAAATACGCTATACTGATGGTATGACTTCCGCTGAGACGGATGACGATCGACGCGTAACGTATTTTGCGGCGACGCACACGCGGGGAAAACGCGAAATGTTCGGTATTCGCGGGCTCGATCGCGGCAAGCACGTCTATGTCATCGGCAAGACCGGCATGGGCAAATCGACCATGCTCGAGAACATGGCGATACAAGATATTCAGAACGGGGAGGGTATTGCATTCATCGATCCGCACGGCTCGACGGCCGAAAAATTGCTCGACTTCATTCCGCACGAGCGCATCAAGGATGTCGTGTACTTCGCGCCTTTCGATACCGATCACCCCATCGGCTTCAACGTGATGGAAGACGTCGGCTACGACAAACGCCACCTTGTGGTCTCGGGGCTTATGGGAGCACTCAAGCGCATTTGGGTGGATGCGTGGAGCGCGAGAATGGAATACATTCTGCAGAACACGCTCTTGGCACTCCTCGAGTATCCCAATTCGACGCTTCTCGACGTGAATCGCATGCTCACCAACAAGAAATTCCGCGAAGCGGTTATTGCCAAGGTCACAGACCCGATCGTGAAAGGATTCTGGGTAGAGGAATTTGCCGCGTTCACCGATACCTATACGCGCGAAGCGACGCCTGCCATCCAAAACAAGATCGGTCAGTTCACTGCCAATCCCTTGATCCGCAATATTGTGGGGCAGGGGAAATCATCATTCGATCTGCGCAAGATAATGGACGAAAAGAAAATATTCATCGTGAACCTCTCCAAGGGCCGCATGGGGGAGACGAATGCATCGCTCCTCGGTTCGATGCTCGTTGTCAAGATTTATCTCGCCGCGATGTCGCGCGCCGACGAGCCGGCGGCACGTATGGCACGGCTCCCGCGATTCTATTTCTATGTCGATGAGTTCCAATCGATGATGAATGAGGCCTTCGCGGATATTCTCTCGGAGTCCCGCAAATACAAGCTTGCGCTCACGCTCGCCAACCAATACATCGAACAGATGGAGGAGGAGGTACGCGATGCCGTCTTCGGCAACATCGGTACGCTCATCGTTTTCCGCGTGGGCCCCTTCGACGCAGAGGTACTCGAGACCGTCTTCGACCCCACGTTCACGCCGGAAGATCTTGTGGGCCTCGGTATCGGACAAATTTATCTCACGCTCATGATCGACGGGGTCGGCTCCAAGCCCTTTTCCGCCGAGACCATTCCGCCCATCGATACACCTCACATCTCGTATCGCGATGACTGTGTCCGGAGCTCCCGCGAGCTCTACGGGCGCACACGCGAGGAGGTTGAAGCAATGGTCAACCAAAAACAATTAGATTTTCAGCCGCCGCCCAAAAAAGAAAAAGAGAAAGGAAGCACGTACGGAACACGACCGCGCACCGAAATAGCGCCACGCACCGAGCGGGTTGCTCCCCGCGAAGAACGTCCCGCTGCGCATGCACGAGGTAGCGGATTTGCGCCGCGACCGAGCGATGAGCAGCGAGCGCCGAGAGAGGCGCCCCCACCTATCCATTCTCCCCATCTTCCTCAGGGCGAGGCGCAGCAAAGAAATGCACTTCGGGATGCGATAGCAAAAGCACGGCCCGCGCAGGTGGAACACTCTGCCCCCACCGCCCCGATCCGCTCTCCGGCAGATATCTTGCGCGAGCGGCGTGCGGCGAAGTCCGGTTCCGGTGCAGCACCCGAGAGACCAAAACAGCCCTTCACCGAGGGTTCCGGAGGTGTAAAACAAAATCCACAATCCAATGCGGGAGGCGCTTCACGACCCTCAATTCCGCGCGATAATAGCTCGCATGAAGATAGGGGTCGGTCTCCGCAGACAGGCGAAGTATCTCCTGAAGTACTTCAGCGCGTCTTGCGCGGCGAAGAAGAGACGGGCGAATAGGTTTCTTTTCGTTTCCGCGGCGGCGACCGCACTGCTTCTTCCCGCTGCCGCGTCGGCGCAAGTCGTTATCTCCGAGATCATGTACGACGTCTCCGGTACCGACACCGATCGGGAGTGGGTCGAGGTATTCAATGCGGGATCCTCGTCCGTGCACTTCACGGATTGGAAATTCTTCGAGGCAAATACCAATCACGGTGTTACATCGGTCCAAGGCGGTGAAAATCTCCCAAGCGGCGGCTATGCGGTCATCGCGGACAACCCAACGAAATTTCTTCTGGACTGGCCTTCATACACTGGCATTCTTTTTGACAGTACCTTCTCACTCGGCAACAGCGGCGAGACACTCGCCGTGCATATGCCGCCGCCGGAACTCACCGAGACCGATTCGATAAGTTACCAGAGCGCATGGGGTGCGGGAGGCAACGGCAATTCACTCCAGCGGACAAGCACCAGCGGGAGTACATTCACCGAATCCGCTCCTACACCCGGCACGGGCTCCCTTTCTTCTTCAGGAGGTGGAGACAGCGGCTCATCTTCGGGTTCCGACACGGGCGCCACCACAACCACTGCTCAAAGTACAACCTCGGGAAATACCGCGGGCGGTTCGTTC
>OBEQ012861015.1_pt1 | contig 14597 bp, 14 predicted proteins | sample 1670901 | NCBI WGS metagenome assembly OBEQ01 (sample SAMEA104232315, study PRJEB22302) | groundwater metagenome | biome: forest; feature: aquifer; material: groundwater | place: USA | collected 2011-08-07 | depth 5.4 m
CGGGCATTACACCTGGTGGAATCCGGTCACGTTTTCCAGGGCAAAGAACGTGGGATGGCGCATCGATTACTTTCTTATTTCCAAAGCGCTGCGTCCGCGCCTGAAAGAAGCTTTTATTTTACCGGAAGTCATGGGTTCCGACCATTGTCCGGTGGGGATTGTGATAAAGTGACGCGTGACGAGTGGCCCGTGGCGCGTAAGACGTCATGAGTAAAATGGATTTTTTATGAATATTCTTGGAATTGATCACGTTGCTGTGAATGTGCGGGATCTCAGCCGCTCTTTGGAGTTTTATACCGGACTTTTAGGGCTTGCCATTTCAAAACGGGAGCATCAAAAACCGGGGATCGAACACTTTATCGATTGCGGGGCTTCACTCATCGGGCTGATCCAGGCCAAGCCGGATAGTCCGGATCATCTTTTTCAAAATGAAGGGGTCGGTGCCAACCACTTTTCCTTCCGGATTCCCGCGTGTGATTTCGAGGCGTGGCTGGAAAAACTGAGAGCGGCGGGCGTCGAGATTCTTTTTTCAAAAAAGCGCGACAAGTCCTGGTCAATTTATTTTCTTGATCCGGACGGCAATAAGCTCGAAATGACCGCATGGCCGGGGGAGGATGAGCGAAAAGCGTGACGCGTGGCGAGTGACGAGTGACACGTGACGAGCGACGCGTGCCGAGAACAGCTCATGAAACACAAAGGACAACATAAACGATGGAATCGACTGTTTGGAAGAAATGCAATACGTGTAAGAAGGATATCCTGTGCGGCGCACCGTATTACCGTTGTTCGGTTAGCACCTGCCGGTCTAAAGTAACGGGGTTTGTGTTCTGCAGTGTTTCCTGCTGGGACGCCCACATTGGTTTTCGTAATCATCGCAATGCTTTTGCCGAGGAAGAAATCGCGCCGCAAGAGCAGGGGTAGAGTAAAGCGGTCTAGCAGCGTTTAGCGCAGAGCGCGCAGGAAAAAATTTTCCCTATACGCTGTGCGCTGTACGTTATTTTCTTTTGTCAGGACAGGACGGTAATTTCGCTGCCGGCAAAAGAAACTTTTTGACCGGAGCGGACTTGAAAGTTTCTGCGGGTTTCGACGGCGCCATCCACGCTCACAGAGCCTTCTTGGATCACTTGTTTCGCATGGCCGCCGCTTTCGCAAAGGCCGCAGGCTTTGAGAAGTTTGCACAATTCGATCGAAGTACCCTGGATTTTGAATTCCATGCGGGGAGTATAACACTCAATGTCGTGAGTCGTCAGTCTTCAGTCGTGAGTAAAAACGGTCTTATAAAAAAGCGTCCCTATTTTTTTAACGGTTATCTTTTAACGGATGGATGATTCATGGTGGGTACTAAAATAACTTCGAAACAATTTTGGCTGATGAAAAGTGAAGCCAGTGTTTATTCCATCGAGGATCTCGCGCGCGACAAGACGACGTTGTGGGATGGTGTGCGGAACTACCAGGCGCGTAATTTTTTGCGTGATCAGATTAAAAAAAGTGACTTGATTTTTTTTTATCATAGCAACTCTGCCCCGTCGGGTATTGCCGGTGTGGCACAAGTGGTACGCGAAGGTTATCCTGACCCATCCGCCTTCAACTCCCAGGATGTTCACTATGATCCTAAAAGCACGAAAGACATGCCGGTTTGGTTCGCGGTCGATATCCGCTTTGTGAGGAAATTAAAGCGTCTTCTCTCACTGGCGGAGCTGAAAAAAATTAGCGGTTTAAAATCGATGACGCTTTTGAAGCGCGGCCGCCTTTCGGTCCAGCCCGTGACCGAAAACGAGTGGCGCATTATTTTGGGACTAGCAGGGGTTGAATCCCATGACTTATAAACTCTGGCTTTACCATCCCTGGCTTTGGATTGCGGTGACGCTCATGAGTTTCGGTTTCTGCGCCTGGCTGCCGCCGCGCCTTTCTAACCCTGTGCTGCGCCGCTGGGTCACCTACTGTGTCCTTGTTCCATTGAGTCTGCTCATGATTCTCTATGTTTATCCGGTGGGAATCGAATTTTGCCGCCGCCTTGCCGTTCGTCTCTAACCCGCATTCTTCTGCCGGGATTTACACATTTTTTACATGTGTTAGAATGTTCGGGCATTTACAATCAACGGAGGAATCCTGATGTCGCGGAGCCGCAGAAAAATTTTTTGGCTGGGTCTTGATATCGGCGGCACGAAGATTCTCGCGGCGCTGTTAGACAAAAACTTTAAAATACACGGTGAAATCAAAGTCCGCGTGGAGCCTGACCGGGGCAGGGATTTCTTTTTTAAAACAATCCACGGTGCGGTGAAAGACCTGCTTGAAGAGACGGGGGTAAAACCGAAACAAATCCGTGGTGCGGGTGCCGGATGCCCGGGCATTATCCATAATCCCGAAGGGGTCGTCCGGCTTTCTCCCAATCTGCCGTTTCTGAAAAATTGCAAACTCCGTAAAATACTTTCCGCTCTCTTTGACTGTCCGGCGGTGGTTGAAAATGACGTCAATGCCGGTCTTTACGGCGAGCAGCAGTTTGGGGCGGCTCGCGGCTTCAAGCATGTCGCGGGTATTTTTCTTGGGACCGGAGTCGGCGGGGCTTTTATTTTTGACGGGAAAATTTACCGGGGATTGACCGGCGCGGCCGGAGAAATCGGTCATACTTATCTTTTTCCACCGTTGGGGCTTTCTGATCCGGCGAAGGCGACAGTCGAAGGGGCTTTCGGACGTCTGGCCATCTCGGCCGAGGCGGGGCTTCTTTTAATGCAGCAAAAGGCGCCGGCTCTTTTTCAAAATACGGGGTATGATGTGAGGAAAATCAAGAGCAAGACTCTTTTGAAGGCGATTCGTTCGGGAGATACCGCGCTAAAATCCCTGATTGTAGAAAAAGCGCGTTTGCTTGGGGTCACAATGGCTAATCTCGTCAATCTGCTCAGCCCGGAATTGATTGTGCTCGGCGGTGGTCTGATGGAAGCATTGGGATCTCTGATTTTGCCGGCCGCTCGGCAAACACTTCGCGAGTTGGCCATGGTGCCGCTTGTCAAGCCGGTGCGTGTGGCCGCGGCGGAGTTAAAGGATTATGCGATCGTCAAAGGAGCTGCCAAGCTTGCCTCTGAGCAAGTGTAGTGTTTGATTTTTTATTGAGGAATTTTATTATGATAGTTCCCTCTCCCTTTGGGAGGGGGTTCGCTTGCCCGCCGTGGCGGGGGTGAGGGGTGATTCATGAAAGATAATCCGGTTCAGAAACAGCAGGTGGCGGTGATCGATATCGGCACCAGCGCGATTCGCATGGTGATTGCGGAAATTGGTCCGAAAGATGAGGTCCGTTATCTTGAAAATCTTCAGAAGACGGTGCGTTTTGGAAAAGAAGTTTTTACGACCGGGCGTCTCAGCAACGTCGCAATTCGCGATGCCATTGCGATTCTCAAAAACTTCAAAATCGTTTTTGAAAGTTTTGGGATTAAAAAAGTTCAGGCCATCGCCACCAGTGCCGTGCGTGAAGCGATGAACCGGGATAATTTCATTGATCAGGTTTTTGTGCGCACCGGGATTGATGTGGAGGTGATTGAAGGCCCGGAGGAAAACCGTTTGGAACTTCTAGCCGTGGAACACGCACTTGAAGGGAAAATGGACCTTCAGAAAAAAAACTGCCTGATTGTCGAGGTGGGTTCGGGAAGCACGGAGGTGATTATTCTCAATCAGGGGAATGTCGAAATTACCCGCACGCTTTCGCTGGGATCCATCCGTTTGCCGGAACAGGCCGTTGCTGGAAAGACGGATCCTGCCGTGATGCAGCGTGTCTTGAAACGCAGTATTCATGAAGTTGTGCTTTACGCCGCCCGCGAATACAATTTTGACCAGGTGGACACCTTTATCGCAATCGGCGGGGATGTGCGTTTTGTATCGCAGCAGCTTCAGGAGAAAATTACGGAGCGTTACGCGGTGCTTGAAAAAAAAGCTTTTGAAAAATTTGTCCATCAGATTGGAAAAATGACACCGGAGGATATTGCCGCGCAATACGGCCTGGCCTATACCGAAGCGGAAACGCTTTACCCGGCGCTTTTAGTCTACGCCAACTTTTTAGCAGAGACCAAAGCGGAAAGCATTGTGGTCCCGATGGTCAGTATTCGCGACGGTCTTCTGGTCGAAATGGCACAGATGTTTTCCGGCTATAAGCGCACGGACGTCGCGCGGCAAGTGATCAATTCCGCGCACCATCTTGGCGCCAAATACCAGTACGATAAGACTCATGCCGCTTGCGTCGCCTCTTTGGCGCTGAAACTCTTTGACTTGATCAGCCAGGATCATGGCATGGGAACGCGCGAACGTATGCTGCTAGAAGTCTCGGCGCTTTTGCATGACATCGGTGTTTTTATTTCACCGGCTTCGCATCACAAACATTCCAGTTATCTCGTGGATGCCGCCGAAATTTTCGGCTTACGGAAATCCGACAAAAATATTGTGTCCAATGTGGTGCGCTATCATCGCCGGTCTATTCCGAGATCCACCCACGTCCCGTATATGTCGCTTCCCAAGGCAGACCGCGCCATCGTTTCAAAACTGGCGGCTATTCTGCGGATCGCGGATTCCTTAGATCACAGCCACCAGCAAAAAATCCGCCAGTTTGCATTGGAGCGCGCGGAGGACCTCTACACCCTGTGGGTGGATGATGAGCTGGGCGATATTTCCCTGGAACGCAATGCCCTGATTGAAAAAGGCGGTCTTTTTGCCGAGGTGTTTGGGGCTCCGGTGGCTTTGAAGCAGGGAACCCCCAAAAAGGATTAACCGTGGCAGAAGAACCTAACCTTGGGGCAGGGCAGCGCTACTTTGAACGCGAGTTCTCGTGGCTTCAATTCAATCGCAGGGTCCTTGCGGAAGCGAAAGATGAAACCAATCCGCTTCTGGAGCGATTGAAATTCATCGGGATTGTCAGTTCTAATTTTGATGAATTTTTTATGGTCCGCATGGCCGGTTTTTCTGAACAGGACACTCTGGCGCTTGAAATCTATGCTTGGGCTTTTGAGCTGATCAGCGACCGCAATGATTACTTTACCAGGGTTCTTGTGCCTGAAATGGCCGGAGCCGGGATTTCACGCACCGTGCCGCAGGCTTTAACCGAAAAACAAACCGAATACCTGCGAAGCCTGTTTCAAAAAGAGCTCTTGCCACTCCTGACCCCGGTCGCGATTCACGCGGAACATCCGGTGCCGGTACTCAGGAATCTCGGTCTTTACCGTGTCGTCGAACTTCGCGATCCGGCGCAAAATTCTCTTTTTCACTATGCGGTGATCGAGATGCCTAAAAAATATATTCGTATGATTTCACTGCCGGTGGAACAAGGGTATTCCTTCATCCTCATCGAAGATGTTGTTTCTCTTTTTCTCAAAGAAATTTTTACCGGTTATGAAATTGTCGATCAGGGAATTTTTCGCATTACACGCGCTGCCGACTTGACCCTGGATGAGGAAAAGGACGAAGACTTTGCCAAGGTGATGACCGAAGCTTTGCGTATGCGGCGTATGAGCCACATCGTCCGGCTTGAGATCTCCTGCTCGGACCGGATCTTTGAATTTCTGAAAGCCAAGCTTCAAGTTTCGGATTACCGGATTTTTCGTAATCAGGAGTGGCTGGCCCTGCGCAATATTGCGCAGCTTGGAACTCAGCCCATGTTTGCTCATTTAGGGCGCCCGGTCTGGACTCCGGCCCCGTGTGCCGAGTTGGAACAATCCGATGACCTATGGGCGGCCATTCGGGAAAAAGACCGGATGGTGCATCACCCTTACGAATCTTTTGATACGGTGGTTCGTTTTCTGGCGGAGGCTGCGGCGGATCCGGATGTTTTGGCCATTAAACAAACCCTGTACCGCACGGACCGGAACTCCCTCATTATTAAGGCACTGGAAAGCGCTGCGCAGAAGGGAAAGCTAGTCACGGTTCTGATTGAGTTGAAAGCGCGTTTTGATGAGGAACGAAACATCGAGTGGGCCAGACGCCTGGAAGACGCTGGGGCCAATGTGCTCTACGGCGTTGCGGGACTTAAGACTCATGCGAAAGCATGCCTGGTGGTGCGCCGTGAGGTGGATGGCATTCGCCGCTACGTGCATCTTTCCACAGGCAACTACAATGAAAAAACAGCCGAGCTTTATTCGGATCTTGGTTTTTTTACTGCCGACGAGGGTATGACCGCGGACATTTCTCAATTTTTCAACATTATCACCGGGTTTTCTCATCCCAGCGGTTTTAACAAAATTGATATTTCGCCGCACGGCTTGCGCCGCAAATTGACGCGCTTGATTTTACGTGAGGCCATGCGCAGTCAAAAACAGCGGCCGGGTTTGATTATGGCCAAACTTAACTCGCTGGTCGACACGGAAATTATCGAGGCGCTTTACCGCGCGTCCCAGCAGGGAGTGCCGATCAAGCTGAATGTGCGGGGCATTTGCTGTCTGCGGCCGGGCGTCAAGGGACTGAGTGAGAACATTGAAGTGACAAGCGTCGTAGATATGTTTCTGGAGCACAGCCGTATTTTTTATTTTTCAAATGCGGGGGAGGAGAGGTTTTACTTTCCAGCGGGGACTGGATGCCCAGAAACCTGGACCGGCGCCTTGAAATCATGTTTCCGGTCGAAGATCCCAAACGTAAATCCGAGACAGCGGAATTGCTGAGACTTTATTTTAAGGATAACGTCAAAGCATGGAGGCTTGCCTCAGACGGCACTTATTCTAAAAAAAGCCCCGCAGAGGAAAAACCCTTCAGGGTCCAGGAGTTTTTATGCCGTAAGGCGGCTGAAAGCCGGAGCCAGGTCCCCAACCTGGCGTTGAAGGAAATTACACCTCGAAAACCTAAGGAAACATGATCGTGACTCGTGACTCGTGGATCGTGGATCGTAAATCAAGGTGCCGCTGTGCGGCATTCAATAGCGCGGAGCGCTTCTTTCTACGATACACGACTCACGATTCACGAATCACGGTTCCTCAATAATGACTTACGAAATCGAAAAAAAATACCGTTTAAAAAACCCGCAGGCCATGCGCCGGCTTTTGCACAAATTGGGCGCGAAAACAACAGGGACCGGACGTGAAGAAAATCTGTTTTTTGACCGTACAGGGAACTTATCAAAAAAACGGATGACATTGCGCTTGCGTTTGTATCAGGGGAAGGGGCTTCTTACGTTGAAGGGTCCCCGGTTGGTCACCAGGAGCAAAGCGGTCCGACGTTTGGAACTGGAGACTCCTTTGGATTTCAAAGCCGCCTGGGCTATTTTGACGGCGATGGGCTTCAAGCTTTGGCTGCGTTACACCAAACGGCGTGAAACGTTTAATTTGTTAGGCTCTGAAGTGGTGTTGGATTACTTTTCCGGCCGAGGATGGTTCATGGAAATCGAGGGGACCATCCGGAAAATTGAAATGATTGAAAAACGCCTTGGACTTGGGCGGAATGACATCGAACCCCGGTCGTATGTGGAAATGTTTAGAAGAAAATAGCGTCTATGAGAGCGTATCAGCGTTGCAGCGTATAAAGAAAAGCAAAAGGTGTTTTTTTCTGGACGCTCTAACGCTGGACGCTACGGCGCTATTTTCTTTATGGGACGTTGTCACGTTGGTGTTGGCATCTAAAAAAGTATTGCATTATAAGTATAATACGGCAACAATAATAAGCTAATTGGCGCCCGCAGTTTCTTTTCGGTCATAATTTTCTAAGGGGGGATATCCATGGGATGGAGTTTTTTCCCAAAGTCGCTTTTACCGCAAGAATTTAATTTTTTCGATCTTTTGGATAAATTGGCCGACTACGCAGTGGAAGCGGCGACATTGTTTACGAAGCTCATGAAAGATTTTAAAGTGGATGCCGTCGAAGTCCATACCATGAAAGAGATTGAGCACCACGGCGATCAGATCGCTTTACAGGTGATGGACCAGCTGAATAAAACCTTTCTGACGCCGTTTGACCGGGAAGACATCCATGCACTTTCCAAGGAGCTGGATGATATTATCGATATGATTTATACGATCACCAACCGGCTGCGCATCTATAAAGTATTGAGCCCGAACCGCAATTTGGCCGAGTTTTCACGCGTGATTGAAATGGCCGTTAAGGGAGTGGCCAAAGCGGTCAAGGGACTTCGTGATACTAAAAATTACAAAGAAATTCTTAAGGTTTGCGTTGAAGTGAACGGCCTGGAAACTTTAAGTGACAAGATGCGCGACGATATGCTTGCGGAATTGTTTGAAAAGTACGCAGCCGATCCCATGTCCGTGATCAAATGGAAAGAAATTTATCAGGATGCCGAAACTGTTCTGGATGTGTGTGAAGACGTTGTACACATCGTTGAATCCATTATCGTAAAACAAGCCTAAGCGCCTATGACAGCGTCTATTGTTTTCTTGATTGTCCTCGCGCTTCTTTTCGATTTCCTCAACGGTTTTCACGATTCCGCCAATTCGATCGCGACGATTGTCTCCACCCGCGTTTTGTCCCCGCAAAAAGCGGTCCTCTGGGCGGCCTTTTTCAACATGATCGCCTTTTTTATGTTCGGCCATCCCGTGGCCAAAACCATGGGCAAGGGCATTATCGATATCCATATTGTCGACAATCATGTTATTTTCGGCACTCTGATGGGGGCCTGCATTTGGAATATTATTACCTGGTATTTTGGTTTGCCGACGAGTTCCTCGCATGCTTTAATCGGCGGTCTTATCGGTGCCGGCCTTGTGAAGGCCGGCGCCTCAAGTCTGGTGGTTTCCGGAATCACCAAAACCGTAAGTTTTATTTTTATTTCTCCTGTAGTGGGCCTTCTTTTCGGCGTGCTTATCGGCGTTGCAGTATCCTGGATATTTAAAAAGAAGACGCCGTCCCAAATGGACGGTCTTTTCCGCAGAGGACAGTTGTTTTCAGCTGCGCTTTACAGTCTGGGGCACGGCGGCAACGATGCGCAAAAGACAATGGGAATTATTTCAAGTTTGTTGTTCAGCGCGGGTTTATTAGGCAAGGAATTTTATGTTCCGGTATGGGTTGGGATTTCCTGTTACATTGCGATCGGTTTCGGCACGATGTTCGGCGGTTGGCGCATTGTCAAAACTATGGGACAAAAAGTCGCAAAGCTGCGGCCCATGGACGGTTTTTGCGCGGAATCCGGGGCTGCAGCAACCCTGTTTATTTCCTCTTCGATGGGCGTTCCCGTAAGCACAACCCACACCATTACGGGCGCGATTATGGGCGTGGGATCATTGCGCCGCATGAGTGCCGTACGCTGGGGACTCGCCGGCACGATTGTCTGGGCCTGGATTTTGACGATTCCCTGTTCGGCCGCGATTTCCGCGGCGGCCTATCTCTTTGCCAGTCGGTTCCTTTAATAGCATCTGCCGCTTCGTTTTTTGCTTTACCCCCATTTTACCTGCCGATCATTGCCTTCTGACACAGCTCACTGACAATTGATCCAGATTCTTGATGCCGGTCAATCGCAGCAGCCTTTACACGGATTTTACGTGCGGGTCGAATGGACAATAAACGGTTCCATAGAATGGACAGCGAAATTAAACAGAACCATCGCCGGAAGGTGATGAAACCAGGAGGGCAATTCCGAATGAAACCTAATCGAACGCTCAAAATTGCGGGAGGGCTGATGGCGGCTCTCATGATATTAAACACGGCCGTCCGTGCGGATGAAGGTTCGCAGGCTTCAAATCCTAAGTTGATGTCCATGGTCGATAACCTCTCGAAACAAATGGCGGCGATGCAGCGCACCATTGATGCGCAGAATAGCAAAATTCGTGATTTGCAAAACCGTCCCGCTGCCGGCGGGGGAGCCGCAGCGGAGCCGACACCGCCCATGAGCGATTATGAATTTGGCCAGCGTCTTGACGCGTCGTTGGGCGGCGCGCAAAAGTGGCTCAAAGATCTTTCGTTTAAAGGGGACGTCCGGCTGCGTTATGAAGCGTTCAATTATAAAAGCGGCAATCCGGCTGAGACCGATGACCGCAACCGCTTTCGCATCCGGCTTCGTTTTGGCTGGGAAAAGAAGTTTAGCGAAGATTTGAAGGTGGGTTTTGGCCTGGCGTCGGGTGATAGTGTTGGCACGAATGGTGTGAACACGGATCCGGCTTCCACCAACGCAACGTTAACCAACGATTTTAACTTCAAGAACATTTGGATTGAGAAGGTCTACGCGTCTTATACGCCAAGTTTCCTTAAATTTGGGCCTTTGCAAAAAGTCAATTTTACCGCGGGTAAATTTGACAACCCGTTTGAAAAGGGATCCACGGATATGGTTTGGGATCGGGATATTAAACCCGAAGGGATCTACGAGAAAGCGGACTTCAAACTGCTGGATACGGAAAACTTTGATTTGGACAGTTATTTGACAATGGGGCAGCTTATCTTGCAAGAACAGTCGGCCATTGGTAAAGATTCAGAGTTGTTTGCTTACCAGTTGGGGTTGAATGCGGCTGCCTATGTTCCTTTTATGGAGCGCCCACTGCAGTGGCTGGGGGCAGTGTCCCTGTACCAATACCATAACTACGGCGAGTACAGCAACTTCACGATTGCCGGGACAAGCCGTGCCAATGGAAATACCAACGCAGATGGCGATGCAACAAGCCTGGATAACAGCGCTTTTAGCATTTGGGAATTTTACAACGAAATGACGGTGACGCCCTTCGGACTTCCGATACGCCCATTTGTTGATGTAGCGATCAATCAAGCGGCCGTTGATCCATTCACGGATCGAAACAAAGCCTGGTCCCTGGGCTCCAAAATGGGCGGGATCAATAAAAAGGGCGACTGGGAACTTGGCTATCAATACAAGTGGATTGAAGCTGATTCCGTGGTGGGCAATTTTTCCGACAGCGATTTTGGTCCTGGCTACAACGATCATCGCGGAAGTGTCTTTAAAGCCACCTATGCGCTTGCGGATTCAGTCACCATAGGGGCAGCGGCATTTCTCGTCAATAACTTGAGCAAGGGAACAGGCAGCGTTGTGGACGAGGAAACCCGCCGGTTTCAGGTAGACCTGATCTATAAATTCTAGCGCTTACGCGCGCTTCCTTGGCGCGCGAAGCGCTGTACCGCCGCATTGGCGGCGGTGCTAGTTGCTGGTTGTTTTGACAGTGAAGTAAACTCACATTTAACGGTTCAGGAGGCATTATGAAAGGGATCCTAAGGAAATACATCGCATTGGGGGCGGTCGTGGCTCTCAGTTTGAATCCGGCTCAGGCATTTGCTGCGAAAAATATTACCGTCAAGGGGTCGGACACCATTTTGGTGCTTGGACAGCGCTGGGCCGAGGATTACATGAGGGAGCATCCGGATGTGACTGTGCAGGTGACAGGCGGCGGGTCGGGTGTCGGCATTGCAGCATTGGTGGACGGTACCACGGATATTGCCAATGCCAGCCGTAAGATCAAAGAAAAAGAAGTGGATAAGGCGAAGTCTGCGGGTTACTACCCGGAAGAGTTTAAGATTGCCCTTGATTCTCTCGCGGTGATTGTTCATAAAGATAATCCGATTAAAGAACTTTCTATCAAGCAATTGATGGGGATTTTTACGGGACGTATCAACAACTGGAGTGAGGTGGGCGGCAGCTCTTCCCAAATTATTCGCTACTCCCGTGAGTCCAGCAGTGGCACGTATCAGTTCTTTAAGGAGTTTATCTTGAAAAATGCTGATTTTGCAGCGGATTGCCAAACGATGCCTGGAACCAGCGCTGTCGCCAATGCCGTAGGTAAGGATCCGAATGGTATTGGCTATGGCGGCGCAGCGTATTTTCTAAAGGATGCCGCGGTTAAAATTCTGGGTGTTAAAAAGTCTGATAAAGACGCAGCGATTTATCCAGTCAAGGATGGAAAGGTCGATTATCAAGCGGCCTGGACGGGGACTTACCCCATCTGGCGCTACCTTTACATGTACACTGGTTTCAAGCCACGCGGTGCGATTAAAGATTACATCCATTGGACGCTGAGTCCGGCAGGTCAAAAAATAGTTGAGGAAGTCGGCTACGTGCCGCTTAAGAAGTAACAGGCCATGCCGTTTGTTCCTTCCAGTTTTTCAAATGCAGAACCCCGGGGAGAAACGCTGCCCGGGGTTTCTGCTTTAGAGATGACCGCGTTGCTTACGCGCCGTCATCAACGCTGGAGTGAAATCTTTTTAGAAGGGATGATCCGCTTTGCGGGAATTTCTTCCGTTCTGATTATTGCGCTCATTTTCGTGTTTCTTTTCCGTGAAGCATTTGAATTTTTTAAAACGGCCCATCTATGGGATACAATCGGGAAAACCGTTTACGATACCTGGGAAGAAAAGAATGTCTTCAACATGATGTGGCAGCCGGTCGGAGATGTTCCTAAGTACTCGTTTGTTCCGATCATGCTGGGCAGTTTCCTTGTTTCACTGCCCGCGACATTGATGGCTGCTGTCATCGGCGTTGGCTGCGCGATTTATTTATCTGAGATTGCGGCACCGCGCGTGCGTGAAGTTCTAAAACCAACCCTGGAGCTTTTAGCGGGAATTCCGACGGTAGTCATTGGTTTTGTCATGCTGTGGATGGTGGCCTCTTTCATGCAGGATCACCTGCATACCAAATTCAGGTTGAACGCGTTTGTGGGCTCCCTGGGGGTTGCCATCACAACCCTGCCCATTATCATCTCACTTTCCGAGGATGCCTTGAATGCCGTGCCGAAGGACCTGAGAAATGCCTCCTTTGCCCTGGGTGTCACACGCTGGCAGACGATCATTCATACGGTTCTCCCGGCCGCAGTATCCGGTATTTCTGCCGCGGTGATTTTGGGTTTTGGACGCGCTCTTGGTGAAACCATGATTGTTGTGATGGCCACAGGGAATGCGGCGATTATTACCCTGAACCCCTTTTCGAGCGTGCGGACCATGACCGCGACGATCGCTACAGAACTTGGCGAGGTCAGCCACGGGGATGAACATTACGCGGCGCTATTTCTCGTGGGCGCAGTGCTCTTCTTTCTTACTTTTATTTTAAATCTTGTTTCTGAAATTATTGTCAGCCGTATGCGAAAGCAGTTGAGGATGGGATGAGTCCAACCCGGTCGATTATTTCAATTTCAGATATTACAGCCCGCAAAGCGGATCTCAAGGAGTTTTTGCTGACCGCGCTGGCGTATTTGTTCACGGCGGTTCCTTTTTTGATTGTGGTTATGATTCTTGGGGATATCGTCATTCAGGGAAGCAGGGTCATTCATTGGGAATTTTTGAGCCAGTCACCGAGAGGCGGTATGATGCACGGAGGAATTTTCCCCTGCATTTACGGCACCTTAATGGTCACGATTCTCATGATTGTGATGGCGTTACCCTTGGGGATTGCTTCCGGTATTTATCTTGTGGAGTATGCCGGGCAGGGTTCGATTGTGCGTGTGATCCGGGCCGCGGTGAATAATCTCGCGGGCGTTCCTTCTATTGTTTTTGGCCTGTTCGGGGTTGGTTTTTTTATCCTTTTCATCGGCCGGGGAGTCGATGCGGTTTTCAAGACGGGGTTACTATTGGGACAGCCGTGTATGTTGTGGGCCGCGGCAACTCTATCGGTTCTGGTTCTTCCCGTCATCATTGTTTCAACGGAAGAAGCTCTCAATTCTGTACCACAAAGCCACCGCCAGGCTTCTCTGGCGCTGGGTGCCACCAAGTGGGAAACGATCTGGAATGTCGTTCTTCCGCAGGCACGCGGGGGAATCTTGACGGGCGCTATTCTTTCGATCAGCCGGGGCGCGGGGGAGACCGCGCCGATTCTTTTTACGGGATGTGCCTACTTTCTCCCGCATCTTCCGGTGACGAAGTTATTTGGCGTGATTCCCATGGTCAATCCGGCCAGTCAATTTATGGAATTGTCCTATCATATTTTTGTCATGGCGACACAATCCATCGATCCCGTCAAGTCTTTGCCGATTCAGTATGGGACAACCCTGGTGCTGATTTCAATGACGTTTCTCTTAAACTTGACGGCCGTCGCATTTCGCATTCATTTTCGCCGGCAATTAGGAAGTATGTCGCACTGATTAGAAGCAGGGACGGTTCTCTATTAGGACGGAGAACCGTCCCTGGCTTCGGAGAAAAAGATGATAAATCGAGAGGAAGCCGCTATGATGGAAGACATTGCTTTAAGCGAAAAAAGGCCGAAGCCGAAATATAGTTTACAGGAGAAAACATTGCCGGAAGCCACTGAAGTCATTGTCGAATCGAAATTGCTCCAGGTTCATTATGGGCCCAGCCTTGCCCTGTCCGGGGTCAGTCTTGGGGTGTGTGAAAAGACAGTCATGGCGCTAATCGGTCCGTCCGGTTGTGGAAAATCAACCTTTCTGAGGACCCTGAACCGCATGAATGACATGATCCCGGGAATCCGCATTGAAGGCAAGATGGAGATCCACGGCCTGGATATTTACGCTCCCAATGTCAATGTGGTCAACCTGCGCCGCGTTGTGGGAATGGTCTTCCAAAAGCAAAATCCTTTTCCCAAGAGTATTTTTGACAATGTAGCTTATGGGCCGTGCCTCCATGGTGTCAGAAGCCGTCAAGCGCTTGATGAAATCGTGGAAGAGAGCCTGATTAAGGCGGCATTATGGGATGAAGTGAAAGACCGTTTGGATAAGTCCGCAAAGGCTCTTTCCGGCGGTCAGCAGCAG
>OBEQ011883468.1_pt1 | contig 14596 bp, 14 predicted proteins | sample 1670901 | NCBI WGS metagenome assembly OBEQ01 (sample SAMEA104232315, study PRJEB22302) | groundwater metagenome | biome: forest; feature: aquifer; material: groundwater | place: USA | collected 2011-08-07 | depth 5.4 m
GATCGTGGCCGTCACGCCGCGGATCACGCCCGACGGCCTGGTCGTGATGGAGATCGATGCCGAGAAGTCACAGGTCGGACCGCTCACCGAAGGCATTCCGGTCGGCTTCGGCGCCGGCGGCCAGGTGATCCGCCAACCGCGGATCGATATCACGCTGGCGCAGACGACGATCAGCGCGCTCGACGGGCAGACGGTGGGCTTCGGCGGCCTGATTACCAACAGCAACCAGGTGATCCAACGCCGCGTGCCGGGCATTTCGGAGATTCCGATCATCGGCCGACTGTTCCGTTACGATTACAAGCAGGGACAACGGACCGAACTGCTGGTGATCATGACCCCCCACGTGGTCCGCAACGAGCGCAATGCCGACGAGGTCAAGCTGGGCGAGGCGGCGCGGATGAGCTGGTGCATGGCCGACGTGCGGAAGATCCACGGCGACGGTGGCCTGCGAAACCGCACCGACGAATGGTTCGACGCCGAGGTGCCGACGATTTATCCCGACATGGACCCCGCGGGCGACACCACGCGCTCCGCCGAGCCGCTCCCCGTGCCGCGGACAGGTCGGTACGCCGCGGGCCAGCAGCGGTGGCGAGTGCCCGGCCGCGTGCTGGCCGAAGCTGGCACAGTCCGGGACCGGGCAGCGCCACCAGCGACCCAGCGCCGGATGCCGTCCGCGTGGCGCCGGACCGGAGCCGCCAGCACCGGACTGGGGTTCGAGAGCCGCACCGCCCGGAGCGGGAACGAGGGTGTACCCGGCGGATGCCGCTGCCGGCAGTGGGCTCCGGCTGATCACCGACAGCCCGGTCAGTTCACCGATCTCGACCGCGCGCCGGAGCGCGGGAGTACCCGCAGGCAGCACCTCAACCAGGCCGTCGTCGGACCAGCGGCGGATCACCATCCGTTCGTTCGCGGTGAGGTCGGCGTCGGAGAGCAGCCCGCGCTCGACGACCGGGTACAGCGCTGCCGAGTCGTCGCCCAGCTGGCGGGCGAGCGCGTCGACCGCGAACCCGAGGCGGAGCAGGCTGGCCGGCCGCCCACCGTCGAGGTCGGCCAGCCGCACCACCTCGGCGAGATCGACCACCGCGGCGGCGATCATCGGATCCGTGCTCAGATGCCGCTCGATGGCGTCGTGGACCTGGCTTGCCTGAAAACGCACGTCAACCATCATGACCGAATCCGGCCCCGGACGTCACTTCGGCGCCCGGTTCGACGTCGAAGCGGTCCGGTTGACCGTTTTCGTCGGCGCTTACCTGCCCGCCAGCGCGCCGCTTACCTGCCCGCCAGCGCGGCGCGCAGCGGAGCCGCCTTGGCGGCCGCCTCGCTCACCTCGGCTGCGGGCTCGCTTCCCCAGGTGACGCCGCCGCCAGCCCACAGGTGTAGCCGTTCAGCGTCCGCGCCGACCGTGCGGATCGACAACCCCAGGTCGATACGATCCGACCCGACCCAGCCGAGTACCCCCATACTCGGCCCGCGCCCGACCGGCTCGACAGCCGCGATCAGCTCGAGCGCGGCGAGCTTGGGTGCGCCGGTGACCGAGCCGCCCGGGCAGACCGCGCGCAGCAGGGCAGCCAGCCCCACCCCGGGCGCCACCTGGGCGGAGACCACCGACTCGGCCTGCCACAGTCCGCACCAGCGGCGCACCGCGTACAACTCGTCGACGCGGACCGATCCGGTCACCGCGATCATCGCCAGGTCGTTGCGTTCCAGGTCGACGATCATCACGTGCTCGGCGCGTTCCTTGGCCGAGGAGAGCAGCTGAGCGCGGCCGGCTCGGGTGGCCGGGCGGGTGCCCTTGATCGGCCGGGTCACCACCCGCCCGTCGACGACCTCGACCAGTGTCTCGGGCGACGCACACGCCACCGCCCACCCCTGGCCGCGCAGCACGCCGCCGTACCGGGCGCCGGGCAGTGCCGCAACCCGGCGCAGCGCAGGCATCGGGTCGCCGTGGTACGCCGCACTCGCATGCCCCACGACGTTGACCTGGTACACGTCGCCGCGGGCGATCGCCTCCCGGACCGCGGCCACGGCGTCGGCATGGCTCTGCGGCGACCAGCTCGGCCGCCACCGCCCCAGCGACCAGTCGACTGCGGCCTCGGGTCCGTCAACCGCGGACAGCTCCGGTGCGTGGACGTAGACCACCGCCACCACATCCGGTACGGCCGGCGCGGGGCTCACCGGCCCGGCAGGACCGGCCGGCTGGGCGGCTCCCGCCGCGGTGACCAGCTGGGCGGCTCCCGCCGCAGAGATCATGAGGGCCGCGCCGCAGATCCGGTCCGCGCTGCGGTGCCGGCCGCGGCCGGTCAGGTCGCGCACGGCAAGCCCGTACCCGGCGAGGAAATCCTCGACCAGCGCGGCCGGGTCACCGCCGTCGGCGAGCCGCCATTCGATCCGGTCCACCTCCCGACGCGGAGCGCGGCAACCGACTCCTGGCGGATCGTCACTGTCGGTAGTCGCCTGAAGCCGGCTGGCCGGGTGGAGCCTACTCATACGAAGGGCCAATTCTCCCGATTTCGTGCCGTGCCGTGCTCGATGATGTGCCGTTCGGCAGAGTAACGTGCATCACTGGTCAGGTGAGTAAACACACAGTGATACGCCAGACCCGGCGGCGCTACGCCACCGTAACTCAAACCAGCCGGAGACCTGCGATGTGCCCGCACCAGCCAGAGTGCCCGCCGTGCCACGCCGTCGACCATGACGCGGCCCGAATCGTCGCTTCGCACCCCGAGCAGGGTTGGAATCTGCTCTGCAACGGCGTGATCGTCTTCGAGGACACCGGGGAGCTGTTGCCGGACGGGAGTCCGATCGAGCCGCACCGCGGCCCCGCACCGCACACGCTGGTAGCCCGGGCGGCCTGAGCCCGACCCACCGGTCACACGGAGGCCTGCTTGGGCATGACCTCGCGGCCCTCGCTCCGCTCGGTGCACTCGATCATGCCGAGGCCTGCTTGGGCATGACCTCGCGGCCCTCGCTCCGCTCGGTGCACTCGATCATGCCGTGTAGGCCTCGGGCGGCGGGCACGAACAGACCAGGTTCCGGTCGCCGTACGCACCGTCGATGCGGCGCACCGGCGGCCAGTACTTCGCTGGCGCAGAAGCACCGGCACCACCGGCCGAGCCGCCGGGGTAGGCGGCCACCGACCGCGGGTACCCGTGCGGCCAGTCGTCCGCGGTCACCATCGCGGCGGTGTGCGGAGCGTTCACCAGCGGGTTGTCCTGCGCCGGCCACTCCCCCCGCTCCACCCGGTCGATCTCGGCCCGGATCGCGATCATCGCAGCACAGAACCGGTCCAGCTCGCCCAGATCCTCGCTCTCCGTCGGCTCGACCATCAGCGTTCCGGGTACCGGAAACGACATCGTCGGGGCGTGGAACCCGTAGTCGATCAGCCGCTTCGCCACGTCGTCCACGCTGATCCCGCTCGCCTTGGTGATGGACCGCAGGTCGAGGATGCACTCGTGGGCGACCAGTCCCTTGCTGCCGCTGTAGAGCACCGGGTAGTACTCGCGCAGCCGCGCGGCCACGTAGTTCGCGGTGAGCACCGCGGAGCCGGTTGCCCGGGTCAGCCCGTCCGGACCCATCAGCCGCACGTACGCCCACGGGATCGGCAGGATGCCGGCTGACCCCTGCGGCGCGGCGGAGACCGGCCCGATGACCGACTCAGCGGCGCGCAACGGGTGCCCCGGCAGGTACGCCGCCAGGTGCGCGCCGACCGCCACCGGGCCGATGCCCGGACCGCCGCCGCCGTGCGGGATGCAGAACGTCTTGTGCAGGTTCAGGTGCGACACGTCGGCACCGAACCGCCCCGGCCGGGCGTACCCGAGCAGCGCGTTGAGGTTGGCGCCGTCGACGTACACCTGCCCGCCCGCTTCGTGCACCTTCGCGCAGAGGTCCGTGATCGACGTCTCGTACACGCCGTGCGTGGACGGGTAGGTGACCATGATCGCGGCGAGTGAGTCGCGGTGCTCGGCGATGCGCCGGTCGAGGTCGACCAGGTCCACGTTGCCGTCGTCGTCACAGGCCACCACGACGACCCGCATACCGACCATCGCGGCGCTGGCCGCGTTGGTGCCGTGCGCGCTGGACGGGATCAGGCACACGTCGCGGTGCCCCTCACCCCGGGCGCGGTGGTACGCCCAGATCGCCAGCAGCCCGGCCAGTTCACCCTGCGAGCCGGCGTTGGGCTGCAGGCTCACCGCGTCGTACCCGGTCAGCTCAGTGAGCCAACGCTCCAGGTCGGCGACGATCCGGGAGTACCCCTGTGTCTGCTCGGCCGGCGCGAACGGGTGCAGGTCGGCGAAGCCGGGCCAGGTGATCGGCTCCATCTCGGCTGTCGCGTTGAGCTTCATGGTGCAGGAGCCCAGCGGGATCATGCCGCGGTCCAGCGCGTAGTCCAGATCAGCCAGCCGACGCAGGTAACGCAGCATCGCCGTCTCGGAGCGGTGCGTGGTGAAGGCCGGATGGGTCAGGTACTCCGACGTCCGCCGCAACTGCTCCGGGAACCCGCCGACAGCCTCGCCCGCAGCCGGCTCCGGCAGTCCGAACGCCGCCCACACCCCGCGCAGGTGCTCCGGCGTCGTCGTCTCGTCGCAGGCCACGCTGACCCGGTCGGCGTCGACCCGCCACAGGTTGATCCCCCGCTCGGCGGCGGCCGCCAGCACCGCGTCGGCCCGGCCGGGTACGACCGCGGTGACCGTGTCGAAGAAGGCATCCGAGGCAAGGCGCACGCCGCCCGCGACCAGACCGGCCGCGAGCCGGGTTGCCATCCGGTGGGTACGTGCTGCGATGGCGCGCAGCCCCTCGGGGCCGTGGTACACCGCATACGAGCTGGCCGCCACGGCGAGCAGTACCTGCGCGGTACAGATGTTGCTGGTCGCCTTCTCCCGGCGGATGTGCTGTTCACGGGTCTGCAGGGCGAGCCGGTACGCCGGAGCACCGGCCGCATCGCGGCTCACCCCGACGAGTCGCCCGGGGATCATCCGCTCCAGGCCGGCGCGGACCGACATGTACCCGGCGTGCGGGCCGCCGAAGCCCATCGGTACCCCGTAGCGCTGCGCGCTGCCCACCGCCACGTCTGCACCGAAGGCGCCGGGCTCACGGAGCAGGCAGAGCGCGAGCAGGTCGGCGGCGACCGTGACCAGTGCGCCGGCGGCGTGCGCCTGCGCGACCAGTGCGGCATGATCGCGCACCGCGCCCGAGGCCCCCGGGTACTGCAGGTGCAGCCCGAAGAAGTGCTCCGGCAGCGGCTGCGCCGCGGCCAGGTCGACCACCCGCACCTCGATACCGAGCGGCTGGGCCCGGGTACCGATGACCGCGATCGTCTGCGGCAGCGCATCGGCGTCGACGAGGTACACCGGGGAGCTGCTCTTGGTGGCCCGGCGGGCGAGCGTCATCGCCTCGGCCGCGGCAGTCGCCTCGTCCAGCAGTGAGGCGTTGGCCACCGCGAGCCCGGTGAGATCGGTGACCATGGTTTGGAAGTTGAGCAGCGCCTCCAGCCGCCCCTGGCTGATCTCCGGCTGGTACGGGGTGTACGCCGTGTACCACGCCGGGTTCTCCAGCACGTTGCGCCGGATCACCGGCGGGGGGTGCGTGCCGTAGTACCCCAGGCCGATCATCGACACCATCGGGCGGTTGGCTGCGGCGAGTTCGCGCAGCTCGGCGAGGATCTCGGCCTCGGTACCGGCCGGCGGCAGCTGCAGCGGAGCCGACGAGCGGATCGTCTGCGGGATCGCGTCGTCCATCAGCTGGTCGATCGAGTCGTAGCCGAGGAGGTCGAGCATGGTGCGCTGCTCGTCGGGGGCCGCACCGATGTGCCGGCGGGCAAAGGGGAATTCGTCGGCGATACCGGTCATGGTGCACACTCCAAACAGGACAGTCGGAACGCCAGGTTACCCTGGCTGATCCTCCCCCTCTGTCGTGTGCGCTCCAGAGGTGCCTTCCCACCGCGGTCCTTTTGCCTGAGAGGTTCCGGGGAGGTATTGCCCCTTCGGCGCCGCGCTGACCGATTTGCTCAGACGCGGTCTCTCCCACGTGGGTGTACCGGCACCCGCCACGCTACCAGCGCGCAGCTCAGCCCGGCGTGGCGACCCGGCTTGGCCGACTTCGGTTTGGCGGTCAGCCGGCCCGGCGGCGCGCGGCGCGACGCGCAGCCAACTCGTCTGCGACGAGGTCGCGCGCGTCGTCGCGGACCTCGGCGATCTCACCGGGCTCGGCCGGCAGGTGCGACAGGCTGCCCTGGATCTCCTTGAAGGCGCCGCCGATCGCGATACCGAAGACACCCTGACCGCCCTGCAACAGGTCCACGACCTCCTCGGGCGAACGGCACTCATACACCGTGGTGCCGTCCGAGATCAGCGTGATGCCGGCCAGATCCTCGACGCCCCGCGAGCGCAGCGTTTCGATGGCCTTACGGATGTTCTGTAGGGAGACACCGGCGTCGAGCAGCCGCTTGACGACCTTGAGGACCACGAGATCACGGAAGGAATACAGCCGCTGCGTCCCTGAGCCGGAGGCATCGCGCACACCCGGCACCACCAACCCGGTCCGGGCCCAGTAATCCAGCTGGCGGTAGCTGATGCCGGTGGCGTTGCACGCCGTGACACCGCGGTAGCCCAGCTCCTCGGCCCCCGGTGCGGCCCCTGCACTGCCCGGGTCGGACGACTGCTGCATGCCACCACCTCCAGCCTCGGCAGTCAGCCTATAGCGCCAAGGCGGCCGGTCGGGTCGACCTCGTTGCGACACGCCGCCGCGACTCGCCGTCGCCGGCTCCAGCGCTGGCTCCACCGGGCCCCGCGAGTCAGCTGGCGAAGTCCTCCGGCGTGACCTGCTCCAGGAACTCGCGGAACTTCTCGACCTCGTCCTCCTGCTCATCCGGGATGACGATCGACGCCTCGGTGAGCACCTGCTCGGCGCAGCGGATCGGCGCACCGACCCGCAACGCGAGCGCGATCGAATCGCTGGGTCGGGCCGAGACCCGGACCCCCTCCCCGATGATCAGCTCGGCGTAGAAGATGTTCTCCCGCATCTCGACGATCTCGACAGCCCGCAACGGCGCATTCAACGCGGCAAGCACATCGCGCAGCAGGTCATGGGTCAGCGGACGGGCGGGCTTGACGCCCTGCTGCTCGTAGGCGATCGCGGTGGCTTCTACCGCACCGATCCAGATCGGCAGGTACCGGTCTCCGTCGACCTCCTTGAGCAGCACGATCGGCTGGTTCGTGGGCAACTCGACCCGCACCCCGACCACGCTCAGCTCGCGCACAGCCTGCCTCCGTGTCGCTCCGGGCTCGCTGCCTCTCTCTGCACGGTACACGGGCCGACCGGCGAACGCGGTGCACGCCACCGCGCCGGGCGACCTGCGCCGCTCACTACGATCAGGCCGTCGCTCAACGGCCCAGCGTCTCCCGCAGGCCGCTGCGCACCAGTGCGGCGTGCAGCCGTTCGGTGCACGCCGCGAGCTCCCGCACCGTCTCCGCCGCCCGGGCCCGGGCCGCCGGTCCGGGCTGGCGGGCCAGTGGTGCGACGAGCTGGGTGAAGAGTCCGATCTCCCGGTCGGCCGCGGCCCGGTACGCCCGCAGATGGCGGGCCTCCAGCCCGTACCCGGCCAGCCGGGCGGCAGCGGCGGCCACCTCGGTCGCCTCCACGTCGTACCCGCCTCCGCTGCGCTCGGCGAGCAGGCCGTGCTGCTCCAGCGCCCGCAGCCGCTCTTCGGTGAGCCCGGTCCGGGCGACCAGCTCAGCCCGGGACAGCCGCAGCCCGGCCGGGTCGCCACCCTCGGGCGCGTCGACCGCGTCGCCGGTGGCCACCGCGGTGAGCGCCGGCCGCAGCCGTGCCTCGACCGGCTCAGCCGCGGAACCGAACGTCGACAACTGCTCCCGGATCACCCGCAGCGGAAGGTACTGGTCCCGCTGGGCGCTCAACACGTACCGCAGCCGGGCGACGTCAGCGGCGGTGTACTTGCGGTAGCCGGCAGCGGTCCGGGTGGGCTCGACGAGACCTTCGGTCTCCAGGAACCGCAGCTTCGAGATCGTGGTGTCCGGGAAATCGGCACGCAGATGGGCGAGAACCTCGCCGATGCTCATCAGGGTCTCGCTGCGGCTCAGCCACGGGGGCTGTGCCGCAGCCGGCCCCCCGGACGCGCTCACGAAACCTCGGTCCCGATCACGAACCCTCGTCGGGGCGCGGCCCCGCGATGAACACCAGCCGGAACTTGCCGATCTGCACTTCGTCGCCGTTGCTGAGGCTTGCCGACTCGACCCGTTCGCGGTTGACGTAGGTGCCGTTGAGGCTGCCCACGTCGCGCACGGTGAAGCTGCCACCCTCGCGGTGGAACTCGGCGTGCCGACGCGAGACGGTCACGTCGTCGAGAAAGATGTCGCTGTCCGGGTGTCGCCCACTCGTGGTGACGTCATGGTCGAGCAGGAACCGCGCACCCGCATTGGGACCGCGCCGCACGGCGAGCAGCGCCATGCCGGGCGGCAACGAACCTGCGACCCGGCTGGGTGCCAGTTCGGCGTCGTGGTCCTCGATCGCCTCGTCCAGATTGCCGAGGTTCAGGGTCGAGGTGACGTCGAGCGGGGGGAACTCGTCGTCTTGGCGCGTCATCGGACCACCTCACGGGTCTTCGGTCGGGAATCGGATCCGACGGTCGCCGGCAATCCCCGCGGTTGGGTACGGCACGACTTCCGGCCACTCGACGTAGCTTCGGTTCAACTGCGGGTTCACAGTCGACTGGGCGAGCCTAGTCATCGCGGAAATGGCGGGTCAACCGGACGCGCTGGTCGCCCTTCGGGAGATTGGCTCAGCGCGACGCCGCAGAGCCAGCGCAGCGCCGCGCGACCGGGCGGCTCAGTGCTCGGTCAGTGCCCGGTACGCCGCGGCGTCGAGCAGCTGGGCAAGACTCCCGCGGTCGGTCGGTTCGATCTCCACCAACCAGCCGGCGCCGTAGGGATCGCTGTTGACCAGCTCCGGACGCTCCCCGAGCTGCTCATTACGAGCGGCCACCGTGCCGGAGAGCGGTGCATAGATCTCCGAAACGCTCTTGGTCGACTCCACCTCGCCGAAGGCCTCGCCCGCCTTGACCTCGGTCCCCGGCTCGGGCAGCTGGACGTAGACGATGTCGCCCAGGGCGTCCTGGGCGAAATGGGTGATGCCGACCCGTAACGGGGCGGCGCCCGGCGACGAGGCGCCCTCGCCCGGCGCGATCCACTCGTGCTCGGCGGTGTACCGCAGGTCGTCAGGGACCAACCTTCTCACTCTCCTGTGTCCACGGTTCCCGCGCCCGTTCTTCGGGGCGGGTCCGGTATGGCGATCTCCGTCAGACTACGGCGTACGGCCGGCACCTCACGACACGGCGTGCGCGTAACGCAACGAGGACGGCTGGCGCACCGCGGTCACGTGTACGACCGTGTCGTCGGTCACGGTCACGGTACCGCTGCGTTGGCGTACCGCGTCGACAACCCCGCCGGGAATGTTCAACGCCGTCTTCATCGTCTGCGGGTCGCCGATGACGACCAGCGTGTACGGCCCGGTGAGGCGCTGACCGTCGACCTCCAACCCATCGCCACTGTCCACAAAGGACGTCGATGCGATGATGCGCACCGGCCCGCCGCTGGCGCCCACGATCTGCATCGCCTCCGCGCCAGCGCCCCGCAGCTCCTGTACCGCATCGAGGATCGTCGCCGCCCGGATCCGGTCCGCGCCCGACGCCAGGCGGACCGTCAGGCCGGGACCCTGTGCGGGCAGTGTGCCGGCCAGGATGCCCAGCTCGTCGGCGCGCCGGCGGGCCTCGGCGAGCGCCGCATCACGGCCCTGGGAGCCCGTGGTGAACTGGCGCCGGCTGTCCTGAAGGGCCGAGATCTCCGCGCGCAACCGCTTCTCGCGCTCGTCCAGGTCGGAGAGGATCCGGACCAGGTCGTCGGGGCGCGCCGCGGCAAGCTCGGCGTCGCTGGTGTTGCTGCGCAACTCGGTCACGAGCGTGAACCCGAGCAGGCCGAGCAGCAGTCCGATCACCATCCCGGCGACCGACAGCCGACGACGCGGTGCCGTCGCGGTGTCCGGGTCGCCGTCAGTGTCCGGGTCGCCGTCAGTGTCCGGGTCGCCGTCAGCTCCCGGGTCGCCGTCAGTGTCGCCGTCGGCGGCGAAGGTGTCGGCGGCGGCGAAGGTGTCGTCGCCCTCCGGCTCAGCCGTGCCCTCCGGCCAGCCGGTGCCGGTCTCCCGCCGTGCGTCGTCGCTGCGCCCGGTCATGCTCAGGCCCTGAACATGTGCCGGCGGATGCCTGCCACGTTGCCGAAGATGCGGACCCCGAGCACCACCACCACGCCGGTGGAGAGCTGACCACCCACGCCCAGCTGGTCCCCCAGGTACACGATCAGCCCGGCGACCAGGACGTTGGAGACGAACGACACCACGAACTGCTTGTCGTCGAAGATGCCGTCGAGCCTGGCCCGGATGCCGCCGAAGACCGCGTCGAGCGCGGCCACCACCGCGATCGGCAGGTACGGCTGCAGACCCACCGGCACGGTGGGCTCGAGCACGAAGCCGAGCACCACGCCGAGGATCAACGCAACTCCGGCAATCATGTGGTACCTCCCGACGGCGAGAGTACGGCGGAAGCGGACGGCTCCGGCGACGCGCCCGGCGGTCGGGCGTAGCGCAGCTGAGGTTCGGCCGCCGCGGGCAGCGTCATTCCTTCCTGTTTGCGCACCGAGAACTGCATCCGGTAGACGTCCACGTACGAACGGAACCGGCGCGCCGTCGCCGAGTCCCCGAAGGTCTTGTCCAGGTCGTCCGGGCCGATCGCCGAGACCTGGTACGGGCCGGTCACCGGCGCGAAGTCGACCAGGATCACCGCACCCGCGGCCCTGATCGTCGACGTGGCGGTGAGCCGCTGGCCGTTGATCGCGATGGCCTCCGCACCGCCGTGCCACAGTGCGTTCGCAATGTCCTGCAGATCCCGGTCGAGCACCCGGCCGGGATTGCTGGCGGCGGCTTGGCCGGTCACCGGATCCGGCTGGGCCGGCCCATCCGCGAGGCGCACCACGATGCCGTCGCCGTGGACACCCGCCAGCCCGATCGCGGCGGCCAGGTCGTGCAGGCGCCGAGCCTCATCGCTGTCGGCCAGCGCCTCGTCGCGGGCCCGGACCACGTCCTCGCGCAACCGGTCCGCCTGTTGCTGCAACTCGTCGGTCTGCGCGCGGCGCGCCTTCACATCGCTGACCAGTCGTTCGTGCGCCTTCGTCGTCCCCGGGGTCGCCGCGACCGCGTGCTGGTACGCCGTCATGAGCAGGAAACCGATGAGTACCAACACCAGCAGCCGGATCCCCCGGGCGGAGCGGACCCGCCACCGCGGCCGCGGCACGGCGTCAGCCTGACGTCGGGCCGCCCGCGCGTAGCCGGGGTCGAGCGGTTCGCGGAAGAGCACGGTGAGGAAGTCCGTCGCCGAATCCCGTGCACCGGCACGCTTCTGCGGCGCAGCCCCGGTCATCCGGGTCCGTCCGGCAGGCCGACGTGCCGGGCGGTACGGACCACGCTGACCACCTGGGCCAGGTAGAAAACGGCAGCGATCCAGTACAGGACGAGTCCCCACCAGGCCAGGGCCCAGCCCGCCGGAGCGGCGATCGGCGCGGCGCTGCTGCTCACATGCGCCAGCAGCAGCGTGGGGAACGCGACCAGCAGGATGAACGTGGCGGTCTTGCCGACGTAGTGCACCGGCAGCGGGCCGTACCCGTAGCGGCGCAGCACCGGCAGCACGGCGAGCAACGACGCCTCCCGGGCCAGCAGCGCGATCGTGAACGCCCACGGCACCACCTGGGTCACCGACAACGCGATCAGCGTGGCGAAGATGTACAGCCGGTCGGCGAGCGGGTCGAGCAACTCCCCGAGCCGGCTCACCTGACGGAGCCGGCGGGCCAGGTACCCGTCCACCCAGTCGGTGGTACCCCCGATCGCCAGTACCGTCACCGCGGCGCCTTCGGCGTGCCGGCCCAGGAAGAGGTAGAGGAAAAGCGGCACCCCGGCGAGGCGGGCGAACGTGACCACGTTGGGCACGGTGAGCACGCGCCCCGATCCGGGCGCGTCGGCGTTCATTGCCTCCACGTGTGTCCGCTCCCTGACCGACTCCCCCATTGCGGACTGCCCGACCGCGCCCGGTGAGGGCCGAAGTGCAGGCTAACAGGCGAAATCAGATGGGGTACCTGAGCCGTCCGCTCAACGGATCCTGGCCGTAGCGCTGGCACAGTTCGGCCAGTACGTCCTCATGGGTCACGGCGAGGTTCAGCACCGTGTCGTTGCCGCCGTAGTACACGAGCAGCGTGCCGTCCGGGCGCCGGATCGCGCCACAGGAGAAGACCACGTTCGGCACGTGGACGTAGTCGGTGGGCCCCACCCGGCAGTCGGCGGCCGACGGGAAGAGCACCGGGATGCTCGACATTTGGACCTGACGCGGGTCGTTCAGGTCGTGCAGCGCCACCCCGAGCACGTACGGGTTGCCGTCCATTGTGGTCCGTACCCCGTGGAAGAGGTTCAGCCAGCCGTGTGCGGTCCGCAACGGCGGTGCGCCCGGTCCGATCTTGTCGGAGAAGGCGCTCGGTCCGGCGCCGGTACGCATCACCGGCTCGGCCGCCACCTCCCACGGACCGGTCCGGAAGTCGTCGGCGTAACCGATCCGGATCTGGGTGAAGGCCCCGCCGACGTCGCCGGGCGCGGTGTCGTTGGGGCGCAGCAGTGCGACATACCGACCGCCGATGCGCTCGGGAAAGAGGACCACGTTGCGCATGTCCTGCTGCAGGACCGGCCCCAGCCGGGTGAAGCTGGCGAAGTCGTCGGTGACCGCCAGCGACACCCGGACCCGGTTGCGGATCCCGGCGTCGTAGGCGCTGTAGGTGATGGCGAAGGTGCCGTCCACCGGATGGATCCGGGGATCCTCCACGCCGCCCGACTCGAGCTGCACGATCTCGGCCGGGTCCACCCCGGGGCCGTACGCGTCGGCGACGGTCGCCGGCTTCAGCGCGGGCCGCGGCTCGACCCGCCAACCCGAGACGCCGTCGGAGCTGCGGGCCAGTCCGATCACACTGATCCCGCAGCGCAGATGCGACCGGAACAGCAGCGCCACCTCGTCGGCGACGACCGCGGCGCCGGCGTTGTGCACCGTGGTCACCTGCAGGTGCGGCTCCCGCCAGACCTCGTTGACCTGCTTCGCGGTGAGGATCGGATTGCCGGCGTACCGCAGAAACGGATCGCGCAGCGAGACGACCCCCCAGCGGCCACCGCCGTAGTCCACCGTGCGTTCCACGCCGACCCCCGGTCTCCCGCGCCCTGCTCCCCGGGAGATCGTATTCGGCGCAGGGTCCGGCGGTGCCGAACTCGGCCAAGCGCGCTGCGACGCGTCATACCCGCCAGTCGGGCTTGGCCTGACGGCGCGGGCCTTCGTACGCTCGACCCTGGCAGCGCTGCCGGCGCAGTTCGGGGAGCCGAAGGCGGGCCTCGTGGAAAGCGGGTGGTCATGGGTCGTTCCCGGGGTGTCGCCTGGCTGGTGTGTGGGCGGCGGACGAAGTGGGCAGTTCTCCTCTTGTGGGTGGCGCTGCTCGCTGTCGCGGTGCCACTGGCCGGCAAGCTGACCGGCGCGCAGAAGAACGACAACTCCCCCTGGCTACCGGGCAGTGCCGAGTCGACACAGGTGATGAACCGGCAACGCCAGGTCCAGCCGACCGACACCGCCGACGCGATCGTGGTCTACGAACGGGTCTCCGGCCACCTCACCGAGGCCGACTACAGCAAGGTCGCCGCGGACGCCCGGGACTTCGCCAAGATCTCAGGAGTACTCGGCGACCAGGTGGCCGGGCCCTTCCCGGGCCGGGAAGAGACTGCGCAGGCGCTCGCGGTGCGGGTGCCGATCGAGGTCGGCTCCGCCGGGTGGAACGCCATCGCCGAGGTGGCCGACCAGGTGCGCACGATCGCCCAGACCGACGCCGACGGGTTGACCGTACACATCACCGGCCCCGGCGGGGTCGCTGCGGACTCGGCGAAGGCGTTCGAAGGCATCGACGGGGTGCTGCTCTACGCCACCCTCGCCGTCGTCGTGGTCATCCTGCTGCTGACGTACCGCAGTCCCGGGCTGTGGCTGCTTCCGGTCCTCACCGCGGGCACGGCGTTGGCCAGCGCACAGGCGGTGATCTACCTGCTGGCCCGGCACTCCGGCCTCACCGTCAACGGGCAGAGCGCCGGCATCCTGACCGTACTGGTCTTCGGCGCCGGTACCGACTATGCGCTGCTGCTCATCGCCCGGTACCGCGAAGAGCTGCGCCGCCATTCCGACCGGCACGAGGCGATGGCGCTCGCGCTGCACCGGGCCGGCCCGGCGATCATCGCCAGCGCCGCCACGGTCGCCATCGGCATGCTCTGCCTGGTGATCGCCAAGATGAACGCCACCAACGGCCTCGGTCCGGTCGCCGCGATCGGTATCGCGGTGGGGCTGCTCGCGATGATCACACTGCTCCCTGCCCTGCTGGTGATCTTCGGTCGATGGCTCTTCTGGCCGGTACGGCCCCGGTTCGGCTCCGCCGAACCCACCGCGACCGGCGGGTGGGCCCGGACCGGCCGCGGC
>OBEQ010124388.1_pt1 | contig 14595 bp, 17 predicted proteins | sample 1670901 | NCBI WGS metagenome assembly OBEQ01 (sample SAMEA104232315, study PRJEB22302) | groundwater metagenome | biome: forest; feature: aquifer; material: groundwater | place: USA | collected 2011-08-07 | depth 5.4 m
ATTCCGCCCTGATGGGAGAACTGATTCATTTCAAAATTGATTCGATCTGGCTTGGATTATTTACCAACAGCATTCTTAAGATGGTTCTGATCTTCACCCTGGTTGTTACGTTTTTCCATAAAATTGTGATCGTGAGAACTCTGAAAGATTTAAGAGAGTATGCTTACGAAGTTTGCTTTTCCACCCTGGTTACTTTGAATAATTTCTTTTACGTGCCTCTCGATATTCTTACGCTTCCGTTAAGGAAGCTTGTATGGCGTCCCATGTCCAAGAATCCATTCCAGCAAATCAGCCTGGGCAGTGCATTGGGAAATCTTTGGGCGGGAACAATCTTCGGGATTTTGGGTCTCTATTTTTGCCTCGAGCAGACCCCTTATTTTGTTTGGCAGGCCTCACCCGTCCTGACAAGTCTCATATTTTCAATCCCCGCAGTTTATCTCACGGCGAAGTCAATCCCGCATGGATTGAAGGCCTGGTTTTAAAAGGAGAATGATCTATGACTCAAAAAACATCATCTGATACCGAGCAAGAAAGCGTGGTCGAGGAACCTTCTTTATTCAAAGAGGATCCTCCCCGCAAATCGGGCGGAAAAAAGTTTTTGCTCTTTGTCATTCTGGTCGCAAGCGGACTCATGATTTTATTCAGGCAGGACGGAGTCAAAGGGACGGCCGTTTTGAAATCGGAGCGATTTGCTCAGATCGGATTGATCAATCCGGGAGTGCTGAAAGAGTTGTTGCACAGGAAGGGCGATACTGTCCAAGCCGGTGAGGCGCTTGCCCGTTTTGAAAATCAAGACATTGCCAACCAAACTCTTGGCAAAGAGGCATCGCTTGAAATTCTCGATCATGAGCGCTCGCGTCTCGAAAAGAAAAAGCAATATTTCGAAAAGGAATTTGAGCGGAAAACCATCCTTTATGAGAATGGGGTGATCGCAAAAGCTGCTCTCGACAGTGCGGAGTCTGATCTCTTTCAAGTCAAAGAAGAATTCGCCATGCGCCAAAAAGAGTATGAGACGGTCGGATCGGAAATGGGTTTTCTAAAAGAACGCATGGCATCTCTCGAACTCAAAGCCCCGTTTGCCGGAGTGATTCTGAGTGATCCCAGAGAAAGGATAGGGAATTTTCTAAAAGAAGGGGAGTTTGTGATCGAGCTTGCCGATCCGGGTACGTTTTATTTAGAAATGCCGGTCCCGGAAAAAGATGTGCAGAAACTTAAGGAGGGAAACAGAGCTTCGATTCGTTTCTGTGCATTTCCCTGGAGGTCATATAGGGGACGGATTATTCGAATCAACCCTAAAGTTAAGGAAGAGACGGAAAAAGTATTCAAGATTAAGCATGTGGTCCCTTGTGAGATCTCTTTGGATGAAATCCCGAACGATGCCAAGTACGGGATGCAAGCATTCGTAGAAATTCAAACGAGCACCGGAAAGACTGTTTCGCTTTTCAAGCATGAGCAAGCTCTGTTTTCTGAAAAGAGTAAGGGATGAGGCAAGCTTTGAACGGTTCATGTCTGGATTGGGAAGATGAATTGCGCCTCCTTCTCCGCAATATTACACAAGGACGTATGGTGCGCGATCTGATTGTTGTCATGCGCCAGCAATCTGAGGATTTAGTTTTTGAAAATATTCCAGAAACGCTAATTGATCAAGAGGAGATCGACAATGCTCAGGGTTATTGTTCTAGCTGCAGGGTTCGGTACGAGGTTATACCCGCTAACCAAAAGTAAGCCAAAAGCGTTACTTGATTTAGGGGGCAAGGCTCTGCTTGATCATCTCATGGAAAAGCTTGAAACGCTTTCTGTCGTCCGGGACGTTGTGGTGGTTACGAACGGCCTTTTCTATAACGACTTCTTAAGCTGGCAGCAGACCTCGCATTATCAAAAAAGAATAAGCATTGAGAATAACCATGTTTTTCTCCCTGAGAAACGGTGTGGCGCGGTCCAGGATTTATTTCTAGGCTTCCGCTCCAGGCAGACAGGATCGGATGATTTTCTCGTGTTATGTGCGGATAATTATTTTGATTTTCCTCTTGGACATTTTCTTCTGCCTTGCTTGGGGCATGGGCAATCGGGATTTATTGGGCTGTACGACGTTAAGGACATCGCAAGAGCGCAGCTCTATGGCGTTGTTGAGCTTGACTGTCACAACAAGGTTGTCAGCTTTCATGAAAAACCCGCCGAACCCAAGTCAACCTACGCAAGCATCGGAGTTTATTATTTCCCCTGCGATTACATGTTGAGGGTTTATGAATATCTCAACATTGAATGTCTGAATGCTGATCGGATCGGTGACTTCGTCGCATGGCTCAGCACAAAAGAAGAACTCTATGGGATTCAATTCGATGGCCGCTGGTTTGATATCGGAGACCTCGAATCATATGAAGAAGCAGGAAGGCATCTTGGCGATTCGATGGTCAGAAGGGAGGACTGAGGAGATGGGCAAGATTAAAGTGAGAATGGATTGGGGCGGGAAAAACAATCGCCAATGGATGATGAATCTTTTGCGTTCACGATATTTTCTCATGAATTTTCCGGATTGCAAAAATGTAAACCGCCATTTTCGGGAAATGGACAAATCAATGTCCAATAAATTTGAAATCATTATACGGCCTTTGGGAAAGGAGCCGTTTGACGGCAATGGCGACTAACAAACCTCGAGATCAGAAAGGTTCGGTCCAAGATCCAATCAATTATGAAGAATTGATTCGGGATCTTTCTGTTCTTATCGAAGAAGGAAGGAAAACCGTCGCGCGGTCCGTTAATGTCGTTTTGACAGCCACATATTGGCTCATGGGCCGGAGAATCATTGAATATGAACAACAAGGAAAGGAGAGGGCGCAATATGGCGCGATGCTTCTCATCAATATTGCCAAACGGCTAGTTCCTAAATTCGGCCGGGGGTTTAATGAACGAAATTTAGACTACATGCGGCAGTTTTACCTTGCCTATCCCAAGATTTCGAACTCACTGAGTTCGAAATCTTCTCTCTATCTAGGGACTCATGAAACCCAGCGATTCCTAACGAGCCGATTTGTCCTTGCCTGGACACACTATCGCTTGCTTATGCGTATTGATGAAGTAGCAAAACGCAATTTTTATGAGGCGGAATGCCTCCGCGGAGGATGGTCCGTGAGGCAGCTTGATCGCCAAGTCCAATCCCTTCTCTACGAACGAACGGGACTTTCACGACAGAAGCGAGCCGTTATTGCAAAGGCCCATCAAGGCAAGCTTATTACGCGACCGGAAGATGAGATCAAAGATCCCTATGTGCTGGAATTTCTTGATCTGAAAGACGAATACTCCGAATCAGATCTGGAAGATGCGTTGATTACGCATCTTGAACACTTTCTTCTGGAGCTTGGTACCGGTTTCACCTTTATAGCTAGGCAGAAAAGGTTTGAGATCGGTGGCAATCATTACCGCATTGATCTTCTGCTTTTTAACCGCTTGTTCAAAGCCCTTACGTTGATCGATCTCAAAATTGGTGATTTCAATCACGCTGATGCGGGTCAAATGAATTTTTATCTTAACTGGGCTAAGCGTGAAGCTAAATTCCCCGGTGAAAATGCCCCCGTCGGTATCGTTTTGTGTTCAGGGAAAAATCAAACTTATGTCGAGTATGCACTGGGTAATATCAGTAACAAAATTTTTGTCTCTCAATACAAACTGCAATTACCCAAAACACAAGATTTAAAAAAAGAACTTGAAAGGAGCCGCGCACGATTTCTTGAGCATAAAACTGCTAATGAAAGGATTCCGGATTCTAAGATAATCCATGGGAAAGAATGACTTAATAGTGTATGAGCGCCATAGCCAAGCCTCAATGTTGCCGGTTCAGGATGTTAAGGGCAATCTTCAAAAGCAATCCAGGCCTGAGCTCAAGGCGAGAGTGATATTAAAATACAAAGATGATCCCGCACTATATGAGCAGATCCTAAAGATTATTGTCTTGGCCTTAGCGATTGCTGATATGGATAAGGAGGAGGCTGAGAGGTTTCAAAAAACGTACTTTGCAAACCTATGAAAACATGGTAATCTATGGAGCATGAAAGGTTACCATTCAATGAAAGACGTTGCGAAGGCTCTCGGCGTTAATGCCCGAACATTAATGAACTGGGAGAAGGGGAGGAAAATTCCAAAAGCAAAACGCGACCCAATGAACAATTACCGCTATTATTCGGATGAAGATATAAAAAAACTAAGAAAAATAACAGGTAGGCCATTGTGAATAATCCTAAGGTAGACATTCCTGTTGCGCTTTACACGCGTGTGTCCACGGAGGAGCAGAAGGAAAACTTCTCTCTGGCTGCCCAGCTTGAATTATTGAGAAAGTACGCCTCTGATAATGGGTATCTTGTGTTTGATGAGTATGTTGATGGAGGATACTCGGGAACAAGTTATGATCGGCCGGCTTTTCAAAAGCTATTAGACGATGCCAATAAAAGGAAATTTAAAATCGTTTTGGTTTACAAGCTGGATAGGTTCTTCCGGAATAATCGAGCTCTTTTAACAGTTGCAGATGATCTTGAAAAAAACGGCGTGGGAATTAAGTCAATAACCGAGCCCTTCGACACTTCGAATCATCTCGGGAAATTTATTTTGTCTCTTTTTGGCTCCTTAGCTCAACTTGAGCGCGATACGTTCATGGAAAGATCGAAGCTCGGAAGATTGAGACGGGCAAGGGAAGGTTATTATTCTGGCACCAACCCGACAAAGTTTGGCTATATCTATAATCCAGAAACCCGGAAACTCGAGATTCATGAAAAAGAGGCGGAAGCGATTAAACTGGTGTTCCGAATCTACAATGAGCCGGACTCATCATTGGTAAAGGTAGCGAAGCGATTGAATGAGATGGGTTATAAAACGAAAGAGGGAAACACATTCACTAGTGATGGAATACATGATGTTGTCCGAGATCCTATCTACACCGGGCGGTGGTATGCCAATAGATACGGAAGAAAGGGAAAATTAAAGCCGAGAGAAGAATGGATCGAGGTGCAAGTACCGGCATTAATCTCTCTAGCCATTTTCGATAAAACCCAGGAGCTACTGATCGCGCGCAGAAACTATACGGTGCGAAATGTGAAATACCAATATTTATTGCAAGGAATGGTGAAATGCGGCGATTGTGGTAATAGTGTTTCGGGCACAGCGGACAGGCAATTTCAAGTAAGAAACGGGAAAAAATACGGACCTTACTTCAAACTTTATTATCGCTGCACACATTTTGTAAAAAATGTGTATGAAAAAAAGGTGAAATGCAGACTCCGATATATGCAAGGCGAACGCCTTGAGACCGTGGTGTGGAATGAAGTAGAGAAAATATTGGAAGATCCTTCATTGATCGCTCAGGCCGTTGACTTTGAGAAAGAGCATGGGGGACAGCAGAAAAAGCAGCTTGATAAGGAGCTAGCTAAGATTGAGCTGCGGCAAAATTCTATCCAGACAGAAGAACAGCGCATTCTCGAAGCCTACCGCCACAATATTATCACTATCGCGCAACTAGAAAATGAAATGAACAAGATCAAAGAAGACAGGGAAATCTTAAAAAATAAGCATAATGAATTGTCGAATTTATTGGCGGTACAAAACAATAAAATAGACATAGACGAAGTAATTATGTGCGTTAAAAAGGTTAGAGAAGGACTTCAAAAGTTTACTTACGAAGCCAAGAAGAATATTCTCAATTTTTTTCAGGCACGTATCGTTGCACATATCACCGGGATCATCGACCTCTTTTTAACCTTTCCCAAAAACCTATCGGAGATTTCTTTTCCCAGCGATAGCGCCAATGTTTTTTCGTGGTCGCCATTGCAAGGGAACATATCCTTGCGGTGAGCGGGCTCAACGTTTCCATTGTGGGCGGCCTTCTTTATTTTCTGATGCGGCTGGCAGGATTTCCTCAGAAATTGAATGCTTTCATCTCACTTATTTTTGTGAGCATTTATGTGCTTATTTCCGGGTACAACGCGCCTGTCCTGAGGGCCGGTATCATGGGAGCTATTTTGATGGGAGGACTTTTGATAGAAAGGGAAAGTGAAATCCTCAACAGTTTAGGGATTGCTTTCTTTGCGTTACTTTTTTTTAAGCCTCAGAATCTGTTCTTGCCCGGTTTTCAGCTTTCTTTTCTTTCCGTACTGGCCATTCTTTTGATTGTTCCCCGTTTCAACATAGAATCCTTTGGAACTGAAAAAAATTTGCTGGGTGTCCGCAGACGTTCTTTCTGGCGTGGGGTCTTGCGTTTTTACCTGAGTATTTTTCTGGCGACTGCTGCTGCCACAGTTGGAACTTTGCCCCTTGTCCTGTATTATTTTCGAATTGCATCCCCGATTAGTTTTCTCGCCAATCTTTCCATCGTTCCCCTCATGAATCTGGCCACTTTCTCGGGTTTTCTTATTCTTCCCAGCCTTTTTGCACCCGATTGGGTGGGGGCATGCTTGAAGTGGCTTCCTCTTCTTTCGGTCAAAGTATCTTTGGTGCTCAATCATCTCTTGGCAAGAATTCCTTTTGCAAGCTTTTATGTCCCTTCACTGCCGATGTATCTCCTCTGGATTTATTATGGAGTCATCCTCGTTTTTTTTCTTCTTCCCCGGGAAAGAAGAAAAAGACTTGCTTCGGGGTGGGTGCTTTCCACCATTTTTGTTTCGACGCTCGTGATCGGGATTTTTGTTTCTTTAATTCACCGGGACTCTTCCCTCAGGATTCATATCCTGCATTTGAAACAAGGTCGGGTGGTCTTTTTTCAGTTTCCGGGTGGGATAGCGAACCTCCTTATGAATACAGGAAAAGGTAAGCCTCAGGATGAATGGAAATGGGTGGTGAAACCTTTTCTTATGAGCCGTGGCGTCCAGACTCTTTCCGCCATTCTTTTAAGTTCCTTTGAGTCCCGGGATATTGGCGGGCTGGAGGGATTGATGAGCCATTTCAAATGTGAAACGGTTTTTCTGCCTCGGCAGAGCCGTCATCCATCGACCAAAGGGAAAGGAATTCTAGGGCTTCTTAGGAGAAGAAAAGTAAAAGTTCAATTTCTTTCGGCCCAGCAGAGAATTGAGGGATTCACGGATGTCAGGCTGGAGTGGTTTGCAGATGGGAAGGATTCATTTATGAAGGTGCAATATCAAGGGAAGAACGTCCTGGTTGTTTTCGAGGGAACTCCGGATGCTTCTGGAGAGGATTTTGTTATAAAAGTTGAGGGTCTGAAAGAAGCCAAAACATTTCAGATCAATTCACACAAGAGTCAAGTTGAATCTTTCCCATTGAAATGATACAATTCCGCTTCCTTTTATACACCGTCCCCGTCGTCTAGCCCGGTCTAGGACAACGGATTTTCATTCCGTCAACACCGGTTCAAATCCGGTCGGGGACGCCATCTATCATCTTCTCATTTCGACACTGTCCTCACTTGCGTTGACAAGGGCGGTTGTTTTTCCTAACATGGGTAACCATTATGCTTCAGACCGAGCAAACTCCTAGGATTCTCGATATCGGCTGTGCGCGCAATAAAATACCGGGCACGATTGGAATGGACATTGATCCCGGAAGTGAGGCCGATATCCTTCACGATTTGAACATTTATCCCTTTCCCTTGGATGACAACAGCATTGACCGTGTCTTTGCCAAACATATTATTGAGCATATCAACGATCCGAGAAAATTTTTAAGAGAAATCCAACGCATTCTCAAACAAGGCGGGACAGCTTTTATCGAAACACCCCATTTTTCCTGTCGCGTCGCGTATTCCGAACCCGAGCATAAACTTTTTTACTCCTATTTTATGTTCTGTGAATTGTTGAAAGGGCTGGATTTCAAAGTGTTACGCCATGAGATTACCTTTTATAAGGCTTTCCGCTTTTGCGGAATCAAGTCTCTGGCCAATCGCTTTCCCGACACCTACGAGCGCTTCTGGACCTATCTTTTTCCCGCTGAGAATGTAATCCTCGAAGTGCAGAAACCCTGAGCCTCAAATGGGGCATGCAGGAAAAAATTTCAAGATTTTGATAGGATTTGTAAAAATGAATTGTACTAAGAGCGTCGGGCTGTTAGTGTGACACGGCCAGTGCCGCTCCAGAATCTTTTGAAAAAATAATCATAGGCCTTTAACCTAAGACTTCATGCAAACGGACCTCACCAAACTAAAGTCGGTTGGCTGTGACCATCGCTTCTTGCCGCTTAAGGATACGGTGAAAGATTATGTTCAGAATTATCTGGAAAAAGCCGATCCTTATCTATAAAGTTTACCGATCAGACATTAAACCTTTTCTATTTGGATACGTCTAATGGGTAAAGTTAGGAAAGGAGGAGTTGTGTGATGATTGCTGCAACGAATACTCAAAAGAATTTGGTAAAAGGGATAGTTTTTTCCATTCTGTTGGCTTTCTTTGTGTTGGATTCCTCACAGCTTGCTTTTGCCCGAAGAGAAGGAGGGCCGGCAGGTGGTGGACGTCATTCAGGCCGTCCAGGTGGGAATCCTCCGGGACCTGCCGGTGGTCCTGGAGCAGGATATCGTCACGGTAATCCGCCAGGTCCAGCAGGCGGCCCTGGTGCTGGTCACCATTATGGGAATCCACCAGGACCTATGGGTGGCCCTGGGAGGGGACCTGCTTGGCGTGACAATCCTAATAAAATTGATAATCCGCCGGGGCCTTTAGGCGGACCAGGAACTGACTGGCGTCGTAATCCTTCTGGTCTAGCAGGTGGGTCCGGTACTAGCTTGGGTAACCCTCCTGGTCCGGCTGGTGGTCCTGGAGCCGGTCCCGGTTGGAAACGTGCGATGGCGGAGCGGCGCTTGGAAAGACTTTCTCAGTTGAAAGAGAAAATGGAGGCGAAGGGTGCTCCTCCTGAGAGAATTGCCAAGGTGGACGGAAGAATTCAGAAATTGCAGGGTAAGATTGAGGAACACGCTAATAAAGCCCAGCAAAAAACCTGATTTTTGTATTGGAACAACTTCAAGGGCATCTTCTTTTCAGAAGATGCCCTTTTTTTTGTAAAAACTTGCCAAACGAGCGTATAAAAGCTAAAATACCTTCGATGAGCAGCTTGAATTGGGCTTGTTTTTTCGTGACAGCTTAAAGCATTCCCCGTATTTCCAGCCTGCCTTCACCGCATTTGAAAATACAATATACAAAAGGAGCGTTTGATTAAATGGAGCCGTCTTTCCAACCTTCTCGTTTCAAATTGACCGCGGTCAATACTTTAGTGGCGACCCTTGCCGGGATTATTTCCATTACGGGTGGATTGTATTCCATTAAGAATACCGTTTTCAATGGTCAAGGTGTGGGTTCCTTGTCGGGAATCGTGCGTGATGAGGCAATTGCCAAACCGCTTCTAGGTGCGGTTGTGGAGGTTTCCAATGCGAATAATTTGGTTATCGGGACTTATTACACAGATCGGACGGGTCATTATGAAATTGTGAAACTGAAAGAAGGTCCCTACATTGTGAAGATTTCTGCGGTTAAACATGCCCCTCAACTCAAGACGATTACGATTCTTCGCGATCAAACTTCAACGGTTCATTTTGATCTGTCACCGATATTTGAAGAGTCAAAGCCAATGCTTGATAACCAGGCATTTGTAAGGCCGTCTGTTCCTTTGCCGGTCACTCCCTCTTATTATTCTCCGCCAAATGCTGTGCCTCCTCCGCCTGGTTATTCTTCTCAAGAAAACAATAGGGATCCCGTTGTAAGAAGGCCATTTCTGGAAGATCAATCTCGTCGCCCGGCACAGGAAACTTTTGCGCGGTCGGCTGTTCAATCGGCCCCTTCCTATTATCCGCTTGTTCAGACAACTCCTTCCTCCCCGGGTTATTCCCAGCGGCGAGCAGGTTCAAATATGACTCAGGCTTTGGTACAGACGGGGCTTGAATTGATCAGCGGGCTGGCTGAAAAAAAGAAGAGGGAAAATCAAGCTCCCGCAACAGACGAGACTAGAAAAGAGTCGGTTTGAGCTTGTCGGAAACGGTCCCTCTTCAAAACCCCCTGAGTTTTAAGCCTTGATTGCGATCGAAATAGAAAACAATTCCAATTGCAGCGGGACCGATTATCAGGTTTTTCAGGAAATGGGCGAAGCGAGGCCTATTCAAATGATGAAACTTCAGATAGAGGGCCGGGAGAGAATTTGCTGGGTGACAGGTGTTTCTGAAAAAGGGGTTTTTCATACTGCCTATGCCCAAAAGGTAGCGGATTCCGGAGGTGGTGTTTCGTTTTTGATTTTTGGCGGAAAGTGGGGCATTCGATTCAAGCCGGATGAGTTTCCCCAAGAACCTTGGAATTTGAACAATCCTCATCAATGGGGCGAACCTTTCAAATTCTATGGCGAGGAAAAAGATATTGTTTATGCTGAAAACTAAGTGGATTCCAGTTTTTCTTCTCTGTTTTGTTCTGACGGGATGCACGACAGCCGAGTCTCTGATAGATTACAAGGGAAAAGGAGAAGGAGAAGTCTTTGTCTGCACGGCGAGTTACAAGCGTGCGTATGAGACAGCCATCAGCACGTTGAAAAAGCGACGATTGAAAATTCTTCGAAAGGACAAAGACAAAGGTTATATCATTGCCAGCGATACGATAAGGCTTTTCAATGGAGGCGGGAGAATTGCCGTTTATGTTTACGAATTGGGGCCTTCGAAAACGCAGATCGAGGTTTATTCGAAACCGTATTTTTTCATTCCCACTCCCACAATATATTTAGCGGCGCATAAAAGGGATATAGAAATTCGTGATGCGATCCGCGAGGCAATAAATGGTTGACATCAAATCATAATCTCGTATACTGACGTGCAATTGTTCTTTCATTGTTTTTTTCACACGGTGTAGGTGAAGGGAAGATGGTGAGAAACCATCACGGTCCCGCCGCTGTAACCGGCTACGAAATCTGCAGCTTCTCCGAGGGGAGAAGCGAAGCCACTGCCCGCCAAAATTCATGGCGGATGGGAAGGCGCAGGAATTAGGCCAAGCCGGAAGTCAGAAAACCTGCCTATACCATAATCGTTCTTCTCCGAGAGAGAGAAAAAAGAAGGTTCTTGATGTCGAAAGCCTCTTTGCGCTTCTCTTTGTGGGAAGGGCAGGGAGGTTCGTTGTGCGAAAGACACGAAACGAAGCTGCAAAGCTTCGTAGATGCAACCTTGCGTTTCTATTATTAGGTTTGCCCGCCTTGAGTTTAATATTCGCAAAAATCTCGCTGGCTAAGGAAGAAATAAAATCTCCCGAAAGCGAAGCTCCAGTTACCGCAGTTGTGAGCGCCTCCAAACGTGAACAGCCCCTTGAAAAAGTTTCCCGATTCGTTACGGTCATCACGCGCGAGGACATTGAGAAAAGCGGTTCTGTTTTTGTCCTTGATCTCTTGAGAGCCATTCCGGGAGTCACGGTAACTCAATCCGGTCCTTTAGGACGAACCGTTGGGATTTTTATCCGCGGAACCAATGGCAACCATACTTTAATTATGGTGGACGGAGTGCAAATCAATAGCCCTACCACAGGACAAGCCGAGCTTGCAGATCTCACTACTGAAAATGTTGTGAGTGTTGAAAACATCGATAGGATTGAAATCTTGAGAGGTCCTCAGAGTGTCTTGTATGGTTCCCGAGCTTTGGGAGGTGTGATTAATATTATTACCAAGGTGGGTGAGAAGAAACTCAAGGCGTCAAGTCGTTTTGAATATGGCACGTACGAAACTTTCTATGAATCTGGCATTGTTGAGGGTCAATTCAAAAATGTCAGTTTTTCAGGATCCGGTTCAAGACTGGATACCGAAGGTCCGGGTGAGAATGATGGCTTCCAGAACACTCGGGCCACCGGGCACGGCAAAATCGATCTCACTGAGAATTCCAATCTGGATGTCGCCTTTCATTATTATAATGCCCTGGTTGGCATTGAAGACGGAGCCTTTCGTCCGGATCCAAATGCTTGGAGCAAATCACGCGAGCAGATTCTGAACACGACCTACAACATTTCTCTCACGGATTGGTGGGAGCAGAAGATCAAGTACTCGTTTTTCCACGATATGTTGTTCAGTAATGACCCTGCCGATCCTGGCACGAGGCAGGCTGAATTTCCTTTCAAGTTGGATACGGACCGTCATGACGTGGAATGGCAGAACAATTTCTATCTTGGGGATTTTGATGTGATCACAGCCGGCTACGAGTTTGAACACGCCCGCAGCAACAACAAAACTTTCGATCGGATTTTCAGGACGCACGGCTGGTATGTCCAGAATGAGCTTACGCTCTGGAAAAACTGGTCCATCGTGAGCGGAGTCAGAATCGATTACAACAGTTTTTACAATACCGTGGCTTCACCGCTTGTTTCCAGCGGCTACTGGATTGAAAAGACCGAAACCAAACTCAAAGGAAGTTTTGGAAGAGGTTTCCGGGCCCCCACACTGAATGAACTTTTCTTTCCGAATTTTGGCAATCCCAATCTCGATCCTGAGGATAATTGGGGCTGGGATGCGGGTTTTGAGCAGTTTTTCTGGGGGAAAAAGATGAGCTTGACGGCGGATTACTTTCATAATTCCATCAAGAATCTGATTGAGTTTATCAACGTTGGTAACTTCGTATTTCAGGCTCAGAATGTGAATCGTGCCACAACACAAGGGGTCGAGCTCGAACATAAAATGGCCCTTTTCAAAAATCTTACAGTGAAAAATGCCTACACCTATCTCGATGCGACAGATCATTCAACGCGGAAGCGATTGATTCGCCGGCCTTGGCATTCAGGCCGTACAGGGTTGAGTTACGATTGGCGGAGATGGCATTTGAATGCGGATTGGGTTTTTGTGGGGATGCGGGAGGATAGAACGGGTGCCTCGGCACGTCCTCCGCGGGAGAAAAATCCAGGGTACACAAGGCTCGATGTCTTTCTGGGTTTTGATGTCAATCAGTATCTTCAAGTCTACGGAAGAATTGAGGATCTCACGCACGATCATTATCAAGAAGTACTTGGGTTTCAGAATCCCTCCACACGTTTTGTGATCGGGGTGAAAGGAAAATTGGGATGAAAAAAACTGTCCTGATATTTCTGTGTGGTGTTTTATTGACAGGGAGCGCCGTGCATGCTGAGGACAACACGATGGCCGTACCCATTTCCGTGAGGGATCAGGAAACGTTTCTTGCAAGCTATCCTTTCTTTTACTCCTATGAATCGGGAGCTTGGATCACTTCGAGTCCGGGAAGAATTTTTACCACTGTCGATCAAGCACCGGATTTTGTCCTCCCTTTTTTAAAGACGCAACCTCAGCCCATCCGGTATCCGCACTGGGCTTTGAGGGAAGGATGGGAAGGCGAATTGATTGTTGCTATCGAGATTCGTGAAAATGGACGAGTGGGACGTTGGAAAGTCATGAGGTCGAGCGGGCATCCATCGTTGGATCGTGCGGCTGTAGAGACGGTGCGAAAATGGCGTTTTGAATCGGGGAAACTGAAAGGCAAGCCAATCATCTCTTGTGTTCAAATCCCGATTCGCTTTATGATTGATAAGAACTGAGATATGAATTATAATTCAACGCATCCAAACAGGAGGAAAACATGTTTCACTTTTTTATTCCGCTGATTCCGTTTAGTCTCTTAGGTGCTCTTTTTTTCAAAAGAAGAATTTTAGCTTACGGTCTTCCCGTGTTTCTTACCTTGATTCAAGTGGTTTCGACTGAAAGGTCCCCAGTTTTCTTTTTTACGGGAGCAGGCCTTGTTCTCGGCGTCGCGCTTACAAGAAAGCTGAAAGGCTTCTGGAAAGATTCCTTCTGGGCTCTCGTCGGGTATGCAGGACTAGCGGTGTTGGTTTATGAAATTGTTTCCAATTTTGGAGTCTGGTTTCTGGCTGGCTGTCTGCATGAGACGGCTCCTCTTTACCCGTTTACTTTTGTCGGCCTTCTGCAATGTTATCGATCCTCCTTACCTTACACCGCTCTTCATTTTCTCAAGGATGTGCCGCTCACTGTTCTTGTCATCAAAGTTTTGATGCTTGCCCGGTGGGTGGATATCACCCGTATTCCCTGGCGGTTGAAACATGAATCCCCGCGTTGAGAAAACACTAGACGGAACAGAAATTGCTTACACGGAATTCCCTCCCCAAGAGAAGAAACTTGTAGAGCTGTTTCAAGAACTTTTTCTCGAGCATTGGCAAGGGATCACCTTTGGCCCATGCATCGATGGTGCTGTTTACGAAATCGCCTTGGACGCCTCTCCCAAATCTGTGGATTATAAGGACGGTTATCTCACCATCGACACCGGAAAGTGGCATTGTCATCTTTGCCTTGGGCGTCCTAAAACACCTTCCGGAGAGTTGATCAAACGCAGGCAGGCGGCACGAGTAGCCTTTTTTGAAAGCAAGAACAAATCTTGCGTTCCCATGTCTTTCGGTTTGAGGATGTGGAATGGGGCGGGTGAACAAATGATCAGTATCTTTTTCCCAAATCCTTATCTCTCTTCTGATATGAAGGCTCAAAAACCAGATTGGTCGCGTCTGGAATTATGGCAGAATATGAAATCTAAGTACGCAGGGGATTCTGCCTTGCATCTTGTCCCTCAAGAGCTTTCCTCCTGATTTTCCTTTCTTCTTCACCTTTTACGCCACTCATCAATTTGTTTTAATAATTAAGTCGGTGCATAAC
>OBEQ012250625.1_pt1 | contig 14594 bp, 19 predicted proteins | sample 1670901 | NCBI WGS metagenome assembly OBEQ01 (sample SAMEA104232315, study PRJEB22302) | groundwater metagenome | biome: forest; feature: aquifer; material: groundwater | place: USA | collected 2011-08-07 | depth 5.4 m
ACATTTGCAACATCTGTCCCAATATCGTATGATGGTGATGCATCGCTTAACTCCTCTTGTTTTCAATGGTTATGCTTGATTGGCACACTCATTGTAGAGGTTTGTTAGGCGATGTTCTATTTATAATTTAGACACGTATGGGATGAGAATGATAATTTCTTGCGTGATGAGAGCGGGAAGCTTGTCTCGTTTGTTCCTGCAAACGAAGATTATAAGGCCGCGAGGGAAACGGTGATTGTGGATAGAAAATATAGAGTCCCTGTCGACGTGCTTACCATGACAGAACTTGTGCATCGCGATGAAGAGTCCGCGCAAGCCGTGATGGATCTTTATAAAACATTGGCGCCAGAACTGCAGGAAGGGCCTTTGGATGAAGTGATTGATTTGGATTTATTGCCGGAAGATCCGGCAGTTTTCCCTGAGTATTTGGATTATTTACTGAAGGTTTTGGCGTCGATTCAGCATTTCGATATGGCCCGCGGCGTTTCTTTCCGGGTGAAATCAAGCCGTCCGGATAAGGTAACTCAGGCGATGAAGCATCCATTGGGCTATATATTAAAGGAAGAAGGGGCGGGTCAGAGTGGCCGGGCGGAGGTGAATTTATCACTCCCGGGCAGATTTCGGGCCGGGGAGCCAAATCTGCCGGTGGCCAAATTTGAGGTGGGGAAGGAGCTGCGCCTCAGGGCCTATATTCTTTTTGGAATTTTAGCCGGGCGATGGGCCGCCCAGCACAAAGGCGAAGCGCCGCATCCGACGATTGTGGAGGCGTACGGCCAATTCTTAAAAGCCGGCGAATCGGCTGATGATCTTGGCGAATTGCCGCTGGTTCTCAGGGCTTTCTTAAGCGGCCATACGGGCGGAAGGATATACGAGTGGGCGGTGCGATTCGCCCTGCCGACGCTTCGACCGCTAGGATGGGCCAGGCTTTTGCAATTCTTCAAAAATGAAGAGAGAATTCTACTCCAAGCGGCGTAATGAGTTCCAAGAACACTTTGACAGCTTAAATATACTGCCCTATAATGTCCGAATCGGAGGATTTTCCAGTGGCAGAAGCAACTGAAACGAAGCTTATCAGAATTGCGGTGGTGGACGACGAGAAGATGCTCTTGAGCGTCTTTTCATCGCTGATGCGTCAATTCGGCTATCACGCGGATTTTTTCTCGAACCCTCATAAGGCGCTTGACACGATTCTCGCGGATCCCCGGCGTTATCAACTTGTCATTTCGGATATCATGATGCCTCAGCTCGACGGGATTACTTTTGCGAAAAAAGTGCGTTTTGTGCTGCCCGACATGCCGATCCTATTCATGACCGCGCATGCGTCGGCCGCTCTTGAGGAGGAAGCGCTTAAACTCGGCAATGTCGTTTTCTTGGAGAAACCGTTTCCACTGGAACACACGCTGAAAGAAGTCATCCCGAAATTTTTGTCAGAGCAGAAGACAAAAGAAGCGTCCTAACCTTAACCAAACGACCGGGTAAAGAAATGTTATGGAACGCTCAAGCGAGTACATAGGTTTACTTGTCGCCGCGGTCATGGCCGTGGGGATCGCGGGGCTCATCTTTTTTCTAAACTCGCTTCTGGGGCCCAAGAAAAAAGGTTCCCAGATAAAGTCAGAGCCTTTTGAATGCGGCGTTTCTCCGATTTCTCAAACCCCGGGGCACTTTGGCGTCAAATTCTATTTGGTCGCGATGCTCTTTGTGCTTTTTGACGTTGAGATCGTCTGGTTTTTCCCCTGGGCGGTGGTGCTGAAGAGCCTGGGCTGGACGGGGATTTTTGAAATGTTTTCATTCCTTTTTGTTTTGGTGCTGGGTTTTATTTACGCGTGGAAAAAAGGGGCGCTGGAATGGGAAAAATAGAAGCGGCGGCCGAACCCAATCTCCAAAAATTTAATTTTCTCACCACTTCCTTAAATGATGCCATCGGCTGGGCGCGCAAATTTTCCATTTTTCAATACCCGTTTGTCACGGCCTGTTGCGGCATGGAGTACATGGCGACGGCGTGCTCGCATTATGACGTCGACCGCTTCGGCGCGGGTTTCCCGCGTTTTTCTCCCCGGCAGTCGGACGTGCTCTTTGTCGTCGGCACGATCAGCCACAAAATGGCGCCTATTTTAAAAAAAGTTTATGAGCAGATGTGCGAGCCCAAGTGGGTGGTGGCGTTCGGCGTTTGCACCTGCACCGGCGGATTTTACGACAACTACGCGACGGTGATGGGGATTGACACCATTATCCCCGTTGACGTTTACATTCCCGGCTGTCCGCCGCGGCCTGAGAACGTGCTGGATGGGCTGATAAAATTGCAGGCGAAGATTCAAAAACAAAAGCAAGAGATATGACGCCTGCCGAAGCCATCCAAACGAAGTTTCCCCATTTCGTCAAATCCGTTTATGACTCACATGGTGACGCCGGTATTGTAATCAAAAAAGACGGAATCAAAGAAATCGCGCTTATGCTCAAAAATGATCCGGCGTTTTCTTTTAATATCCTGATGGATCTTTTTGCCGTGGATTACCTTCGCTGGGAGGAAAAAGAGTTTCGCTTTGAAGTGATCTACAATTTGTATTCGCTTGGAAAAAACAGGCGTCTTTTTGTGAAAGCGGAAGTACCCGAGACGGACACTGAGCTTGATTCGGTGACGCCGACGTGGCCGGCGGCCGGCTGGTATGAGCGCGAGGTGTGGGATATGTTTGGGATCCGTTTTAGGGGACATCCGAATTTAAAGCGGATTCTGATGTATGAGGAGTTCGAGGGCCACCCGCTCCGCAAAGATTATCCCTACAATCGAAGACAGCCTTTGATCGGGCCGCTGAATTGAGAGACAGAGGACAGGGGACAGAAGACAGAGGATGGACGACAGAAAACAGAAAAAAATCGGTTCTCTGCCTGTTGCTTTTTGTCGTCTGTCTCCTGTCTCCCGTCCCCTGTCTTCTAATCTCGTCCTCAGCCTTTACCGAAGACTCCTCCTCTTCTCTCAACCTCGGTGTGGATTATGCGAAGAAGGGAGAATGGGACAAAGCGATTGAAAATTTAGAAAAGGCGTTGCGGCTGGATCCGTCAAGGCCCGAAATTTATATCGATCTTTCCTTGGCCTATTCGGAGAAAAAAAATTTTGAAGGCGCAGTTCGCTACGCGGAGAAAGCGGTGGAGCTTGGCCCCAAAAAGTCGAATGCTTATCATACGTTGGGGCTCGCTTATGAACATGCGGGGGACACGCCGAAGGCGATCGCGGCCTACAAGCAGGGGATCCGGGCAGATTCCAAAAATTCGGACCTTTATTTGACGCTCGGCAACCTCTATGGCAGACAGGGCAACCTTGACCTGGCCGGCAAGGCGTATGAGCAGGCGATCCAGAGCGACCCCAGGAACGTTTTCGCTTACTCGAATCTTGCTTATCTTCATGAGCAGGAGGGAAAACTGGACGAGGCGATGCCTGATTTTGTGAAGGCGACCCAGCTTGACCCGTCGGATTCGGTGGCATGGTACGATTTGGGCCTCGCGTACAATAAAAAGGAAGACACGGCCAAGGCGATTGAGAGTTTCAAAAAAAGTTTTGACCTCGATCCCAAATTTTACAAGGCGTGCATGAGTTTGGCGATCGCTTATGACAAAAAGCGCGATTCAAAGAAGGCGGCCGAGTATTACACCCAGGCGCTGTCGCTGACGGATGACCCGCGGCTTAAAGAAGCCATTTTGAAACAGATTACCGGTACGAAAAAATAGATTGTTGAAACGTTGATTCGTTGAATCGACCGCATCGACGGTTCAACGATTCAACAAAGGGTCAAAACCAATAATGGGCAAGCCGATTCAACCTAACGTAAAGCCGACCGAAACACGGTCGATGCTTCTCAATATCGGCCCTTCGCATCCGGCGATGCACGGCATTGTGCGCATTATCGCGGAGCTTGATGGGGAAACGGTGCTTGGCACGGAGGTGGAGATCGGGTATCTCCACCGCGCGTTTGAAAAAATGTGTGAGCAAGGGTCTTACAACAACGCGATTCCCTATACCGACCGTCTGAATTATGTCTCGCCCATCATCAACAACGTCGGCTATTGCCTCGCTATCGAAAAACTTCTGGGTATCGACACTACAGAACGGTGCAAGTACATCCGGGTGGTGATGAGCGAAATTTCAAGGATCACGGATCACCTGACCTGTATCGGCGCCTCCGCGATGGAGCTTGGCGCTTTCACCGTCTTCCTTTATATGATTAAGGCCAGGGAATTTTTGTACGACCTCATCGAGATGGTGACCGGCGCACGGCTCACGATCTCTTATGCGCGCGTGGGAGGACTCAAGTCAGATCTTCCACCGGGCTTCCTGGAGCAGACCATTTCTGCGATCAAAGAAACAAGAATGGTTCTGAAAGAAGTGGAGGGGTTGTTGAACACCAACAGGATTTTTGTGGATCGCATGAAAGACACCGGCAGGATCAGCCAAGAGGACGCGCTCGCGTACGGAATCACCGGGCCCTTCTTAAGATCCACCGGCGTAGACTATGATGTGAGAAAGTCTCAGAGCTATCTCGTTTATGACAAACTGGATTTTGACATTCCAGTCGGCGAGCATGGGGATAATATGGATCGTTATTATGTGCGTATGGAGGAAATGCATCAAAGCATGCGAATGATCGAACAGGCGCTCCAGAAAATGCCCCTGCCTGACCGGCAGGCAGGCGGCGGCGATATCATGGTGGACACGAAGGGCCGCAGGATTCCGGCCGCGATGATGGTGGACGAAGCGAAGGCGGGGCGCACGCAGGGCCTTCATGAGTTAGAAGTGGATCCGGACCCGACGCTGTACGGCAGTACGAAGCGTTTCCACGAAAACGTTTACGCGAAAGAGAAAAACGTGGCGCTTCCCGCTAAAGAGGACACGTACGGTAATATCGAAGGCCTGATGAATCATTTTAAACTCGTGATGTACGGCCATGGCTTGAAGCCGCCCAAAGGTGAAGCCTATTTTCCCGTTGAAGGCGCCAACGGCGAGCTTGGCTTTTATGTCGTGAGCGACGGAACGGACCGGCCTTACCGCGTACGCGTACGGCCGCCTTGTTTTCCGATCATGGCCGCACTTCCCGTGATGCTCGTAGGCGACATGGTGGCGGACATTGTACCGACATTCGGGTCGGTGAATATGATTGGGGGGGAGTTGGATAGATAGGTAACGTCGTACGGTAATGGTTACGAAACGGGCCTCGTTGCTGTAGCCGCTAGACGTAACCGAAATTAAGGCAATGCTATGAATTTAAAGGATCTTAATCCAGAGGCTGAGAAGATACTCGCCAAGTACGACGAGAAGCGTGCGGCGGTGCTGCCGCTTTTGCATTTGGCGCAAGGCAAAATCGGTTTCGTAACGCCCGAGGCCGAGGCGTGGGTTTCAAAATGGAGTGAAGTGCCGGTGGTGCATGTGCGCGAGGTAGTGACTTTTTATTCGATGTTCCATGAGAAACCCGTCGGCAGGCATCACATCCGCTTTTGCACCACGACAAGCTGTGTGCTGATGGGCGGCGAGAAGGCGCTGGATTATTTGAAGAAAAAAATCAGTATCGAGAACGGCCAGACCACGCCCGACGGAAAAATTTCCCTGGAAGAGGCCGAGTGCCTGTGCGCCTGCGAAATGGCGCCGATGATGCAGGTGGATGGCAAGTATGTCGGGCCGCTGGATGAGAAGAAGATTGATGAGATTATTGATAAGTTGGAATAAATTACAAATGACAAAATTCAAATATCAAAATAAATCCAAAGCACAAAATCAAAAATCTAAAATAAATGTTTTGTCATTTAAATTTTGTAATTTGTTATTCTTTTGTCATTTGTGCCTTGTCATTTGTAATTTATGGAACTAATTCTCTCTCGTAATTTCAATATTCCCAACGCCTGGAAACTCAGCGTCGCCCAGTCCCGCGGTGCCTACGAGACTGCGCGCCGAGTGCTTTCTTCGATGAAACCCGGGGAGGTTGTGAGCGCCGTCGTGGCGTCCAATCTGCGCGGCTTGGGCGGCGCCGGATTTCCCACCGGAAAAAAATGGCAGTTTCTTCCTCCCGCCACAAAGATGGCGGGTCCGTCCTCTGGAGGAAAAAATTCCCAAAAGCCCGTTTATTTGGTGGTCAATGCCGACGAGGGTGAGCCGGGAACTTTCAAAGACCGTTACATTTTGGAGCGTGATCCGCATCAGCTGATCGAGGGGATCATCATCAGCGCCTTCGCGATCTGCGCTCACAAGTGTTACATTTATATCCGCGGCGAATACGTCGAGCCTTTTGAAAGGCTTGAAGCCGCGGTCCAAGAAGCGTACGCGAAAAATTATTTGGGAAAAAATATTTTTGGAAGCGACGTGGATCTGGATCTTATCGTTCATCGCGGCGCCGGCGCTTATATCTGCGGCGAGGAAACAGCGCTATTGGAGTCGCTTGAAGGCAAAAGAGGATTACCACGTCTAAAACCCCCGTTTCCGGCTATGGTAGGACTTTTCGGTTGTCCGACCATCATCAATAACGTGGAAACCTTGGCCTCGGTGCCGCACATTTTGAAAAACGGCGCCGAGTGGTTTGCGAAGTTGGGGAGTCCGGGAAACGGCGGGACGCATCTATTCAGCATCTCGGGGCACGTGAAAACGTCGGGCGTGTATGAACTGCCGATGGGCACGCCGCTTCGCGAGATGATTTTCAAGCACGCGGGGGGCATCCTCGGTGATAAAAAGTTGAAGGCCGTGATCCCTGGCGGAATCTCCGCCAAAATTTTAACTGCTGATGAAATTGACGTGAAGATGGACTACGACGACGTGCACGCGGCAGGCACGATGCTGGGTTCGGCGGGTGTCATAGTGATGGACGAGACGACGTGCATGGTGAAAGCGCTGCTTTACGCCTGCAAGTTTTTCGCGCATGAGTCTTGCGGCCAATGCTCGCCCTGCCGCGAGGGTACAGGTTGGGCCTACAAAGTGATCCGGCGAATTTATCAAGGCGAAGGAACGTTAAAAGATCTCGACACGCTTCTTTATATCGCCAAAAATATGGAAGGCCGCACGATCTGCGTGTTCGCCGACGCGGCCGCCTGGCCGATTCAGAGTTATATTGAGAAATTTAGAAATGAATTTGAGGAATACATTAAAAAATGCCAAATATCACGATCGACAGCAAACCTTACAACGTAAAAGACGGCCTCACGATCATCGAGGCGATCGACCAGAATAAGATCGATCTGCCGCGTTATTGCTATCACCCGGCCCTTTCCATCGCCGGCAACTGCCGCATCTGCCAGGTGGAAGTCGAACAACCGCGCCTGCCTGCCGGCAGGCATGGCACCGTGATTGCGTGCAACACGCGCGTGGCCGACGGCATGGTGATCCGCACCCAATCCCAGAAGGCCAAAGAATCGCAACAAGTGGTGCTCGAATTTTTGCTCGCCAATCACCCGCTCGACTGTCCCGTGTGCGACCAGTCCGGTGAATGCAAGCTCCAGGATTATTACATGGACTATGGCTTGTACGATCCGAAGTTCGACGACACAAAAGTGAAGAAAACTAAGAAAGCTTTTTCCATAGGGCCGACGGTGATGTTGGACCAGGAGCGCTGTATTTTATGCTCACGCTGTGTGCGTTTCGGCGATGAGATCACCAAAACCCACGACTTCGGGATTTTTGACCGCGCCGACCGCGCCCAGCTCGATGTTTACCCCGGAAAAGAGCTGGACAACAAATATTCCGGCAACGTCGTAGACATCTGTCCGGTTGGGGCGCTCACGGATAAAGATTTTAGATTTAAGATGCGCGTATGGTATTTGGGGTCCCAGGATTCAATTTGTCCCGGTTGTTCGCGCGGCTGCAATATCGAGATTCATTATGAAAAGGACAGGCCTTATCACTTGAAAAATGAGCGCGTGATGCGTTTAAAGCCGCGTGAGAATCCGGAAGTCAACAAGTGGTGGATTTGTGATGAAGGTCGTTACGGCTACAAACCTATCGACCAAAACCGCATTCAAGCGCTGAAAATCAACGGGCCCATTCATTGCGCCGGAGCCAAGGGTGGCTCACCGGACGCGGCGTGGCAGGAAGCGCTTGAGAAAATTACCCTACTTTTGAAGCAGGCGCGAAAAGACTCGTGGGCCGTTTTGGCCTCGCCGCAATGTACGAACGAAGAGCTTTTTCTCATCAAAAAAGTTTTCAAGGATCATCTTAAAATTAACCTGATCGCCTGGAAGGCGCCGGGACAAGAGGGAACTGAAGATAATTTTTTGATCAAGAAAGACAAAAATCCCAATTCATCCGGCGCCGCGCAGATCTTGGGGATAAACGATAGCGGCGAAGCGATGGCGGCGGCTGTTGAAAAAGCAAAACGGGGAGAGTTGGACGGAATTTGTATTTTTCATCACGATTTAAACAAAATTTTCGGATCGGGAAATGTGGCTGCGATCCGTGAAAAGGTAAAAACTATTATTTACGAAGGACCGAACGAAAATCCGACCGCCGCGATTGTGGATTTCATCATCCCCAGCGCTTCCTACGCCGAAAAAGACGGTACCTTCACAAATTTTGAGGGACGCGTGCAGAGAATCCGCAAGGCCTTTGAGCCTCTTGGGCTTTCAAGGCCGACTTGGCAGATTTTGACGAAGCTCGGAACTCTTCTGGGCCTTCCTTTAAATTATGCGAGCGCCGAAAGCATTTTCCATGGTTTGGCGGAAGAGAATGAGGCATTTAGGGATTTGGATTATAAGAAAATCGGCGATCAGGGGATTATTTGGAAACGTTAGGCGGTGACGGCAACGAGGCCCGTTTCGTTAAGCGGTTACGTATGACGTCACCGAACAACGAAACGGGTTTCGTAACCGATGGACGCTTGACGTAGCCAGAGATAAAAACAATGCTCACGGATTTTTTCATTAAATCTATTTTGGCGGTCGTGTTTCTCGGCAGCGTTTTAAATCTCGCGGGACTTCTAACCTGGGTCGAGCGCAAGCAAAGTGCCGTGATGCAGGACCGCATCGGGGCCAATCGCGCGTGGATTGTGTTTCCTAAATGGCTCACGCCATTAAACTGGGTTTTAAGACCCCTCAATGTTTTGGGTCTTTTTCATTCGTTGGCGGACGCGGTCAAGATGTTCGCCAAAGAGGATTTTATACCCAAGGGCGCTGACAAAGTTTTGTACAACCTAGCTCCCATGGTCTCGGTTATTTTCGCGCTTATGGCTTTTTCCGCGATCCCTTTCGGCGATGCGCTGCATGTGGGTAACCGCACGATCAATCTTCAAATCGCGGATATCAATGCCGGACTCCTTTTCACGTTCGCGATGATGTCGCTTGGGGTTTACGGTGTGATTCTCGCGGGATTTTCTTCCAATAACAACTATGCGTACCTGGGCGGCATGCGCGCAGCGTCCCAGATACTCTCATACGAAATCACGATGGGCATTTCAATTCTGGGTGTGGTACTTTGTTACGGCACGCTGAGTTTGCAGGAGATTGTGCGGCATCAGGGAAATTACTTTTTTGGTTTCCTGCCCGCCTGGGGCATTTTCGTCCAGCCCCTGGCGTTCGTTCTTTTCATGACGGCTGCGCTCGCGGAAACCAAGCGCGTGCCGTTTGACTTGCCGGAAGGCGAGTCCGAGATCATCGGTTATTTTGTGGAATACAGCGGCATGAAATTCGGCATGTTTTTCCTGACAGACCTGGTTGAAACGGTGCTCGTCGCGTGTCTCATGACGACTTTTTTCTTCGGCGGATGGCAGACGCCCTATCTTTTTGGCGACGGTTTTCATTTTCCCTGGGGAACTGCCTCGCTTCTTTCGCACGGCGCGGTGATCGCGCTCGGCGTGATTTCCTTTATGCTCAAAGTCGCGTTTTTCAACTGGCTTTTTATGGCGATACGCTGGACCTTGCCGCGCTTCCGCTATGATCAACTCATGCATCTGGGCTGGAAAATACTTTTTCCGTTGTCGCTTGCGAATGTGGTGATTACAAGCATTGTCGTGGTTTTGAGGAATTCTTAAAAAATGGCCACGAAGATTTTAAAACGGAAAGAACTTGGTTTTTGGGACAGAACGTATCTGCCCGCGGTGGTGATGGGTCTTGGGATCACGTCGAGACATTTTTTCAAGAACCTGTTTATCCACGCGATGCACACGATCGGGCTCATGAAACATGTGCGGGGCTCCGTGACGTTTCAATATCCCGAGGAACAAAGACCGCTTTCCGAGAGAACCCGCACGCGCCATCGTCTGACGAAGAGGGAAGACGGAAGCCCTCGCTGTGTGGCTTGCATGATGTGCGAGACGGTTTGCCCTGCGCGCTGCATCGATATCGTGGCGGCCGAGCACCCCGATCCGAACATTGAAAAATACCCGACGTCGTTCGATCTGGATTTAGGAAAATGCGTTTACTGCGGATTTTGCGTGGAAGTTTGTCCCGAAGATGCGATTCGGATGGACACGCAGATTCTGGATATCGCCGCCTATAGCCGCCAAGAGATGATGCTGGATATGAATGAGCTTTTAAATCCCTGAGGTGTATTCATTGGATTCTGTCATCGAGATTAAAGATCTGGTGGTCAGATACCGCAAGAAACGTGCTTTGGACGGGCTTTCGCTTTCCGTCAAGCGCGGCGAAATTTTTGGTTTCCTGGGGCCGAATGGCGCAGGCAAAAGCACGACGATCAAAACTCTCTTGGGTTTGATTCATCCCGACGAAGGCTCGGTTCGGCTAGGGGGTCTTTCGCCGCTTGACCCCAAGGCGCGCAGGGAAGTGGGTTTCCTTCCGGAGGAGGCGAACTATTACCGTTTTTTGAGTCCCGTGGAGCTCCTTTCTTTTTACGGCGAAATATTCCGCCTGCCGGGGTCTGTGTTGAAAAATCGAATTGAAAAACTACTCTCGCTTGTGGGCCTGACCGAGGCCAGGAATAAACCGATACGGACGTTTTCGAAAGGCATGGCGCAAAAGGCGAGTTTGGCGCAGGCGCTCATCAACAATCCGGAGACACTTATTTTGGATGAACCGACGGCGGGTCTGGATCCGCTGGCTCGCATGGACTTAAGAAAAATATTGGCGGATCTTAAAGAGGAGGGGAAAACGCTCTTTTTTTCGTCGCACGAACTCTCGGAGGTGGAGCTTTTGTGCGATTCGATCGCCATTATAAAATCGGGGAAAATCATCAAATCAGGATCTCTCCATGAGGTGTTGGAAGGGGAGAAGGATCAAAACCTTGAACGTTTTTTCCTAAAGACTGTCAGAGGATCCGGGCTATGAGCGCGGTAGGGGCGGTCTTCAAATTGTTGATCAAAGAAATATTCCGTAAGAAAGATTTCTATGTTGCGCTCATCTTGATAGGGGTGATTTTGTTTTACGCCTCAAGCCTCAATTTCTACCATGTGGGCAACGCGGTGCGGTATCTCATGGAAATAGGTCTCGCGCTGATTTATTTTTTCTCGGTAATTCTAACAGCATCCTTGGCGGCCCGGCAGTATCCTTCCGAAATCCAAAACAGGACCTGCCAGGTGCTTTTGGCAAAGCCGCTTTCAAGATTTGAGTTTGTCGCCGGAAAATTCATAGGCTCGTTTTTGGCGGGTGCGGCCTCATTTCTTATTTTTTATCTGATTTTTCTGGGGGTGACTTGGCACAAGGCCCAGGCGCTCTCATGGATTCTCGCGTTTCAGGCGGCGTACCTTTTTTTGCTGAATCTTTGGGTGATTGCGTCAATGGCAAGCGGCTTCTCTTATTATTTGACGACTTCGGCCAATGTTTCGATTTCATTGGTTCTTTATGTGCTTATCAATACGTATGGGCCGGGGTTAAACAGTGTAGGGGCGATTCATGAATCGCCCCTACTGTTTCGTGTGATGGCCAAAATTTTTTATTACCTCCTGCCTCATTTTGAATTTTTCGATCTGAGACAGCGTTTTATTCATGCGTGGGAGCCGGTGAGCGGAGGGTTGCTCTTGTTTCTGACCGCATACGCTTGGGTGTACGCGTTTATTTTTCTGATCTTGGGCTGGATGAAATTGGAAAAAACTTCATTATGAGCAAACGTTTGCCCATGCTGTTGCCGGCGCTGTTTTTCTTGGCGGCCGTTCTTTCATATTCTATTGAAAAGAATTTCCACAAAGTTGAGTTCAGTTTCAATCTGGACAACTCTTTGTACCGCATTCTCGGCAGCGCCAAAGAGGCGGTCGGCGATACGTTGTTTTTAAAGGCCGACGCCTATCTGCACGGCGGGGTAGAAGGAAAGTCAGACACCGACGAAGATTTGGAGAAAGAGGGAAAGATCGAAGAACACGCGCCTCTGGTTTCTACTTCGGATTGGATCGCGCGTATCAACGGGCAGGTGAAGGTTCATGAGCACCGTCATTTGGCGAAGACCCAGCAGAAAGAGATTCTACCTTTTATTTATTGGTCGACGGAACTTGACCCGCACAATGTGGAGGCCATTTTGACCGCGGCCTATTGGCTGGACCGGCATTTCGGCCAGACGGATTCGGCGGTTGAAGTGTTGGCCGCCGGCCTCAAGGATAACCCCAACCATTGGGAGATCGAGCAAAGCCTGGCCGATATTTATTTTAGACGGAAGAAGGATGCCATTTTAGGGGAGCGCTATTATGCAAAGGCCATTCAAGATATGAAAGATAAGGACAAAGACAAACATTCGCTGATAGAGCTCTATTATTTTCTGGGTGAGAGCCGCCTTTCTTTGAAAAAAAAGTCCGCGGCGCTCTGGGCCTATCAAATGGCCTTGGCGTTGTACGGGGCGGATGAGGAAAATGCGCTGAAAGTCCAGATCATGGAAAAGATTAAAAACCTAAGCTGATTTGATATAATAGAAACTTGCGCGAAGTGCCCGATGCAGATTGAAGTAAAGCCAAACCCCAACTGCGGTGAGAGCGAACAATTTGTTTTCCGGGAGCTTGAGCCGGCAAAGCCGGTCTGGGGCCTGCGGGTGGAGAGCGGCGCCGAAGAGACAAGCTGTGACGTGACGGGCGTCGAAAAAGGGGGGCGTTTTGTCGGCGCCATGGCCGCGAAGATCGCCGATTCCGGCGCCGGATACGCTTACCTTATTTACGGCGCTGAATGGGGCATTCGCTTAAGGCCTCTGGAGTTCGCGCATGAGCCTTGGGACCTTAAGAATTCTCATCAATGGGGGGAGCCTTTCAAGATTTACGGAGACCATCATGACATTCTCTACATTCGCCCGAACGGTGGTCTTTGATGGTGAATGCGGTTTCTGCCGCCGGTGGGTGAGGCGGGGGAAACATCTGGATTGGTTCAAGCGCATCGATTGGAGACCGCGCCTGGATCCGTGCCTCAAGGACGTTTATCCAAAACTCGGCTCGCAGGAAACCTTAAACCGCATGTTGTCCATAGGCCCCAACGGAAAAACCTACGGTGGTTTTTTCGCGGTGCGTGACATTATGAGCCATCTGCCGTTGACTTTTTTACCCGCACTTTTTTTATATATCCCCGGGGTGTCCTTGGCGGGCGTGCCAGTTTATCAATGGATCGCCAAAAATCGCCGTCACTTCGCCGGAAAGCCCGAAGAAAGCTGTGAAATTTGAGATATGCAAACTGCGAAGCCTTCTTTTGCCAAATACCTTTTTGTTTGTGAAAACCAAAGGCTCGAGGGGGATTGCTGCGGCAGGGCCGGTGTGCGTTTGCGGGAACTTCTGAAACAAGCGATAAAAGATAAAAAGCTTTCTGACCAGGTGCGCGTGAGCCGGTCGGGGTGTCTCGATGTTTGCAGCGAAGGGCCGAATGTGCTCCTCATGCCGGACCGTGTTTGGTTTAAGCATGTTGAGGAGAAAGATGTTCCGCAGATTGTGGATACGGTGATGAGAGGTTAAGGATGTGGCAGAAGGCAGCGAAGGTATCTGCCGTTCAGGAAAGCGGTTCGAAAATAGTTGTGGCGGGCGGCAAAGAAGTGGCGCTTTTTAAGCTCGAAGGGAAAATTTACGCGTTGGAGAATACCTGTCCACACCGCGGCGGACCACTCGGCGAAGGGTCTCTTGAAGGCTCCGAGGTGACGTGTCCGTGGCATGCGTGGACTTTTGATGTGAAGACAGGAGTTTGCCAGACGGTTCCGGATGTGAAACAGCCGCAGGTGGAAGCGAAGACGGATGGCGACGATATTCTGTTAAATGTCTGACTCCGATAATCCTTAGGGTGTCCTGGATTTTGTAGCTTGGGACCATGACAGGAGCGAAAGTTTCTACTAATATTTAGTTGCTATTGATTAATATCTATTAATTTTAGTTAATCAGAAATTCTATTAAAATTGTCTCCCAGACCTTGTTTTGTGCTCTGGGCATGGTATATTTACTATAATTTCAAAAGTTCGTTAGGGTCACCCCGTTCGATTCAGTCAGAAGGAGGCTTTTTTATTCAACGTTCTTATTCTCTTTATAAAAGTAAGAAAGTAATCATGCCCATTATCTTAAAAACTATCTCCCTGGTGCTGATGGCGGGGTTTGTCTTCCAGGAACTTAGCTACGCCGGTCTTGAAATCCTAAAAGCGGATCGCGCCTGCCTGCCGGCAGGCAGGGACAGCGGGGAGAGAGAAAAGAAAGAAAACCTTCATTGGGCCAAAGAACTTCTCCCGGATATCCCGGGAT
>OBEQ010529023.1_pt1 | contig 14592 bp, 18 predicted proteins | sample 1670901 | NCBI WGS metagenome assembly OBEQ01 (sample SAMEA104232315, study PRJEB22302) | groundwater metagenome | biome: forest; feature: aquifer; material: groundwater | place: USA | collected 2011-08-07 | depth 5.4 m
ATTTTCAAAAGGGAAAAGGGAAGACCTGGTTGCAAAAGAAACAAAAGAACTTGAAATCCTGAAATCCTATTGTCCCGCGGAAGTCAATCGTGAAGAACTCATTCAGTGGATCCGAGATGCTGTTCGGGAAAGCGACGCCAAAGGAATTGAGGACCAGGGAAAAGTGATGAAGCTAATCATGACGAAGGCGAAGGGAAGAGCGGACGGAAAACTGGTAAATGAACTGGTCCGGCAGATCCTTCAAGGAGGTTCTTGATGGAAGAAAGACGTAAATATATCCGTTTGGATACCCGGCTTAAAATCACCTATACCATTCTTCAAAGCAGTAAATCAGCTATCAAAAAATCGGAGACAAAAGACATCAGCGGCGGAGGGATCCGCATTTTTCTTGCCGAGCAGCTTCCTTTAAACACAGTGCTTCAGTTGCACATCCAGCTTCCCGAAGATCCGGCTCCGGTAACCTGCAAAGGGAAGATCGCTTGGATTGAGGAGTTTTCGATTTTGCAAGGGGACAAAAAAGAAGGTGATGTGGTCGAAGCGGGGGTGGAGTTTACAGACATCGCTTCGCAAGACCGCGACCGGGTCATTAAGCATGTCATCCTTGGATACGCGACAAGCAAAGAAGCCTAACCCAATCTGAGCCCTATACCCCATGGCGCCTAAAGCCCCCCACCTCAAGACCTCTCTCCCCGGCCCGAATGCCCAGAAAATTATCCGGCAAGATGAAGAATATACGTCCCCCTCTTACACGCGCATGTACCCGCTTGTCGTCGAACGGGCCTCCGGCATCATCATCGAAGACGTTGATGGAAATCTTTTCCTCGATTTTACCGCCGGCATCGCCGTCACCGCGACAGGCCACTGCCACCCGAATGTCGTCAGTGCCATCCATTATCAGTCTTCAAAGCTTCTCCACATGTCGGGGACCGATTTTTATTACAAACCCCAGAGTGACCTTGCGCAGAAACTGGCTGAAATTGCTCCCGGCCGGTCCAAAAAAAAGGTCCTTTTCACGAATTCCGGCGCGGAGGCTGTTGAGGCCGCTTTCAAACTCGCCCGTTACCACACCAAGCGTCAGCACATGATCGCCTTTATCGGCGCCTTTCATGGCCGTACCCTCGGCGCGCTCTCCCTGACAGGAAGTAAAATTGTCCAGGTTGAAAACTTCGCGCCTCTTGTTCCTGAAGTGACACATATCGGATACGGGTATTGCTATCGATGCCCCTACAACCTCACGTACGACAGTTGCCGCGTCGCCTGCGTCAGTTACCTGGAAGACGTTCTGTTTAAAACGATCGTTTCGCCAAAGGAAGTGGCCGCCATCATTGTCGAGCCGATTCAGGGGGAAGGAGGGTATATCGTACCGCCTCCGGAATATCATCCGATGCTGAAAAAAATTTGTGAAAAATATGGGATCCTTTACATCGCCGATGAGGTTCAGACCGGAATGGGCCGAACGGGAAAAATGTTTGCCATTGAGCATTGGGGAGTAGAGCCGGACATGATTTGTCTGGCTAAGGGAATCGCTTCCGGGATGCCGCTCGGGGCGCTTGTGGCACGGGATGATGTTATGACATGGGCGGAAGGGTCTCACGCTTCCACTTTTGGCGGAAATCCCGTCTCTTGTGTGGCGGCGCTCGAGACGATTCGCCTCCTTGAACAAGGTCTGATTCGAAACGCGGAGGAAAGAGGAAAGGAGCTTTTCGAAGCCTTAAGCGCTTTTAAAGAGAAGTATGAGTGGATCGGTGACGTACGGGGAAAAGGATTAATGATCGGTGTGGAAATCGTGAGAGACCGGGGAGGCCGGGAAAAAGCCCCGTCAAAACGAAATGCCATCATCCAAGAAGCCTTTCAGAAAGGGCTCCTTCTTCTTCCGTGCGGCGAGTCGACCGTCCGATTTTCTCCGCCGCTGGTTGTCACACGGGAGGAGATCAAAGCTGCCTGTGACATTTTTGGCCAGGTCCTCAGGACTGTGGAAAAAAAACAATGAAGTCTCTCGTGGCATTCATTTCTCTGATTCTTCTAGTGCTTTTCGTCTTTGAAAAAAGCGGGGCCCTCACCAGTGTCTCTTACACCGTACGGGAAGGAGTCATCAAAGTTCAGCGAACCCGTTTGGAGTGGCATCCCGAAAAATTGATGCCTTTTTTCCGGAATACGGTCGCCACATTGAAAATAACTTATCTCCGCCTAACACAGAAGAAAACAAGAGGGGAGTCGGAAAAGAAGGGAAAATTACACGGCCCTCAACAGATATTGGTTCTGACAAACGGGGGGATTTTACGAGGCCATGTGGCAAGAGAAACGGAAGAGGGAATTTTCTTTGAAACAGAAGATGGGGAACTTTTCTTCCGAAAAGATGAAATCGGTTCTTTGAAAGGCGAATAAGTTCAGGCCGCGATCCGATTTCTCAAAAACGGTTTTTTCTTTTTCGCCTTCAAGTTCAGGAGTGCCCCCACGAGCCGATCGACGGTTTCATCTTCTAGTCTTTCATAAGTAGCCCGAAGCGCGTCTTGCGCTTTCGGATCATAATATCCTTTCTGTATCAATTCATCCACAAATTCCCACAACCGATATAAAAAGACATGGGTCAATTCATGAAGAATCAGTTTTTCATTCCATTTCTTTCGGTCTTTCGGATTCAAAAAGATCTCCAACCGTTTTTCTCCCAGGGAAATATCAATCATCGCGGCATCATCCTTTGCGAGTCCCTTAATCTCCCTGGGGCTTCGAACGGTACACTTGACTTCATAGCTCTCTAACCCAAGTATTTTCAACCAGTTGTGTAATATTTTTTTTAACTTGGCCATCGAAATAACCTTTCTTTTCCATAATAATTTAAGTATACCATATCCTCCTTCTTATAACAGTGATTTATCAAAAACACATTTATTTATTTACAAACAAACGGGTTACAATAATCTTTTTCTTGAAAATTCTCTTACTTTTTTGTATAATTTGTATCATATGCGTACTCTACGGGAAAAGCCGTGAAAGACCATAAGACTATCTTAGTTGTTGAAGACGAAATGCTCTTGCGCAAAACCTTCCAACATCTTCTTTCCTTGTGGGGGTATTCCCCCCTCTGTGTTGAAAGCGGGGCGGCGGCGCTTGAAATCGCAACACACAACGAACTGGATCTCATCCTCCTCGATTACCTTCTCCCTGATATAAACGGATTTAAAGTACTAAAACGTCTGAAGCAGGAGTTTCTCACGGCGTACATCCCGGTCATCTTTCTGATTGAAAAAAGATCCTTCCGGCGGGACCTTCTGAAAGAAGAGGTCGGTCCTGATGATTACCTGATGAAACCGGTCGACCCTCTCGATCTGCGCCTTCGAATCGAAATGGTGCTTCATCGGACGGAGGAGCAGTTTCATGCGAACCCTCTCACGAAACTTCCCGGAAATCTCGCCATCGAGAAGGAAATTGAAAAACGCCTCAATGCCCAACAGCCCCTTTCGGTCTGTTACTTTGATATCGACCACTTTAAGGCCTTTAATGACGCGTACGGATACCACCGCGGTAACGAGATCCTTCTCCAAACAGCACGCATTATCGTTCAAACAGTAAAGGGAGAGGGAAGTGGTTCGGATTTTGTCGGACATATCGGAGGGGATGACTTCATCGTCCTGTCAACACCGGAAAAGGAAGAGGCTCTGTGCCGGAAGGCCATTCATGAATTTGACCGACTCATTCCTCTCCATTATCGCGAGGGGGACCGTAAGAAAGGAGCGCTATCCGTCACAAACCGATTGGGGAAAATGGAGCAGTTTCCTATTACGTCTCTTTCGATCGCGGTTGTGAATAATACCCGAAGAGATCTTAAAAACGCCCTTCAAATTTCCGAAGTCGCATCGGAAATAAAAAAATTTCTCAAAAACAGATATTCTTTACAAAGTATGTACTTTATCGACCGGCGCTCCGAAAGCCCCACAGGAAAGGAGTCCCGCTCGGACGCCTTCTTGCCGGAACCCGTTCTTCCGATGAGCAAAAAACTTTCCAAGCCGCTCGGTCAGCTCCTCGTCGAGTCAAAAAGGATTACCTCCGAACAGTTGGAGGAAGCCCTTTCACGACATTGGCGATCCAGCAGCCGACTGGGTCAGGTGCTTCTCGAAATGAACTTGATCGATACGGAGACGCTTTCCCGGTTCCTCTCCGACCAACTGGGAGTCCCTTATCTGAAGGTAGGCGAACAGAGCCCGACAGAAGAACTCAAGGGGGAGTTTCCCGCGGAATGGCTCCAAGAAAACGGCGTTTTCCCCGTCGAGAAAAAGGGGAGAGTCTTGTCGTTAGCGATGATAAACCCGCTTGACAGAAAAATCATTGAATGGATCGAGAAAAAAACCGGTTGTGAAGTTCAACCGTTTCTCACAATGGAAAAGGAACTTGAGGCGCAACACCAGCAAAAACAGGATAAGCCCCATGAACCATGACGAAAACGAGGAGAGGCCGAGCGATTCGCTTGAACTCAAGTTCCGGGAAGTTAAAGATATGACCGTGATCGACATTCATGGGCGCATTGACCTTAACGCATCGGAGTTGATTGAGCTGGTCGGCTGGCTTCTGAAAAGGGGAAAAAAGAAATTCCTTCTCAATTTTGAAGACGTGGAATTACTGGATCATAGCGGATTGACCGTCCTGGCTATTGTCTATAAAAATACAAGAAACCATGAAGCGATTCTTAAGTTTTCTGCCGTCCCGCTTCATATCATGAAACTCCTTCATATCGCGCAGCTTCTGGATGTCTTCGAAGTTTTCGAGGAAGAGGAATCCGCCCTCAAAAGTTTTCAAAAGAAAGCCGTACAAGAAAGTGGTCTGCCGGCGACTCCGCCGCGACGCAGACGTTTCAAGCGGTTAGACGTAGCAAGTTTTTCGGTATCCTTTGTCCCGTCTTACAGAAAAGATGACCCGACCTATTTTGAAGGAACCGCCACCAATCTCGGGGGAGAAGGCCTTTTTCTTCATGCCCAAAAAATTTATCCGCTTAAAACGGAACTCTTTCTGAAGTTACACCTTCCCCAGACGAATGCGTTATTTGACATCGAAGGCGTGGTGCTTTGGATTGCGGATAAAGAACTCCAACCTCGCCTCTCACCCGGGATGGGAATTCAATTTAAACATCCCAATTCGGAGCAACAAAAACGTCTTCTCGATTTTATCGACCGGAATGCCACCCAAAGGAGCGGTTAATCTCTCGCGGTTTATTCTTCCTTGCATCACAGGTAAATTTTTTGTTAAAATGAGAAGGAGGGACTCTCAATGGTAATGCAATTTCTTGCGCTGGTCGTCCTCTGGATTGCCTTTCTCTCTGCCTATCTCCTTTTCCTCAGGAGTTCCGGTTTAAAACAAAAAATGGCGGATTCCGTATGGCAAGAAGAGGTCCGTGAAGTTCCTTGGCCTAATGAGCGTCGACGGTATCAAAGACGGTACCTCCCGTACCCTATCGATTACGCCGATCTTGAAAAAGCGAGCCTTCGGGAAATCACCCTGACACACGACATCAGTAAGGGAGGGACCCGCTTCGCCTCAAGCCATCCCTTGTCCGAAGGGTCACGCCTTTTTCTCTCCATTGAACTTCCGGAAGCAAAGCCGCTTTCTCTCTTCGGGGAAGTGGTCTGGCAATCTTCAAGGGTGGTCGAACCACCCCGTTTTGACATAGGTATCAGATTCGTCGACCTCTCATCGTCAAACATCATGAGGATCGCCCACCATCTTTAAAGCAAGGCCTTTCATTTTTCTCTTGATCCTTGCGGTCTGCCTTGAAGAAGGATGCGCCAGTACGGGAGGCTCGGTCGGGTCGACCGTCGGAGGAGCGATCGGAACAGGAATCGGGGCGACGACCGACGCCGTCGTGGGTCTTACCGAAAAAACTTTCGGCCTTCTCGTAAAACCCTTTCAGAAAAAATAAGGTCTCATGATGTCTGACTTGATTCTGGCGATCGATCAGGGAACGACAGGAAATCATGTCCATCTCTTCGACCGGAAGGGAAGGATCGCCTCCGAAGGGTATGCCGAATTCCGACAATATTTCCCCCGCCCTGGTTGGGTTGAACATGACGCGGAGGAGATTTATCAAAATCTCTTACGGGTCATCCGGCAGACCTTCCAGAAAAAAAGGATTGCCCCCTCCCGAACCGCCGCCTTGGGGATCACGAACCAACGCGAAACTTTTCTCTTATGGGATCGCCGGACAGGGATTCCTCTTTCAAAAGCGATCGTCTGGCAATGCCGGCGGACAAGTGACCTCTGCAGATCTCTCAAAGAAAGAGGGCTTGAAAAACGTTTCACACAAAAAACCGGTCTACCCCTCGATCCTTACTTTTCCGGGACAAAAGTAAAGTGGTTTTTCGATCACGACCCCTCAGCAAGACGGAAGGCCCTTCAGGGAAAAATTCTTTTCGGGACAATCGACACGTGGCTTCTTTGGAAACTGACCGGTGGAAAGGTGCACGCCACCGATGTGACAAATGCTTCCAGGACACTTCTCTTCAATATTGAAAAAAAGAAATGGGACCCCGAACTCCTCAAACTTTTAAAAGTCCCTCCCGAAATCTTACCGGAGGTTCTTCCTTCACGGACTTCCTTCGGAAAAACCGTTAAAGAGGGAAGTCTTCCGGCCGGAATTCCTATCACAGGGATTGCGGGAGATCAGCAAGCGGCCCTCTTCGGGCAGGGGGGATGGAAGGAGGGGAGCGTCAAGAACACCTATGGAACCGGCTGTTTTCTCCTTTTAAACACCGGAAAAAGGCATGTTTTTTCACGAAATGGACTCCTGACTACCCTGGCCTGTGGGGAGAAAGGGGAGACCGTTTACGCGCTGGAGGGTGCGGTTTTCATCGGAGGCGCGGTCATTCAATGGCTTCGGGACGGGCTTCAGCTCATTAAAAAGTCCTCCGATTCCGAGCCGCTTGCCGAAAGTGTTTCAGACACAGGCGGGCTTTATTTTGTTCCGGCTTTTGTCGGCCTAGGAGCTCCTTATTGGGTTCCTACTGCCCGAGGAGCCATCTTCGGTTTAACCCGCGGGACATCCCGCGCGCATGTGGCGCGCGCGGCCCTTGAATCGATCGCCTATCAGACAAAAGATCTGGTGGAGGCAATGGCCAAAGATACGCGCTCTCCAATCCAAAAGCTTCTTGTCGACGGAGGCGCGACACAAAACCGCTTTCTAATGCAGTTTCAGGCCGACCTGCTGCAGCGGCCGATTCTTCGTTCGCAAATGCCTCACGTGACAGCCCGGGGAGCAGCTTTTTTAGCCGGACTCAGCGTCGGATTCTGGAAGAATGAATCAGAACTCGAAAAAATTCTGGGAGACCGGGAAACTTACCGGCCGCATATCCCAAAACAGGCGGCCTCGGAACAGTATGCCGGCTGGAAAAAGTCTGTGAGAACCCTATTGACCGCATGTCAAAACAAGTGTTGACGATTGCCCACCGCGGCGCTTCCGGAACATGTCCTGAAAATACCTTTGCCTCTTTCCGCGAAGCGGTCCGCCTCAAGGTCGATATGATCGAGACGGATATTCGCCTGACAAAAGACCTGCAACCGGTCCTCTTTCATGACACAACGCTTCATCGGACAACAAAAGGGAAGGGATTGCTCAAAAAACAGACACTTGAAGAGTTGCGCACCCTCGAAGCGGGATCTTGGTTCCGTCCATCCTTCTCAAATGAAAAAATTCCGACCCTTGAAAAACTGCTTCAATGGGCTTCCACACGAATCGGTCTTTTTTTGGAGATGAAGGCGAAAGGCGAACCAAAAGAAAAATTGGTGAAAGCGGTACTGCATGCCTTAAAACGCCACACCTCTCAGAAACAGAGGATTATCTTAGGATCCGGGAATCCCGCTATTTTAAAGCTTCTTAAAGGAAAGACAAACCGGCCTCTTGCTTACAATTTCTCAAAAAACCCCCGAAAAGCCCTTCTGTTTGCCAAAGAAATGGGCCTTGCGGCGATTGGGCCGGAAAAAAAGATATGCACCCCGGAATTGGTCCAGGAAGCGCACGCAATGGGTCTTTTGGTCCTCGTCTGGACAGTTGACTCAAGAAAGGCAATGAAGCACTACGTCTCCATAAAAGTGGACGGCATCATGTCAAACTTTCCGGATCAACTCACAAAAATTTAAAATTCAAGCGGCTCGGACATCTTCCCAAGAACGGCTCTTTTGACACCTTTGACAGCTTTAGCTGTTTTCGGCTCTTTGCAGAGTTAACATAATATACATTATAGGACGTTTGACCTGAGACTGAAGCGCAGGTAAAAACCGCTTATTAAAGTTCATACTCTTGAAGTTTTTTCTGGGCGTTTTTGAGGGCGCGCCGCATGATAAATTTTGCCATGGCATCATGCTCCGCTTCAATCGTATTTTGCAGATCCGGAACTAGTTTTTTGGTGGGATGTTCGGCAAGTTCAAGAAAGGCATCGATCCGGGAATGCCGGTCTTCCCCTTTCAAGGCCTCTAAAAGGACAGCTTCTCCGAAGCGGTCTCCATGGCCCATCAAAACGGCCGCAGAAGCCATCCGGCGAACGTTTCATCTTGTTTTCTTCAGGTGATCCATTTCCTCTTCGAATTTTTCGACACCGATCTTCCAGAGTTTCCCGAGAAAAGGACCGAAGAAGAAGCCCAAAGAAGCGACCACGCAGCCGACCGAGACAAATGCGATGACGGAGATGAATATTTTTCCCGCGGTTGTCGCGGGAGCGAATGCCGGCCCTTGAGCGGTTGCGATCATACTCATAAAATAAAAGGAATCGACGTAAGAAAGCCGTTCAATGAGATGCATACCAACCGTTCCAATGAACATCACGGAAGCGATGAGACAGAAAGAAAATAAACCTCTTTTGTAGGGTGAATGATAATGATGTCTATGGGTCATTGGGGCCATCTCACAGTTTTGAATCGAGCCAGATTGTGACAGGGCCGTCATTCGTAAGCCCCACCTCCATCGAAGCGCCGAAAACCCCTTCCTTGACGGTCGCGCCGCTTTTCTTCAAAAGGGCATTGAATTCAATCCATAATCTTTGTGCCTTCTCCGGGGGCGCGGCCGATTCAAAGCCGGGTCGGTTTCCCCTCTGGATATCGGCATAGAGGGTGAATTGCGGAATGCTCAAGATTTCCCCGCCAATCTGCCTCACGTTCAGGTTCATCTTCCCTTCCGGGTCGTCAAAGACGCGAAGGCTCAGGATTTTTTGGGAAAGGCGCGCAAGGTCGTCCTCTTTGTCGTCCTTTCCGATGCCAACCAGAAGAAGAAGTCCGCATCGAATCTCGACAATTCCCCTATTTTCCACAATGACACAGGCATCCTTAACCCGCTGAAGCAGAACGCGCATCGCTACTCCCTCAAACCATGAGGCCCCTGTTGTTCGTAGATATTCTTTTGGTGATGCACAACATTCCCATCGGGAATCGGGAAAAATATTTTGGGACGGTCCCCGAGCGTCTCGTTCGCCGCAAAAATCTGCCACAGCCCCGATGAAGGCTGCTCAATGAGACCCGATTGTGCCGTTCCTGTCAGGTAATACTGCTTTCCGCCGTCGCCGTCATTGTCATCATCGGAATGCCCCACTCCGAAAGCAGGATCATCACTTTTGATGATCTCTTCATTATAAAAGGTCCCGTCTTGAGCCTGTCCATCACGAAGATAGACGACCGCCATCTGCTCCGTTCCCTCCTGCCAGTGCCGTCCAAAACCATATTCATCTTCCACCTTGTCCTTAAAACCGGTATAGGTTGTGATGCGGTGACCTCTCCGGCGGGTTGTGGTAAGGCTATACGTATTTTCAATATGAGAAAGGACTGAACCGAACCTAACGCTATCCTGAATATCTTTCAGAAAAAGGGCGCCGAGACTGTTTGCATCCAAAACCATAACCGGATCATTCGCCCCGCGATTGAAACGCCCCTCCCCGATATTCCAGGCGGTCTGAAGAAGCCAGTTTTTGCACCCTTCCGACGCCGCTTCATAACTGGGGGTAGGTCTTACATAATCAAGAAGTTTGAAGGCGAAATAAGAATCCACATTATGTTCGGTGCTCGCCCAGGTTCTCTCCGAGCCGTCCGCATTGAGCCCGCCGGTCACGCCGCCGTCCGCCTCCTGGCGCGCGATGATCCAGGCAGAGGCCCGTTCCGCCATCGGAAGAAAGGTATTATCTCCGCTGCGAAGCGCATAAAAACAGACCGCGTAGACAACCCACGCCTGGTTTCCGCTGCTCCGCGCCAGGCTCACCCCAGCCCCGGTCGTCTGGTTCATAGAATCATACCAGCATCCATCCGTCAGCTGGTGCGCCTGAAGAAAGTTTAAAAGATCCTTTGCATGAGTGGTATCGCCGGCGCCTGTATAAGCGATGACTGCGAGGGCATTGTCGTAGGTATAGCCGGTATTGGATGTCTCATTGACCGCAACCCAGCCGAAACCATGACGCTGAGCTGTTACCCATTCGATAGCTTTGTCCCTTTCACTAGCGAGGTCGTAGGAGGCAAAGAGCTGCAGCGGAGCACCTAAAATAAAAAAGAGGAACAGGGCTACAAGACCATATTTTTTCTTCATCTGCCAATTTATTTTTTGCAGTTTTTTGTCATTACGTGAGGAAGGACATGTCAAAAATCCTAAGCGGTGAGACACTCATTTAGAACGGATCGAGAACCCTGTCACGCCGGAAAGATAGGGCTAGACCTTTTGTAGGTCCGTCCATCCCCTTTCCTGGGAAAGGGCCAGTTCTGCCCGCTGGGCTCCCTCTTCAGAGAGAAAGGGGCCCCGTACCACCCCGCCTTCCCAAAATTCGACCACAAGATACTTCTGTGTTCCGCCGATTTTCTTAATTTCGTAGAATTTCATTTGAAGTTTTCCGCTACCGTTTTGCGCGTGAGGAGAAAAATCAAAAAAAGAGGAGGGGACAGGCCTATCACCAAAAACAAAAATCCGGAGAGGCTTACGGCCAAGGGGGTCACGACAGCAACCTCGCCAATGCCTGCGGAAAGGAGACGGGCGCTGATTTCCGTTACGAGCGCGATACAAGAAGCAAAGATGCCGAGCTGCCTTCCAAACTCGGCGAAGGTCAGAATGAAGATGCCGCCGACAACATAGTATAAATTCTTGAAAAGGATCGATGAGATATAAAGAAAAGTCATGGCATCCACGTAGAGACAGCGGAGCAGTTCCCCTTTTTCAAAAAAAATCCCGTAACCTTTGACAGTGGTTTGGAAGAGGGCCTGGATACTGGAAGAGAATTGGTAAGTTGAAAAGACCCCCGTCGCAATCATGAGGAAGCCCAAAAAGGGTATTGCTTTTTTGTTTATCATGTGATAAATTATATCAGAAACAGTTCATTTCTTCAAGCGGAGACCATGAAAAAGGTTCTGTTTGTCTTAATCATCCTTCTTGCAGCCGGTGGCCTGTCCCTTTCTCTTACCCTCTCCCATCTGCATTATGAACTCCTTTCGGGAAACCCTTTAAAATTTCAGTTCTGCCAGAAAGGGTGCGACGCCGTCAATGTCAGCAGCTACTCGGAGCTTTTCGAGATCCCCATCGCTTGTTACGGAGCGGTCCTGTACGGACTGATCCTCCTTGCAGCACTCCTGGCGGCGGCGTTCTTCAAGGAACAACCGGTCCGGAGTTTTTTCCTCGCCCTCATTTTCCTTTTTTCCCTCTTCTCTTTCTCCGCCTCCCTTGCCCTGGCGGGAATTTCCTTTTTTAAGCTCTCTTCTTTCTGCCATCTCTGCGGCTTGACATACCTGATCAACTTTTTCCTTGTCTGGGCAGGAGGCATGGCCTTGGAAGTCCCTCTGCCTCAGATGGGTTCACAAATCGGGAAATCCCTCAGCTTTCTTTTGAGAAGAGAAGCAAAACAAAACAATATCGAATTCCGGTATCAAAGAAAAATTTTGTTCCTCAGTCTCTTTACCTGCCTTCTCTGGATTTCTTCCGGAATGGGGATGGCCTATTTCTACAGCGGAAAATACCGCATTTTAAATAAAGAAAGGACGGAGAAATTTCTACAGGGCTATGCGACGCTCCCGCGCCTGATCTTGGAGGCGGAGGGGGCTCCCTCAAAAGGAAGCCAAACACCAAAGGTAACGCTCGTGATCTTTAGTGACTTCGCCTGCGTCCATTGTCGTGCCGCGTCTTTCCTTCTGGACCGGCTCCTCCCTGAATATCAACGTGACCTGCGGATTGTTTACAAACATTACCCTCACGATCACGCCTGCAATCCTTACGATGAACAGCCGTCTCCAAAAAAAGCGTGCCTTCTTTCCAAGGCGTCGCTTTGCGCCCAGCGCGCCGGAAAATTCTGGGAATACCACGATCTCCTTTTTAAATCGGACAATATTCCGGCGCCGGAAGAACTCCCTGTTTTGGCTTCAAAAGTCGGCATGGCGCCTGATCCCTTTGAAACCTGTCTGAATGATCCGCAGACCGAGTCCGCCCTTTTGAAAGACATAGAAGAGGCGCACCGCCTCGGTACCTCAAGCACGCCCACCCTTTTCTTCAATGGAAAAATGGTCCAGGGGCTCCCCCCCACTCCCATCCTTCATCTCCTCATCCAACATGAAATCCGGGAAAAATCAGGACGGTAAAAGTCCGAGGCAGATCAATTCCTTTTTTAGGGTTTCGTGACCGGTGAAGTGAATCCCGTAAAGGCCCAGGGCGCGGGAGGCATCGACGAAACGGGCAATATCGTCAATGTAGACGGTCTGTTGCGGCAGGGCCCCGAACCGGTCGAGGGCGCGCTGGTACATTTTGGGATCCGGTTTCCTGAGGCCTTCCCGGTAGGAAAGAATAAAGTCATCCGCTTTCCGGACGACGGGAAATTTCTGATAGACATATTCAAAATGGAGGATGTTCGTATTCGAGATAATGGCCACGGGAAAACGTTTCTTCAGCTCGCAGAAAAGATCGCTCACCTTTCTATTTTCTGAAAAGATATCGTTCCAGATAGAGACAAAACGGTCATAGGGCATCTCAACTTCCATGATTCCCTTGACTCTCCGATGAAATTCCTGCGGCGAAATTTTTCCTTTTTCAAACGCGTCATCCCATTCCGTCCCCATCACGCGTGTCATGAAGTCCTCTACAAAAATCCCATATTCTTTTTCAAGGGTTCTGGCTGCAATCCGGAGGTCAAAAGGAAGGAGAACACGGCCGAGATCAAATAAAATCAGCGAAAAGTCCTTAGGAACGGGCATAAAATGGAAGGGGGATGACTTGGGCCTTTTGGACCCCGTAAGAGGTGTGAATGTCAACCGGCGTTCCCGGTTTAGACGACTCCCGCCGGACTGTCGCCAGAGCGGCAAAAGAAGCCAAGACAGGAGAGTAACAGGCGCTTGTCAGGTGTCCGATTTCATTCCCGTTCTCAATCATCTTGTCTCCCGCAGAGGCGGGGCCTTCAACTTTCAGTCCGGTCAGGGCCTTGTTGACATGACCGATGTGGGTGGCGCGCGCAATCACCTCCTGACCGACATAACACCCTTTGGTGTAACTCACGGCGTGAGAAAGGCCCGCCTCAAGCGGAATCGTTGATTCATTCATATCGATGCCGAAGCGAGGAAGTCCGGCCTCGATCCGCAATACCTCAACGGTTTCTGGGCCAATTTGCCGAAGCCCATAAGAATCCCCTTTCTTCACAAGTTCCTGCAAGAAACCGGTCGTGGCATGTTTCGGAATAAGCAATCCGAACCCTTCCTCTCCCGTCGTGGAGATGTGGACCATCCGAATGGGAACGCCTTTCCACAAAAACGACCGATGGGAATTGGGAGCCCACATTATTTTCTCGCCCGTCACCTCTTCTATCAATTTTCCAGACAGAGGCCCCTGTAAGAAGAAGAGATCCGTCTCCTCCTCGAGATCTTTGAAACTGACCTCCTCGATAAAAACAAACTGGTCGAGATGGTCCATGATCTTTTTTTTCTGACTCTTCGGGAGGATGACAAAAACTCCTTCCTCATACCGGTAGACCCAGAGGTCCGAGATCATTTTTCCAACAGCGGTAAGACAGGCCGCATAACACCCTTGGCCAGGTTTCAGTGATTGGACATCATTCGAAACCATTCCCTGAAGATAGGGTACGGCATCCTTTCCGGATATTTCAAACCCCGCATTGAAGTCGTCCCGGAAATAGCCCGCTTTTTCCCGTAGGGTCTGATATTCAAGAAGATGTTGTTGGGTAGGCATCGATAGGCAGCGCTCTTCAGAGAACGGTCCCGGAGGGGATAACCGCATTCTTTTCGACGACTGTTATCCCATCCTGGATCAAGTAGTTGGGGCCCTCGAAGTGGGTCAGACCGCGGGGGTTTGTGATTTTGACATGATCGCCGATGCGGACGTTTTTATCGATAATGGCCTTTCGAATCAAACAATTTTTCCCGATTCCAAGAAAAGGGATTTTTTGTACCGTTTCGTCCTCAAAATAATCATTCCCCATGACAATGGAGGACTCGATCTCGGTACCACTGCGAATGACACTGCGAAGACCGATAATGGAATGGCGAATGGCCGCCCCTTTGATTAAAGAACCGTCTGACAGCATCGAATGTTCAAACGCGCTCCGGTCGATCCGCGAAACCGGGAGGTATCGCCCACGGGTAAAATAAGGCCATTCC
>OBEQ010990002.1_pt1 | contig 14591 bp, 12 predicted proteins | sample 1670901 | NCBI WGS metagenome assembly OBEQ01 (sample SAMEA104232315, study PRJEB22302) | groundwater metagenome | biome: forest; feature: aquifer; material: groundwater | place: USA | collected 2011-08-07 | depth 5.4 m
ATAAAAAATACCCTCGGTGATGCCGTACGCGGATCTGCGGGTGCCGCCATGCTCTTTGCCACGGATTCCCGTCTTGCTCCGGGGGTGAGCGGTGCGCCGATCGTCAATGAGAACGGCATGGTCGTCGGGATGGCGACATTCGCCTCCGTTCCGCCTCTTGCGCAATCGGGGATGCCGGCGGTGTTCATGTTGGGGGCTTCCTCTCTGCGTGACGAGCTGACCGGTCGTTTTATTATTCCCCGCGAGGGTGACTACTCGCTTGCGGTTCGTAAGGGCATCGACTCGTTGCATAATCGCCGTTGCAGTGAAACGCTTGCCGCATTCACCGAGGCGCGTCGGACGAATGCGGTTTTTTTCTCCGCGGATCGTCTTGCCGTGTACGAGGGACAGTGCGACTCCTCATTCACGATCGGCGGTATTTCGCTTACCCTTCTCTGGGAAGATATACAAAATAAGGCACGTTCTTTAAACGGACAGGTTCGCATCGCGATTCTGGGCGGTGTTTCTTTACTGATCATACTACTCGTGATAGTGATACATCTTTCCCGGAAAGTTGCCGCCAAAGAGCAGGCGCTCCGCCGTATCAATCAAGATCTTGCTTCAAAAAAGACCCCGCCGAGGAGTATTCTCGGGCTTCCCCGTCAGTCGGTGATCCAGCAGAAATATAAGCCGTCGCCAAGTTTTCTCAAGCCCACGCATTTTCCTTACGTGCGTAAGAAAGTACTGCCGCCGCTTTTGACGGATACACCCGAGTCTTCCGAGTCGCCGCCCGCCTCTCCGATTGCGTCCGTACCGCTCATCTCGTCGGTGCCCCGCGAGTTGGTAACCCCTCCCGATGCGGTTGAGCAAAAAATGACGCGCCAACTTTCCGATGAGGAAGCGGATCGGATGCTGGTGAAAAAATCGCCGCCGCGGATTTCTCCGGCCGAATCGGCAATGGCGGGGGGGGTCCTGGCGGGGGTTGATGAGGCGATCGGACTGGAGCGACCGCGCGATCCTCGTCTGCGCACCATGCTTCATCAGCTGGCAACCGAGGACGAGAACAGTGTGGTGCATCATCATATGCCTGCCGCGGACGCGCTCTGGGCGCTCCCTGATGATTCTACCCCAGACCACAAAGACGATGCGGCACTGACGAAGGAGTTTACTCCCCCCGATATCGATCCGACCGTTTTTGCCTACGTGCGCGATGCGCACCGTGCGGGGATGAGCCGCAAAATGATCACGGAGGAGCTTACGCGGGCGGGCTGGCCGCGCGAGGCGATAAAACGGGCGATTGATGCGCGGGACCGATAAATAAAAATGCCGGATGAGGTATCCGTGTGTGTCTTGTTAGGAAAATTTGTGAGAAATACGGGTCTTTTTGCTTAATAATCTATCTTAACACTTCACCTGTGATCACAGGTGAAGTGTTAATTTATTCTTGCTGCCGGAGGAGTGTGCGAACTTCTCCCACCACATAAAGGGAGCCGGTGACGAGTAAGAGTCCGTCATCCGCGAGTGTCGCGCGAGCTTTCTCAAGCGCTTCGCGGAGAGAGGCGGTGCATGTGTTTGGAGCGACACTTCCCTTTAGTATGGGTAAAAGATTGGCAATCGTCTCCGGATCCATGCCGGTGCTTTTCCCGGTGTCCGTCACGGTGGAACTTTGTGTAAACTCGAAATGAACAACGAGCGGTGCGAGAAGCGCAAGCATGCCAGCGACATCTTTTCCCGTTTTGGCGCCGAAGATGCAGGATATTTTTTTATCGGGAAAAATTTCACGAATGGCATCAATCAATGCCCGCATTTTTGCGGGATTGTGCGCGCCGTCCAAAATGATAAGCGGAGAGCGTGAGATAACCTCCATCCGCCCGGGCACGCGACATACGGCAAGTCCTTGGTGAAGTGCGGCATATGGTATGGCAATTCCCGCTTCTTCCAGCGCTTCAACTGCGGCGACGGCGCATGCGGCGTTTTCTATTTGGTGTCGCCCCAGAAGGGAGATCGTTAAATCGGTGTAATTTTTCTTTGGGGTCGCAAGGGAAAAGCGTGAATGATGACTATCAGATGTATTGACGGAATAGGTAACCTCTCTGCCGATGAGCATCAGAGAGACATTTTTTTCACGGCATCTTTTTTCTATGATCGCGCGTACGCTCGGCTGTTTTGCGGCGCTTATAACTCGCATGTTTTGCTTGATAATCCCCGCCTTGTCGCGCGCAATCTTCTCTACGGTATTGCCGAGAATTTCCGTATGGTCAAGATCAACATTCGTGAGTACGGCAACGAGCGGCGCAAGGACGTTTGTTGCGTCCCGCTCCCCGCCGAGACCAACCTCAACGATGGCGATCTCAACGCCCGAGCGGCGGAAATATTCAAACGCGAGTGCGACGAGGACTTCAAAATAAGTCGGCTTGCCGAGACCGCTGGTCATTCCTATCTCCTCAATAAACGGTTGAATCCACGAAACAAGTTCCGCAAAATCATTTTCAGTAATCGCTACGCCGTTTATCTGCATCCGTTCGCCGATGTACTCTAAATGAGGCGAGACATGAAGTCCCGTCTTGTATCCCGCCGCCGTGAGGATGGAGCTGATAAGATAGCACGTTGAGCCCTTTCCCGATGTCCCGCCCACATGCACGCTCTTAAAACTCCGCTCCGGATTCCCGATGCGCGCGAGGAGGGCTTGGATTCTTTCGAGTCGCAAATTCCGCACGGGCGGCACTCCCGCTTTGGGAATCAACGACTCAACATAGGCAAGAGATTGAGAGAAAGAAAAATGATCCATTGCATTGTCTTGGGAATTTCTTGAAAAAATCTCTTATCCGGAAGAATACAAAGATATTCTTTTTTATTAAATTTATTATGCATGATAGTGGGCGAGGGGAGAGTCGAACTCCCATGGGGTTGCCCCCGACGGATTTTGAGTCCGTTGCGTCTGCCGGTTCCGCCACTCGCCCATTTTTTTCTCCACGGCGTACGCACCGAGGGTAGCACGGAAAAGCATTTTTTTCAAATAAAAAAGGCGGTGCGAAAAGCACCACCGGTTGGGGCATTAGATCACGTGTCGCTACTCTACTCGGGGAGTATCCTCTCAAGGAAGAACAATTCTTGAAGGGATGGTCTCATAACGGTCGTGTACTTGTGCCATCCGTTCCGGCGACTCCTTGATCTCTCGCCATGCGATTTCGTACCCGCCTCGCTTGTTTCTCAAGTATAGGCCTAGTTGCAGAAACAGCATAATTTCTGCCGACCCCCATGCAAGAGTAGGGATAGCCATACTTCCCAGCCGTGTTGGATCCATAACTGTAACTGCAGTGAAAAACAGCAAAACAATTATTGCATCTGTGGTGTAAACAGTCGTGGCGACATTGGGGAGAAATCCTCCTGACGGTCCTCTGCGGTTGAAACGATGCCAGATACGATGGTGTTCTGGGTTATTTGATTCCCAAAATACGGCAAGGAATCCGCCGATGCGGTACACTTGATTCGTATTTACAGCATAAGCACTTCCCGAAACAGCAAGGATTAAAAAGAGAAAGAGCGTAAAGAGCCATGTTGGAATCATTTTGGGTGCCGATTCCTGACTTACATACCAACCCATACCGGCAATGACGAAACCAGTTGTCCAATACAGCAGTTGCCGCGCATGAGTGAATAAGGTGAGCATCTCGTTCCGAAGTGTGCCATACTCATCACTCTCCGTAAAAACAAATATCTGCTTCATCTGTTCCTTCCTTGAGTAGTGTTGATTTTTTAAGAGGGGGCGGGATGACATTGGTTATGCCGCCCGAGTTCTTCATGGTTCCATCTTGTACATTCGTGCAAAGCCGAACATGACGCCACTTGCGACCGCACTTGTCATTAGCACTGGCAACTCCGGTTGAAAGATTAGGTACCCCACAAAGGATCCGGCAAAAATGATTCCCATGACGCACGCAAAAGTCGATGCGTATTGTAAGCGCCACGGTATCTCATCCGACATTTGAAGGGGCGATCTCGTCCTATTGCCTTCAGTCCGCTTTTCCGCTCTCATTTTCGCGTCTCCTCTGTGACACTCGACACTTGCTACTCGTCTGTAAAACAACTGAAGATAGCATACTAAAGAAGTTTGCAAAAGTCAACATCCCCGTTCGGGCAAGGTTGAAAATGTGCGTGCATCAGGTTAATATGAATGAGACCATTACAAAACTCACTTCGACAGCTTTTTAAGATAAAACTTGATAAACGCCATATGACAGAATCCTTGGTAGGTACGGGTACTTCGTTCCATGAAGCGGTCAATGCGACGATTGTTGTTGAGCCAGTTAAAGCTCCGTTCAACTTTCCAGCGCTGCCGCGAGTATCTGGTTTCCCATAACTCTTCCTCCCCCCCACATATGTCCCGTTGTTTGAACGTCTGTTGATTACAGGGAGCGATGCTTCGCCTGATCAGCGCTGATCGTAAGATGTTGCTGTCATATCCTTTGTCTGCACCAAGGCGGCACAGTCAGTTTCTGATCCTGACTCATCCACCAACCCATACTGGCAATGACGAAACCGGTCGTCCAATACAGCATCTGGCGCGCATGAGCGAATAGCGTCATCATCTCGTTCCTAAGCGTTGTGTACTCATCGCTCTCCGTGAAGACTTTTATTCTCTCCATTTCATTTTCTCCTCATAGTATCCACATTTGTAAGATGACGGGACAACAGTCGTTGTCCCGTCGAAGTTTCTACCGATTCACACCCGATATATTCGTGCAAAGAGAAAGCACATACAAGCTCCACCGGCAGTTATGACCAACGCTGGAAACTCTGGCTTGAAAATCGCACACCCCACGAACCAGAGTGTAAAAAAAACTCCCATGATAAAGGCCGATATTGAGTGCCATCTCCCCCATTTTTGTTCTTTAATGGGTGGTGGTGTTGCGGTCGTTGGAGTCCGTTTTTTTGCTTGCATTCTCATGCCTCCTCCATGGTGTTTGACATTCGCCACTTGTCTGTAAAACAACTGAAGATAACATACTAAAGAAGTTTGCAAAAGTCAAATACTGTCCCATTTGTGATAGAGAAAATACTTCGGAAGAGATTGAAAATGCGCGCGCGGCGAGTTAAGATAAAAGAATGATGGCGCGGATTATTTCACTCTGCAATCAGAAGGGGGGAGTCGGAAAAAGTACGACCGCACAAAACTTGGCGGTTTTTCTTTCCGCACTTGGCTCGCGCGTGCTGGTGGTGGATATGGATCCGCAGGCGAATGCGACTTCGGGCATGGGACTTAATCCGCGACGGCTCCGGCACTCGCTCTATGACGCGCTCATCGGTCGCGCGTCCGCGGAAGAGGTCATACAAAAAACGGGACTCTCGGGCGTTGATATGCTTCCCGCGGTTGCGGCGATGGCGGGGGCGGGGATTGAGTTGGTTGACATGCCGAATCGCGAGTATAAACTGAAAGAAGTTCTTGCGCCCCTGCGCGATCGGTACGATTTTATTATTGTTGATTCGCCGCCGAGCATGGGACTCCTTACGCTCAATGCGCTAACGGCCGCTTCGCGCATTATCATTCCCGTGCAGTGCGAGTATTATGCGCTCGAAGGGCTTGCCGATCTTTTGGAGACCATTCAAATGGTGAATGCGAATCTGAAGGCGAAGATCTCCATTATGGGCGCGGTGCTCACGATGTACGACCGGAAGTCGCGTCTGCATCGGGAGGTTGCCGAAGAAATTCGGCGAAAATTCCGCGGTTATGTGTTTGACGCTGTTATTCCGCGCAATGCGCGTTTGGCGGAGGCGCCGTCGTTTGGGAAAACCATTTTACAATATGATCCCTACAGCCACGGTGCGAAGGCGTATCGCGCGCTTGCCGAAGAAGTTCTGCAGCTGGAGGGCTTGCGGGTGGTGTGAGATCTGAAAAATTTTATTATAATTATGCTCCAACAGAGACCCATAAAGATATTTATTGGAATTACTACTGTGGCATTCCTTCTTATTTTAGGGAGCTACACAGTATTAAAGGGAAGACCAGCGAACCCGCAGGATACTCACCCGCGTGTAGCCCTACCAAGTTCCTCTATTTCTATTGCTCATTTATTCATCAAGGATGGACCACAAGATAATCTCAACTTGATTACCGCTAAACTCGCAGACATTCCCCAAGATGTACCGTTCGACTTACTGCCGGACACCTCCGGGAATCCACGCTATCAAATATTTTTCAGTCCTGACGGCACAAGAACAGCTTTTATGGGTCTTGAGAAAAAGAATTCAGGAAATGTCTCTAGTGCAGGATATGACTATAAACACTTCTGGATTATTGATGGACAAAGACAACAAAGCTTTGACTCTGTTTCAGATATTGTATTTAGTCCAGATGGGAAGCATGCGGTATGCGTAGGTACCGAGGGGGAGTCTGTGACGAAGAATGGAAAGCCGTCTCTTGTCATCGATGGTGTGGTGAATGCACAGTATGATTTTGTTTCTCCCCCCGTATTTACTGCTGATGGGAAATTGTTGTACTTTGCCGAAAAAAACAAAAAATATTTTCTCGTGGTAAACGGAAAGGAAGGTACATTATACGATGATTTAAACACTCCTTTTCCTATTCTCGATAAGGATCGTGCTCATTTTTTCTATGTAGCTCAAGATCAGGGAAAAAGGTTTCTAGTAGTTGATGGTCAGGAGGGGAAACGCTATGATGCCATATCTAATCCGGCGTTTACCTCATATGGATCAGTAGCGTATACTGCAACGCGTGCCGGAAAATCCTATGCGGTGATCAATGAGCAGGAGAGTGCACCGTATGATCAGGATGGAGTCGGGCAGCCATTGATAAGCGCGGACGGCAAGAGCTACCTTTACGGCGCAGACAGAGGCGGGGAAAGATTCCTAATCATCAATGGGAAGGAACAGCGAGATGATACCCTTCAATACTATCCCTCCGCACCACTGTTGAGCCCTGACGGTAAGCACATCGCCTACACCTCGCGAGCGAGTACGAGTAAGAAGGGAGGACCATATGGTTTCGTCGTTGACGGAAAAAAAGAGCCGTACTTTGAAAAGATTGGCTCTCCGATATTTAATCCGGATAGTGAGAAGTTTGCCTATATCGCGCAGAATAAGGTCGGATGGTTTGTAGTTCTTAATGGATCTCAAGGAAAGTCATATGATGGGGTCTCCTCGCTTGCCTTTAGTCCCAATAGTCAACGGCTGGCATATATCGCCTTACGCGGGAGCAAGTGGCGCGTTGTGGTGAATACGGAAGAGGGGAAAGCGTACAACTCTATTTTTCCAACGCCCGTCTTTAGTCCTGACGGGAAACATCTGGCATATGGCGCACAAGAAAATGGAAGTCACCTCATTGTTCTTGATGACAAAGAGGAGGGGGAGAGATATGATTTTGTGGATGACATACAATTTAGCAATAACGGAAAGCATCTGGTCGCGCGAGTAGAAAAGAATGGGAAAGCATTCGTGATGATTGACGGCAAAGAGGGAAAGTATTTTGATGCCGTATCCTCCCCTATCTTCAGCAAGAATCAAAAGCATGTGGTTTATGGCGCACAAGATGGAACTGCCTTGTGGTGGATCGTTGAGCCTCTTTAATTGTAGCATATCTACTTATTATGTCCGATGCACTGGGAAAAGGTCTTGAGTCGCTCATTCCGCACCGCGATCCGGAGCGGATGCCTGCCCCTGTGGCGATTGCCGCTGGACGCGAGGGTGGAAGTGTTCAGGAGCCGGAAGAAATCGCGGTGCGTACCGCCGATGCCGATGGTATAATGGCGGGTACTCCCGGAATCGCGGAGCCGATCGTTGTTGCCGCATCAGCCAACGCAGGAAGCGGCGCAACCGCACCTTCGCGGAGTTATCAAGACCACTTCCAGCCGCGGCGCGGAGATTCCATTTATTGGATTGAACTGGAGCGCATTGAGCCCAATCCCTTCCAGCCGCGGCGGGAGTTTGACGAAGATGCCTTGCGCGAGTTGGCGGGCTCCATCCGCGAACACGGCGTACTCCAGCCGATTTTAGTAACGAAGCGTGAAGAGGAAACGGCGACGGGACTGGATGTGCGCTACCAGCTTATCGCCGGCGAGCGACGCTGGCGCGCGGCGAAACTTGCCGGACTCTCGCAGGTTCCCGCCGTTATTCGGCGCGGGATGCCCGACGACCGCATCAAACTTGAACTGGCGATTATTGAAAATGTCCAGCGTGAGGACTTGAACGCCATGGATCGTGCGCTTGCCTACAAACAACTTGCCGACCAATTCCATCTCGTCCAGCGGGAAATCGCGGTGCGTATCGGCAAGTCGCGCGAAATGGTTGCCAATACACTCCGGCTTCTCGCGCTCTCACCCGAGATGCAGGGTGCGCTCCGGAGCGGGAAGATTTCCGAGGGGCACGCGCGGGCGATTCTCATGGCGGGGGATGACGCGGGCAAACAAACCGAGATGTATACCGCGATTCTTTCCGATCGTTTAAATGTGCGAGAGGCGGAGAGTCGTGCGCGGCAAATTGCGGGTAAGTCATTGATGTTGCGCAAGCGTCCCGCCACCGACGAAACAAATCCAGAAATGCGGGCATGGACGGCGCGTTTGCAAGACCGTTTCGGAACAAAAGTGCGCCTCCAACGCATTGGCGAACGCGGAAAAATAGTCGTAGAGTTTTATTCCGATGAGGAGCTTCGGGCGCTTTTGCAAAAACTCGTGCAGGAGGCGTAGTTTCCTCATCTTTTATTGTGCCACTATGAATCAAGAAGAAGTGCCTGCGGATGATGGTTTCTCACGGGAGCGTTCCGACGGGGATCGGGAAAAAATAAAGTCGGCGGTGGAGCGCGAAATCTCGGAACGGGTGCGTGACCGTTTTGGCGACCATCCCGATCGGGGTCCGGAACGGTCCCGGTTTTTCTTTCACGGTCCACAGCATCCCGATGCCGTCCGGGAACGCGCACGGCGGATCATGAAGCTTGCCCGTGAGCACGGAATGGACGAGGCGGACGATGAGGCGGTGCTTGCCGCGGATATCGCCGCGCGAGCGCACGATTTAGTAATACGCTTTCATGAGATTGACGATCCGGCATCGCCCCGTCGGGGAGAGATTGATCGCTATCGCGGATGGGGCGGTCGGGCTCCCGAGGCGATCAGGACGGTGCTCAATGAAAAAGGCATTAAGGGTAATGAAGAGGCAAGTTGGGATGAATTGGAAAAAATACTTGACGATCACGACCCGGAAAAAAAGATTTATACGGATCGTGTGCGCACTCTTGCCAAGAAAGCGATTGCGGCGACCTATCCCGAGGTGCCGTTTCCCTTTCCCGCATTTCCCGAAGGTGCGACGGTTATCCAAGGACGGGATCTCGCTCCTTATCTTTTTCGAACGAATGACGGCTTACTTGCCGGTCTCAAATTCAATCAGCCCGAGTTAACCACTGAAAGTCCGCTCGCCGTATTTGCCGTCGCTATGGGCGATCTGGCGTATGGCGGCATGGTGGATGTCGAGAGTTTCAAGAAGCACGGTGATGAGGAGTGGGCGGAGACGCATCCGCGCATGGTACGCGCGATCGAGGCGAGCATTGTGGAAAAGAATGATGAGGCGAGTATCAAGGAAAAGGCGCGCATCGCGGCGAGTGTTATCGGCTGGCAGAGTGCACAACCCGGATTCCTCTTGTGGCAAAAAATTCGTTTTTACGAGTATCTGTCGGGATCGTCGGACTTTAAAACGGCGATGAGCGCGGAATATGGGCATTTTGACGAAAATATTCTTGCCGCTGCCGACCGTGTCGAGGTGTTTAAGAAATTCACCCCGCTCAAAGATACGGCGTTTTACACGAGTCCGGAGGGTGCATATGAGGCCGATCAGCTTTTTCGCGCTATGGTGCGGGAGATACACCGCTCCGTCTGAACGGGCGCGGGAGGTTATTTTTTATAAAAATAACCCATCATGAAGCGATGGGTCTTTTTTTGAAGCGAGAGTAGAATGTCTATCAAGGCGACGGGGACGCCCATGCGATAATCGCGGGTACTTGCGTCGGATGGTTTTCCTGAAATCGGATGAGGAGCGGCAATGCCTCTTCCCGCGAAAGTTGACGAAAGTGCCAACGCAGAAAATTAATTCCGTACGGTACTTCCTGATCGGGGGTGGGGAGTACTAAGCATTGGCCGATGCCAAGAAAAAAAACCGGTATAGTTGAATGTTCAGCGATGGTCGCCACAATGTTTGACGGATGTGCATGAGTGGTGTCAAAACACCACAGAATAAGTTTTTCAAGAACGTGAGCGGTGAATATCGGTTCGGTCACAGTCGTCCTCCTCTTTTTTTTGTCGTGCACACGGCGATAAACGTGCCTTTATAAGTACCACATGAGAAGAAAAATATCAATCATTCGCCTGTTCGTGCTCGGAGGATGGTTCCGGCGTGTGTGCTTCCTCCGCCGGCGCGCGCGGGTCTTTCCATGAGGCGAAGTCGCACGCCGGATAGCGCGAACAGCCGTAAAACATCCGCTTCCGGCGGGTGAATTTTTTTATGACTTCGCCCTCGGTACAGACGGGGCACTTCATGCCGATGGTTTCGGGATCTTTTTTGATCGCCTTGGCGTTTTTGCATTCGGGAAAGCCGGAACAGGCGAGAAACTTGCCGAACCGTCCGCGTTTGATAATCATCGGTTTGCCGCACTTCTCGCACATCTCGTCCGTCGTCTCATCCGTATCTTGTTTCTCCACGTGCTCGTATTTGGTTTCCAACAATGCGGCGAAGGGCTCATAAAACTCGCGAATGACGGGTTGCCATGAAATGGTTCCTTCAGCAATTTCATCAAATTCTTCTTCCATTTTTGCGGTAAACTGACTGTCAACGATTTGCGGGAAGTGCTCCACGAGCATGTCATTCACCGTGTATCCGGTTTCCGTAGGAATAAGCCGGCGCCGCTCGTCGCGCTCCACATAATGCCGGTCCTGAATAGTCGCAATGGTGGGCGCATAGGTGGACGGCCGACCGATGCCGTTTTGTTCCAGAAGCTTGATAAGCGACGCTTCGGTATAACGGGGCGGCGGTTCGGTAAAGTGTTGGAGTGGCGAGAGGGTGACGGGTGTAAGCGGATCGTGTTCCGCCAGATCGGGAAGCGTGATCTCCGTGAATTTCGTGGGGTAGAGTTTTAAAAATCCATCAAACTTCATCGTCTGTCCCGTCGCACGAAAAAGATAAGACGGTGCGTTCGCGGCGGCGGTGCGGGGTGTCGCGGCAATGTCAACGCTGGTTGCGTCAAAAAGAGCATCCGCCATTTGCGTGGCGACCGTGCGCCGCCAGATGAGATCGTAGAGTTTGTGTTGCCGTTTATCAAGAAAGCTCTCCACCGAGCGGGGTGTGCGAAGTGGATCCGTAGGGCGGATCGCCTCATGCGCCTCCTGTGCACCTTTTGATTTCGTTTTGAAACGGCGTGCGGTCGGGACGAGATAATGTTTGCCAAGTTCCGTTTCAATATAGCGGCGCGTTCCGCTCATCGCCTCCTGACCGATGGTGAGCGAGTCGGTGCGCATGTAAGTGATAAGTCCGACGGCACCCGCACCGCCGAGATCCACGCCTTCGTAGAGTTGTTGCGCGATCGCCATGGTGGCGCGTGCGGAAAAACCAAGCCGGCGGAACGCCTCCTGCTGGAGGGTTGAGGTGGTAAAGGGCGGAAGCGGATGTTTGACGCTCGCCCGCTTTTCAACCGACGCGACATGCCACGCCGCATCTTCCAGTTCTTTTGCGATGCGTTCGGCCGCAGAGCCGTCGCGGATGGCAAACTTATCCATCACCTTTCCGTTTATGTTCACCAGTGCGGCGTGGAACGGTTCGGCGTTTTTGTGCGCTTCTTTCTTAATGAGATCCGCCTCAATCGTCCAGTACTCTTCTTTGTTGAATTTCTGAATCTCGCGTTCACGCTCCACGACAAATCGGACGGCAACGGATTGCACGCGCCCCGCCGAGAGACCGCGGTAAAGTTTTTTCCATAAAAACGGCGAGAGCTTGTAGCCGACCAATCTGTCTAAAATACGGCGTGCCTGCTGGGCGTCTACGAGGTGTTCGTCCAGGGCGCGGGGATGCAGGAGCGCTTCTTTGATGGCGTGTTCGGTAATTTCATGAAAAACAATCCGCTCAACGGGTTTTTCAAGTGCCGCGGGGGGCTCTTTTTTTGTTATGGGTTCGGGTGCGGGGTTTTCCGCCGGTGCGATTCCCGCTGCTTCCGCCGCGTCTTGTTTCGCTTTTTTTCGCGCTACCGCCCGTGCCTCTTTTCGTGCATTCGCGGCATGGTCTATGCGAATGCCGAGCGCATACAAAAGGTGCCACGCAATCGCCTCGCCCTCGCGGTCTTCGTCAGTTGCGAGAATTATTTTGCCGGCTTTTGCCGCCGCCGCCTTGAGACGCTTCACGGTGGCGGTCGCCTTTTTGGGAATGATATAATGAGGCGCGAAATTGTCCTCCGGATCAACGCCGAGTGTGGAGGTTGGGAGATCGCGCACGTGGCCGTAGCTTGAGTCCACGATAAAGTCGCTTCCTAGGAATCGTGCAATGGTACGCGCCTTGGTCGGCGACTCCACGATGACGAGCGATTTTTTTTCTTTGCGCGGCATAATCTTGACGTTATAGATGAGTTCTTGTCATATGTCAACCCACGATTTCGGTAAACGTATCAAATGTTATGCAACGCGCTGATAGGTGCCGGCGCCAAGATTTCGGACTCTGCCCTGCAATTCCAGGAGCGAAAGCGAGGCGATGAGGTGCGCCGTTTCTCCGGAAATGGCTTGTTTGAGGGTATCGATCGTCTGGGGTTCTTCCAAGAGATCAAGAAGTCGCCGGTCGGCTTCGGAGAGCGTATCGCGCGTGGCGGCCAGTGCCGCGGCGGGGGTAATGCCGAGCTCTTCCAAAATATCCGCGGCGGAAAGAATGAGCTTGGCGCCTTCTTGAATGAGGAGATTCGCACCGCGCGCCGTGGGAGAGAAGATGGAACCGGGAATGGCGAATACCTCACGGTTATGTTCCAGTGCAAAGCGAGCGGTGATGAGCGCACCGGATTTTTCCCGCGCCTCGACAACGACAATACCCCTGCAGATACCGGAGACGATACGATTGCGCTGGGGGAAGTGTTCTTTCAACGGTGGTGTGCCCGGGGGATACTCGCTCACGACGACGCTTTTTTCCCGTGCGATGCGCTCTGAAAGATTCCAATTTTCGCGCGGAAAAAAAGAAGCACGATCAAGCCCCGATCCCAATACGCCGATGGTCGTGCCTTTGCGCTCCAGTGTCGCGGTGTGCGCCGTGGTATCAATACCCGTCGCAAGACCGCTTACCACCGTGATGCCGGCGTCAGTGAGCTCATGCGCGAGGAGTTCCGCAACTTCGGTGCCGTAGCGCGTCGTGCGCCGCGTACCGACTATGGCAATGGCGATCGGATGTATCGTCAGCGCCTCAACCGCACCTTTACCGTAAAGAGCGGCGGGAGGATTGGGAATTTCTTTTAATAATGCCGGATACGCGTCGCTCTCCTCGGCGATCATCCGGATGTTTGCTTGAGCGAGTTTTAAGAATTCTTTTTCCGGGTCAATACGCGGGCGGTGTTCTATCAATGCAGTGACGGCTGGCGGAAAGATCCCGCACTCGGCAAGCTCACCCGCGCTCGCGCTCCACGCCGCGGCAAAACCGCCAAAGTGCTCCCGCACGGTACGGAGTGTTTTCTGTCCCACCTGCGGGACGAGATTCAACGCGTGGAGATAGATGTATTCGCGCTCATCCATTGCCTCTCACTATAAAAGAAAGGGTGTGAGTTGTACATGAGTGATTGAGCCATCATGGGGTGAGCTTGTAGTTTTTTGTAAATTGTGGTATTGTTCTTTACAGTACCAGCGAAGAATATCTGAAGAAAAAGAGGGGGTTTGCTATGACCGAGGATAAGTCATACACGGCCTTTGTCCTAACGGATGAGTACATGGATGATCCCAGCTCAATCTTGGCAGTCATTTTTGCTAAGGATGTGGAGCAGGCGGCACTTCTCACAGGAGGAGTTCCTGGCAGTAGGGTGAAAGAACGATGGGAGGTCCGGTATTCTCGCAATCTTTTCCAGGAGCCCTCTTCGGAAGAAGACAAGAAATTGATTAGTCCAGCTGAAGAGGGGTGGATGGTATACCGTCACGGTCCCGTCGTGATGTTATTGGCACCCGAAGATGATTACTCTTGTGCTTATCTACAGGAGTCCCCGCTTATTCTTGGTCCGGATATTCATGTTCTTGTGATCGGGACAAGAAGAGGCAGTAAGTAGTATCTAATCCGCGGGGAAATTTCCTGCGGATTTTTTATTGTTCCCTTTGTGCTGTTTTTGCGTCTTCAACCGCTTCGCCGAGCATCTGGTAGTAGAGATTCAAGCCGATTTTATTGATGGCGCCGGACTGTTCGCGGCCGAGAATATTGCCCGCACCGCGGATTTCCAAATCGCGGAGTGCCAGTTGATATCCCGCGCCGAGGTCGGCGTATTCCTGCAGTGCTTCCAGCCGTTCCGCTGCTTTTTCCGTGAGATGTTTGGGGCGGTATAAAAAATACGCGTATGCCTGATCCGTCCCCCGGCCAATCCTGCCGCGAAGCTGATGCGCCTGCGCAAGACCGAG
>OBEQ012443165.1_pt1 | contig 14591 bp, 19 predicted proteins | sample 1670901 | NCBI WGS metagenome assembly OBEQ01 (sample SAMEA104232315, study PRJEB22302) | groundwater metagenome | biome: forest; feature: aquifer; material: groundwater | place: USA | collected 2011-08-07 | depth 5.4 m
GATTTCTGAAATATGTCTCTTTGTTCCTACAAAAATTATATTTTTCTTTTGTGTAGCAGCTTCTTTTAAAAAGAGAGCAGCCTTTTCAAGTAATTCTGCAGTTTTAACTAAATTTATTATGCAAATACCGCCTTTGTCGGTGTAAATATAAGGCTGCATTTTTGGATTCCACTTTTTCTTTTGGTGTCCTAGATGTACACCAGCTTCAAGTAATTCTTTTATTTCAACAGTTTCCATAAGGGTTTGCGTTTCTTTGAAAATTATAGCTTGAATATTCTACCATGCAAGAGTATAAGCAAGTCTTCTATGCGAATATCATAGTTTATAAAATATTTTCTTTAGCGATAGGGATTAAAATCTGCAGATTTAAATGGGACGATAATAGGTCCAGATAAATACCTGTTTTGTATTTCAGATGAAAGGTTTGCTAAATCTTCTCTAACAAGTTCTACATTAAACATACTTGGGCCACGTAAGATTGATATTTTTACAGTGCTTCCAGGTGTGCCTGATAATATTTCAAATACAGCATCAGAATTTAATCGTTCTGTTTTAACTCCATCAATTGAATAAATTAAATCTTTTACTTGTATTCCTGCTCTGCTAGCAGGTGAGTTTGGATAAACTTGTTCAACGTATGAAGGAAAACCAAATTGGTGAATGAATCTTAAGCCAACAATTCCAATCCCTGTAAGTGGTCTTGCTTTGCTAATGTCTTCACTGACATTACCTTTTAAAGTTACATTTTCAGGTGCTTTTTGTGGAGGAGGTTTTAACTCAAGCTCTTCAACTGCAATTGATGGAAAGCTAAAAAATAAAACAGTTGCTATTGTAAATGTAAAAAACAATAGAGACATATAAATATTTGGATTATTCTTATACATGATTATATTAATGTAATTCCTTTACATTAAAATTTGATTAAGTAAGTAGATTTATGGGTTTCTATGCTGTTATTAGGTTAAATTGGTTCTCTTTGTTTTGTCTGAATTTTAATTGCTTCAATTAAATCATTTGGAGAAATAAATCCATGCTCCAAAAGAATTTGTCCAACAGGCTTATGCTCTTTACCCTGAGAATCTAAAAGTTCCTGCTCTTTTAAAGCAGTTTGTAATTGTTCTTCAGTAAGAACTCCAAGACTGATTAATATTTCACCCAATAAATATTTTTTTGTCATCTCTTTAGCTTAACCAATACTTTTAAATGTTGCAACCAATATAATTTTCCACAAAAATACTAAGATTATACATTTCTTCAGGGTTATCCCACTTAGTGTTAAGAGCTAGCCTAAGATCCAGATAAAGACTCTTTATTTCCTGATTTCTTTCTGACCACTGCTCTCTGAATCAGCCATTAGGTATACCCAAAAATTTTGTTTATGGCTGCTTAGTTTCCTATCTGACCAGGTTCACAAAATATTTGCCATACCTAACAGCGTTTATTATTATAGCCCAAGACTGTAGGGAGCAGTCGCGACTGCTCCCTACAATGAAAAACATTAATTTGGAGAAAAAACTAAAACATCACTTAATGAATTTAAATCCTGAGATAGTTTTACTTCTATATATAAATCTGAAGCTTTGCTTTTTTTTCTGCTAACTCTACTTATCTTTCCAATGGGATGATTTGTTGGGTATGTAGGATGTAAGCCTCCAGCGGCAATTCCAGAAGCAACAACTGGATCTCCTATCATTACACTGGTGCCTATTGGGATAAATTGAATTAAACCAGCTGAGTTTGTTTTACCTGTAAGTATTCCAAATATATTTCTATTTACAATTTTACATCCGAGTTTAAATCCTGGATCAGAGATTAGTTGAACAGTAGAAGTATCTTTATAGATGTCTACAACTTGTCCTATAATACCTTTTGAACTTATTATTGAATCTCCTATCATTACACCGTCTTCTTTGCCTTTATTTATAATTATTTGCTTGTGCCAGTTGTCTGTAGAACGACCGAATACTTTTGCTGTAATAGTTTTGTAACTCAAATGTTGTTTTAGATTTAAAAGTCTTTTTAAATTTTCTGACTCTTTAAGTTGGTTTTCAAGATAGTTTACTTTTATTTCAAGCAGTGAGATTTTATTGAATTGTTTTTCTACAAGGGTTTTTGATCTTAGTAATTCTTCTGCGCTTGATTTAGTCTTTGTAATACTTTCAAATGTATTGCTTGTGATTAGTCCCAAATATTTGTAAACATTTTGTCCAATTCCTTTTAACGGCCTTGATAATACCCAGGCTAAGATTAGCCACATGACAATTGTAAAAACAGCTCTTGGATTAATACTTTGAATAAATAAAGGCTTCTTTGAAAACATGTTCCTTATTCATATTGTCCGGAAGCATTTAAGATCCTGCGTAAAGTTTTATCTATTAAAACTTTACCGGTTCCGACAACTACACAAGACAAAGGATCTTCTGCTATGTGAACGGGGACTTCAGTTTCATGTGAAATTAATTCATCTAACCCATGTAGCAATGCACCGCCACCTGCAATTACAATGCCTCTATCATAAATATCAGCTGCTAATTCTGGTGGTGTTCTTTCCAGAGTTCTTTTTACAGCCTCAACTATAGCTGCAAGCGGATCCTGCATAGATTCTCTTACTTCTGGTCTTCCTATAATTACTGTTCTTGGAAGTCCGTTAATTAGATTTAATCCACGCACTTCTAGTTTTTCACTGTCTTCATTTGTTTTAAAAGCAGAGCCTAATCTAAATTTTATTTCTTCAGCAGTTCTTTCGCCTACAGCCAGGTTATAAACTTTTTTCATGTACTGAACAATAGCTTCGTTTAATTCATCACCTGCAACTCTGATTGATTCACTTACAACTATTCCAGAAAGTGAAATTACGGCAACTTCAGTTGTTCCGCCACCGATGTCTACAATCATGCTGCCTATTGGTTCTGCTACGGGTAAGCCTGCACCGATTGCTGCTGCCATTGGTTCTTCAATTAAATAAACAGGTCCTGCACCAGCATTTTCAGCAGCTTCTCTTACTGCTCGTCTTTCTACTTCTGTAATTCCAGAAGGAATGCCAATTGCTACTCTTGGTTTTCCAAGTGGCCTGCCAAAGTTATTTCTGCCGTTGACTTTGTCTATAAAATATCTAAGCATCATCTCTGCATGCCTAAAATCAGCAATTACTCCATCTCTAAGCGGTCTTGTTGCAATTATGTGAGAAGGGGTACGGCCAATCATTGCTCTGGCTTCTTCACCAACTGCTAAAACTTCTTTTGTTTCGTTATTTACAGCTACTACAGAGGGTTCTCTAAGAACAATTCCACGCTCTGAAGTACAGACCAGTGTATTTGCTGTACCCAGATCAATTCCTATATCTCTTGAAAACCTTTTCCAAAACACTTGTGTATTATTTTTCCTTATTTGAATTTGTTCAGTTACAATCTAGTTTACTAGTGTAATTGATCTTGCTAAACTGAGCAAACAAGAAATTTGGTTACCATGTCATTAAGTGAAGCTATTATCAGTCAAAAATTTATTATTACCTGTGAGTTAGCACCACCAAAGGGTACAGACGTATCGAACATAATTCAAATGTCAAAAGCATTGAGAAGCTTAGTTGATGCAGTGAACTTAACTGATGGGCAAGGTGGAAACATGAGAATGTGTCCGCTTGCTGCTGCTACTTTTCTATTAAAAGAAGGAGTTGATGTAATTTGGCAAGTAACTTGTAGGGACAGAAATAGAATTGCATTGCAAGCAGATTGTCTTGGTGCAAGTGCTATTGGGATAAAAAATGTTTTGCCAATGAAAGGAGACGATCCAAAAGCCGGTGATCATCCTGATGCAAAAGGAGTATTTGATCTTGATACGACTGAACTTATAAAAACTTTAAATAAACTTAATTCTGGTTTTGATATGTCTGGAAAAGAATTAAAAGGAAAAACAAATTTTTCAATTGGTTGTACAGCTCATCCGAATGCACCAGACTTAAAAAAACAAAAAGAAACTTTAGATCAAAGATTTGAACTTGGCGCATCTTTTATTCAGACACAGATATGTTATGAAATTGATCAAATAAAAAAGTTTTTGGATTCACTTGGTGAACTAGCTAAAAAAACAATAATTGGCATTACTCCGTTAAAAAGCCTGAAAATGGCAAATTATATGAATGAAAAGGTTTTTGGTGTAAGTGTTCCTCCGGAGATTATTAAAAGACTTGAAAATTCAAAAGATCAACAAAAAGAAGGTTTAAATATTTCAAGGGAAATCGTTTCTCAACTGAAGAGTACAAATCTTGGTGGAGTGCATATTATGGCTGTTGGTCAGGAAAATGATTTGCCTAGTATTATTAACTCATTAACTCAGCAGTAGATTTTTAGGCTGAGAAAAAATTTTAAAGTGAAAGTTACATTAAGTGCTTTGCCTCATATTTTAAGTTTAAAAGGGGTTAACCCTAAGTATTGGACTTTGAATATGTGAATATTGAAATTGTTGGTTTTTCTCAATTTATATGAGGTAGTGAATAATATGAAAGTTTTCAGAGCTTTAATTTCAATTTTATTTTTGGCTGCTTTTTTGATTAGTTGTGTTCCTGCTTTTGCTGATGAGCTTGATGATCAGTGTACAGATGAGTGTAAAAACAGTGGTTTTACAGAAGGACACTATCTAGCACCTGAGCCTGGAGTAACCTGCAAAGAAGGCTTTAAAAAGCACCCAACAGACGAGATCTGCTGCTGTAAATAGTTTCTAAATAAATAAAAATTCCATAGACCTAGAATTGATTCTAATTTCTAGGTCTTTTTTCTTCTGCCTGATAAAATGATATTCAGGAAAGGACATTTAATATGGATTTGCAGAAAATGTTAGAAGATGCTGAAGCTTTACAAAAGTCTTTGATTCAAGCTCAGTCGGATCTGGAGAATACAGAAGTAAAAGGACTTAGCGGTGGTGGTCTGGTAGAAATATTGATGAATGCAAAAGGTGGACTTAAGGAAATTAAAATAAAAAAGGAAGCAGTTGATCCTAATGATGTTGAAACATTAGAAGATCTAATCCTTTCTGCTTTTCATGATGCATCTGGAAAAGCAGAGTCTTTATCTAAGGAAAAACTTTCCAGAATCACAGGAAATAAATCCTTACCTAATTTATTTTAAATAGATTAATGAAATATACAAGACCACTATTAAAACTTATCGAAGAGTTCCAGAGATTTCCTGGTATAGGCCCGAAATCAGCGGAGAGAATGGCATTTCATGTTGTGAATCAAAGCTTAGAGCGGATTGAAGATTTGTCTAAAACAATTATGGAAGCAAAGACTCAGATAAAACTGTGTTCAATTTGCTATAACTTAAGTTCAGTTGATCCTTGTGAAATATGTAGCAGTTCAAATAGAGATAAAAAAATAATTTGTGTTGTTCCTGAATCAAAAGATTTAGCTGCAATTGAAAGGACAAATGGATTCAAGGGGTTTTACCATGTTCTGGGTGGATTAATTTCACCACTTGATGGTGTAGGTCCTGAAAATCTAACAATTAAAGAGCTTTTAAATAGAGCCAGTAAAAATAATGTAAGTGAAGTTATTCTTGCTTTAGATACTAGTACTGAAGGTGAGGCTACAACATTATATTTACATAGAATTCTTTCTCCTATTTGCAAAAAAGTAACCAGGCTTGCTTATGGATTGCCAGCGGGAACTGAGCTTGAATATGCTGATGAGCTTACTCTTGCTAGAGCATTGGAAAATAGGACTGAGTTATAATCTAAAGGAATATGAACGTTGTAAAGCTGAAAAATATAGTTTGGGGTAATGGAGAAAGCTTACCAATAATTGCTGGTCCATGTGTTATTGAAAATAGAGATCTTATATTTAGAACTGCTGAAAAGTTAAAAACAATTTGCGAAAAACTAAAACTTCCTTTTATTTTTAAATCATCCTATGATAAAGCAAATAGAACTTCAGTAGATAGCTTTCGCGGACATGGAATAGAAAAGGGGCTTTCAATACTAAGTGAAGTAAAAAAGGAATTTGATATTTTTGTTTTGTCTGATGTTCATGAAATCAGTGAAATCTCGCTTGTTAAAGATGTATTGGATATAATCCAAATACCAGCTTTTCTTAGCAGACAAACTAACTTGATTATTGAAGCTGCAAAAACAGGAAAGGTAGTAAATATAAAAAAAGGACAATTTTTAGCTCCTGATGATGTTTTAAATATTGTACAAAAAGGATATTCTGCCGGGAATAAAAATATTTTAATTACAGAAAGAGGTACGTCTTTTGGCTATCATAATCTTATAGTTGATATGAGATCGTTTGATATTATTCATAAATCTGGGATTCCTGTTGTATTTGATTCGACCCATTCTGTACAGTTGCCTGGTGGTGCTGGTACAAAATCTTCTGGGCAGAGAGAGTTTATACCTTCTTTACTTAAAGCAGCAGTCGCTGCGGGTTGTGATGGAATATTCATGGAGACACATCCTGACCCTGATTCTGCTTTAAGTGATGGTCCAAACATGGTGCCTTTGGATAAGGTTGAGGACTTGCTTAGACAGGTGTTGAGAATAAAGCAAGCAACAATGTTAGAAAAAACAAAGTTTTAATTTTTTATAAACATGTTACCTAACGCTATTGTAGAAGTTAAAAATTTGACAAAATACTTTGGTAATAAAAAAGTATTGGACAAAGTCAGTTTTAATGTTTATCAAAATGAAATATTGATGATAATTGGATTTTCTGGTACAGGGAAATCAACATTGCTTAAATTAATATGTGGACTTGAAAGTCCTGATGAAGGAGAAGTAATACTTAAGACATCTCATGTAGGAATGGTTTTTCAAGGCTCTGCTTTATTTGACTCAATGTCTGTTTTTGATAATGTTGCATTTCCATTATTATACAATCAAAATAAATTTACATCAGAGCAAATTAAAACAATGGTGCTTGAAAAGCTCAGGCTGGTTGGCTTAGCCGGAGTTGAAAATTTAAGACCTGATGAATTGTCCGGTGGTATGAAAAAGAGAGTAAGTTTTGCAAGGACAATTATTAATAATCCTGAAGTTATACTTTATGACGAACCTACTAGTGGACTTGATCCTGTTGTCTCGAATATAGTTTTGGATTACATCTTAAAACTTCAGAATGAGTTGAAAGCATCAAGTGTTTTGGTTACTCATAATCTTGAAATGATAAAAAAAATACAAAGCCGTGTAATTCTTTTATATGACTCCAACGTTGTATGGGAAGGCAAGTCGGCTGAACTGTTTACAGTTGATAATCCATATGCAAAGCAGTTTAGAGAAGGCAATGTAAAAGGCCCAATGGTTGTAGTAAAAGAATAATCAATTAACTGTAAGTATCTCCGGATGAAACAGTTAATCCTATCAAATTAGTATTTGGAAAATCCTTAAGAATTGTTTTTGATAATTCACAGAGGGTACTTCCAGAAGTTAAAATGTCATCGATTATTAATATGTTTTTATTCTGATTTAGTTTTTTAGTTATCTTAAAAGCGTTTTTTATGTTAGATACTCTTTCATTTATATTGTTCAAAGAATTCATATATAAGGTTTCTTTTGTTCTTATTACACAATCTTTGGAGAAGTGGTATCCAGTGGATTTTGCAAATTCATTTGCTATAAGTGATGACTGACAGTAGCCCCTTTCTTTAATTCTTTTTTTATGTGAAGGAACAGGAATTACCAGATAATCTTTTTTCTTTATTTCATCTGGCAATTCGTTCCAAAATTTAACCAGCCTATAGCTAAAATAACCTGCTAGCTTTTTCTTGCCGTTTTTTAGTTCTATAATTCCATCTCTAAGTTTTCCGCTGTATAATCCCCAGCTGTAAACAGTTATTTCATTGAATGATTTTGTACAATTTTGTTTTCTTTCTATAAAATCACTTTCACAAACACTGCATATGGTTAGTTTTTCGCAAGGCGTGTTGCATACCAAACAGAAATTTTCATAAATCAAGTTAAAAAAATCATTTAGAAATTTTATTACTGCCATGAAAAAATTATAGTTGTCAGTTCCGTACATTAAAAGCAGTAGTTAAATAGGTATTGATTACATTTAGTTACTTGCTTTGAGACAGCCTTTTAAGTAATTGCATAAGTGAATCAACATTATCTGAAAATGCTAAGGAAAGTTCTTTTCCGGCATTGATTAAGTAACCTTTGTCATGTTTTCTAAGGCTGTAACCATGCATTATTAGGTTGAATAGGAGGTCTATGTTAAGCTGCTTTCTTCTAGTTAGATTAATTATGTTGGGAAAACTTTTAGTTAATTCAAGAATCTCATCATCGGAAGCTGTGTGTACAAAATCATGGATCATCATGGGTTTAGTCGGAGGGTAATTAAAGATTTGGGTGGTTTTTTCTTTGTGAGCAAATAGGTAAATTTCAAGTTCTTTTCTAAGCAGATCATAAACCTGAGGTTGAAGTTCTGCTAATTCATTAAAATTTAAGCCTAGTGCTGATGGCTTGTGAATGTTGTCTAGGCTTGTGTTGTTGATTTTGGCAACAAGCCCGAAAGCCAGGTAAGAATTGTCATACGAACTTACAACTTTTACAACTGCACCCTGAGTAATGTTGTTTTTTTTAGTTTTCTCATTTGAACTTTCTTTATAACACTGAGCAATAATCATCTCATTAGTTGAGTAGATTACCTCAGCAAAACTGTCAGAAAGTACTGTTGAAGGCTTGTTCATAGTTGCTGATCTAATGTAACAGATTTAGAAACATTATGCACCAATTTTGAAATCAACTCTTGACTTAGTTTACATTGTTTGCCATACTTCAATGTGGTTATTGGACTACCCAATTAAACCCTGATAAATAGAGGCTTTGAAATAAAGCTTTAAAATGAAAGGTTTTATAAGGTTTTTCCCTTATCCAAAGGCAACTCTAGAAAGCCTTTTATAAGAAGGCCTGCAAAAGGCCAAGATCATAAGGAGGATCTAAATAAATGAATAAATCAGAATTAGTTGATGCAGTTGCAAGAACAACTGGATTATCAAAAGCAGATGTAGATCGTGCAATTAAAGGTACTATTTACAATGTTTCTGCTGCATTATCTCGTGGTGAAAAAGTTACTTTCGTTGGTTTTGGTACTTTCGAAAGACGTGACAGAAAAGCACGTATGGGAGTCAATCCACAAAGACCAACTGAAAAAATCAAAATTCCTGCAAAGAAAGCTCCAGCATTTTCTGCTGGTTCTGAGCTAAAGGCTGCAGTCGCTACAGGTAGAGCTCCAAAGCTAAGCATTGAAGTTAAAAAAGCTCCAATGATGAAAGCTGCAAAGTCAAAGAGCAAACCCAAAAAAGGTAGCAAAAGAAGAAGATAAGCTTAATTGACAATATATATAACGAGGTGTTTTAGAAAATAAAGCACCTCGTTGTATTTTATAAATCTCCTTTTCACTATAAAATGAAAAAGTAAGGAATCAAACATGACTGATAAAAAAATTGCAATTGGAGCTGATCATGCTGGTTTTGAATTAAAAGAAAAAATAAAAAGTTTTCTTAATGATCAAGGATATGAAATTACAGACTTTGGTACAAACTCAACAGACTCAGTTGATTATCCTCTTATAGCAAAAGCACTTGCAACTTCAGTTGCAGCTAAAAACCCTCCTAAGGGTATCTTGATTTGTGGTACTGGTGTAGGGATGTCTATTGCAGCAAATAAAATAAAAGGAATTATTGCTGCTCACTGTTGCGATATTGAAACAGCAAAGTTAGCTCGTCAGCATAATAACTCAAATGTACTGGCTATTGGTGGAAGAATTACAGATACTGAAAATGCAAAAGAAATCGTTAAGGCTTGGTTGACCACGGATTTTGAAGGCGGCAGACACCAAAGACGTATTCAGGAAATCCGGGATCTGGAAAAATAATCCATAAATGAAAAAAAGAATATTAATCACTGGTGGTACTGGATTTATAGGTTCTATACTTAGAGAAAAAATAAAAAGTGTCCTAGATTGTGAAATATTGTCAATTGGGCGCGGGCAGCATGAAGATGTAAGAATTGATTTAAATAATAATCTAGAAAAATTATTTAAAGACTTTTTGCCTGATATAGTGTTTCATTTGGCAAGTGGTTCTAATATTGCAATAGCAGAAGAGAATAAAGAGAAAGAATTGAATGATGTTGTTCATGGAACTGAAAATCTGATTAAAGAGCTTGCAAAGCTTAGTGCAAAATCACAAAAAATAATTTATCTTTCAAGTCAAGCCGTTTATGGAATACCAAAATCCTTACCTGTAGCTGAATCTCATTCTGTTAATCCTATAACAACGTATGGGAGAAATAAACTTGAAGCAGAAAAAATAATCATAAAAAGTGGGTTGCCGTATTTTATTTTCAGAGTATCAAGTGTGTATGGTGCTTCTCAAAATCCTGAGAAATCAGGAGTAATTGCAAAATTTATTAATAAACTTAAGAAAAATCAGAGCCCTACTGTTTTTAACAGTCTTGAACTTTATTCAGACTTTATATATGTTGATGATCTCGTAAGAGCAATTTCTGTAGTTGCTACAGAAAATTTTAATTTAAAAAATGAAGTTTATAATTTAGGTTCAGGAAAGCCGACAACCTTAAAAACAATTCTTGAAATCTTATATAAATACTTTCCATCTGCCCCTGCTCCAATATTTACTGAAAACTCTTTATATCCTACTAAAGAGTATAAAGGGCTTTACCTTGACATTAATAAAATACAATCCCAATTAAAGTGGAATTGCAAATATAATATTGAAGATGGGATTAAAGTAATGTTGGAAAATATCAAACTTACAGAAAAAGTTTGATATCTCTTATGAGTATATTTTTAAAAAGATTAATAGATATTGTTTTAGCTTTTCTTTTTATGGTTTTTTTTCTACCACTTTGGTTAATTGTAGGGATTTTTATAAAGATTGAATCAAAAGGATCCATATTTTATAAGCATAATCGTGTGGGAATACAGGGGCAAGAATTTAGCTGTTTTAAATTCAGATCTATGTATGTTGGTTCAGATGCAAATACCCTTGTAAGTGATTCTGATGACAAGAGAATTACAAGGATTGGAAGGTTTTTAAGAAAATCAAGTTTAGATGAAACTCCGCAATTAATTAATGTTTTTTTTGGCAGCATGTCAATTGTTGGACCAAGACCAGCATTGCCTTCGCAGGTAAAAGAATTTACTGAAAAAGAGCGCGATAAACTGCTTGTAAAACCAGGGCTTACCGGCTGGACACAAATTAATGGCAGGAATTCAATACCATATAAAAAAAGAATGGAGCTTGACTGCTGGTATGCAAAAAATTGGAATATTCTTCTGGATTTGAAAATATTGCTTAAAACTCCATTTGTGATATTTAAACAAGAAGGGATATTTGATGTTAAGTAATATTCCGGTGATAACGCTTTCTTCTCCCGGAGCAATTGCTTTTCATATAGGAACATGGCCTGTGAGGTGGTATGGGATATTAATTGCACTGGCTTTTTTAATAGCTTATTTTCTGGCAGAAAAACTAATTCAGGAAAAAGGATTGGATCTAAATTGTTTTAATGACTTAATCTTTTTCATATTGATTTCTAGTATTATTTTTGCAAGACTTTACTTCGTAGCATTAAGCTGGGACTACTTTAAAGACCATATTGATGAAGTACCAAAGATCTGGCATGGTGGTCAGTCAATCCATGGTGGAATGATTGGTGCAATACTTGCTGCATTGACTTATTCAAGAATTAAGAAGATTTCCTTTTATAAATATATGGATGTAATTGCAGTGATTATGCCATTAGGGCAGGCAATAGGTAGATGGGGTAATTTTTTTAATAATGAAGCATTTGGAAAACCTTTATTGAATTGGATTATACGCTTATATATACCTCAAGAATTCAGACCTTCAATTTATGCAAATAGTGAATATTTTCACCCTACATTTTTATACGAATCATTTTTTGACTTTGTAAATTTTGTATTTTTATACAGGAAGTATTCAAAATGGGCTAACAAACCAGGTAAGGTGTTCTGGACTTATTTACTTTTATATTCAATCGTAAGGTTTTTCTTAGAGTTTATAAGGGTTGATAGCCTTTGTTTGTTTGGAAACTTTGCTAGTGCTCATATAGTAAGTATAATTATTATTCTTATAAGTATCATTAATCTGGGTGGAAAGAAAAATGCCAAAAACTAAAAAACAATCATTGAAGAAAGTAATAATGGGAGTAGATATAGGCGGTACAAAAATAGCTTATGCTCTTGTTGCCAGCGGTAGGCTAGTAACCTCTATTGATACTGTAAAAACTCCAAAAGGAGAAAAGATTTTAAATGTAGTTGGAAAAGTTTATGAAAAGTTTTCAAAAAAATATTTAATTAGTGGTATAGGAATTTCAACTGCTGGCATGGTAAGTGATGATGGGCGTATAGTTGGCTCAACTGGAAATATCCCTGGGTGGAAGGATACAAAAGTAAAAGAAGTATTGCAGAGAAAATATAGGCTGCCTGTAGTTGTTGAAAATGATGCCAATGCTGCTGCATATGCTGAATATCATATAGGTTCAGCTAAAGGTGCTAATCCACTACTTATGATTACATTAGGTACGGGGGTTGGAGGTGGCGTAGTGGTAAATGGAAAACTGGTTCGTGGAGCACATTTTGCAGGTGGTGAAATCGGACATATAAAATTAAGCTATACAAAGCAAAGGCTTTGTACCTGTGGAAGATATGACTGTCTTGAAGCCTATGCTTCCGGGAATGGACTTTTAGCGCTTATAAAACATTATTTCCCTGATAAGCATAAAAAACTCTCAACCAGAGACTTCTTTAAATTTTCAAGATCAAAAAACAAAGATAGTATTCTTGCAATGAGAGCTATTGAGGACTGGCATTTTTATATAGCACTTGGTATTTGTAATTTATTTCAGGTAATTGATCCGCAGAAAATTGTTTTATCTGGAGGATTATCGAAAGAAATAGATATAAACTATTTGACAAATCAAACTCAAAAACAGCTTTTGCCTGCACTATCAAAGTCAGTAAGAATTGAAAAAAGTGTTTTAAATAATGATGCAGGTTTGTTAGGAGCTGCACTTCTTGCTAGCCAAAGCTTGTGATTTTGACTAATAAAATAAAAACTAAAGCAGTATTATTTGATCTTGTTGATACTTTGATTTATACAAAAGATCCGGTTGGCTATGTTTATTCAAATGTAGCTCGTTCTTTTGGCTTTGAGACAGATTATAAAAAACTTGATAAAGCTTTTGAAGAAATAGCTCAGAAATTCTCTCCTCCTGTAGGTGGCGAAATCGAGGAAAAGAAATGGTGGAGAAATGTAGTGTTTAATACTTTTAAAATGTGTGAGTGTGAGCTGGGGAATAAATTCGAAGAAATCTTTGAGATCTTATTTAAGGAATTTACGAGGAAAAGTGCTTGGGCAGTTTATCCTGATGTTTTACCAATGTTGTGTGAATTGTCTGTGGGGACGAATGGCCGTTTGCCCCAACAGATTGGATTGGTTTCCAATTTTGACAGTAGAGTAGAAACTATTTTAAAAGGACTAGATCTTTTTAAATACTTTAGTTGTTTGAGTTATTCTGGAAAAGTTGGGTTTTCAAAACCAGATCTAAGGATATTTCAATTTGCATTAGAGGAGTTAAATATATTACCTGAAGAAGCTATTTATGTAGGTGATAGTTTGAATATTGATTATTATCCTGCATGTGATATGAATATCAGAGCATTATTGATTGATAGAGATAAAAAAGCTTTAATTAAGGATATAAAGACAATTTCAAGTCTTAGTGAAATTTTTGATTTTATTGTTTAGCCTATTGACCTCTTAACTAATAGGTTTGTAAACTTATCCTATGCGAGTTACCACACATCTTATAAAAGAATATAAAAAACAAGGCAGAAAAATTGTGGCTCTTACTGCTTATGATTACAGCATGGGAAAAGCTCTTGATAATGCTGGAGTGGACATTATTTTAGTTGGTGATAGTTTGGCTCAAGTTGCTCTTGGACATGAAAATACTTTGTCATTAACTATGGATGAAATGTTGCATCATGCAAAAGCAGTTGTAAAAGGTGTGAAAAATTCTTTAGTGGTTGTTGATCTTCCATTTTTAACTTATCAGGTAAGCAAAAAACAAGCTGTTTATAATGCAGGCAGATGTCTTCAAATCGGTGCACAGGCAGTAAAGTTAGAAGGAGCTTCTCCATTTATTTTGAAAACAATAAAAAAGATGGTAAGTGTCGGTATCCCTGTTTTAGGACATATTGGTTTTACTCCACAATCAGTTAATTCTCTAGGTGGAAATAGAGTCCAGGGAAAAACTTCTAAAGCAGCTAAAGAACTTTTACAGCAGGCTAAGACTTTGGAAGAAGTAGGATGTTTTGGTGTGGTAATAGAACTTGTTCCATCAGAAGTTGCTGTGCTGGTTTCAGAAAATCTTGAAATCCCGGTAATTGGCATTGGTGCAGGTCCTGATTGTGATGGGCAGATTCTTGTTACAGATGATCTTCTAGGAAAGTTTACTGATTTTAAACCAAGCTTTGTAAGGCGATATGCCGATCTTGGAAAAGAAACAGAAACTGGTCTTAAAAACTTTATATATGATGTACAAAA
>OBEQ010035995.1_pt1 | contig 14589 bp, 12 predicted proteins | sample 1670901 | NCBI WGS metagenome assembly OBEQ01 (sample SAMEA104232315, study PRJEB22302) | groundwater metagenome | biome: forest; feature: aquifer; material: groundwater | place: USA | collected 2011-08-07 | depth 5.4 m
GATTAGAAGCAATGGCGTAATGTGGGTTGACTTGCAATTCACTGATTTGCTTGGAGGCTTCCAGCACATTTCTGTTCCACGTGAAGAAGTGGATGAAAAAAGCTTTAGTGCTGGAGTGGGAAAGCTGGACGGCTCTTCAATCAAAGGCTTCAAAGCGATTTATGAAAGCGACATGCTTTTGCTTCCAGACTCGCAGACGTATGCGGAAATTCCTTGGGAGCAAAAGACTGCGAGATTGATTTGCGACGTTAACGAAGTGAATGGCGAGCGTTTTGAGAGAGACCCAAGGCATATTGCGCAGACTGTGGAAAGGGAATTGGCGAAACAAGGCTTCGTAAGCTATTGGGGACCCGAGCTCGAGTTTTTCGTTTTCGATTCGGTTAAATACGACACGTCGTTCATGCAACGCCATCAGAGCGTTACGATCGACTCTCAAGAAGCAGCTTGGAATTCAACTGGCCAAAACCACCCCATCGGGTTCAAGGAAGGCTATTATCCCGTCCCGCCTGCAGATACGCTCCAGGAATTCAGGAGGCAGACGTGCGAATTACTGCAAAACTACTTCGGGACGGTGATAGAAGCCCACCACCATGAGGTTGCTACAGCAGGACAGTGCGAAATCGACATGCGCTATGATGCGTTGGTGCGAATGGCCGATAAGGTTCAAACTTACAAAATGACCGTGAAAAACGTCGCAAAGCAATGCGGGAAAATTGCGACTTTCATGCCCAAGCCCATTTACGGCGATAACGGGAGTGGAATGCACGTGCACCAGAGCTTGTGGAAGGGAGGAGAGAACGCTTTTTTTGACGAAAACGACAAGTACGCGGGTTTGAGCCAGACTGCGCGTTATTACTTGGGTGGGCTAATGCACCACGCCCGCGCGTTAAGCGCGATAGTCGCGCCCACGATCAACTCTTATCGAAGGCTCGTGCCGGGCTTTGAAGCGCCGGTCAACATTGCATATTCCAAGCGCAACCGTTCCGCAGCAATACGCATTCCAACTTACTTCGGGCACGCTGCAGCAAAACGTCTGGAATACCGCCCTCCAGACCCTTCTTGCAACCCTTACCTTGCTTTCGCGGCCATGGCATTAGCCGGCCTTGACGGCATAAAGCATAAGATGGACTGCGGAGAGCCGGTTGACGAAAACATCTGGCATTTGACTACCGAAAGGAAGAGGGAAAAGGGGATAAGGCAATTGCCCGGCTCTCTCGAGGAAGCGTTGAACGAACTCGAGTCAGACCACGGCTTTCTCAAGCCCGCTTTCGCCCCGAGCTTGATTGAAGTGTACTTGGAATTGAAGAGAGAGGAGAACAACCAGGCGAAACTACGCCCTACTCCTTACGAATTCCAGTTGTACTTGAACGTCTAGACAAAAGGGCGACCCCAAGGAGGACGTCTCGAGGCGAACAAGAGGGGCGTCGGGTTCAAACGAATTCGACGTCCTGCTTTTCGCGCCACGCCAAAAGCCTTCTCTCGGTATCCAAACGCATTACTTGAACCGCGTAATTCTCGAGCATTGCCGAAAGCTTGAGCGCGTCTTCGGGATTCAAATAAGCAACGCTTTTCTCCAAGTCTTTAAAGCGGATGGAAATCGAGGAAGACAACGCTTTCCCTTCTTTCTGCCTCCCCTGCCAAACGCTTATATCGATTTTTCCATACTGCCCTTTTCCTGCCGCTACCCTCAGTTGAAAAGACTCCAACGGAACTTGCGCCATTACACACCACCTTCCTGAACTATTAAGGTCCGGCTGTTTTTAACCATGAAAATTAAACAATGTCGTGCGGTAGTGCCAGCACCCACCTGCCTTTGCGCGGGTCTTTGGGATTGGTATTACCTAAAACTAGAACGTCTTTCCAATATTGGGGAATAGCTTTTGATTCAATAGCATTTCGCTCAGCAACTGCAAGCACATCATGCTCAAGTTCTTCCATCGCAGAAGCAAGGTGAGGTTGTGCATCAGAAGAAATCGACGCTTGTTGCAAACGTTCTAAGATTAAATAGTTAGAATGAGGATTTTTCGGGTGAGGAACGGAGCCAAAATGGCGAAGTGGAACTAAAATGTATTTTTGCATGGGCAGAACTCCTTCTTTTCTGTCCTTTCTGAAAGCATTGAAAAAAGCGTGGTAAGAAGAAGGATCCCCCCCCCTCTTCAATTTTTGGGGCAAGTTTAATGATAACATCAATATCTCCTTCCCTAAAATGCTTTACTATTCCGCCTGTCGGTCGCATTTGTGCAACAACTTGTGGCAAACGCTCAAAAAACAAAGGATCGGATTCAAGTCTGGATTTTATGAGCCTAACAAGCTCTTCACGTCTTCCCTTAGGATATTTGGATACTCTTGCGTTCTCCAAGATGCGACGCACTTCGGGTAAAAACGCCATATTTCAATCACATTTTATAAGAAACAAAACTAGTGCGAACGTATTTGCTTTACGACCAATTCCAACGCCCCGTCGTTCCTCTGCTTCGCCAAAGCCTTGAGCTTGAGCGTCTTTCCTTGCACGAAATCGCGCTTGAGCTCGAAAATCGTTTGCGGAGAAACTAGCGTACGCTTTAAGCCTATGAGCTCTTTCGCCTGTTCTTCGAAAAACACCACTCGAGCATTTTGCCCTTCACTCAACGCATCGCTCGCTTCGCCAGTTATGAAGAAAATCTCGCGCACGCCCCCTCCGCAATCGCACTTTTCTTTCCCCCTATCTACCACTCCGCCGCACGAGGCGCATTTGCGCGAAACCCTCGCCTCAAAAAGCTTTTGCACTACGATTTGCACAAAAGCCGTTTCGTTCGATGCAAGGGAAGAGAAGGGTTTGAACTCAAGCTCTTTGAGGTTGTGGTTCTTGGCGTGGGGAATTAAGTGCGTAAACCATGATGCATGCAATTCGCCGTTCTTCACGCTCGCGCATTCTACTTTTACGACGTCGCCTTCCTTCAGGAAATTCGCTATTTGCGCGTTCCTTCCCCAGCACACGAGCGTCTTTTGAGAGATTTCATCTTCCACAACTAAATTCAAAACCATTCCGCTCGAACCGTTTTTCTCAAATTCGCGAAGCGAACCTTTGGTTGCAACACGCGCGTAAAAGTCATCGCCTTCCCCTGCGTCGGAAAGCTTTTTCGGCACAATGGAAAAGTCCGGCATTGCCAGAGAAGGCGTTTCTATTGAAAGGGAAGAAAACAAGTTCAAATGCAACTCGCCGTTTTTCACAACCGCACCGTCAACCTTAACGCAAGCGTTGCGTTCCAACTTGCGTTCGGCAAAATCAACGTCGGAATTCCACAAAACGAGTTTTGCTTCGCCCGTCTCGTCGCCCACGATGACGTTGCACACGCTTCCCTTCCTCCCTTCCCGCTCGAATTCCCTGGCGCAATAAACCTGTTTCACCCTAACTATAACAGACGCTAAAGAATCGCTTTGGGAAAGCGCTTGCGAAAGTTTTACCGTTTTCGTTTGCTTGGGCGTTTGCTTTGCAACGCCCTCGTCAAAAGCGATGAGCTTCAACGAACCCTCGCGCGTGAGCAGCCCGGAAAAGGCCTTTTGCTTTTCTCCTATCTTCTGCTCCAGCCCTTCAGTTCCCAACCTTTCCTTCAAAAGCCCTTCCTCGTCCATTTTCTGCAAAACACCTTTAAAGCCTGTCTTAAAAAGAGTATATAGACTGTTTGTTTTCCGGCTTAATTATTAATAAGCCGCTTCGAGTAAAATGCTGTTACAAAAAAAAACGTTTAGTGTTTATCGCATTTAAAGGTGGTTTTGTTGAATCCTGGAAAAGTGGAAAAGTACTACAAGGAAAAACTGTCCACGCAAGGCGCTATGCTTTTTTCGCTCATAGACCCGGACAAGCTCCCCATGGAAAAGGGAGAGGAAATGGGCAGGGTGAGCTACGAAAACGGCGCGGACGCCATACTAGTGGGAGGAAGCATTGGCGCGCAAGGGAAAGTATTGGATGAAACGGTGAAAATGATTAAGGAAGGGTGCGGCGGGATTCCCGTCGTTTTGTATCCAGGCAACATTTCCGGATTGAGCGAGTACGCCGATGCCGTGTATTTCATGCACATGCTCAACTCGCGAGACGTATACTGGCTTTCCACTGCGCAAATCCAAGCAGCGCCGGTTGTCGCAAAAATGAAGCTCGAAGCAATTCCCACAACCTACCTCATAATCGAACCTGGCCGCGCAGTCGGCTGGGTGGGAAACGCTAACTTAGTCCCCCGAGAGAGGAGCGACCTTGCAGCTGCTTGTGCATTGGCAGCTAAATACACGGGCTCTCACGTTTTAATTACGGATGCAGGAAGCGGAGCGCCGCTGCCCACGACCCCGCAAATGATTTCAGCAATAGCGAAAGCGGTGGGCAACGACTTGTTTTATTTCAACGGCGGGGGCGTGCGAACGCCGAAACAAGCGGCAGAATGCATTGCCGCCGGTGCGCACGGAATTCAAGTCGGTAATGTCTTCGAAGAACAAATCGACGCAAAGAAAATCAAGGCCATGAGCGCTGCAGTGCGCAAGGAAGGAAAGAAGAGAGTTTGAAATCAAGGTCGTGGGGGTATTGGTTTCGCTTGGTTTCGAAGCGTTCGTTTGGAAAAGCCTGCTCGCGATAGCGATAGGCGGGCTCATCGGCTTGGAGCGCGAGAAAAAGGAACACCACATCATCGGATTCCGGACGTTTGCGTTGACCGGATTTTTAGGAATGCTTTTGACTTCAATGACGCAAAACCCTTACGCCGTAGCATTGGGCTTGGCCGGCGTTTTTGCCTTGGCAGCATTGTACTACGTGCAAAAGGCAAGGCATACTGGCGCGTGGGGGGTAACGACTGCGATAATGCTTCCCACCACGTACGTGCTTGGAGCGTTGGTGGGGGCGGAGTTTTTCGCCGAAGCTTCCCTCGCAGCGGTAATCGCAGTTTTCCTTCTCGTTGAACAGCGCGAAGTGCATTCCATAACACAACGCGTTTCTAAAAGCGAGATTATCGATTTGCTTTTGTTCGCCATAATCGCTTTCGTAATCTACCCCCAGCTTCCGCAAGCGCCCATAACGTTTTTGGGGCAAGAATTGAATTTGCGTTTCTTCTGGACGATCGTCGTTTCCATAACGGCGATTAGCTTCGGCGGGTTCATCCTCACTAAATACGTTGGAAAACAGGCGTTGTCCCTCGCCGCGTTTTTCGGCGGTTTCGTTTCTTCGGTTGCAGTCGTAGCAATAATGGCCGGAAAAGCCAAGAAACATTTTCAAACTGTTTTGAGCGTACTCGCGTCTGCAAGCGCAGGGTCGGTCGCAAGCGACGTGATTCTTTTGATTATAGTCTCTCCGGCTTTGTTGGCCGCAACTTTCCCCACTGTCGCCGCGTTTCTAGCCGCTTTTCTTGCAGCAAGTTGGTTTTACTCCAAGAAAAACAAGAGCCTTGAATTGGAGCATTCAAAACGCCCCCTTTCCCCGAAGTTCATTACGGAATTTTCAGTGGCATTGTTTTTAGTGAGTTGGATAATCACTTGGACTGCCGAAAACGCGCCTTCGGGCATAGTGCTCTCGGGCTTTATCGGGGGGTTGTTGAGCTCAACCTCGGTATTCGCCTCGCTTGCCTTGCTATACAACGCTGGAAGTATCACCCCGCAAAACGCCGCTTTGTCTTTATTCGCAGCTTTAGCCGCTTCGCTATTCGCAAAAGTCTTCATTGCCGGCATTTCAACAAAGAAATGGGCTGAGACTATCAAAGTTGGCGCTGTTTTGCTTGCCGCCGGCGCGATAGGCGTTGCGATAAACCTTTACTTTTGAAGCGGTTGCGTGAGACAGCAAAATTAAAGAGAAGCAAAACTAATGATAGACTCATGAGAAAGGGTTTTTTGAGGATTTTATTGGTGCTAGTCGCGGCTTCTCTTGCCGTAAGCGCTTTGCAAGCGCCTTTTTCTTTCACTACGATGGCAAAATCGGTTTCCGATGTGGTCAACTCCAGGTATATCCAAATGACTTTCGACCAAAATTGCGTGATTGATCAATTCGAGTTTCCGCCGGAAGTTGAAGCGAAAGCGATAATAGACGCCATAGACAGACAGGGAGCCGCCAATGTGGAAAAGGTTTACTACCAGTTGGGAGGATGGAATTTACGCACCCGAGACGGCAGAACGCTGCCGATAAGTATTCACTTGTACGATTTTCCCGAACTCATGCAATCTCTACTGCACACGACAAGCAAAACAAAACAACAGGATTTTTTCGACTACGGGTGGAGCAAAAAAATAGACAAAGGAGTTTTCTTCCAGTTTGGAACTGACGGAAAGCGCACGGTGTGCGAACTTGGTTTTAAAGCAGGAGGATATTCTTGCGTGATTGGCGCTGAATTCGCAGACAAAACAACGTATTCTTTTCGCGGGGCATATAAAGACTTAGGAGTTTCGGCATGGTTTGACAACAACAAGCTTACGGTATTAAACTTGGAATTCACCCCCAACTCCCTTCAAGCAAGCCTCTTGCCAAGCGCGAGCAGTATCACTCGCGTGGCCCTTTCTCTAGAAAGAATCGACGGGAAACTGACACTAAAAACAGGCGGAATAGAATGGAAGAATAAAGACTACGGCTTTACTGCAAAGTACACCGTTGGAAACCCAAAGGAAGGAATTCCGCAGTTTGTAAGCGTTAGCGCTTCGCAGGCCCCTTCCTTCGCGAAGGGCTCTTCTGGCGGCGGGCAGCAGGAAATCAAAGGAGTAAAATTTTTCTCGCTCGTGCTCCTTCCACAAAAAAGATTTTCCATCGCCTCAACGCTGCTTGAATACGAGTTGAAAGGAAAGGGCAACATAAAAATAGAGTACGGACCTGAAAAGCAAATTCAAATGGACGAACGGATGGAATTCAAGCAAAAACAAATCGTCGTCACGTATTCGAATAACGTTGGGGCACTCGAGTTTTTGGAGTTCAGCATCGACCCCAAAAAATTTGGGGTCACGTCTGCGGGCGGAGCGGTTTCTTCGAACAAGCTAAAGGCTTTTTTCACGAGCAAGAGCGGGAAGACTCTAGTCAGAATTAAAAGCGATTACGAAATCCCCCTCTCGCTTTCTCTCGAGAAGAAAGGAAATTCGTTCGGAGTAAATTCCTTCGACGTGGAAATTTCTCCCGACGGGATAGCGTCTGAAGACAAGAGAATAGGCAAGACTGTCGCTTCTTTCAGAAAAGTTGTTGGCGGAAAACTGGAATTGGCAGAAGTAACCACTTCCCTTTCGCTTGAGGTTGAAGGCAAAACAAGAGTTGTTCCTATTAAACTCGCAGTTAGAAGCGGCGCATTCGTTTTCGACAAGAAAACTCCCTTGCAAAAAATTGTTGACGAGGTAGTCGAAGAGTTGTTCGCTGCAATAGATACTAGCGGACTGAAACAGGAAGAGCTTAGCCTTATAAAATCCATGCGGGAGAGCTTGACTGGAATACTGTTTCAATTACTTGAAACCGGCGATATCGCGGGGGGCGAGATGGCAAACATCGAAGGAAACGGAAAGACGGGGGCAAGCCAAGCGGAAAAAGACGCGAAAATAATTAGTGGAAACGCACCGGGACTAATTGCAATCGAAGGAGCACAAGCGCCTTCACAAAGCCTGCACACGGGCTTATGCAAAACTGTCAGAGCTTCGTTGCGTGAGAAAGAAAAGAGTGGGAAAGTGGCTTTCGAGTGTTTCGTTAAAGAGAAGGAATGGGTTGACGAAGATGGAAGGCAGGGCGGCAATCCACACGAGGGGGAGGAGCACTACAGCATAGTTAGCAAAACTAGGTTAGAAGAAAAAGAATTCGACCAAAGCCTGTCGAAAGTCATTCTAAGAGAACCCAAACTACTGGTCGGGGCGCTAAACCCGCAACAGACGGTAATAGACCCTACAAAGCCGGTGGAATACGGCAAGCAAGAACAAATTGGCATTAAACAAGCGCGAGTGCTTAACCTCGGCTCCGTGTGTTCGGATGTGTATACTAGAATAATTTTGACTCCTCAGAAAAACGAGAAGCTTGATACAGAAATAAACAGTTGGTTCGAAGGGGTTGGGGACTTTGTCTAGGGTTGTGATGTTAATTGTCATAATCGCACTTCTTTCTTTATCACTGTTTTGGTTTCTGCGGACTAGCGAGAGACAGGAATTCAAAAAAGGAGGCGAAGAAGGTAGTAAAACAAACACGCCTCTCTTGCTACCTCTAAACCAAACAGACGAGAGTGGAGAGGAAAGAGAAGGCAAATATTCGGCGTTCATGGCGTTTGCACTATCAAGAGAAGAGCTCACAAAAATTCAAGAAGAACTGACCGGAATTAAGTATTCGCTCGGCTCTTCATTGGCGAAAGCGTTCGAAAACTTTGTTCAAGCCAACGACTACTTGCTTCGCGCAAAAGAAACGCTTGAAGGAAACGAGGAATTCAACTGCTCAAAAAAAGCCCTGTATAACGAAGCGTTGTCGGACTTGTCCCTCTCCGCTCGCCACATAACTGCGGCGATAGAAAACTTGGACTCTCTCAAACTTCAAACAGAAGAAGCCTCAACGCTAGCAGGAGAATGGCAGAAAATAAAAACAGGAGTGGAAGGAGCGGTAGAAAAACAAAGGCAAAAGGTAAACACATGCACTTGAAATTCTAAGCTGCTTTGGTGGGTCAATTGCAAAAAATTTTTCTCGATTGTTCAATCGGAGGCGGGCAAGTCTTGCGCACGGGCCTTGCACTTTCAACAATATTGAAAACGCCCGTTGAATTTGAAAACATTCGCGCTTCGCGCCCCAAACCCGGGCTGCAAGCGCAGCATTTGGCCGGAGTGAAAGCGCTAGAGCAAATGGGTGCGAAGGCGGAAGGAACGGAAATCGGCTCGCAAAAAATGTTTTTCTCTCCCCCGCGAGAAATTTCTTTCGACAAAATTTCGATCGGCATTGGAACTGCCGGAAGCGTCACGCTCGTAATGCAAACCTTACTTCTTCCGCTTGTTTTTTCAGGTGAAAAGCGGATTGTGGAAATAAAAGGCGGAACACACGTCAGCTGGTCTCCACCTTTTGAATACTTTGAAAAAGTTTTCCTTCCTGCGACTGCTAAATTCGGAGTCAAGGCGGAATGTGTTTTGAAAAAACACGGCTTCTACCCGCAAGGCGGCGGGACAGTCGAAATAACCACCCACCCTGCGAAAGAATTGAAAGCTTGCGAGTTTTTGGAAAAAGGAAAACTAAAATCAATTGAAGGAATTTCCGCAGTCTCAAACCTGCCCATCGAAATTGCAGAAAGGCAGAAGAAAAGCGTACTCGAAGCGTTGATTTCGCAAAGCGTTTCGCCAAAAATCCAAACTAAAACCGTTGAAGCATTGGGGCAAGGCACGTTCGTATTTCTTCAAGCTGATTACGAAAACAGCATTGCCGGATTTTCTTCGCTTGGAGAGAAAGGAAAACCGGCGGAGAAAGTAGGGGAAGAAGCAGCGCAAAAGCTTTTGGAATTTCATGCTTCAGACTACTGCATTGACGAGCACTTGGGAGACCAGCTTATTCCGCTCATGGCTTTGGCGAAAGGAAAAAACACCATAAAAACGGCAGTAACTGAACATTTGCTTTCTAACATCACGGTTTGCGAACAATTCCTTCCAGTCAAATTTGCTATAGAAGAAAAAACAGTAAGCGTGAAAACGGATTATTGAAACAAAACCCAAACGAGCAAATCACCAGCGTACAAGCAAGCTATTAGCCCCGCGAGAACGTAAGGGTTGAAGCGGATTAAATTTTTGTAGACAGGGAATCTTTTCATCCTCCCGCTTTTGCTCAAGGCACGCAGCCGCTTGAAAACGCTTTTCGTCGCAACTTTCTCTAAGCCGTATTTTTTCACTATTCCCGCAGGCATTTTTTCTATCGCAATCACGTCCTCGTCTTCAACCCCCTTCAAAGAAACCCACTGGATCAAGACTTTTTCCTTGATCGCACGATAAAACAAGGCGAGGAAAACGCCGGAAATTATGAACAAGGCGAAAAACAACTTCGCCAACGGAGGCAAAGGCATTTTGTAGAGGAAAAACACCGTAGAAACGCTCAAGATTATGAAGGCGGAAGAACGGAATTTGTCAAAAAGCTTTTGCTGCGCAAGCTTTGCCGCGTAAAAAGCGCTCGAACCGAACAAAGAGAAAACGCTACTCGCAAGAAAAACGCTTGCCACGAACGGAAATTGCAGCAAAGGAATTTGCACGAAAGAAGGGTATTCGGGCAAAAGCAAGTGCAATCCAAGGAAAAGCCAAACGTCACCCTGCCCGAAACTCCCCCTTTTCCAAAGCAAATAACCGAAAACGGCAATGAACAAAGCGACCGGAAGCGTCGAGATAAAGAAAGCCGGGTTGAACGAAAGAATATTGAGAAGCAACCCTCCGCCGACCATCGCGTACAAAACCTTATCGCTCACGTAAGACGTTTTGTTGTCTTGGTATGCTGCAATGGAAGTGAAGGCGAGTGCGAAAACAATGCGAAGCAATTCCAAATTCAACATTCTTAATCCCAAACCAGGTTTTTTTCAAACGCTTCTGCCGTATGCTTGAACAATGGCGAGGGAATTTCGTTTTTCGAAAACCAATTCCACTCCCCGATTTTATCGGGCTCGCGCGCTTCAACGCTTCCCGAGAAACTTCGGCATTTGAAAACGAGCGTAACCCAAGGTTGTGGGTTGAACGGCAAGTCTGCGAAGCCCATGAATTGCAACCCCAAAGCCTTCAAGCCCGATTCTTCAAGCAACTCCCTTTCCGCAGCTTGCTCGGCGCGCTCTCCTGGCTCGACTTTTCCGCCGGGAAAACACCAATAGCCTCCGCCCACGTTGGCGTCCGCCCTCTTGCCCAGCAAAACCTTGCCGTCTTTCAAAACCACGATTGCTGCCCCTACGAGAACACCTTTCTTTTCCATCCGCACACCTAAATCTTGAAGTTCGGCATCATCTTGCTGAATTTTTTCAGCAAGCCTTTGTTGCCTTTGAATTGCTTCATCATCTTCACGCTCTTCTCGAAATTCTTGATGAGCTCTCGCACGTCCTCTTCCTTCAAACCAGCTCCCTTCGCAACTCGCGTTTGCCTTGCTTTCGATTTCATCAAATCCGGATTCTTTCGTTCGGCAGGAGTCATGCTTAACACTGCGGATTCGAACGCCTTCATTTTCTCTTCGCTCTGCACCACCATTTCTTCCGGCAAGTCGTAAACGCCAAGCATTTGCATTATTTGCTTCATCGGCCCCATCTTTCGCATTGCCCGCATTTGAGCCAAGAAAGAGTCGAAATCCATTTTTCCTTCGGCTATTGCTTCTTGCAGTTTCTCTTCGTCGCTCGCTTCCTTCAATTTTTCTAAAAGCGAAGCCAAATCGGGAAAACCGACCAATTCCGCAACGAATCGCGTGGAGTCGAACGCCTGGAAGTCCGTAGTTTTCTCGCCCGTGCCTATGAAAGCAACTTTAGCCCCGCTTACAGCCACGCTGCTCAACGCCCCCCCGCCTTTACCGCTCCCGTCCATTTTCGTTACGATTACGCCAGTAACGCCCACGGTCGAATGGAATTCTTGCGCTTGTTTTCCGGCGATTTGCCCCAAATCCGCGCTCACGACCAAAAACTTTTCGTCAGGCTTGAATGCAAAAGCGACTTGCTTCAGTTCGTCCGCCAACGCACTATCAAAAGCGCTTCTTCCTGCAGAATCGAGAATCAAAACGTCGTACTTCCCTTCCAATTCCCTCAACGCTTTTTCAGTTATTTTCACCGCATTCTTTTCTTCCTTGATTCCGAAAAACCCGCATTTTACTTGCTCCGACAACTGCTGCAATTGGTCGAAAGCTGCAGGCCTATGCACATCCGCGGCAATTAGGGCGACTTTCAAACCTTTCGACTGGTAGAACTTGGCCATCTTTCCAGCCGAAGTAGTTTTGCCCGCACCATAGAGCCCGAGTAAGAGTATTTTCTGTTTTCCGAGTTTTGGTTCGAACTTTCCGCCCAATACTTTCTGCAACTCGTCGTGCACTACCCGCACGACGTGTTCTCTCACGCTCAAGCCAGGAATGGGCTTTTCCTTCAAAGCCCGGTCTTCAATGCTTTTCGTCAATTGAAAAACGAGCTTGACGTTAACGTCGTTCGTAATCAAAACGCGCTGCAAGTCCTTGACTAGCTCTTTTACTGCCTTTTCGTCGACAACGCCTACGCCGGTCAGCTTGGCCAACGCCTTTCTAATGCCTGAGCCCAAATCCATTTTTTACAACCCACTTAGAAAACAAAAGAAAATAAAAATCAAAAAGCTTCACGTGCCTTGATAGTAGTGCCTGTAGTACTTCAGCATGAAAGCGTTGACGTCAGAACTTTGTTTTATCCCTTCCTTCTGCAAGTCTTGCAGTATTTCAACCCGCTGCTGCATCGCACCCTTCACTTCGTTGATGCTCAGGTTCATCGCTTTCGAGAGCTTTTCCACGGCAAGGCTCTGGAATCGCGTGCGTTCTATCGAATCGGAAAGCGGGTCGTACAAGAACAAGTCGTTCATCGCTATAACCTCTTCCTCGATTTTCGTGACTTCAGCGACTTGCACTACCCTTCGAATAATGCCCTTCTTCCGGTCGTTGAAACGCTGTTCTACGATGATGAAATCGCACAAAGGAAGCAAACCGCGCGGCACGTTCATCGGCGCGTTTTGCAAGCGCGTCATTGCGTCCGTAGCGTTGTTAGCATGCAACGTTCCCATCACGCCCCTATGCCCCGTATTCATTGCTGTGAAAAGCGTTTCAGCCTCGCTTCCCCTGATGTCGCCTATTATAATCCTATCGGGGCGAAGGCGCAAAGAGCTTTTGAGCAAGGCTTGCATGTCGAAATCCGGGGTCGCCGTAGCTTGAACCGAGTTTTGTTTTGAAGAAAGGTTGATTTCTGGCACGTCTTCAATCACGATAATCCTTTCGGAGGGGGGTATGAAAGCAGAGCAAGCGTTGAGCAAGCTCGTTTTTCCGGCGGAAGTGCTGCCGACGATCAAGAAATTGAATGGCGTTACCATCAAACCGTCAACGGCAGTCCACAAGAAAGCCGCCAGCTCAACGCTAACCGTGTTTTTCTCCAGCAAGTCCATGATGCTCAGCGGGTGGGCCCGGAATTTGCGTATTGTGACAGAATGGTTTGCCACCAGCGGCGGGGTTAAGACGCTTGCCCTGCTTCCGTCCGCGAGCCTCGTTTCGATTATCCCCGCGTCCGGCTCGATTGACAGCTGCATCAAAAACGAGCTCAACTCTGCTTTCGTGAAAGCCAAATTGGTTTTGCAAACGCCCTTTTCTCTGTGGTAGATGTAAATAGGGTCTTCCCCGTTGAAAGTTATCTCCTCCACGTTTTCGTCGTTCAACAAAGGCTGTATGACGGAATAGCCGTGCAGCGCGTCCATGACAGCGAGGGCTATTTGCTGGGAGTTGGGAAAAGGAAGGATTTCCGCAAGCTTGGAAATCAGCTCTATCCTTTCCTTGGCGGAAACCGGCTTTCCTATCGAAAGAATATCCACGGAGCCGGCGAAAGCCTGCATTCTCTTCTGGTCCAAGCCGTATTTTTTGCAGAAGGAAGCCAAGTCGCCCGATGCGGTGAGAACGGAAAAAACGGCTTTCACGACCGACTGCTCTTCAGAAGAAAGCTCTTCCTGGACTTCAAAGGTGAAGAACGGGTAGCCTTGGGTTATTTTAGCCATATGAAAAAATACACTCCAGCCAATAAAAAAGCCCGCGGTAAAGCCGCATGCTTTAAAGAAACCAATTGTTTAACCAGTAGTGAGGGAGTTTTGAATGAAATTCTCGCTTTTGAAGAAAAAAGTTTTGCAGAAAATAAGCCCTGACGCGAGCGAAGCGCGCGAGGAAAAGGCGTTTGCTTTAAAGCTTAAAGCTCTTCTGGAGAGGATAGGTGCGGACAGGGTTTCATTCGTGGGCTCTGCAGCGAGGGACACGGGACTCAAAGGCGACAGGGACATTGACTTGTTCGTGCAGTTCCCTTCCCACCTCGAGGAAGAGTATATAGTAAAGAAAACTTTCGACTACGCGCGAAAGCACATCAAAGCAAATTGGATCATCCGCTATGCGGAACACCCTTATCTGCAGGCGCAAATCGGGAATTTTAAAGTGGAAATAATCCCTTGCTTCGTCGCAAAACCGCATGAAGGCATTAAAAGCGCGGTCGACCGCTCGCCTTTGCATATGGATTACTTGCAGAAGAAACTCTCTCCGAAGCAAAGGGAAGACGTTCGCGTGCTTAAGCAGTTTTTGAAGAACAGCAACCTTTACGGCGCGGAAATAAGTGTGAAGGGATTTTCGGGGCTGGTGTGCGAGTACTTGGTTTTGAACTACAGGAGTTTTGAGGGCGTGGTGGAAAACGCCGCAAAATGGCGTCCACCCGTGCGCATAGACATTGAAGGCTCTTCCAAAAAACAATTTTCCGAGCCGCTAGTGATCGTCGATGCGATCGACAGGAACCGTAACGCCGCGGCAGTGGTAAGCGAAACGAACGTTGCGCGCTTTATTGCCTTGTGCCAAGCGTTTTCGAAAAACTCGTCGTCGGAAAAATTCTTTTTCTCCCAACCAAAACAAAAGACCAAGGCGGAAATCAAGAGCGCTTGGAAAAAACGCTCTACGCAAATAGC
>OBEQ010373404.1_pt1 | contig 14589 bp, 12 predicted proteins | sample 1670901 | NCBI WGS metagenome assembly OBEQ01 (sample SAMEA104232315, study PRJEB22302) | groundwater metagenome | biome: forest; feature: aquifer; material: groundwater | place: USA | collected 2011-08-07 | depth 5.4 m
ACAGGGATGTGGGGAATGCAGATTTTGCATGGAGCAAAATATCTGCCCATGCAGTCGACCGGCATCCATGCCGGTATGACGACTCCGAGGGCAGCGTTGCGTATAACGATGGGGGACGCTCCAAAGACTGGAATGCTTTGCTCATGGCATCCTTATCCCGCCTGCCGCTCGGCCTTGATAAACCGGACAACCTGCTCGCCCATTAACATGCTCGGGGCGTTGGTATTGCTGGAGGTGGTTTCCGGCATCGCCGACGCATCGGCAATTCTTAAACCTTCCACACCGTAAACTTTCAAGGTCGGATCGACGACCGCCATCGCATCGATACCCATGCGGCAACTGCTGGTCGGATGAAAATAAGTCGTCGTGCTCATGCGGATAAAATCGACTTTTTCAGCCTTGGTTTTTAACGAGCCGGGTAACACTTCCTGTTTCCGGTATTCGGCAAATGCCGATGAATTGCCGATTTCCCGGCAAAGATCGAGCGAAGCGATAAGCGCGTTAATATCCGCATCGCAGCCCAGATAATTCATATCGATATTAGGCGCTACCGCAGGATCGTTTGAGCTTAAACCGATCGAACCGCAGGAAGCGGGACGAACCAGGCTCGGGGCAATCGCATAACAGTTGTCCGGCACGGCCGCCGCCAATTCCGGCGTGGCAAACGGAAACTCAATAAAGACCGGCTGAATATCGGGAGAATGCAGCGCCGGATTGGATTTCCACCATAACGTCGCTTCGGCGGCGTTACCATGTGGTGGCGGCAGTTCGCCTTTGCACTGATAGTTGATTCCGGCCAGCAGAATATGGTCCTGAAGATGCTTGCCGACGCCCGGAAGATCGACCAGGACAGGAATATCCAACGCAGCAAGCTCCGGCGAAGCACCTAAGCCTGAGAGCATCAGCAATTTGGGCGTATTAATCGCGCCGCAGCAGACAATAGTTTCCTGCTCGGCCTTGAAGTTGTGGATTTGCCCGTTTACCGTAACTTCGACGCCGGTACAGCGAGTGCCGGTAAAAGTCAATTTGCGGGTATCGGCATGTTTCAATACCGTTAAATTAGGTCGCGTCATAGCCGGCGCCAAATAAGCGCGACTGACATTAAAACGTTCGCCGTCCTTGCGGTTCAGCTCAAAATAGCTGACGCCGTTCAAAACGGGACCGTTATAGGAATGGACGTAAGGAATACCCTGCTCGATCGCGCCTTTGACAAAAGCTGCGGCCAGCGGGTTCGGATCGTCATTAGGGCCGCAAGGCATAGGGCCGCCTACGCCGCGGTATTTATCGGGGCCGCCTGAATAATTCTCCATGGATTTGAATATCTGCCGGACAGTTTCATAATCCCAACCGTGATTGCCGTGATAAGCCCAACTGTCATAATCCATTGGATGTCCCCACACCCAAACCGTCGCGTTCATGCTACCGGAACCGCCGGTCATTTTGCCGCGAGGGCAATGCACTACGCGGTTATTGGCATGTTGCTGCTGAACGGTGCTGTAGCCCCAATCCAGGTCGCCATAAAAAAGGTAGGGCCAACGGGAAGGGTTAAAAACATCCTGATGGGTGTCGGCGGCCCCCGCTTCCAACAACAAAACGCGCCAGTCGGGTTTTTCGGAAAGCCGTGCCGCAGTGACCGATCCGGCAGAACCCGCCCCGACCACGATAAAGTCATAACTCTCACTGAGGTTGTTAACTAATGATCGCTGATTTTCGAAGGTTTTATGCGCTTCAACATAATACTGTTCCAGTTGCTCGACAGAGCCGCCTTGTTGCGAAATAGCTCGCATATAATCCGTATGACTCATCTCGCCATGAAGAACCTGATGAAGAAGCCTGCCTGTTTTTGTAATCATTATTAGAAGCCCTGTGAATATATGATGTGGCGTTGTGATTTTAATTTTGCGCTAGTTGATAAGAACACCACGAAGAGCACAAAGTTTTATATTTTTATTTTTCGTGTCTTCGTGGTGAAAAATCCTTAGCTATTGCGTACGCCAGTTTTAACTAATCAATCCTAGAAAAAACCCAATGGATTAATATCGTAGCTGACCAGCATATTCTTGGTTTGCTGATAATGATTCAACATCATCTTATGGCATTCGCGGCCTACGCCTGACTTTTTATAGCCGCCGAAAGCCGCATGCGCCGGATAATGATGATAACAATTAACCCATACGCGACCGGCCTGGATACCCCGGCCCATACGGTAGGCGCGATTGCTATCGCGGGTCCAAACCCCGGCGCCCAAGCCGAAGTCGGTATCGTTAGCGATCGCCAAAGCTTCCGCTTCATCTTTAAACGTGGTGACCGATACAAACGGGCCGAAAACTTCTTCCTGAAAGATGCGCATTTTATTGTCGCCTTTCATGACTGTCGGTTGAATGTAATATCCTGAACTTAATTCGCCTTCCAACGCTTCAATATCGCCGCCGAATACAAGCTCGGCGCCTTCGTCCTTACCGATTTGAATGTAACCCAGGATTCTATCGAATTGCTCTTTGGAAGCTTGAGCACCGACCATAGTGTCGGTATCCAACGGATTGCCGCGTTTTATTTGTCCGGCGCGTTCTGTGACTTTGGCGATAAACTCATCGTAAATGGATTCTTGAACCAATAGCCGGGATGGACAAGTACAAACTTCGCCCTGATTGAAAAACGCCAGCACCGCGCCTTCGATACATTTACTGACAAAATCATCGTCCTGGCTTAAGACGTCCTCAAAAAAGATATTCGGCGATTTTCCGCCCAACTCAACGGTCGACGGGATAATATTTTCGGCGGCGCATTTTAAAATGTGCGAACCCACCGGCGTTGAACCGGTAAAGGCTATTTTTGCGATACGGGTACTGGTTGCCAAGGCCTGCCCTGCTTCTTCGCCAAAGCCGTTGACAATATTGATCACACCGGCAGGCAACAAGTCCTGGATAATTTCCATCAGCACCAAAATAGACGCGGGAGTTTGTTCTGCCGGTTTCATCACCACGCAATTTCCTGCGGCCAAGGCCGGGGCTAATTTCCAGCAAGCCATCAGCAATGGAAAATTCCACGGAATGATTTGTCCGACCACACCCAGCGGTTCGTGGAAATGGTAAGCGACGGTATTTTTGTCGATTTCGCCGATTGAACCTTCCTGAGCACGAATACAGCCGGCAAAGTAGCGAAAATGATCGACACTCAACGGTATATCCGCCGCCAGCGTTTCGCGCACCGCTTTGCCGTTATCCCAGGTTTCGGCGACGGCCAGCATTTCAAGATTGGCTTCAATCCGGTCGGCTATTTTTAACAGTATATTTGAGCGTTCAGTAACCGAGGTTTCAGCCCAAGCCGCTCTGGCCGCATGAGCCGCATCCAGCGCCAGCTCAATATCTTCGGCGCTGGAGCGGGGTATTTCGCAAAAAACCTTGCCGTTGATCGGGCTTGAGTTTTCAAAATACCGTCCCTTGACCGGATCGACCCAATTGCCGCCGATGAAGTTTTGATAACGAGGTTTAAAATTAACTTTACTGCCGGACTGGTTTGGATCGATATACAGCATTGTTTTCACCTAAAATATGGATGTGGAAATGTTTGATTCTATCATTAGTTAGCCGGCGTCGAATAACCTTCCTTGCTATTGCCTGAATGGCCGAGACGGATGTGAGTAGGGCGTGCCGTGCGCGCCTTGGCAACTCAGGAATTTAAAGCTGCGTTATCCGCAGCCTATATTTTTCGCGAAGAGATGGAACCCGTTATAAATAAAAGCCGCGGTTCATCATAGAATTTGCTCCGACAAAGCAATGATCAATGCGTAACGCAAACCTTTGCCCACACCGACCAAAATCAGGAATAGCGAAAGACGCACTTTCATCATGCCGGCAATAAAGGTTAAAGCATCTCCGCCTGCCGGCAACCACGCCAACAATAGCGACCAAACGCCGAAATGCCGGTACCAACGCTGATAGCGGTGCAATGTCGAGGTTTTAAATGGAAACCAACGGCTGTTTTCGAAATGCAGCAGATAATAGCCTAAAAACCAATTTACAACGGCGCCTAGGGTATTGCCAGCCGATGCAAACAGCCAAAGCAAAAAAGGATCATAGCCGGCAGCCAACAAGCCGACCAATGCTACTTCCGAATAAAACGGAATCAGCGTGGCGGCCAGAAAACTCACGCCGAATAAACTTAAATAGGCCGTCATATCAGCTGCCGTGCGGCTTGAACCAGCGCACGAAAAAGATTGCGTTGACGCGGTATGTAGAGCAAATATTCAGGATGCCATTGAACACCCAGCAAAAATAGCCGCGACGGGTCTTCTACCGCCTGCACAATAGCATCCAAATCGCGGCCGGCCACTCTTAACCCGCTACCCAACTGATCGATAGATTGGGTATGAAGACTATTGATCTTGCACCGGGTCGTCCCCAGCAGTTCCGCAAGGCGGCTGTCCGGTTCCACCAGCAGGGTTTTTAGCGGCAAGACCGTCCAGCGGTTACGTGTATAGCGACGCAGTTTGCGTAGATCCTGGTGTAAATTGCCGCCCAGATAAGTATTCAGCAATTGCTCGCCGCGGCAGATAGCCAGCATGGGCATATTCTGTTTCAAGGCTTTTTCAATATAAATTAATTCGAACATATCCCGTTCCTTGTCGTAACGGCTATTGGGCAATACCTCCGACTCATAAAGCGAAGGATAAATATCATCGCCGCCGCCGATCACGATACCGTTTAATGCCTCATGCAGATGCGAGTTCTTAGGCGTGAGCCGTAGGGGCTTGCCTCCGGCCCAAATAACGGCATGGCGCGTAAAATACCAGGCGCGATCCCCGCCTTTATCCGGCCCGGTTACGCCGATTACAGGCCGCAATAACGTTTTAGCCATATCTCGACCATCGCTTGCCAATCCTGAAACAGCACGGCTAAAGGCTTGTCCAGAAATTGCATATAAGCCAGGCATACTGCTTCCAGACATTCAGGATTACAGGCCAGTTTTTCGACCATCAGCCAATTATGCCAATCCGCATCGATACCCCAACCCGGCTTATCGACGTGGCAGTTGGGCAGCCGGTAATGCAAAGTAGGCCGGGCATGAACACGCTCGTCATCAATGATCGACAACGTTCTGGCTTTATCGAGGTGGGCAAATAACGGCAGCATATCCAAGGCCCGATTGCGGGTGGGATTCGCCATCAGGTAATCATCGATTAAGTTGTCCTGATCGGGATGATAATTTAAATCGACCACCTGCCGGATATAGTCGAATGGAAACGGGGAAATATAGCCGGTCATCGAACGGGCCGGATCGATTTTGCTGTGGTGAACCAGCCAGTCGTAAAGACAAAGAAAAGCTTTCAGATAAGAAACGATGGTTTCAGGGTCCAGACTAGGCAACTCCGGATTGAAATGCAGGCCGAAAGCATTCAGGGTACGGGTATCCGTGCCTTGAGCGCCCGATTCCCGTAACAACGGGATCAATCGATCCAGTTCAGCGAGACGGTCCATAGGAATCGGCGGCGACACGATTTCAAAAGGCACAATCTGTTCGGCCGCCATGCGCACAATAAGTTCGTACCATTCGTCAAGCAGGGCGAAAGGTTCCTCCGGATCTTGCTTATAGCGGCCTTTTCGCTTCAGGTATTGAAAATCCAGCTCAACTTTAAAGTCGCCCAAACGCGTATCGGTAACCGTGTTTTCATAAGCGCTGTGAGTAATGACAGTACCGCCGAACTGCTCGCGAATCAGCAATACAATGTTTTCAATACTCAGCCCGGCAAATTCAAGCTCAACACCGATCCGCCTCATTTCTCCCGATGCTTTGATGCTAATGGGCGGAAGCGGGAAAGTAGGAGTCTGCTGCATAACTGCCTAGTGTTTTTAAGCGGTATTGGCTGAGCCAAGAGCCGGAATGAGACCAAGAGGCCTCAATCTCAATCGTCGCTTGAATGGTTTCCGAATGGACTGCGCTCATTATCCCGTGAGCGCCATAAAGATCAATAAGTCTAATTACTTACTGATGTTACGCACTGCCCACGAGAAGCACGAAAAATATCAGCTATGTATTTCTCGCTAACGGCGTCATACCCGGCATTCATTCGCAGCCTTCCAAATCCGTTATACACACGAGTCTGCGAGACACCGTCGTTCCGGCAGGGATGCCGGAACCCAGACACAGGGAGGTGAAACTTTGCGTTACTTAAGTACCTGTAGAGCCGCCAAGTTACCGTCCATGGCGCTGGATTCGCTTCGCGCTCTAACGGGGCCGGCATTCCTGCCGGTATGACGATTCTCGAACAGACTTGCTCACTGGATTCCCAAGCAGGAGAGATTGTGAAAGTATTATCTAAATCAGTTTAAAAGCCTATTCACCACGAAAGCACGAAGGACACGAAGTTTTTAATGCACCGAGTTTAAACGATTATTTTCTTCGTGATCTTCGTGCTTTCGTGGTGAATGCTTTTGCTTTTATTTTAAAACGGATACTTTTACAGTCTCAGGAGCTTGGGAACCAGCGTAAATTAGCCATCAATGGACTATCCCAAGCGGGGCGAGGTTTGCAACTCCGCCCCTAACCGTTTCTACGATATTCAAACTACCCCGTTTCATTTAACCAACATTGATCTGCCGCACAACATTAGCAACCAATATCGATTTTATGCATCATTTTGGTGCGCATCTAAGACACCAATTTTAATGACCCTCGTTTCAATACTTACTCTTTGTAAGGAAACAAACAATTTGGCTCACATATTGCATTTTCATGATCAATGTCTTGTTTCATTATTTAACGCATAACCAAGGATAAATCCCATGCTGTCAGAAGCTGAACGTTTCGAAACTTTTTCTCCTTATATCCGGAGTGTTTCCCAATGCAAGGAAATTCTCCGCGACTTGAACGGAACCTGGGGCTTGGTTTCCGCCATCGCGGAAATCAGCTGCCCCGCAGAAGCCGCGACCAAACTACCGGCGATGGAAGCCACCAAAAAAGGTTTTGCCGATCTTGAAAGCAAACTGACCAGCCAATTGGTGTCCGAAGAAATTAAAAAAACCTGCCTCGAACTGGAATCCAAAGCCCAGGTGTCGGTCGATATCCTGGTGCGCAACCTGTATGAGCGCACCGCAGACATCGGTTTTCTGGCAACCAATGCCGATATATGCAATTTTGTACTGGCCTCGGTCAACGGCGAAAGAACCGATATAAATTCGATTAACCAACTACTTGACGAGTACTGCTTAAAATACAGCGTCTACGATGACATTATCATCCTGGATACCGACAGCCGCATATTGGCCCGGCTTGACCGCAACGCATCAGCAGTCGCCCAGAGTATTTCCGACCCGATTATCCGCAAGACCTTAAATTCGATAGAGGACTATGTCGAAACCTTCGGCAAATCCAGCCTAAGGCCCGGCACGGACCGCGCCCTGATTTACTCGAAACGTATCGTCGACCCGATTGATGACTCTGTGATCGGCGTTTTATGTCTATCGTTTCGTTTCGATAACGAGATGGAAGGCATATTCCGCAGCCTGCAAAAGAAAGGCGACAAAGCTGTGATGTTGCTGCTGAACGCGGATTCCGAGGTGATTGCCACCAGCGACTACGACCATATCCCAATCGGCCGCGTCATTGAAGCCGTTCCCGAAGGCGACGCCTACGGCATGACCGATTTTGCCGGGCGCGAATACCTGTCGGTAACGCACCGGGGCCGGCCCTACCAGGGCTATGCCGGACAAGAATGGTACGGACATGCGATGATTCCGTTGCAGTCGGCATTCGGCTTTTCCGCGTCCGACAAAGAGATCAATGCCGAAATTCTCCGCCATGGCGACTCGCTGTCTACCGAACTGTCCAGCCTGATTGCCGATGCCGCCGAAAACATCAATCTGTTCCTGCATCGCGTAATCTGGAACGGTCAAGTCATGGCGACTAACGAGCACGGCAACCTGTTATCGCTAAAAGCGATTTTAAAACAGCTGCGTTCGATGGGCGCGCACCGCCCAAGCGCTGGCCGACTCCAGCAGCAAGCTGCATACCACGATGATTACCTCCGAACTGCGCAATGCCGAATCCATCGCCCGGCTGATGATTGATATTATGGATCGCAACCTGTACGAGCGCAGCAACGATTGCCGGTGGTGGGCGCTGACTTCGGAAATCCGGCGCATTCTCTCCGAAGGTCGCCTGAGCGCCGACGATAAAGCGAAAATCACCGACATCCTGCTCTACATCAACAAGCTTTACACCGTCTACACCCGCCTATTCATCTACGACATCAAAGGCGCCATCGTAGCCGAATCCAATCTGCATAACGATCCGATGGACGCCGTCGGCAGACAGGTGCACGCCTCATATGCACAGGACACTTTTTCCTTGCGCTCGCCGCAGGAATACCGGGTTTCGCCATTTGAAGAATCCTGGCTGTATGATGGCAAGCCGACCTACGTTTACAATGCCGCGATCCGCCATATCGACGACATCAACAAAGTGGTCGGCGGTATCGGCATCGTTTTCGATTCCACGCCAGAATTCAAGCACATGCTTGAAGATTGCCTGCCCGATAAACCAGGCGCTTTCGGCCTGTTTGTCGAACGGCCCAGCGGCCGCATTATTGCATCGACCGAAGCGTCCAATTACCAAAACGGCGATGTGCTTTGGATAGACCCTGACTTTTTTGCGCTGCCGGAAGGCACAGGAAAATCCAAGATCGTGCTTTATAAGAAAAAGTATTATGCGGTCGGCTGTTACTCGTCACGCGGCTACCGCGAGTTTAAAACCACCGGGGACTATCATAATGACGTAGCTGCGTTCGTGTTCATCCCAATCGGTGAAAAAACCGAAGCTGCCGATTCCGAACAACGCGTGGCGATTACCTATCCGCAAGAGCCGATAAACGGCGATGTTATCGATCTGGCAACGTTTTATATCGGCTCGGAGATTTACGCGTTTTACTCCGCCGATGTGGTCGAAGCGATAGAAGTATCGATGATCAACCCGTTGCCCGGCACTAAATCCTATGTCGTCAGCAGCGTGTTGTATTCCGATAACAATCCCGACGGCAAAAACGAAAAGACCCCGATCATCGTCATCGATGGCCGAATTTTGACCAACACACCGATTGAGCCGGACGAAGCGATAAACACCGCCGGCGCCATTGTCGTCGTTAAGACCGAAACAGGACCGATCGGCTTATTGGTGGACGGGCTTGACGCGATTCCCAGTTTCGAGAAAGCGCAGGTTCAGCCGGTCGGCGAATTACTGCGGGGCGACGGCGGCTACATCAAATCGCTGGTTAATAGCCCCGAAAGCAACATGACCGGAAAAATGCTGATTGTGTTGAACCAGGATTTGATTTTGGCGGCGGTACGGGGGAGGTAGTAACCGTATTTGGCGAAATCTGATCCTATCGCCATAGTGCATGGTTGGGCTGACGTAAGGAAGCCCAACAGATCATCGCTCAAAAAAGTTGGGCTTCGTTCCTCAGCCCAACCTACGGCACTTGGAAGTTTGATTGCAAATTTCAACCAACATTACAGCGAGCATTAGACATTATTTATCGTGTGTTTCCCACGAATGATGCGGCTCACTCAATGACTACCGAGTAACCGTTCGTACTCGCTGTGGTGGCCGATCCAAAACCACACAATATCTTGGCCGTCTTCGATGGCAACAGCCCGGTAATGAATACCGATTCTAGCAGACCAAAATCTGCCAATCTTTTTGAAATGAAGCGAGGGGTGGTAAGGATCGCGTTTGAGTATTTTATAGTTCTCATCGGCGAGCCGCTGAATATTCTCAGGCAGTACAGCATAAAACCGCCAGAACTTAGGGCTGGCGCGATGTCTCACAGATTGGTACACCGGCCTTCACGAAGATCGCGTAATGCCTCCTCCGCAAGTACATCAAGACGACCAGCTGTAACATCATCCTCGAATTGTTTATCCCAAGCATCAGCGTCGAATTCCTGAAACCAATCCCGAAAGACGGAAAGCTCTTCGCGGGAAAGCTTGGCTACAGCAACTTCAATCTCAGAAATTACAGTCATTACTCATTACCTTTAAAAATATTGAATAGGTTTTGTATTTTGGCCCAATTCTATCGGGCTAGTTCACTTTTCTCAAATGTTCGATAAAGATTGCATGCATAACCACCGGTCTGAAAGTGTAAAATTTAAAAAACAGGCCGCAACTTATTAGCACCACACAAATCATATCAAGGTCATCTGCCGGGAGATGGACTCGTTAGGTAAATGCCTACGCCCTCAAAAATAGGCGCTGGAGTAAGAAGCTTTCTAAAAAGCGCAAATTCATGACTATGTACAGTATACTTCGCACTAACCCACAACATTAGCTTCTTTGCATTTAAAAAAGCATAGATAAATCAAAGTTACTCTAACTAAAAATAAAAATAACGGTGAAAAATGAAGAGGCCAATTTTAGGTAATATCAGAGCAGAGAACGACATCAAGATGCTTGATGAAGCCTTTCTGGAAACGGACGACTATAAGGCTCTTATAAATTCTCCAGATCGCTCTGTCGTTGTTGGTCGTAGAGGAACCGGAAAGAGCGCACTTGTTTATTCTCTTGATAAATATTGGAGAAACCAAAGTAAAACATGGGTCATAAGCATTGTTCCTGACGAGGCCCAAATAATCGGACTCCGAGATATTGTGGCATTGTTTGGGGATAATTTCCTGCATATTAAGGCGGGAAGTAAACTAGCTTGGCGTTATGCGATTTATATGGAATTAATCTCAACTCTTTCTTCAAACTATAAAGCAAAAAACTTTATATATCGCGATAAAAGTAAATCCTCATTAGACGAATGGCGAAGACATCAGAAAACATTTACGGGACGATTAAGGGCTAAACTCCACTCTATCGTCAGGGAAGATCAGTCCCCCCAAGCCAGAATCGCTGATCTTGGAGAAGATCTTAATCTGGATGATCTCGAACAAACCTTGATTCAGTTAATAGATCTAACTGGTCTTTCAGTAAGGATTCTAGTTGATCAACTAGATGAGGGATATACCCCAGATACCACTGGCGTTGCACTTGTGGATGGGTTTGTTCAAGCTCTAACTGATTTTAATAATAGATTTCCTGAAAAAATTCATTCCATGGTCTTTTTAAGAGATAATATTTATCGTGCTATTGTACAAAATGATCCAGATTTCACCAGAAATATTGAACCTCATATCTTGAGGTTGCACTGGGATGAAGAAAGTTTATTTCGTCTAATTTCTATGAGACTTAGTATCGTCTTTGATAAATCTCATTCCAGCGATACATCGGCGTGGAATAAATATGCCGCACGCGATCTCCATGGAAAAGTCGGTTTTCGCTCTCTGCTAAGACTAACTTTATATAGACCTCGTGATATTCTTTCCCTATTAAATGACGCTTTCTTAAGGGCATATTCTCAAGACCGGCAAGAGATTATCGGTGATGATATACAGATATCGGCAAAATCAATATCGGAAATACGTCTAAACGATTTACATAAAGAGTATGAAACAATATTTCCAGCAATTGATCTTTTTACGAAGTCATTCATGGGGAAGTCTCCAGAATATTCTCTTGACAATATATCGAATCATATGGAAATCATTTTAGCTCGTGATGATTACCCACCAATTAAACAAGCTGATATAGCTTTTTTTAATGGGCCATTGGACATCCTGCGTCGTCTTTATGGGATAGGATTCGTTGGAATACAGGAGTCTGAATCTGGTAATTACATTTTTTGTCACGATGGTCGAGACCCATCCAGTGAATTTACCGGCAACGCGAGAATTCTTATTCATCCTTGTTATTGGCGAGCCTTGAACTTACTTGACAGAACTTTAGATAAGGATGAGTCACAAGAAATATATGATGAATACGACATTAAAATAACATCTATTGCGATTGACCAAAGAAATCAAGTTATTGGAGCGCTATTAACTGAGCTGGGTGAAATTACTGAGGGACGCGATCATGCCCATGATTTTGAGGATTGGTGTTATAAAGCTATCAAACTAGTATTCGCAGGCTTTATCAAGAACATTGAACTGCATCCCAATGGAGGATTATTACAACAACGTGATATTGTCGCAACAAACGTAGCTAATGACGATCCCTGGAAGCGCATTCACAAGGACTACGGAGTCCGGCAAATCATATTCGAAGTGAAAAATTATAGAGAGCTCAAAGCAGATGAATATAGACAAATGAGCAGCTATTTAGTCCAATCATATGGAAGATTGGGGTTTATTATCACCAGAGATAATGATAACAATCTGCTTGCAAATCGTGACCTACAATGGGCAAGAGAACTATACAACACTCAAAATAAAATAGTGATAAAACTTTCTGCTAAGTTTTTTGCAAAGCATCTTTCAAAAATGAGAAATATTGGCAAGAAAGATCAAGCATGCAAAGAATTAGATAAGCTGCTTGATACTTACGAACGAAGATATCTTAACGTTCGTTCTAAAGATTAATCTATATATAGATTAATCCGGTAAGGCGGATTCGCCGTCTTGAACTTGAACCTGTCCCCTACACAATTCTTTCCAAGCAAGGTTTTTTGTTCGATTGTTTTTTATATTGTGCGGTGATTGGCGGTTTGCTATCGCGAAACCGCCAATCTACAGGATTCACAAATTTATTAAAGGACATTGCAAGCATGAGCCTAAACGCACCCACTAACAGCAACTTACCGATGACGGCCAAACCCGTATTGAAGTGCGTTTGCAGGATGAATCGGTGTGGTTAGCCCAAGCAACACTCACAAAACTATTCCAAACCAGCAAACAAAATATCAGTCTGCATTTGAAAAATATCTTTGCCGAAAGAGAGTTGGCTGAAAATCGAGTCGTCAAGGAATACTTGACAACTGCCGCCGACGGTAATCAATACCGCAACCAAGCACTATAATCTTGAAGCCATTATCGCCGTCGGCTACCGGGTTAAATCCCATCGCAGCCCCCAATTTCGCCGCTGGGCTACCGAGCGCTTGGATGAATATCTGGTAAAAGGCTTCACAATGGACGATGCGCGCTTAAAGCAGGTCGCCAACATCGGTTCCGATTACTTCAATGAAATGCTGGAGCGCATCCGCGACATCCGTTCCAGCGAAAAACGCTTTTACCAGAAAATCCGCGATATTCGTGCTAGTCCCCAAGCTCCAGCTTTTGTCTCATTCCCACGCGCTGCGTGGGAATGCAGTCAAGGCGCGCTGCGCCGCGAGTCGTGGTTAATGCTTTGAAATATCGGCCTTACACGTACAGGACGCAACGCGTCCCATACGGCATTCCCACGTAGCGCGTGGGAACGAGGCAAGCAGGAGCTTGGGAACCAGCATAAACCTAGCTAGCGCTAAAATTAAGGCTTATCCGGTTGGACTTTTAGCCATTCGAGATACGCAGGATTTTCCATGATGTCATCATGATTTCTACTTGGAATCACTTTCAGCGTAGCCACATTCTTGGAAAAACTATTATAGAGGAGCTCGGTATTGGCATAGGGAATGACCTGATCATTTTCAGCGGCAACTAATAATGTGGGAGCGGTAACTTTTGGCGCGAATTGCCAAGATTCAAACTTATCGAGCAACAACCAGTTTATCGGAAACAGCGGAAATTTGCCCTCAGCCACTTTTTCGATACTGTCATAAGGCGTAACCAGCACGAGGCGAGCGACAGGGCGTTGACTGGCTAAATGAACTGCCACGCCAGAACCCAAGCTACGCCCAACAACAAAAACATGTGTATGTTGCGCGTAAATTTTATCAAACAACGCCAGCGCGTCATTGTATAAGGCTTGTTCGGTCGGTTCTCCGGTACTGTCGCTATAGCCGCGATAGTGCGGCAAGTAAATGGCGTAGCCTGGAAACATCTTGGAAAATAAAGGCAAACTCCACGAAACATCCTCCATATTGCCGCCAAAATAAATCAACGCACTATCACCTTTCTGCGGACTGACAGAAATCGCCAATTCCGCCCCGTCTACTGCCAACTTTAGCTTTGAAGCGGCGGAATCAGCCCCCAGACTCGGAGTCGGATGATAAATTAAAGATCGCTGAGCAGCGTACAAGCCAACGCAAATCCCTAGATAAACGAAAATAACAACAGCCAAAAATTTAATAAAAAAACGCAACATTGGCAATACCTTAAAAATTAATACATAGGATGGAGCAAACAACGTGCGGCCCAATTAGCCCGCAGGATGTGGTGAACACAGTGAACCGCATCAATCGTGCGATTCGTTCGTTCTTCGGCACACGTGCTACGCTAACTCCCTGCGCAAAAGCAGCCACAACACCCTACTTTAATCCGATAAAAAGCATAACTAAAAATTCGGCAATCACTGCGGTTATTTTCGGCACCCTGCTGCATAATTTACTGCTGAATAACCACCGATTATTCTGTTGTTTTCACGCAAAAATACCAGCAATCCCAATTCACCCATTGGTTTATTTTTACATGAGATTAGTATCAAGTACCCGTAGCATAATTTCTCTAAAAAACAACTTGTGGTGGACTCACCACTGTTTATTTGAAACACCTGAAAACCGAAACTAACGCTTACTTAATCATCGATTAAATTTCTTGTTTTGCTTATTTAATGAGAG
>OBEQ010268046.1_pt1 | contig 14586 bp, 15 predicted proteins | sample 1670901 | NCBI WGS metagenome assembly OBEQ01 (sample SAMEA104232315, study PRJEB22302) | groundwater metagenome | biome: forest; feature: aquifer; material: groundwater | place: USA | collected 2011-08-07 | depth 5.4 m
ATGAGCCGTGCGGTGGGTATTCACTTGATGATCGCAACACAGCGCCCTTCAGTGAACGTCATTACCGGCCTTATCAAGGCGAACGTGCCGGCACGCATTGCGCTTCAGGTCGCCTCCCAGATCGACTCGCGTACTATATTAGACATGTCGGGGGCTGAAAACCTGCTCGGCGCGGGCGACATGCTCTTCCTTTCTGCGGAATTGCCCAAGCCGATACGCCTCCAGTCTGCCTTTATTTCTGAAACTGAAGTAAAAAGCGTCGTGAAATTCCTTAAGGACCACTATGACGGGACACTTGGGGATGAATTGAACCTTTCCAATACGGAAAACAAAAATGCGTTCTTTGGGGGTATTCCCGAGGAAGCCTTCTCTGAGGGAGACGACGGTGACGATGATGGAAAATACGAAGAAGCGAAGGAGCTCGTGATAAAAACAGGAAAAGCTTCAACTTCGTATCTCCAGCGCCGACTGGGTCTCGGCTATGCTCGCGCGGCGCGTATGATGGATGTTTTGGAAGAGCGAGGGGTTGTCGGGCCGGCGGATGGGGCGAAGCCGAGGGATGTATTAATGCGCGATGATACCTCTGGCTTCGGCGGTGACCAGGGCGACTAGGTTTACAGGATCTTATTTTTGGGCGCACTTTGCTGTTGTCGGTGCTCGACCCCTGGGGTAGTAGACTACTACAACCCCAGGGGCACTGTGCCCTGCCGCCAGTGAATTGCATCCCAAAAATAAGATCTGTGGTTCGCTATGCAAATTGCATGCAATTGCACTAGTCCAGTTCGGCTATTTGTAAAAAAGTGCGTTAAGCAAATTTTGATGACTTAAAATAAGAGGTGTCAATTCCACAAATCTCCCCTACTCGTGTATATATAGAGTGATGTATTGGACCCTCAAACGCGTACTCACTCTTCTTGCTGCACTTTCTTTTGTGGTGGTGATCATTTTTTATTCCTATTATCAGTCCCACGCAGTGATCACGGGCCCGCAGATCATACTTGAAACACCCCACAATGGTGAGACTGCGACGACATCGCTGATCAGCATCCGAGGTGTCGCGATCCATGCCAAGGAACTGACCCTTGACGGACGCCCCATATTTGTCGACCTATCAGGAAACTTTGACGAAAAATTGTTACTCCAGGACGGCTATAATATAATTGAGCTCGTAGCAAAAGATGGAGGGGGGCGAGAAATAAAGAAAACAATAGAGATGGTGCACAAGGATATTTAATATATAAACATTTAACATATGGCAGGTTTTGTAAAAAAAGTGAAGAAAGAGAAGTCAGAGGCCGAACGCTCGGGCACAGCAGGGATCGACGCAACAATTAAATCCATCCAGACGAAATTTGGCGAAGGAGCGATCATCAAGCTCGGCGACCATCCAAAAGTCTCTATTGATGCGATCTCGACGGGGTCGATCGGACTTGACCATGCACTCGGCGTCGGCGGGCTCCCCCAGGGACGCATCGTCGAGATCTTCGGGCCTGAATCTTCAGGAAAGACCACGCTAGCGCTCCATGTTGTTGCGGAAGCGCAAAAAAAAGGCGGGATCGCCGCATTCATCGACGCGGAACATGCACTCGACCCGGACTACGCAAAAAAACTTGGTGTAAAAATCGACCAGCTCTTGGTCGCACAACCTGACACTGGGGAGCAGGCGCTTGAGATCTGCGAGTCACTCGTGCGCTCGGGAAATGTGTCGGTCATTGTCATCGACTCGGTTGCTGCACTTACACCCAAAGACGAGATCGAAGGAGATATGGGTGCACAGCATGTGGGAAAACAAGCGCGGCTCATGTCACAAGCCTTGCGCAAACTCACCGCTATCGTCTCACGCACAAAAACTACCGTCATCTTCATCAATCAGATCCGCATGCAGATCGGAGTCATGTTCGGCAACCCTGAAACCACGCCGGGAGGAAAGGCGCTAAAGTTTTATACATCCGTGCGCATCGACATCCGCAAGATCGCGCAGATCAAAAAAGGCGAAGATGTTATCGGTAGCCGCACGCGCGCAAAGGTAGTGAAAAATAAAGTTGCCGCACCGTTCAAGCAAGCGGAATTCGATCTTGTCTACAACGAAGGTATCTCTCGCGAAAGTGAAATGCTCATGTTCGGGGAAAAATACGGCATCATCACAAAATCTGGCTCATCTTATTCTATGGGAGAGACGAAACTCGGACGAGGATATGATTCCGCACGCGTGTTCTTGCGCGAAAATAAAACGATCGCAAATCAAATCGTCAAAGAGATCGCGAAGAAAATGAAAGAAGATGCTTCGTTTAGTGTGGTGCCAAGTAAAGAGGATGCGGACGAAGGTTCGCCAGAATAAAAGTCGCTTGGGTAATAACTTTTCAGGGCACATTCGCCCTCTCCTGCGGAGGGCGAATCAGTCCTCGGCGCGGACCTGTCAAGTAAAGATGCACTATGACAGGACCAAGCTCCGCGCCTGTGGAGTCCCTGAAAAGTTTTACCCTCGCTTTGAGGAAAGAGCGGCGTTGGAGTTTGGTGTGATGATTGTGGGGTAAATTTTGTATATGGATAAAAAAATTAAATGTCGGACAATTGATGGGGGCACGGTTGAAGTAAGCGCGAGCGAGCTTTCTTTTCGCCCGTCGGTTTACGGTGTCGTCATTAAAGATAAAAAAGTTCTCCTCGTTCCACAATTTGGGGATGGCTATGATATTCCGGGTGGAGGAGTAGATCTGGGCGAGCTGCTTACAGATACACTTGTTCGTGAGGTAAGAGAGGAAACTGGTCTGACCGTGAAACCAGTACAAGTGTTATTGGTGCAAGATGACTTCTTTTTTCATCCCTACAAGAAAAAACCATTTCAAACCCCGCTCATTTATTTTCTTTGTGCCATTGTAGGAGGAGAACTATCCGATGCAAATTTTGATGAACACGAAAAGATATACGCGAAGAAAGCCGAGTGGGTTCCGCTGGAAAAAATTTCTTCACTAAAGTTTTATAATCCCATAGATAGCCCAAAGCTCATCCACGATGCGGTGTCCTACAAAAATAACCAGTAAACAAAAGATCCGCTTGTCGAAGGCGGATCTTTTGCATATGAAGAAATTCAAAATCTTAAAAGGGTAGAACTTTTGGAAATGGATGAAATTCGAGGCGACGAGATAAGTGTGCCTGCGAGGACGTACTCCTCGTACGTTCTCCAGGACACTCGTCGATGTCAACGAAGAAGTTCGCCATTTGCAAAAGTTCTAGAGCCAGGACTCTTGGCGCGTGCGAACCATGTCGAATGCTGCCCATGTGCACAACCACGCAACCGACGAGAGGAGAATGATCGTCATTGGATGCGCATGAAAGAGTGCACCTTTCACGAACTGATACCCTGCCGGAACATTTGCTGGAGATGGCATATTGGCGAGGACATTGGCGTACGAGACGTACTTGGTCGAACGCCAGAAAAATACAATGGCGATGAGCGTCTTTAAGAAAGTAGGGTTTAACGCAAGGCGGATTGTCGCGATCAGATACACGCGACGCATGATGCGCTTTGTAAGAGCCCGGTCTGATTGTGATAACGCTTGGTCCATAAATAATAGTTATACGCCCTCGACGTCCAATAATCGCTGAAACTCTCGTTTCGCACGATAGATCTTGGTTTTTATGGCAGAGACGGTTGTCCCTTCCATTTCCGCGATCTCTTTCTGCGAGTATTCTTCGATGAAATGAAGCGACAGTGGGCGCGCAAGCTGTGCGGGCATTCGCGAGAGAAACGAAGCCACATAGTCACGCATTGTCTCTTCGTGAGAATAATTTGCAGGATCTGGAAGCGTCTCGTAGAACTCTGGTTCAAGTTCGACGTGGGCCGCTCCCTTCTTCTTTAACTTCTGGTAGTGCGTAAAAGTGGTATTCATGAGGATCTTGTAGCCCCACGATTTAAATGAAGCTCCTTCTACGGTTTTGAAGCGTCGGGCATTGAAATAGATCTTGGTGAATGTTTCCTGGACGATATCTTCGGCCTCCTCCCTGCTGCGCACGATCCCTTCCGCCTTTCTTAAAAAGGCCTCTTGATAACGCTCAACGAGGACGGCAAAGAAGCTCGGATGTGCGATCGAGCGCTCCAGCACCTCCTCATCACGCAGGTTTGCGATCAAATTTTCTCCGTCTTCAAGTAGCATAGCCAAATAGTATATACGATAGCCGATGAAGTCAACGAAGGGGTTTGCAATTCCCTAAGCCTCAGCGAGGGCACATTCGCACACGTCGTCTTTGCAAATGCATTCGAAGCCCCACTCCTCAAGCAAATCGGCAATACCTCTCTCCACGCGCACATTAGGCTCCCAGCCTAATAATTTTTTTGCCTTGCCAATATCCGCCAAAGAATTCTTGGCTTCCTGACGAGCAGATATGTGAACCCTTTCTCCACCCACGAGACTAGCGAGCCTGTTGATCGAAATATTCCTCCCACCACCGATATTGATCGATTCGCCATGCCCGACTTTTGGACTCTCTGCGGCAAGTATGTTCGCTCGCACAACATCAGCAACATGAGTGAAATCGCGAGTTTGTTCACCATCGCCAACGATACTGAGCGGTTTCCCTTCTTGCCGAAACTTCAGAAACTTGCCGATGACTGCAGCATAAGGTCCGTCAGGATCCATGCGCGGTCCATAGACGTTGAAATAGCGAAGTGTCGCTGTGGGTAACTGATAAATATCAAAAAAAATCCGTGCGTATTCCTCGCCGACGTATTTCTGCAGGCCGTATGGATGAACCGGCTTTTCACGCATATCTTCGTGCTGCGGCAATACCGGCTGTTCGCCATACGCCGAACTTGAGCCTGAATAAACGACGCGCCCCACTCCCCCCTTCTGTGCGGCTACTAAAACATTAAGGAGTCCCGTCGTATTTACCTCGTGGGTCAAAAGAGGTTCATCAATTGAATACTGCACCCGAGGAAGTGCCGCGAGATGAAATACGTAGTCTGCTTTTGCGATAACAGGTGAAATATCAGAAAGATTTCTGATATCAAGAACATGAAGTGTCGCAGCACTGTTCACATTTTCTCTTTTTCCACCGGAGAGATTATCGATGACATGGACCTCGTAACCTTTTTCTATGAGTGCGTCGGTAATATGCGAACCGATAAACCCTGCGCCGCCCACTACTACCGCTTTCTTTTTTGTTTGCTCCATACGTGCATGATAACACCAAACCATTCTCAAAGTTACATACATTGCCACAGACACCTGGTCTCGACAAGTCGTGTGTTCTTGCATGATTTCCACATGGACAAATTTTAATTCATGGCTTAGACTAGCCATACTATGTCAATCTTAAATTACAGCGAGATCCTTCCGCGCAAAATTATCCTTATTGATGATCAGCCTTATGAGGTGCTTGATGCGCATGTTTTCCAAAAACAAAAGTCCCGTCCAGTCAATCACACCAAAGTGAAGAACCTGCTCTCCGGCAACGTCAAAGAAGTCGTATTCCACCAGTTTGAGAAAGCTGCGGAGGCCGACATGGGGAGCCGCGAAGTGAAATACTTATATGCGAACAAGGGTGAATATTGGTTCTGTGATCCAAAGGTCCCCTCTGACCGCTTCAAATTGAGTGATGAGCAAGTCGGTGAGGGCATTCGCTTCATCAAACCAAACAGCGTGATCGACTCAACTACATTCAACGATGACATCATCGCCCTTCGCCTCCCGGTAAAAGTCGAGCTCAGGGTGACTGAGTCCGCACCCGCAGTGCGCGGCAATACTTCCGGTAATGCAACAAAGGCGGTTGTACTTGAAACCGGAGCAACGGTATACGTGCCAATGTTCATCAACGAGGGTGACATTGTGCGGATCAATACGGATACCAACGAGTATACTGAAAGAGTGGAGAAGGGGAAATAAGGCGCTCGGGTTTCTTCTTTTGAAAGGCACACGGTCGGCCTCTCCTGCGGAGGCCGCCGTCACTCTCAATCAATTGCCCCATAGGAATGGGGACCAAGCCAATTGATCTGCGAGAGACCTTTCAAAAGGAAAACCCTCGCGCCGAGGAAAGAGCGGCGTTGGAGTTTGGTGTGAAAAAAAAATTAATTGCATTTGTACCATCGCTAATTAAAAGGAGTGGTTTTAAGCAGCGATGTAGGCAAAACAAAAAAACACCCTTTCGGGGGTTTTTCTCACTCAACTAAAGAGAGGATTTTTTGATGCAATTCGAGATGCGACGACTTGGTGATGTTCGAGGGGGCGTACTCATCGTACGTTCGCCGAACTCGCCAAGGAAGTCGCGCTCGAAGGGCGCAAAAAAGACCTCTTTACGCGGCAATATAGGGTAGGAGTCCCATAAAACGTGCCCGCTTCACTGCAACCGCGAGGGAGCGTTGCTGCTTTGCGGAGAGTCCTGAACGGCGACTGGTCATGACCTGGCCGTGCGGGGTCAGAAACATGCGCAACAGCTCGACATCCTTATAGTCGACGTATTTGATGTTATTTGCCGAGAGATAATCTTGTTTTCTTTTCATATTTAGTTAGTTAGTAGATCGTAGACCGTAGTTCGTAGAAATGCAGCGTCAATTTAGCTCACTTACATCTACAAAACTAGAATGGTATATCATCTGGATTAATGTCTTCCTCTGGATACTCTATCGTATCGAGCTCTGAAGGTTGAGGTGCCGACTTTGCATTAGCTCCTCCCGCTGACGATGCGGGTGCAGATGCTCCTTTTGCGGGATAGTCCCCTCCACTTGTAGCTCCGCCTGACTTTGGTCCAAACTGAATCGTATCGGCGACGATCTCCGTGCGATATTTTTTTGTTCCGTCCTTGTCATCCCAGCTGCGCGTCTGAATGCGACCCTCGACATAGACCGAGGAGCCCTTGCGCAAGTATTGCGCTACGATCTCTGCCTGACGAGCGAACACAACAACATTGTGATAATCAACCGATTCTTGCTTCACGCCGCTTTTGTCTTTATAGACGCGATTAGTCGCAACCGAGAACGAAGTGACGGGTGTCCCGTTGGGCAATGCACGTGACTCCGGGTCGCGCGTTAAATTGCCGTAAATCATGGCCTTGTTTATATACATATGAATGAAGAACGAATGACTGATAACTTATAACAAAAACAAAATGCTTAGGAAATCACCAAGTCTTCGATGGTCTTGTCCAATTCTTCCTCCGTGAGCTGTGGCTTATCTTCCACCTTCTCTTCCACTCGTGGAGAACCATCTTCGCTGCGCTTTGCCTGAAGTACCTTCTTCGGTACCATGGTGTTTTCACGCACGGTGCTCACAAGGATATAGCGAAGAATGTTGTCATCGCTTTTTAATCCCGCTTCGATCGTTTTAATATGCTCCGGGTTCGTCTCGAACTTCATCCAGCCAAAATAGGCCGAACGATAGAGCGCACGTTTGTTCGATGCGATCTTTGTCATCGCATAGGTGAGCTCGATGTGCTTCGGGTACTCATCTGCAATCATATGACCGCCCTTACTTTCAATAACATCACGGATCGCCGTGACGCGCGCGCCGAGATCGTTTTCTGCAACGATGGGCACGATATGGAAGCCGACTTCGTAGACCTTAGGGTCGTTCGGGATGACTTCGATACTTATGTCTTCTTTTTTCATAATGGGTGCATACTAAACAAAATGCCCTGAAATGTCAAAAAAATAAGCCAAAATAAGCTTTTTTAAGGAATATAGCCTTAACGACCTCATGAAAGTCGGAATACCTTGGCCGCATTCACGACCAATGCTTCAGAGACTTTTTCTTCATATTCTCCTTTAATGCGAGCAATAGCTTTGACGACTTCGACGACATGAGCGGGCTCATTACGCGCACCCCGATAAGGAGTGGGGGCGACATATGGAGCGTCGGTTTCGCTCATGATCGACCCAAGTGGTATATATTTCACCACCTCGTCATAGTCGTGCGTGAATGTGAGTACACCAGTAAACGACATCGTAAAACCAAGGTCGAGAAATTGTTTTGCGATATTTGTGTCACCGACAAAAAAATGGACGTTACCGCGCACTTTACCTGCATGCGTATTCTGTCCATTCTTCAAAATATGCAGAATGTCTTCATATGCGTTCAGACTTCCTTTCTCGGGCCTGCCATGGATCATCAGTGGTTTATTCACCGTTGCTGCGAGTTCCATATGCTCCACAAAAAGTTGTTGCTGTCGATCCGCTTCGGCGTCTTTGTTCCCGAGAAATTTATCCATACGAAAGTAGTCGATACCGCACTCCCCTATTGCGACCACTCGAGGATGCTCCGCCATCTTTCGATATATCGAAAGGTCGAACTTCTCTTCAGTATTGTCGGTCGGATGAATGCCGATCGTTGCCCAGATGTCAGAGTGCTTTTCGGCGAGCACAATCGCGCGTTCACTCATCGCACGATCAGTTCCGACAACAATGCTTGCGACAGAGGCTTCGCGCATACGAGAAAGCACCTCATCAGTGTCCGCATCAAAGCGGACGTCATTTACATGAGAATGAATATCCACATATTTCATCTTTGCATATTAACATGACGCCGCGCTATTAATCTTCATTGACGTTTCAGTCCCCTGTACTATCATGAAAATAGTCCCTGTTCTCTTCAAATTAGGAGGAACTCATGGTCACCACCACAGCGGTCGCGCTACTTACGAGTAAGCCGAATATCCCTATTGCCCGATTGCGGCAGATCTACCGTATCGACGAAGTAAGCCGCAAGTTGAGCAAACTGGCTCCGAAAGAACACGAGAGTCTGCGTGCTACGTATGAGCGCATGCTCGAGCGAGGCTCCGAGCGCTTCCAGGTCAAACCCTCATGCTTGCCAGAGATGGATCACCTTTACGACGATCTCCCAAACTTCCATGAAGTACTCGATGATGTGAAACGTCAACTTGCGTTGTGCGAAGATAGCCGTGACGCCCTCGAGATTATGCCGTTCCTTTTGCTCGGGCCCCCAGGCATCGGCAAGACACACTTTGCGCGTGCGCTGTCGATACTGCTTGGTACCGGGATGGGTTTTGTCTCAATGAGCTCAATGACTGCAGGCTGGGTACTCTCGGGTGCTTCAAGTCAGTGGAAAGGTGCGCGACCCGGCAAGATATTCGAAACACTTGTTGATGGTCAGTACGCCAACCCAGTGATGGTCGTCGATGAGATCGATAAGGCGGGAGGAGAACATGCCTATGACCCTTTGGGTGCACTCTATAGCCTCCTTGAACATGACACTGCCACGTGTTTCGCCGATGAATTCGCCGAAGTTCCTATCGACGCAAGCCAGGTGATTTGGATTGCAACCGCAAACGACGAACGTTCGATCCCTGATCCGATCCTCAATCGGATGAATGTCCACGAAGTGCGTGCACCCGATCGTGATGCGGCTCGTCGTATTGCACGTAAGCTCTATCGGAATATCCGCGCCGAACATGACTGGGGCTCACGTTTTGAAGTCGAGCCAGAGCAGGATGTGCTTGATCGCATGAGTGAAATGGAGCCGCGAGAAATGCGGCGTGCCTGGATGACCGCATTCGGTAACGCTAAATTGGCACGTCGTAGCAAGATCGAAGCTTCTGACTTGCCGAGCATTCACGGAAAACGCTTGCCCATTGGTTTCGGGCAAAAGAAAACTAATTAAAAAAACTCAAAGTGCCCATGGTGGCACTTTTTTATAAGCGATTAAAAAGCGGCTTCTCGGGCATTTTATGCTCCTTTATCAAGCGCACTATTTCTTCTGCGGTTTTTGGGAGAAATGGTTGGAGCAACACTGCAATACGATGGAGTCTTTCAACCATCTCAGTTATCAGTTCACGCCCGCGTTCTTCGTCCTCTTTGATCACCTTGAAAGGAGCGGTCTCTTGAATGTACGCATCAAGTTCCCCCACTGCACCCATGACATACTCAAGTGCTTTTTTAATATCGAATATTTCAAATGCCTTATCGATCGCATTTTGATGTGAAAATTCGTGAAGCGTTACGGACTCTGTCAGATGTGTCGTCGCCATCTTCATAATGCGGCTCGTCAGGTTGCCGATGCCGTTTTGGAGATGTGTCGCATAGCTCGTGTTGATCGACTCCATCGTCAGATCTCCGTCTTCAAAAGAAGGGATATCGTGGAGTAAAACAAAACGCAACACATCCTCAGGAAAATCTGTCACACCCTTGAATGCTTCGATCACATCGAACGGGTTTATCACATTGCCCAGTGACTTGGACATCTTAGCTCCACCACTCGTAATGAACCCGTCGATCACGATATGTGCTGATGCCGGAAGTTTCGCGGACATGAGCATTGCTTGCCACATCGCGGACTGCTGGCGATTGTTGTCTTTACCGCAATACTGAATGACCGGCCACCATGCCTCAAAGCGGCCGATATCGTCTGGCCAACCGATGGCCGAGATGTAATTCACCAGCGCATCAAACCAGACGTACATGACATGGTCTTCGTCGCCGGGCACAGGTACTCCCCACGGCATTTTTGTCTTAAGGCGTGAGATGCTGAAGTCTTCAAGTCTTCGCTCGACAAACGCCTTGGTTTCATTGAAGCGAAAGTCGGGAATGACGAGGTCAGGATGCGCAGCGTAGAGCTCGAGCAATGGTTTCGTGTAATTGGAAAATTTAAAAAAATAGTTCTCTTCTTCACGAACCTCAAGTTCGCGATTCGGGTGAAGTGGGCACTTTCCGTCGACGAGCTCTGAATCCGTCTTCTCAAGTTCGCAGCCGATGCAATATTTCACCCGATAGAGTTTTTTGTAGATATCACCATTTGCAGTACACCGCTTCCAGAATTCCTGAGCCGCCAACACGTGATGTGGATCGGTTGTGCGAATGAAGTTATCGACAGAAAGATTGAGGAGGTTGTTGAGCTCGCGAAATTTTGCCGCATAGCGATCAGTGTATGCTTGCGTATCGATCCCCTCTTTCGTTGCCGCCTCGTGGATCTTCGCGCCATGCTCATCGGTGCCGGTATTGAAAAAAACTTCTTTTCCGTTGAGGCGGTAGTACCGCGCGAGCGCATCGGCACGAATGATCTCCATCGCAAAACCCACATGCGGCTCCGCATTCACATAGGGAAGTGTCGTGGTGATGTAAATGTGATTGTGAGACCTCATTGTAAAAGACTAACAGAAATCAATGCTATCTGGAAATCACGCCAGATCATCAAAGATCTTACGCTCTTTTGCAACGTCATTTAAAAATTCCATGAGGATGGCGGTCACAGGGACTGCAAGGAGAACCCCCAGTATTCCCGCCATTTTTACTCCAACAACTAAAGACAAAATAACAAGAACGGGAGGTATGCCCGTCACCTTTCTTATAATCTGAGGATTAAGAATCTGGCTCTCGATCTGTTGGATTATAAAATATGCAATCGCAACAATAAGTCCGGCAGTAAATCCCGGACCAACCGCAAATACCGCAGCTGCCGGATGAATACCCTCGGTAAACGCAACAGCGATGGCGGGAACTGCAGCCAAGATCGGACCAAAAACAGGAATGAGCTCAAACACCATGATCAAGACAGCGAACAACAGCGGAGTGGAGAGTCCAAGAATTGAAAGCACAAGAAATGCAAGTACACCAACAAGAACGCCCAGCAAAAGCTGGCCCTGGAACCACAGTCCGATCTTCTTTTGAGAACGTTTCCACAGATCAACAACATAACTTCTTGAGTGCATGGGCGAAATCAGTCGCAGGAAATTTTCGATCCCCCGCTCTTGTGCGGCAAGATAGAACGAAAAAACCACAACGAACACAAGCGAGAGAAATCCGCCAAACAAAATACTAATGGAGCGAAACGCACCCCCACTCTGCATTTCCGATTTGAGTAGGTCCGCAATGTTGGCACCTTGTTGCAACTCTTGAGCTATGTCACCCGCATTAAGTGATGCGGTTGTCGCAACAACAGATTTTGATGTTTCTCCCGAGAACATGCTCTGCAACGTACCGAGATCAACCGAGTCCGGCAGTGCTCTTGCAAATTGCGCCAAGTCACTGAGAATGACCGGGACGAAAAAATAAAACAGTCCCGCAATAATTCCGCTTCCCGCAACATAAATAACGATGAGTGCGAGGATCCTCGGGATATTCTTGCGCACACAAAAGAGAATGGCCGGCTCCACTACAGACGCAAGAACAACAGCCATCAGCACAATGAGCAAAATGTCGCGCAAGAACCATATCAATGCAAAAAGTGCAACGATCAATATGACCCGTACGACAGTACCGGAGCTGATGCTCACCTCCAACTCTTCCTGTTCCACCTTCTTCATCTCCTCAATGATAACATAAAGTGAGGCTGGCGGTCACTTTTGTCTTTTTTTATACTTTGAGAATTTTTTGGAATTTTGACTCATCTTTCCATGGACCAATCATGGCGAGGTTGAGGTTTTCGGTGACGAAAATTTCACGCGCAACTTCCTGGATCTCTTTTGCCGAGATGGCATTCATCTTTTTAATGAGCTCTTCGGGAGTCGAGAGTTTTTTTCGGAGTATCTGCTGGAAACCGTAAAATTCAGACAGTTCATCCGAAGATTCAAGACCAAGCACGAGGCGCCCTGCGATCATGTCTTTTGCCTTCTTGAGCTCTAGTTCAGGGACAAGATCTGTTTTCAAACGTTTGAATTCGGCCAAGATTGCGCTCACCGCTTCTCCTGCCCGCTCATTGACCACACCGGCAGATGCGGCAAAAATACCGTGGTCAGTGAACGAGTCATTGGCCGCGCGCACATAATAACCAAGGCCCATTTCGGTGCGCACTTTTTGGAAAAGGCGAGAGCTCATCCCTGAACCAAGAATAGCCCCAAGGAGTCCGAGCACCGGATATGCTTTGTGTGAAAGCGAAAAACTGCGCACGCCAAGAACGAGGTGTGTTTGATCTGACTCTTTATTATGCAGTAGTACCCCCGGCTTACTCTGACGATCGTCAACCGCAAGCTTGCCTTTCTTTACTCCTCTTTTAAGTTCGCCGAAGTATTCGCGAACCAAGGTGTCGATCTTTTTCTCGTCAAATTTTCCTGCAACAACGACGGTGGTCGCGTTCGCCACATAGTGCATTTTACGATATGCGAGAAAACTTTCGCGCGTAAATGTCGTCACAAGCTCCTTTGGTCCGGTAATCTCCCAACCTGCCGGCTGATCACCATACACGAGACCCATAAAAAGATCGTTCACTTTGCGCATTGGCATATCCTCATACATGTTGATCTCGCCGACGATCGCACCCTTTTCCTGGTCAATATCTTCCTGGCTGAACAGTGAGTTGCAATAAATATCCGCGAGCAGGTCGAGAATTTTAGGAAGGTATGGTGCGGCGACTTTTGCGTAATAACCGGTGTACTCATGCCCCGTAAACGCATTGAACTCAGCTCCTAGCCCGTCGAGTTCGCGTGCAATAACCATTTGGTTCGGCCGGTTGGTCGTGCCCTTAAAACACATGTGCTCCAAAAAGTGTGAAATGCCGTTCTTGTTCTTTGTTTCATATTTCGATCCCGCCTCAACAAGGACAAGCGCGGTTGCCGTACGCTGATCTTTCATAGGAATAAGCAACAATGAAAGTCCATTCCGTAATTTTTTGATCTTTGGTTTCATGCGAGGGATTATAACACACAACATTATGTAAAATGATGATAGGCGAAACCCATTACATCGCACAAAACAAACGGGTTAGACCCCACAATGTACTCAGAGAAATTTGACAAAATCAAAAAGAAATGATAGCTTTTGTTCGGATTCAATACAGATTTGGCGCGCCTTTGGTATGCCAAACTGTTCTTTTCCATCACTAACGAAAGGAAAATCGTGATGAAGCGACACCAGTTCATGGCATTTGCCATTGCAGCCGCAATGGCTTTTGTTCCGATCGGCTCATTTGCCGGGAAGAAAGACAAGGACGAGCAAAAGAAAGAAAAGGCTGACAAGCCCACCGTGGTCCAAAAAGCGGATCCACCCAAGACGTTCACCTTCACGAAAGCACCTCCTCCCGCAGCGCTGCCGGCGCTTAAATTCGGAAATTCCCGAACGAACGATACCCCTGCGGCGGCAACACCAGCTTCGGCTCAGGCCGGTAGGTATGGCAACACCGCAGTTGTTGCGGCTACTCCGAATCCGCCTCCCGCAAAGAGCACCACCTACGGCAACACCGCGACAGCGAAGGTTGCTGGCGCGGAAGGAAAAGCGCTCCCTCCCCCCACTGCCGCAGTTCCCCCACCCGAGAAACCACTCGGCAAGGGATTCTTCGCACAGGGTGTGAATCAGCGCCTCGAAGTGCAGGCATCCAAGCAAGCACTCGATTCCTTCAACAAGGAGCAAGCGAAATTCAATAAAGCGGCGCCGACGATCACACCGACTGCGATCGCGTCAAACCCGATCGCAGCGAAGGTGGCAACACAGGGCGGCTCACGCGGAGACTACCTGAACCGTCGTGACCGCTACCTCCGAGAACATCCGGCACCGGTGATCGTCTATCAGACGCAGCCGTCATTCGGCGCATTGGACACAGCAATCCTCTTTGCCATGATGCGAAACTCGAATGATGCAGGTCGAATGGCGTACAACCACCAGAACGATCCGGACTACATCGCATGGCGTCGCGAAGCGGACCGACTTCCCCAAAA
>OBEQ011024391.1_pt1 | contig 14585 bp, 9 predicted proteins | sample 1670901 | NCBI WGS metagenome assembly OBEQ01 (sample SAMEA104232315, study PRJEB22302) | groundwater metagenome | biome: forest; feature: aquifer; material: groundwater | place: USA | collected 2011-08-07 | depth 5.4 m
CTTGATCAGGTTCGTGCGGCGGAAGACATCCGGCGCAATGCCGAGTTCGCGCGCCGCCGTGTCGACCGCACGCTCAATCAGATAAGAGGCCTCCGGCCGCCCGGCACCGCGATAGGCATCGACCGGAACGGTGTTGGTATAGGCCGCGCGCAACCGCACATGCGCGATCGGAATGTCATAGCAGCCGGTTGCCATGCCGACGCCGAGCCACGGGATATAGGGCGCGTAGCACGACAGATAGGCGCCCATGTCGGCGACAATGTCGACATCAATGGCGAGGAAGCGGCCCTTGTCGTCGATGGCAAGCGTGGCGGTCGAAATATTGTCACGGCCATGGCTATCGCCGAGGAAATGCTCGGTACGGTCAGCGACCCATTTCACCGGCTTGCGCAATCGCTCGGCCGCCACCGCGGCAAGCGCATATTCGCGATAGGGAAATAATTTGGTGCCGAAACCGCCGCCGACATCCGGCGTAATCACCCGCATCTTATCGAGCGGCAGCTTGAGCACCGCGCCGCAGATTATATCCCGGATGATATGGCTGCCTTGGCTGCCGAGCGTCAGCGTGTAACGCTCGCCATCGTATTCGGCGATGACGCCGCGAGTATCCAAATAATTCGTCACCAGGCGCTGATTGACGATGGTTGTCGAGACCGTGCGCGCGGCCTGCGCGAAAGCCCGCTTGGTTGCCGCAGCATCGCCAACCGCGGTTTCGAATGCGAGATTGGGGCGGTCGGGCCAGACCCGCACTGCGCCGGGTTTAAGCGCCGCCAACGCGCCGATCACATGCGGCAACGGCTGCCAATCGACCACGATTGCTTCGGCGGCGTCCTTTGCCAGTTCGAGCCTATCGGCGGCCACAAAAGCGATGGCATCGCCGACGTGGCGCACGACGTCGCGCGCCAGGATGGGATAATGCGGCACGTCGATCGCCACATCGGGCAGCACGCCCGGAGTCGGCAATGGGCCAAGATTAGCAACATCGGCCCCGGCCAGCACCAGCCGTACACCCGGCATGGCTCGCACCCGCGCCAGATCGGCGATGCTGAAGCGGGCATGCGCGTGCGGTGAGCGCACCATGACCGCATGCAGCGTGCCCTGCGGCGATACGTCGGCGACGTAACATCCGGCGCCGCGCAACAGCGGATCGTCTTCCTTGCGCGTAAGCGCCTGACCGAATCCAAATTTCATCGCTTGCATTAGCTCCGCCGTCTCGCCGATCCAAGCCGCGCTCGCGTGCTCGGTAACACATGGGGGGAGGCCCCGGTCAATGCGACCCTCGGTCTACGTCCGTACGGCTTGGCGCAAGCGGCGTAAATTTTTTGCAGCAGTCCATATTACGTGTTGACCGAAGATAAATATACAACTATACATTGTATCAATATAAAACATGTCCTTTCAGGTTGTGGGGCGAGATCATGTCGATCAGGCTTTCTCCGGGCAACAGCCACATCTTCACAACCCGAGTCGTCGGCCAAACAACACTTCTGACGGTGTTCTTTTTGGACCCATTCGGCGACGGATTCGTCGATTGGCACAAAGAACTTTGTTGCGAAGGCTGGCACCACGTATTCGTGCCGGGCGGCAAAGTTATCGACATCTCCGCCGCCGGCGCGCTTGTGACGGTCGCAAGCTCGCCGACAAACACCGAAGACATGTTTGTCCGAACCGACTACATATAAGGGGAGGCTTTTCGTGGCGGAATTTGTCGAACGTCTGGTTTCCAACGCCTCCTTTCGCGACCGCGCACAGCCGCTCGGGGTGGTTTTCACCGGCGAAGTGCGGCCACTCGATGGCATGCTGAACGATCTGCGGCGGTTCGGGACCGCACGTCGGCGCGAAGTTCGCGTCGCGCGTCTAACGACCGCCAATCGGTTCGGCGCGGCGAAATGGCAAACCCACCGTGACGGTCTGGCAGAAGCGATTAGAGCATTTGTTGCCGGGGTCCATGCCCTTGCCGATCTGGCGCAGACGCTACGGCCTCTGATTAACTTAGGCCTCGACGATGTCATTGCACTCGCGGCGGACGAAGATCATCCGCTGAGCCAAGCCTTGCGCGAAACCGGCAAGTCGGCCGGCCTGTCGGACGATGAGATCGAATGGTTATTCGAGGAATTGTCGGTGATCGACTACAGGCCGATTCGTTTGGTCTGCGCCGATGGCTTCGAGGATCTTATCGCGCTGTTGGACGGCGTTTCCGGCGGCGAGCTTGGCTTGCTGGTCGCGGGCTTCCTTCGATTCACTGGCGACCCCGAAACCGATCGGCGGATCGAGAAGCTGGTCATTCGCCTGCGTTCAGCCGGCGTAACTGCCAGCATCCTGCTGGCGCTCGTCATCGTCGCGAGCGCGCATTTTGTCGCAACGTCCGGGCGCAGCCCGGCGCCCGCCTGATAACGCAGAACTGTTCGTCCGCCATCCTTACTCGGCCGGCTGCTGCGCTCGTGCGCCGCGGCGCCGCAGATGCGCGCCGATCATGCGCGCCACCACATAAAACGCCGGCGTGAAGATCAGCCCGAATGCGGTGACCCCGATCATGCCTGAAAAAACCGCGGTGCCAAGCACCTGACGCAATTCAGCGCCGGCCCCAACCGCCCAGACCAAAGGCGAGACGCCGAGGATGAAGGCAAACGATGTCATCAGGATCGGCCGCAGCCGTAGACGAGCCGCTTGCCGCGCCGCGTCATGCCGCTCATGACCGCGATCTTCCAATTGCTTGGCGAATTCGACGATTAGAATGGCGTTCTTGGCGGCAAGACCGATTAATACGATAAAGCCGACTTGGGTCAGAATGTTGTTGTCCTGACCGCGCAACACGACGCCGACGATCGAAGCCACCAGGCACATCGGTACAATAAGGATAACGGCAAGCGGCAGCGTCAGGCTTTCGAACTGCGCAGCTAGCACCAGGAACACGAACACAACGCCGAGCGCGAAGGCGAAGATTGCCGTATTGCCGGCGCGGATCTGCTGGTAGGCGAGCGTGGTCCATTCATATGAGAAGCCGGCCGGTAAAACCTTCGTCGCCAGTTGCTGCATGGTCTCGATAGCCTGGCCCTGGCTAAAGCCCGGCGCCGGTTGACCGTCGAGTTCGGCAGCCGGATAGAGGTTGTAACGCGGCAGCCGATAGGGACCTGCGATATTGTGCACCGTGGTGAAAGAGCCAAGCGGCACCGCGCTGCCTGTGTCATTGCGCACGCGCAGATTCAAGACGTCCCTCGGTTCTAACCGGTAGGGCGCGTCGGCCTGTGCCTGCACCCGGAAGGTGCGGCCGAACAGATTGAAGTCGTTGACATAAATCGAGCCTATATAAACCTGCAAGGCGTTGAACACGTCCGGCATCTTGATGCCGAGCAACTGCGCTTTGGTGCGGTCGATGTCGAGGTAGAGCTGCGGGGTCTGCGTCTCGAACAGAGAAAATACTTGCTGCAAGCCAGGTGTCTGCGCGGCGGCTCCCATCATGGCATAGACAGCGCCTTGCAGTGCCTGCGGCCCGGCGCCGCCGCGATCCTCGACCATCATGCGGAAACCGGCGCCATTACCGATGCCCTGCACCGAAGGCGGCTGGATCACGACGATGAAGGCGTCCTGGATCGACGCCAGCTTGCCGAATAGCGCACCCTGAATGGCCGCCGCCGATTGACGCCGGTCCTGCGCGCGCTTGGTGAAATCGTCGAGCACCAGGAACATGGCGCCGGCATTCGGCGCGTTAGTGAAGGTGGCGCCAGAGAAGCCGACGATGCGAATGGCGTGGGCGACGCCAGGTTGCTTCGAAGCGACGTCGAACACGCGCTTCATCACGGCGTCAGTGCGTTGTAGCGACGAGCCCGGTGGCAATTGCGCCGCCACAATCAGGAAGCCGCGGTCCTGCTGCGGGATGAAGCCCTGCGGCGTCTTGCGGAATTCGTTGAGGCCGAAAACAAGCACGCCGGCATAGATTACCAGCATGATCGCCGCCATACGCACCACATGCGCCGCCAGCCAGCCGTAGCCGCGGCCAAATGCACCGAAGCCACGGTTGAAGACACGGAAGAAGCCGTGGATCGGCCGCTCCCACCAACCGTCGCGATGCGCCGGATCGTGTGGCTTGAGCAGTAGCGCGCACATCGCCGGCGATAGCGTCAACGACACGATCAAGGAGATGATCGTGGCGCCGGCGATGGTGAGCGCGAATTGTTTATAGAACTGACCGGAAATGCCGGTGATAAACGCCGACGGCACGAACACAGCGGTCAATACTAACGCGATCGCAACCAGCGCGGCGCCGACCTCATCCATGCTCTTGATCGCGGCTTCGCGCGGACGCAAGCCGGCCGCGATGTTGCGCTCGACGTTTTCGACCACAACGATGGCGTCGTCGACGACGATGCCGATCGCCAGCACCAGCCCGAACAGAGACAGATTGTTGAGTGTAAAGCCGAACAGACCCATCATGAAAAAGGTGCCGATCAATGAAATCGGGATTGCTAGGATCGGGATCACCGCCGCCCGCCAAGTTTGTAGGAACAGCACCACGACCAACACCACCAGTACCATCGCCTCCAGGATGGTCCGGACCACCGCATCGACCGATTGCCGGATGAACTGGGTCGGATCGTAGATGATCGTATATTTCATCCCTTGCGGAAAATTTTTGCTAAGTTCAGCCATCGCCGCGCGGATGCTGTCACCGGTCTTAAGCGCGTTCGAGCCGGGCCGCTGAAATACCGCGACCGCCACCGCCGGATTGTTGTCGAGATAGGAATTCGACGCATAGTTCTGCGCTGCGAGTTCGACCCGCGCCACATCCTTAACCCGCACCACCGCGGTCGCCGTTTGCTTGACGACGATGCTGCCGAATTCTTCCGGCGTCGTCAGCCGGCCCTGCGTGCGAACGGCGACCTGGAACGCAAGCTGGTTGGTGACCGGAGGCTGATTAAGTACGCCGGAGGCGACTTGCACGTTTTGGCCCTGTAAGGCGGTGACAACGTCGGCCGCGGTCAAATTTAGCGACTGCAGCCGGTCCGGATCGAGCCAAATCTGCATAGCGTAGTCACGCGCGCCGAAAATAACCAGCGACCCAACCCCGTCGACGCGGGCAAGTACGTCGGTAATTTCGAGATTGGCGTAGTTCGACATGAACAAGTTGTCGCGCGAGTTATCGGGCGAGAACAAGTTCACCACCATCAGAATGTCGGGCGAGCTTTTTGCGACCGTGACGCCGATCTGTTGCACCGCCTGCGGCAGCCGTGGTGTCACGCTCGATACGCGGTTTTGCACCTGCACCTGCGCGATATCGAGATCGGTGCCGACGTCGAAGGTAACCGAGATCGAGAATCTGCCGTCGGCGGTCGAATTCGAGGAAACGTACAGCATGCCCTCGACGCCGTTCACCGACTGTTCGATTGGCGCCACTACGGTCTCGGCCACGGTCTCGGCGCTGGCGCCGGAATACTGGCCAGTGACGTTGATAATGGGCGGCGCGATCTCGGGATATTGCGCGACCGGCAGTCGGTAATACGCCACGCCACCGAGGATGACAAAGACGATCGACAGCACCGACGCAAAGATCGGCCGGTCGATGAAGAAATGCGAGATCCGCATGACGCCGGCTACTTCGGTTTGTCGGGCGCGGCTGCCGCGGGCTTGGCGCCCGCTTGCGGTGCACCGCCCGACGGCTTCGAGATGTTGACCTTCTGTCCGGCGCGCACGCGTGCCATGCCGTTGACGATGACGCGATCGTCCGGACCGAGGCCCTGCTTGATCACGCGCAGATCACCATCGAGTTGGCCAAGCGTGACGTATTTCGGCCGTGCGGTGTTGTCGCCGTCGACCACCAGAACAAATTTGCGCGCTTGTTCGCTGCCGATGGCGGCATCCGGAACTAACAGCGCTTCATAGGCCGGCGAGGCCGGTACGCGCACGCGCGCAAACATGCCCGGCGTGAACACGCCGTTCGGATTGTCAAACAGCGCACGGCCGCGAATGGTGCCGGTCGAACGGTCGATTACGTTGTCGACGAAATCCATGCTGCCGGTATGAACGAATTCGGTTTCGTCAATGAGTTTGAGCGTCACCTTCACGCCGCCACCGCGGCTGGCGACATCCATACCGCCCTTGGCAAGGCGCTCGTAGCGCAGAAACGAGGCCTCGTCGAAAGTGAACTCGAATTGAATCGGATCGGTCGACACAATAGTCGCGAGCAGCGTCGTGTTGCCGCCAGCGCCACCAGTCACCAAATTACCAGGCGACACCCGCCGGTCACCGATGCGGCCATCGATCGGCGCTCGCAACTCGGTGAATTCCATATCGAGCTTGGCTTGGCGCACCGCCGCTTCCATATTGCTGACGGCGGCGTTCGCATTGCGCGCCGCTTGCGCGCGCTGTTCGAAAGTTTGATCGGTGATGGTCTTTTCCCTCACCAACTGCTGGCCGCGCGCCAAATCCTTCTCGGTAAAATCGAGATTGGATTTAGCTTGCGCCAAATTGGCCTGAGCCTGGTCAAACGCGTTCTGAAATGGCCGCCTGTCGATCGTGAACAGCAGATCGCCCTGCTTAACGATCTGCCCATCCTTGAAGTGCACGCCTTCGAGATAGCCGGAGACCCGCGCCCGCACCTCGACTGAATTTACCGCAATAAAACGGCCGACATATTCGTCGAAATCGGCAATGGTGCGCTTGGTCGGCTGCGCCACCGTCACCGCCGGCGGCGGCGGCCCACCGCTCTGCTGCTGTTTATCGCCGCAGCTTGCGACCAAAGTCGCAAGCGCCAGCGCGAAGCTCGCGCGCCATAAAACCATTGAAATCACGGGGGAATTGGCAGTTCTGAAGGCGTTCATGAAAACCTTGGCCGTCCCTTAGCGACCACAATCAGGTATGTCCACCGCGGCGGTTAGGCAACGCCCAGGCAAAACAATCTAAGCCACTAAATTGTGCCGTCCATTATACATCCAGGCCCGCACATTATCGCAAGCGCGCCCGAAACGCCTCAAGCCAGCGCCGCCCAAATATTGTGAGTACAATTGCAATATAGAGAGTTCCGCCGAGCCCGGACAACACACACAAGGTCAAGATAGCACCCGCGTGCCAGCCCTCGAATGCGCGCGCAACCGGTGCCGCACCGATCCAAAGTACGCCGGCAAGCGCAAGACCGGCGCCACCGAGTTTGCCGGCCGAATGCCGCAGGCGCTGATCGATCTGGATGTGGCCTGCGCGCATCGCAAACCAAACGACTAGAACCAAATTGATCCAGGCTCCGATCGATGTCGCCAGCGCGAGTCCGGCTTGCGCCAGCGGCCCCATCAGCAAGATCTTAAAGCCGATGTTGACGGCCGCCGCAATCAGCGCGGCCTTCACCGGCGTCGCGGTGTCGCCGCGCGCAAAGAATGTGGCAACCGCGCTACGGATCAGCACAAATGGCAGCAGCCCGACAGCGTAAGCGGCCAGCGTGCGCCCAGCAGCAACTGCATCGGCATCAGTGAAGGCGCCACGCACAAACAGCGAGCGTATAATCAAATCCGGAATAACAATAAATGCGACGAGGCACGGGATCGCCATCAGCAGGGTAAATTCGACCGCGCGGTTTTGCGCATGTGCGGCACCTGCGCTATCGCCGGCGGCAAGCCGGCGCGCCATTTCCGGCAGCACTACCGTTCCGGCCGCAATACCGATGACGCCAATCGGAAGCTGATTGAGGCGGTCGGCGTAATAGAGCGCCGACAACGCGCCGGCCGGCAGAAAACTGGCAATGACGGTATCGGCAAACAGCGCAAGCTGTACGCCGGCCGAGCCGAATGTGGCAGGCGCAAGTGCGCGGAAAAACTGCCGCACATCGGCGTCGAGCCGCGGCCGTCGCAACCCCGCCAAAACATTGGCGCGCCAGCTGTCGCCACCGACCAGCAACGCCTGCAACACGCCGGAGATCAACACACCCCAGGCTGCCGCGTGACCGGCGGTCGGAAAGAATGCCGCCAACAGTAGCGCGACGATGAGCGACAGGTTGAGCAAGATCGGAGCGGCGGCGGCAGCGGCAAAGCGCTGCAATGAATTGAGGATGCCGCCATAGAGCGTCACCAGCGTGATCAGCAACAGGTAGGGAAACGTGATGCGGGTAAGTTCGACCGCCAGCGCGTAGCGGCCGGGATCGTTGGCAAAGCCCGGCGCCAGCACCTCGATCACCGCCGGCGTGAAAATCAATGCGATGGCCAACACTAAAATCTGGCTGGCCAGCAGCAGCGTGAAAATACGGTCGGCGAATTGGCCGGCACGCTCCGGCCCACCGCGCTCGCGGATGCCCGCATAAGCGGGCACGAAAGCCGCGTTGAAGGCGCCTTCGGCGAAAATCGCGCGGAAATGGTTGGGCAGCCGCAACGCCACGAAGAATGCATCGGCCACCGGACCGGCGCCCAACACGGCTGCCAGGATGATATCGCGGACGAAGCCGGTCAGCCGCGAGAGCAGCGTAAAACCGCCGACCGTGAGAATGCGTTTAATCATCGCTCTTCGTCGCGAAGCGCAACATCCAGTGAGGCGCGGGCCAGCTTTCCGACCAGACCCTGCGCATTGCTAGACTGTCCGGATTGAAAATGCAGTGTATCAATGGACTTAACACCTGCGCAGCGTTACCGGTAGGCAGACAGGCCGAACTGCCTTAAGACGATTCCCGGCCCAAACATAGAGCACCGCCAAGCCCTGCCAAACTCGAGCCATACCTAGCCCCAAGCCTTTGGCCCCAAGCCTTTGGCCGCAAGCCTTTGGCTCCAAGCCTTTAGCCCGAACCTATGACCGTGCCCTCCCCGATCATCCCTATTCTGCTTGCCGGTGGCGCTGGAACGCGCCTGTGGCCAGTCTCGCGCGATGCCCTGCCCAAGCAGTTCCTGCCGCTGGTCGGCGACCGCTCGACCTACCAGGAGACCCTGCTGCGGGTGCAGGACCCGATGTTTGCCGCTCCGATCGTCATCACCGGCCCGAATTTCCATTTCTTCGCCCGCCGCCAGGCCGAAGAGGTCGGGGTCGATGCCACCGTGGTGATCGAGCCGTTGCCGCGCGACTCAGGCCCCGCCATCGCCGCTGCCACGGCAGTCGCCCTAAAACGTAACCCAAACGCCGTGGTCTTGGCCCTGGCGGCCGACCACATCATTCTCGACGTCGAGGCCTTCCGCACCACCTGCCTCGCCGGCCGCGAGGTGGCCGAAGCCGGTAAAATCGTCACCTTCGGCATCAAACCGACCGAACCGAAAACCAGTTATGGCTACATTCTCCCTGGCGAGGCCGTAGCAGCTAGCGGCGTGCACGCCGTCAAGAGCTTTGTCGAGAAGCCAGACGCCGCGACGGCCGCACGTTATGTGCGCGACGGCTATCTGTGGAATTCAGGCAATTTCCTGTTCCGCGCCGACGTGCTGCTGTCCGAGCTTAAGCGGCTTGAACCGGCGATGGACGAAGCGATCGAGGCGGCGGTGGCAAACGCGTCGACCGATCTTGGTTTCTTGCGACTGGACCCGGAGAGTTTTGCGCGCGCACCGCAGAAGTCGATCGACTATGCCGTGATGGAAAAGACCGACCGTGCCGCGGTGGTGGCGAGCGACTTCCTCTGGTCGGATATCGGCAGCTGGGATGCATTATTCGACATCACGCCGCGCGATGCTGAAGGCAACGTGCTGCATGGCCCGGTCGTGACCATGGACACTCACGATTGCGTTGTTCATTCCGACGGCCGGCTGACCACGCTGATCGGCGTCAAGGATCTCGTTGTGGTCAGCACCTCGGATGCGGTGATGGTAGTGCCGCGCGCACGCTCACAAGAAGTGCGCGAGCTGGTCGCCAAACTCAAGGCGGCAAAAAGACCGGAAGCCACCGACCACAAGCGCGTGCATCGGCCCTGGGGCTATTACGAGTCGATCGACATGGGCGATCGCTTTCAGGTCAAGCGTATCGTCGTGATCCCCGGTGGTACGTTGTCTTTGCAAAAACACCGCCACCGATCGGAACATTGGATCGTTGTGCGCGGCACCGCCGAGGTGACCACCGGCGAGAATGTGCGCGCTGTGCACGAGAACGAGTCGATCTATATCCCGATCGGTACGGTCCATCGTCTTGCCAATCGGGGCAAAATTCCGCTCGAATTGATCGAGGTGCAGACCGGCAGCTATCTTGGCGAAGATGATATCGAGCGCATAGAAGACGTTTATAAAAGAACGTGATTATGTCGCCTTCAGCGCGCGCCGCACCGAGTCGATGATGCGGCCTTGCGTCGACTCATCGAGATAGGCGTGCATCGGCAGGCTGATGACTTCGTCGGCGAGACGTTCGCTCACCGCTACGCCGCCCTTGCCTACCGGATAATGCTTGTAGGCCTGCTGCCGGTGCAGCGGAATCGGGTAATAGATTGCCGTCGGGATACCTTCGGCTTTCAGCGCGGCGGCGAAGGTGTCGCGCCGCCCGGGCTTTAGCAGGATGGTATATTGCGCCCATACCGAGGTTGAGCCGGCAGGCACGGTCGGCACCGTCACAACGTCGTTGAGCGCTTCCGTATAGCGGCGGGCGACGCGGTTGCGCGCATCGATCTCGTCCGGGAAAATCTTCAGCTTCTCGCTCAGCACTGCCGCCTGAAGGGTGTCGAGGCGTGAGGCAAGACCGATACGTATGTTGTCGTATTTATCGCTGCCCTGCCCGTGCATTCGAATACTGCGCATGAGGTCGGCAAGGCTGCTGTCATCGGTCATCACCGCGCCGCCGTCGCCGTAGCAGCCAAGCGGCTTGGCCGGAAAGAAGCTGGTCGCGGTCGCATGCCCAAAGGTACCAAGCCGGCGGTTATTGAAAGTGGCGCCGAAGCCCTGCGCGGCATCGGCGAGCACCAGCAGATCATAAGATTTGGCAGCAGCGGCAACGCTGGCGTAATCGGCCGCCAGCCCAAACAGATCGACCGGGATAATCGCCTTCGGCGTCAGGCCCGCTTGCTTGGCGGTTGCAATGGCGCCAGCGATTCCGTTGGCGTCGATGTTGAATGTCGCTGCGTCGACATCGACAAAAACCGGGGTCGCGCCGACCAGCGCCACCACTTCGGCGGTCGCGCAGAAAGTAAACGAGGGACACAGCACTGCATCGCCCGGCCCAATGCCAAACGCACGCAACGCCAGCACCAGCGCGTCGGTGCCGCTGGCGCAGGTGACCGCGTGCTTTGCACCGCAGAAGGCTGCGAGCTCGGTCTCGAACGTGCGCACTTCCGGTCCCAGAATGAATTGGCAATGATCGAGCACGCGGGCGACCGCGGCATCGACGGCAGGCCCAAGGCGGCGCCGTTGCGCAGCCAAGTCGATAAAGGGAATCGGCGGAAGTTTAGTTCGAAGATTCATAACAAGCGTCCGAGTTGAGATGCCGCACCGGTCAGCCCGCGACCACGCGCGGGGTCTTATGCTGTGCCGGCGCAACGACCGGTGGACGAGAGGCAAGGCACTGCGTGGCGATTTCGAGGCTCGCGACCGCTTGTTCGCCGGTAACCGCCGGCTCCGCGCCCGACCGCACGGCGCGCAGGAAGGCGAGCAATTCCGAACGCAACGGTTCGGCATGACCGACCGACAAATGTCGCATGGAATAGCTGCCGTCAGGCTGGAAGCCGAAGCACTCGGTGACCTGACGCGTGAGCAGGTCGCCCATCACATACTTGCCGCGGGTCGCGACAGTTACGTTGCGCGCCTTGAATGGCGTAAGCCAATTGGTGTTGATATGCGCGAGCACGCCCGAGGCGGTGCGGAATTGCAACAGCGCGATGTCCTCACGCTCCGCGATTGCGCTCGAGAGCTGCGGCTGTACCTCAACGATATCGGAATCGGTGAACCAGCGGATCAGGTCGATGTCATGCACGGCAAGATCGATCACCACGCCAACATTCGACATACGCGGCGGAAACGGGCCGACGCGAGTGATGGCGATCGACAAAATATCTTCGTTGCGGATTGCTTCCTTGATTGCTTCGACCGCGGGATTGAATCGCTCGACATGCCCGACCATCAAAGTCACGCCGGCCTTACGCGCCGCATCGATAATTTCGTTACCCTCTTCCACCGTGGATGCGATCGGCTTTTCCACCAGAATATGGATGCCGCGTTCGATGCAGGTAAGCGCAATATCGCGATGCAGATGGGTCGGCGCCGCGATGGTAATCGCGTCGACATTACGGCTGAGCAGTGCACCGACATCGTCAACGGCGGCGCAGCCTAATGTCCGCGCGACGAATTCGGCCTGTTTACGGTCGGGGTCGGCAACGCCGACAAGTTCCGTGCCCGGCAAGCCAGCAAACACACGGGCATGATTGCTGCCCATGACGCCAACGCCGACGACGCCGACACGGAGCGGGCGGTCCGCATTTGAATTTGAAGTCTGAGTCATATAACGGCGTTATCCCCCAGCCGATGCAATCGAGCCCCGTCGTCACCTAGCACGCTCGCAGGCGGCTGGCGACCGCACTTCAAAAATGCAGTGAACACGTTTTGATTCAAAGCGTTACAAGTAAATGGACATGCTTAAATTACACCGCCGTGGCTCGTGGGCGGTCCACTTAGCAGCGCGCGAGGCCAGCACTCGCCTTAGTGCCGGGTTCCAATAGCCTGTCTGCGACATCGGCCGGCGCCGGGCACACTACAGTCGATGGTAGGAACGATACCAGGCGATGAAGCGCGCGATCCCATCGGCAATCGGCGTCGATGGCTTGAAATCGACGTCACGCATCAGATCATCGATATTGGCGTAAGTGGCCGGTACATCGCCCGGCTGTATTGGCACTAACTCACGGATGGCCGTCTTGCCGATCGATTTTTCGAGTAGATCGACGACATCCAGCAATTCGACCGGATTGTTATTGCCAATATTGTAGACGCGCCAGGGCGCGCTGCTTGAGCCGGGGTCAGGCGCCTGACCCAACCAATCCGGATTGGCGGACGGTGGCAACTCGACCAGCCGAACGATCGACTCCACTACGTCGTCGATATAGGTGAAATCGCGCTGCATCTTGCCGTGGTTGAACAGTTTGATCGGCTTACCGGCCAAAATCGCATCTGCGAAAATCCACATCGCCATGTCGGGCCGTCCCCACGGCCCATAGACCGTGAAAAAGCGCAAACCGGTGGTCGGCAAACGGAACAGATGCGCGTAGGAATGCGCCATCAATTCGTTCGCTTTCTTCGATGCGCCATAGAGGCTAAGCGGGTGGTCGACATTGTCATGCACCGAAAACGGCATTTTAGTGTTGCTGCCGTAAACCGAAGACGATGACGCGAACAGCAAATGCCGGCAGCCATTGTGGCGGCAGCCTTCGAGAATATTGCTGAAACCGACAAGGTTGGAATCGACATAAGCGTATGGGTCGATCAGCGAATGGCGCACTCCGGCTTGCGCGGCGAGATGCACCACGTAAGGAAAACGATGCTCGGCGAACAATGCGGCCATACCGGCGCGGTCGGCAAGATCGAGCTTGGCGAAGCGAAAGCCGGGAAATTTAGCAAGCTGCTTGAGGCGCGCCTGTTTTAGATTCGGATCGTAATAGGCATTCAGATTGTCCAGACCGATGACGCTGCGACCGCTCTCCAGCAAACGCCGGGCGGCGTGATAGCCGATGAAGCCGGCAGCGCCGGTAACAAGAATAGGATTCACAACCGCCACAGGTCGATGCCTTCCGGTTTGCTGCCGCGGTCAAGCCTCGATTTGACGTCGATGACCGTGCCCTTGCCGTTTTTGAGCAGGCGCGCCATCAGTGGCCAGCCCTGCTCGATATAACTGCGGTGCGCCACCGCCAAGATGACGGTATCTGCGGGCTGCAATGCGTCAACGGATTGAAGTGTAACACCGTATTCGTCGCTGGTTTCGGACGCCAAGGCCAAAGGATCGTGTACCTGCGTGCGGACGCCGACACGTTCGAGCTGTCGAACAATGTCGATAATCTTAGAGTTGCGGATGTCTGGCACATCTTCCTTGAATGTCATGCCGAGAATCGTGACCAGGGCATTCGTGCAATTCCGCTGTGCCAGGCGGTGCGCGCATTCGCGCGCGACACGTTGGCCCATGCCGTCATTGATACGCCGGCCGGCAAGAATGATTTCAGGATGATAGCCGGCCTTCTCCGCACGATGGGTCAGATAGTAGGGATCGACGCCGATGCAGTGTCCGCCGACCAGGCCGGGCTGAAAGTTGAGAAAATTCCACTTGGTTGCCGCCGCCGCCAACACGTCGCCGGTATCGATGCCGAGTTGATGAAATATCGCGGATAGTTCATTCATGAAGGCAATGTTGAGATCGCGTTGGGTATTCTCGATTACCTTGGCGGCCTCTGCCACCTTAATTGAGGGTGCCCGATGAATCCCAGCTTTCACCACCGAGCCGTAGACGTCGGCGACAATATCGAGCGTCTTGGCGTCTTGCGCCGAAACCACCTTGACGATGCTCTCGAAGCGGTGGGTCTTGTCGCCCGGATTGATACGTTCGGGCGAATAACCAACGGTGAAATCCCGGCCGCCAACTAGACCAGATTTTTTCTCCAGCACCGGCAGGCAATCCTCCTCGACCGCGCCCGGATAAACGGTCGACTCGTAAACTACAATGTCGCCGTGCTTGAGCACACC
>OBEQ010687145.1_pt1 | contig 14584 bp, 13 predicted proteins | sample 1670901 | NCBI WGS metagenome assembly OBEQ01 (sample SAMEA104232315, study PRJEB22302) | groundwater metagenome | biome: forest; feature: aquifer; material: groundwater | place: USA | collected 2011-08-07 | depth 5.4 m
CCGGGCGGTCGGGCGCGGGGGGCGCTCGAGGGCGGCTGGCATGTCGGGCAGCTGCAGCGGGTCGTCGAGCGTCTCGAGCCCGGGCGAGAGAAACGCGCGGACCGCCGCCGGCTCGCGGATGCCGCGCCCGAGGAGGACGCGAGCGACGAGCAGACTGACGCCGGCCTCCACTGCCAGCGAGGCAGCGAGCCCGTCGTCAACCGGACGAAGCGTCCACGTGTAACGCGACGGCATGCGGCTCACACGATCCTTAGCGACCGACCGTCGCTCGCCCGCTCAGCGCATCGCTGAGACGCACGGACACCGCGCGGGCTAAGCCGTCTTGTTCGTCAGATGCCGCCATGTGATCACCAGCGGCGAGGCAATGTAGACTGTCGAGTACACGCCCGAAATAAACCCGACGAGCAAGCAAAACGCGAAGTCGTGCAACACTTCCCCGCCGAAGAAATACAACGCGAGCACTTCCAGCACGACGGTCAGCGTCGTCAGAATCGTCCGGCCCAGCATTTGGTTAATGCTGAGGTTGATGATCTGCTTGAGGTCGGCCTTCTTGCGCGTCAGCCGCATGTTCTCGCGGATGCGGTCATAGACGACCACGGTGTCGCTGATCGAATACCCGGCGATGGTCAGCAAGGCAACGATCACCAACAAGTCGATCGGCCGGCCGATAATACAAAGCAGCCCGCCGGCCATGACGACATCGTGGATCAACGCGACAACACCGGCCAACCCGAACTCAAAGTTTCGGAACCGGAACGCGATGTAGAGCATGATGCCCACCATCGACCACACGATCGCCATCCAGGCCTTCTGCTGGAGGATCTTCCCGACCGTGGGACCCACCCGTTCGAGACGAGTCAGCTCCGGCGCGCCCTTGGCCCCGTAGTCGGCCGCGAGCGCTTCGCGCGTCTTCGCCATCGCTTGCTTGCTCGCCTCGTCGGTTTCCTCCGGCGTGCGGATCAGCCAGTCCGTCGGCCCGCCGAATTGCTGAATCGTGGCATGGCCGAGGCCGACTTTGTTGAGCGTCGCGCGCAGCTGGTCCGCCGACACCGGCTCGCTAAAGTGATACTGCTGCTGCAACCCGCCCGTGAAGTCGAGGCCGTAGCGCTGCGGGCCGCGATGGATGAATGCGGCAATGCCAGCGACGGTGAGAACCCCCGTCACCACGTAGGCAATGTGGCGCTTGCCGATGAAATCGAAGTTCGTCTCCTTCGCCAGGTGCAGCATCGAGAGCTTCTTGAGCCAGCCCCACGACAGCAGCAAATCGAAGAGCGCGCGCGTGACGAAGATCGCCGTGAACAAGCTCGCGATCAGACCCGCGATCATGGTAGTGCCGAACCCGCGGATCGAGCCCGTGCCGAACAGATAGAGACACCAGGCGGAGATGATCCCGGTGACGTGCGAGTCGAGGATCGCGGAGAACACTTTGTCGTAGCCTGCGTCGATCGCCAGCGGCAGCGGCTTGCCGTGCTCGAGCTCTTCGCGGACGCGCTCGTTGATGAGCACGTTCGCGTCGACGGCCATGCCGAGTGTGAGGATCATGCCCGCGATGCCAGGCAGGGTCAGTGTCGCATGCAGGTAGCCGAGCGCGCCTAGGATCATCAGCAAGTTCAACGTGAGCGCGACGACCGCTACGACACCGGCGACCCAGTAGTAGCCGATCATGAAGATGACGACGAGCAAGCCCCCGACGGCCGTTGACATGATGCCGGCACGGATCGAGTCCCTACCCAGCGACGGACCCACAGTGCGCTCTTCCTCGAGGCTGATCGGTGCGGGCAAGGCACCCGCGCGCAAGACGATCGCGAGGTCTTTCGCCTCTTGCTGCGTGAAGCGGCCCGTAATGCGGCCCGACTCCGCAATGCGGCTCTGGATCTCCGGTGCGGATTGCACTTTCCCGTCGAGCACGATCGCCAATCGCCGGCCGATATTCGCCCCCGTCAGCCGCGCGAACAGCTTCGCGCCCTCGCGCGTCATCTTGAAGCTGACTTCCGGCACGCCCATTTCGCCGGCCTCGACCCACGCATCCGCCAGCACCGAGCCGGTCAAGGCACCTTCCTTCTCGAGCAGGAGCGGCGTGCCATCTTCCTCTTCCACGAGCTCGTAGCCGGGCGGGGCCTGGCCTTTCATCGCCTGGTCCATCAGCCGCTGCACTTCGGGCAGCCGCGTGTCGGCGACCAATTTGAACTCGAGCAGCGCGGTCCGTCCGATCAAGTTCAGCGCGCGTTCGCGGTCCGTGATCCCCGGCAGCTGAACCAAGATGCGGTCGGCACCCTGCCGCTGGATCAACGGCTCGCGCACGCCGAACTGGTCGATGCGGTTGCGAATGATCTCAATCGCCACCGCGGTCACGTCGCGGCCCTTGGCTTCCGCCGCGACCTTCGACGTGTCGACCTTCAGGATCATATGCATCCCGCCCTGCAGATCGAGCCCAAGGTTGATCCGCTTCGACAGCGGGAACGTGTAGTAACACGAGACCGCGATGATCGCCGCCACGATTGGCAGGCGCCACTTCGAGTTCGCTCGCATCAGGCGCGCTTCTCCACGAGGGCCGGCTCGGCGTCCGCCCCCTTCTGTTTCACCAACCGCGCAATGGCCGTCTTCTCGCATTCGACGCGCACGTTCTCGTCGATGCGCAGCGTGACCGTGTCGCCCTTCACGTTCAGGACCGTGCCGAAGATCCCGCCCGCGGTGACCACTTCATCGTGCTTCTTAAGATTGTTCAACATGGCCTTGTGGGTCTTGTTCGCTTCCGACTGCGGCCGGAAGACCACGAGGTAAAAAATCGCGAACATGATCAACAACATCGGCAATGGATTTGCTGCACCTGCTGGCATCAATGCCCTCCTTCAATCGTCGTGAATTGTCCGTGAAGCTCGTCCAGGTCCACAAGCTGGGCGGTCGGATAGTAGTAGGCGAGGATCTCGCTCGCGGAGAGCGAGCGTTGCGCGAGCTCGGCCGCACCCCATTGGCACAGGCCGACCCCGTGGCCCCAGCCGCGGCCGTCGAGCACGAACCCGTCGGCGCGCGGGGTAATGGTAAACGCGGTCGAGCGGAGCTGGTCGAAGCCGAAGAGCTGGCGGAACTCGGCACCCGAGACCGTGATCTGGCGCGTGCCGTCGATGCGGACCTTCGTGACGCGTCCCGCGGGCGTGCGCGCGATGACCTCCATGCCGGTGACCGGCCAGATGGAGCCGCGGCCCGCCTGCTTCAGCGCCCACGCGACATCAGCGCGGCTGAGTATGCGCGTCCATCGATAGAACGGCGAGGCCGAGCAGAAGGTGCAGACCAGCCGGCCTTGCAGCGGCTCGATATCATAGGGGCCCATGGCCGAGCCGTTCTCGGTCATGCCGCCGCAGGTCGAATGGTAGAAGGAGGGAAAGATTTTGCCGTGGTAGGTGAGGATGAGGCCGGCTGTCTCGCGGACCGCGCGCGTGGTGCGGCCTTTCTCGCCGCTGCGGCCGCCGTAGACCTGCGACATGACGTCGCCGCTGACGTCATAGTCGACCGAGGCTTTCTCGAGCCGTTGGTAAAGCACGTAGGTGCGCGCCGCGATGGCGATGGCTTTGAGCGATTCCATCGGCCAATAGTGCGGCGCTTCCTTCGCGAGCACGCCGCGCAGGTAATCTTCGAGGCCGACGTGGTTGACGACCGTGAGCGTGTTGTCCGCCTGCTGCACGATCTCCAGCGTGCCGCGCAGCCGCTGGCCGTTAAGGCTGATGGTCGCGTCGCGCCGCGGCTCGACCCGCACGCGGCGCTGTGCGAGCTGCTCGTCACCGACGACGATGCCCGCTCGGGTTGCGCGCACGGCGACGCGCGAAAGTTTGTCGCCGCTGCGCAGCGACGTGGCGCCATCGGCCCCGGTGATCTGGAAGCCGCCGAGGATCGCGAGGTCCACGGTCGGTTTCCGCTGCACGACGGCGACGCGGATGTTCGTGGCGGGCGACGACGGAGCGACCATCGAGGCGGCCGCGGGCTGGATGCCGGCGAATTCCGCTTGCCCGCCTTGCTGCGCGATCAGGCAGCCGATGGAGACAATCGCGGCCGGCCAGATCAACGCCAGCTGCACGCGCGGCCACTGATTCATCGGCCGAGCAGACGCATGACAACGGTGACGATGAGGCTCAGCAGCAGCCCGCTCGTGAGCGGGATATAGAGGAAGAAGCCATCGCGTCGAATGAGGATATCGCCGGGCAACCGCCCAAGCCACGGGAGTCGGCCCGCGAAGCTCAGCAGCACGCCGAGGCCGGCGATGAGCACGCCGACCACGATCAACGTTCGAGCCATCCCGGAGAACTCCGCAGGCATGGGCACGCGTCCAATTGCGCGATCGTCAGGCAGGAAACAGCTCCAATGGTTCGCGCTTCACCTTCGCCAAGTGCTCGTAGGCCTGGCGCGTGACCTTGCGGCCGCGCGCGGTGCGCTTGAGCAAGCCGGCCGACAGCAAGTACGGCTCGACGACGTCCACGATCGTGTCGGTCTCCTCGCTCAGCCCCGCCGCGAGCGCTTCGATGCCGACCGGTCCGCCGCCGTAAACATCCATGATCATGCGCAGTACTTTTCGGTCGATCGGATCCAACCCGGCGGCATCGACGCCTTGCGCCGTGAGCGCGGCCTCGGCCAGCTCGGGCGTCACGCGCCCCCGGCCTTTGACCTCGGCGTAGTCGCGCACGCGCCGCAGCAAGCGGTTCGCGACACGCGGCGTGCCGCGCGAGCGCTTCGAGATCTCCACGCATGCGCGCTCGTCGATCGACACGCCGAGGATCTGCGCGGACCGCCGCACGATCTCGACGAGCGAAGCCGGATCGTAGAACTCCAGATGATAAACCATGCCGAAGCGGCTGCGCAAGGGGTTCGAGAGGAGGCCCGCGCGGGTCGTCGCCCCCACCAGCGTGAACCGCTTGAGGCCGAACTTGATCGTCTTGGCGTAGGGACCCTTGTCGACGACGAAATCGATCTCGAAATTTTCCATCGCCGGATAGAGAAATTCTTCGACGACTTTCGAGAGGCGATGGATCTCGTCGATGAAGAGGATGTCGCCGGGCCCGAGGTTGGTCAAAATGCCGATCAGGTCGCCCGCACGCTCGACGGCCGGGCCGCTGGTCGCGGTGATCTTCGAGCCCATTTCGTTGGCGACGATGTGCGCCAAGCTCGTCTTGCCCAACCCCGGCGGGCCGGCGAGCAGGAGGTGCTCAAGCGGCTCGCCGCGGCCGCGCGCGGCCTGGATCGCGACCTGCAAGTTCTCCACGACCGCGTGCTGCCCGACAAATTCGCCCAGCTGCTTCGGTCGCAGGCTGAGATTGACGACGTGGTCTTCGTCGGTCTCCGGGGCCGCCCGCACGACCGAGCCGCCGCGCTCCGGATCGGGCGCGATCGGATCCTGGTCCGCGTCCATCATGCCAATTCCTCGACGGGGTCGGTTAGCGCCGCGGCTGCGACCGGCGCCTGGCGCTGCCGGTAGACTTCGTTGAGCAACTCTTCGGATGTCTTGATGCGCGGGTTGCGCGCGAGTGCGGCCTTGACCATCACCTTGGCTTCCGGCCGCTTGTACTCCAGTTGCAGCAAGATCGCGATCGCTTCGTCTTCAAGCGGCGACGAGCCGGGCGTCGACGGCGCGCCGATCGTCCCGGGCTGCGATTGGATCAACGCGAACTTGCCCACCTTGCCCTGCAGCTTCGCGACGATTTCTTTCGCGCGTTGGTCGCCGATGCCGGGCAGCGATTTGAGCACCGCCACGTCGCCCTCGTCGATAGCCTTCGCGAGCGTCGGGATCGCGACCGTCAGCGCGCGCACCGCGGCTTTCGGTCCGACACCCGAGACCGTGATGAACCGCTCGAAGAACTCACGCTCAATGTCGTTGGTGAATCCGATCAGCACGTCGATGCCGCGGCTGGGCTCAATCTGTTGATAGTGGAAGATCACGAGCTCCAGCTCGGCCGACTGCTCGGCCTTATCCGCGATCTTCTGCATGATCGACGGCGGGATGAAGACCTGGTAGCCCACGCCTTGCACCTCGAGGATGAGGCGTGTCTCGGTGCGCTCTTTGACGAGGCCGCGAAGCCGGCAAATCATGCGCGGGACTCCTGCGCGTCGACGGCGGCTTGCAGCGACGGCGGCAACGCGCGCCGGCCACGGCGCGGTGCGCGCCGCCGCAACTCCTGGGGAACATCGCCGGCATGCGCGTACGCGATCGCCAGTGCTAACGCGTCGGTCTGGTCCGACGGCCATCCTTCGACGTCGACGTTGAGCCAGCGGCTCACGGCGCGCGCGACCTGTTCCTTCGACGCGTACCCGTAGCCGGTGACAGCCTTCTTGACCCGCGTGGGCAGGAACTCGATCAGCGGCACGCCCTGCTGCGCGCTGACCAAGCACGCGGCGCTGCGCGCGTGCGCCATCATCGCCGCGGTCGTGACGTGTGCGTAATGGATGTAGAGCGATTCGAGCACGATCGCCTCCGGACGAGCGGAACGGATCACTCGGGTGAGTTCATCGAACACGTGCAAGATGCGTTGCGCCAGCGGCGCGCGCGGCGAGGGCCGCACGACGCCGGCATCGAGCAGCGCCAGGCGATCGGCCCCGGCGCGAATGACGCCGTAGCCGGTGATGTTCAGGCCCGGATCAACGCCGACGATCACCGAGCCGGCACTACGAGCCCGCGTGCTCGGCAAGGATGGCGTCCGGGATGTCGAAGTTGGCGTAGACATGTTGGACGTCATCGTGGTCTTCGAGTTCGTCGAGGAGTGTGAGCAGCTGCTTGGCGTGGTGCGCATCATCCACCCGCACGCTCGACGATGCAATGCGCGTCAGGTCCGCGGACTCCGGCTCGATGCCGGCCGCCGCGAGCGCGTGCTTGACAGGCTCGAGATGGTGCGGGTCCGTGGTGACCGCGAAGCTCTCGCCTTCCTGCCGGATGTCTTCCGCACCCGCGTCCAGCACCAGCCCCATCAGGCGTTCCTCATCGACCTGCTTGGCGCCGACCGTCACGAGGCCCTTCTTCTGAAACAGCCACGCGACACTGCCCGCCCCCGCGAGATTGCCGTTGTGGCGCGTGAACAGGCTGCGGACTTCCGCGGTGGCACGATTTTTATTGTCGCTCAGCAGCTCGACGAGCACCGCGACCCCGCCCGGGCCGTAGCCCTCGAGGACCATGTCTTCATACGACACGCCCGGCAGTTCGCCCGTGCCCTTCTTGATCGCCTTCTCAACGTTGTCCTTCGGCATGTTCGCGGCGCGCGCCTTCGCGATCACGAGCCGCAGGTGCGCGTTTGATTCCGGGCTGCCGCCGCCGAGCCGGGCCGCGACGGTCAACTCACGAGAGATTTTGCTGAAGACTTTGCCGCGGGCCGCATCGACGATCGCCTTCTTGTGCTTGATGCCGGACCATTTGGAATGACCTGACATGCGTCGCAGACACTCCACGGTTGCGTCGACGTATACTTGGTGGTGTGCGGAAGGATGCGCGTCAGTATAGCACTGCGGAAGAGTGAGTGTAAAGCGTCGACGCTGTGTGGATTCAGCGCGAGTTCAGGAGCGTCGTGACACGGCGCGGGAGGCCGCAGCGATTGATCGCGATGCCGCGGAAGCGATGCGCCGGGACGGCCGATTGGCTACTCGACAGCTCGACCGCCCCGGCACAGCGTGTCGCGCTGCGAGCTGTGATCTAAGGTTCGTATTCGATCGCCGACTCAGCGACGATTCGTGCCGATCCCGAGCACCGTGATTCGCATAGCGGATGACCGAGTGAACTTCCCATCCGTCGCGGTCACTTCCAGCACGTACGTGCCTATCGCCGGCAGCGTGACGAGAGCGTGCAGATCGTGCGCATCGGCAAAGGTCGCGCTCCCTGGTCCGGACACTTGGCGCCAGGTCACGGTGATGGGGTCGACCGGGCCTTTCGTCAAGACAGCTTGCAGTCGAGTTGAGACCGGCAACTGGCTGCCCGCGAGTCGCAGCTCGTTGCCCGCCCAAATATCCAGGTGACTGTGGCGGTCATTCGTGACCGGACGAGTCGATAGAACCTGAATGACGACCGTCATACTGCTCGTCGCCTGCCCGTCGGTGGCCGTTAATTTCAAGGTATACTCGCCAGCCGCCGACAACGTGACGCTCGTCGACGGTTGATGCGCATCCGCGAACGTCACCTGGCCGGGCGCCCGGACAACCGACCATGTGCTCGTCAATTGGGCCGGCGTCGGCTGGCCGTCATCTCTCACCACTCCTTGCAGGATCGTGGAAACCGGCAGCAACGAGCCGGACAGTATCTGTCGCACGCCTGCGGAGACCTGCGGCGGCAGGTTCCGCGCATGACCGGGTGATGGCTCCGGCGGCGGCTCGTGATGCGGCGGCGGCGTTGGGGTTGGCGGCTCGTGCGGTTCCCCTGGTGCCTTCACGGTCACGGTCACCGTCGCGCTGCTCGACAGCAGACTGTCACTTGCGCTCAGCTGCAGGACATACGTCCCCGCCGCAGAGAAGCTCGCCGTGGTCGCCGTCGCAGCGGCGTTGCCGAACGTTACCGTCCCCGGCCCGGAGACTTTGCTCCAGATGGTCGTGAGGGTGCCACCCGCGGGCAGGCCATCGTCGCTGGCAGTGCCGGTGAGACTCGCCATCGCCGGCAACGTGATTGTCTGGTTGGGGCCTGCATTGACGACGGGCGGATGGTTCGTCACAGGGGGCGGCGGAGTCGGCGCGGCCTGGACGATCACGGTCACGGGCGCCGAGATGGTGCTCGCCCCGGACGTGTCCGTGGCCTTGGCCGTGAGCGTGTAGCTGCCGGCCGCCACATTTGCCCAGTCATATTGGTAGGGTGCTACGTTGTCGTCGCCAAGCTTAGTGGTGCCCTGGAAGAATTCCACCTTCACCACACTTCCATCCGGATCCGAGGCGCTGGCGCGCAGCGCGATAGTTGCCGGCGCGGTAAAGGTCGCTTGATTCGCCGGCGCGGTGATGGCCACCGTGGGGGGTTGGTTCGGCGTCGGTGGAACCGGCGGTACGGGCGCGTCGACGGTGATCAGCATGTCATCATAGGCCGACAGCCCGCCGTCATCGGCCGTCAACCGCAGCAGATACGTTCCCGCGATCGAGAACGAGGCGGTCGCGCTCAATGCGTGCGCGTCAGGCGTGAAGGTCACCGATCCGGGTCCGTTGATCTTCGACCACGTGCTGGTCACGGCACCGGGAGGATTCGGCAGCCCGTCGTCGCTGACGTGGCCCGCCATCGTGGCCGTCGCCGGCAGGGCGACATGCTGATCCGGCCCCGCGTTGACCACCGGCGGTTGATTCACCGGCGCCGGCGGCGGTGCGACCGCCTGGGTCGTAGCGCTGGCGTCGTTGGAATATGCCGAATCTCCAGCCCCGCTGGTCGCACGAACGCGATAGACATAGGTCGTCGAAGACGAGAGACCCGCGTCTTGATAATTGGTGGCGTTCGGCCCCGTGATGGTGATCTGCGTGTACGTCCCTGCCGCGCCGGTCTTCCGTTCGATCTTGAAGCCGGTCTCATTGGTCGATCGGTCGCTCCACGACAGCGCGATCGTGCTGCTGGACGCCGCCGACGCGGTCAAGTTCGCAGGCGCAGCCGGCGGTGGGTTCGTCGAGGGCTGTCCAGTCACGACGATGGTGACCGGGGCGACATTGCCGTCGACGTGGCCGTCGTTAGCCTTGAAGCTGAAGGAATCCGAGCCGGTGAAGCCGACGTTGGGGGTATATGTCACGCGCGGCGCCGTCCCGGTCAGCGTGCCGTGGGCCGGTGGCGTCACGATCGAGTAACTCAGCGCGTCGCCGTCCGCATCCGTCGCGTCCAGTACGATTGACGTGCTGCTGCTCGGAGCAAGCGTGACGGCATTCTGGCCGTGCGCGAAGGGCGCGTCGTTGACCGGAGTGACGGTGATCTTGAACGAAGTTGTGGCCGCTCGATATCCATCGGAAGCCTTGACCGTGATCGTCGAGGTGCCGGACTTCTGTGGCTCCGGGAGCAGACTCAGCGTCGGCGTCGTGCCGCTCAGATGGAAGTTGATGTTCTCCGGCTTGACCAGCTGCTCATTGCTCGAGATTTGCGTTAGCATGAGGTTGCTTGCGCTGATCGTGATGGGGAACGCCACGCGGATCCCTTCCGGCGTCGTGACATCGGCAATACTCGATATCGTTGGCGCCGTGCCAGGCGGCAGCGAGTGAGGAGCGCCGATTGTGACCTGCACGTCGATCCACTGCGGCGAGCTGCCGCCCGCGGTGACCGGCGTGATATCGATGTTGGCCTCGGGGTCCGAGAGCGTGTTGCCGATGTCCAGTTTCTCAAGCAAGGAATCACGCAGGAAGCTGGCACTCCATGGGCTCCACAGCACCAGCACGCCGTTCAAGGCCGTGCCATTGAACTGAGGCAGATACTCCACCCAGTATTCGCGGTAGTCTTTCTTGATCCTCAGAGCGTAAGACTTGCCGGGATCCAGCGACGAGGCGTCGGACTGGTAAATGCGATACGTTCCTCCACTGGCGGTCGCCGTCGCGACATTCGCATCGGGGAGCCAGCCGGCGTAGTGCTTATCCCATGCCGTGATCGGCTGGCCCCGGTTAGTGTTCTGTGCCCCGCCCATGACGCTGTACGGATTCCCGTAGTTGATATCACTGCCGGGGCCGACAACGTTCGTGCCGTTCCATTTGCCGGAGTGGTGCAGGCCGTTGCTGTGCCCGGTCTCATGAAAAATGTTCTGGCCTTGCGGCAGCATGCAGCCGCGCCCGGCATTCGCGCACGCGCCGGTCGCGATAAAGGAAGACGTATTCGCGATATCCTGGTCGTAGGCATCCACGTCGTAGCCGGCCGCGCGGGCCGCGATGCGCGCATCCCGCAAGACCCCGACATAGCTGCCGGTATCCCCCATGGCCTGATAAGCGCCCGCGCGCAGCGGGAGCGTCAGCGGCTTCGTCACGTCGACGGTCCACGTGGTCTTGCCGTAGGATTCTTGCCGGTACCATCGGCCGAGCTCATTGGCCGTGGCTGCCGCAAATGCAGGATCCATCGGCACGGCGTTCGGGCTGTCCTGGAAGTTCACCTGCAACATGAGCACCTTCTTCGGTCCCACAGCCCAGCCGGTCGGAATGGTCGTGATGGATCGGTCCCGCTCCGCCAACGCTACGACGTCGATGGAAATGCTCTTGGTATCCGTGCCGCCGTTGCCGTCGGAGACCGTGACGGTCACCGGATAGGTGCCCGAGAGGCCGTACCGATGCATCACGGTACTGCCGGTAGCCTGCAGCCCATCGCCGAAGTCCCACGTGTAGGTCAGCAGATCGCCGTCCGGGTCGGTGGCGGCTGCATCGAACGTCTCCATCGTGTCTGTTTCGACAACCGTGCTGGTCGACAAGCCGGTCGCCGCTAACTGCGTCACCGTGAATGACGGTCCGAGCGTGATGCTCGGTGCCCGATTGGCGTGGGCGTCCGTTGGATGCCCGAGCGCGAGCAGTACGATCACGCACACCATTCCCACTTGACCGGCCTGTTTGCGCATGCTGCCGAGCGACATCCGAGCGTCCCTCCTCGTCACAATGGCGGACAATACTCACCTGATTGAATCGAAGCCCAGTACAAAAATGCCGAGCCACCATGTCCTTCGGTAGCTCGGCTATCCTCATGTCAGCCAGTCGCATGCTTCGGCGGCCAGGCTGTCCTCATTGAGGACCCGTTGGCTTTGCGCCCCTACGTTACCGTAGGTTTGCCACTGCCATGATCAGCAGTCCCGCATCGGCGGGTTTATCGGGCACGGTCACGATTTCTCGCGACCCTATTAGAAGCATGCCTGTCGTCGGAAGGCCTTGTCAAGGGTGGCTCGTCAAACGCTTGAGCGCGGCGGATCGACGTTGGAGGGCTCAAAAAACAACACGGAGCCGCCGACACGCTGGTCCGCGGCTCCGCGATGAGGAAGGAATAAGGTTAGAGTTGAGGCAGCTCGCCCAACTTGATTTTCTCGACGAGCATGTTCCAGGTCTCTTTATCCAGCGCCACGAGGTTGCCCTGCTCTCCGATGAGGACTCTGGTCTTGTCGGCGTCGACAACGACTTCCGGACAACACTTCTCGCCCCCGCACAGCGACACCCGGAACGTTTCTTTCCTCATACTGCCCGCCTCCTTGTGGGTCGCAGTCCGGCGAGATGTCCACTCATCTTGCCGGCAACGAACACAGGATGATTCGTCGAGTCAGTCTTCGGGAAGTGCCTGTCGTTGACTCGATCGCGAGCCATCGGCTCGCCCACTGCTGGATGATCGAGTCTTGCCGGAGCGCGATCGTTCAATCGCTCTGGATGTCGCATTGTAACGCGCCATATCGCGTTTGTCATGCAGATGTATGCAACAATTTCGATCGTTGCCGCAGGAAGCTGTCCGCGACTTCCGCGCGCGCCGCGAGCCAGGGCGGTCGCGGTAACTTGCGTCCGTTGTGCAGGCACGGCTAGACCGAGCCGCCGCCCGTCTTTTGCTGCTGTCCCCCTTGCCTCCAATGGTCCACGATCTCCTTGACCTGTTTTCGAATCAGACGTTCTTGCTCGCGGAGTTCTGCGGCCTGCGCAAAGTCTTGGTCCAGGATCACCGACTCTCGTGTTTTCCGCATCTCTTGAATGAGGTCCGCCAACTCTTGAAGTTCTGGTGGGAGTTCCGGGGCCTGGGCCTGCACTGGTGAGGCGGTTGAGACGGCACCGAGGAGGCTTGTGATGTGACTTCGGACAGATTCGATCTTCACGCCGAGACTCTTCAGCGCTTGCGAGGCTACGTGATCGGACTCCCGAGCAAGGCCAAGGAGCAGATGCTCGTCGCCGATGTAGTGGTGCCCGAGACTGCGCGACTCTTCCATTGCCGACGCAAGCACCTCCTTCGCCTGCGGCGTAAAAGGAATGTCAGCCGCAGTGCCTGAGCCTCTCTGCATCCGCTTCTCGACCTCCGAGCGGATTTGTTCCGGCGAAAGTCCGAGCTCCCGCAGGACGTAGGCGGCCACACCTTCGCTGTCGCCGATCAGGCCCAGCAAAAAATGTTCCGGGCCGATGGCATCATGGTTGGATCGCTTCGCCTCGTCTTTGGCCCGGAGAATCACGTTGCGAGCGCGCTCTGTGAACTTGTTAAACATGGGTAGCAGTTAGCGGGATTGCTTGCTCAGGCCAATGCGCGGCGGCCGCCGAGCCAGTGCAACAGGTTTGCGAACAATCGCAGATAGCTGTCGCCCACTTCGACGCGCACGCGTGGCGCGACCGTGATGCCCACGCGGCGCGAGCCCCAGTCGACGAGGCCGCCGCACCAGTGCGGCGACACGTCGGTGGCAAAGGCGGCCGTGCGCAGGCGCGACGGATCGCTGAGCACGAGGATCGGGTGGCGTTGAGACGCCAGATGCACGCCGCGCGCGGTCGCTCGCAGCCGGCGCGCTGAGAGGATCGTCGTGCTACCCGGCTTCGATCGGACCCGATTGAAGCCGCAGATCACCGGCGGATAGTTGGCGTCAACGCCGTCGAGCACGACGTGGCGACGGGTCGCGAACACCAGCGCGCCTGAGGGCGTATTGACACGGTCGTCCGGCGGCACGCATCGCACCGGCAGCAGCGACTCGATGACCGAGCCTTGCCAGCCGCCGCCGAAGGGGGCGGCGAACGAGCTCCATCCGCCGATCATCAAGAGCCCGCCGCCCGCGCGCACGTGCGCCGCGATCGCCTGCTGCACGGCCTGGGATGCGAGGTTCCGCGGGTAGTCGCTGAGGAGGATGACATCGTGGCCGCCACGCGCCATCGCGCGCGCATCGAGCCGCTGCGAGCACGGCACATGCTCCGTCTTCGTCTTCGCGTGCCGAAGGATCGCGAGCAGATAGCGCGCCGGCCCGTCGGCGGTGGTTTCGCCGGCAAAGAGCACGTTCATGGCGCGATGGTCAACATCGGCGGCGTCACCGCTCGGTGCCCAGCGGACACCAGCCCGAAGCGCTCGTCGATTTGCGAAACCCACGGCACGAGCATGATCCCCGCCCGGCTTGGGAGATGCGCGAGGAGGCGGCGCCGGCCGCGATCGTAGAGATACCGCGCGCCCGTGATGTTGCCGCGGACCAAGTGGTGAAACGCGGCCGCGATCTGGATCATACCTTGAAGCAATTCTCGTTCGGGCCCGCCCACCTCGTGCCACAGCGATTCCCACGCCTCGTGGCTCTCGAAAAACTCGCCCGCGTTGAACAGCCGAGCGCCTTCGAGCAGTCGAGCTTCACCAGGTGGAATCGCATGGAAGCGGCGCGCACGATCGGTCATGGGGATGATCGCGCATTCTACGCCGACGCCTCTTCTTCTGACCACAGAAATTCCTGCTGCCCACCGAGCGGCGGACGCCGAAACGTCGGGGCCTTCGGCGGCTCGTCGTCGCGGTTGAAGCCGAGCCGCTCGGTCCATAGGTCCCATTGCCGTTCGATCATGTCCCAGTACGTGCCCGTGCCGTGATGGCGGCTGCCGAAGCGCGCGTCGGAGATGGCACCGTCGCGGCACTCGCGGATGCGATGCTCGATCTTCGCGGCGCGCAGCGGCAGCTGCTCCTCGAGGCGATGGAAGAAGACCGCCTTCACGCTGCCCGGCAGCCGCAGCA
>OBEQ012084342.1_pt1 | contig 14584 bp, 13 predicted proteins | sample 1670901 | NCBI WGS metagenome assembly OBEQ01 (sample SAMEA104232315, study PRJEB22302) | groundwater metagenome | biome: forest; feature: aquifer; material: groundwater | place: USA | collected 2011-08-07 | depth 5.4 m
AAAGCCCTTTACAACCGTAAGGTCTCTCAAGGCAAGACGGCCAAACAATCCTTGGTTTATGTCGCCAAAAAATTAGCCCATCTTTGTTTAAGCATGCTTAAATCCGGCGAGGCCTATAATCCCTCACGTGTCTTTATGCCTATTTGAGAAAGATCGTTTACTGCTCTTTGATAATCTGTTTTTTATCTTGACCCTTTATAGGATGTCTATTATCAAGATTTCCTAACTCCCCCTCTCCCCCTCTTTGTTAAAGAGGGGGCTGGGGGAGTTCAGGTTTTCAACCCTATTCCTTTGTCGAGCATATACAGATTGATGATCGTTAGGATCAGGGTCAAAAAAATAAGAATTCCGATGCTGAAGTAAACATTGACATCCGAAATACCGGAAAAGCCGAAACGAAAGCCGTTGATCATGTATAAAATCGGATTGAGTAAAGAGACATTTTGCCACAGCTGGGGAAGACCTCGGATCGAATAAAAAACTCCGCCCAGATACGTCAGCGGTGTTAAAACAAACGTTGGAAAAATCGAAACGTCGTCGAACTTTTTGGCATAAATCGCGTTTAAAAATCCCGCTAAAGAAAAGACAACGGATGTCAAAACGATAAAGATCACAATCACGAAGGGATGATAAATCGTTGGAAAAGTAAAAATAAAGGATATCACAAAAACAATTATGCCGACCAAAATCCCCCGCAGCGTCCCGCCGATCGTATATCCGGCTAAGATCACCCAGTTGGGAGTCGAGGAAACCATAAGCTCTTCGACGCTGCGTTGGAATTTGGCGCTAAAAAAAGAGCTGACGACGTTGGCAAAGGCGCTGCTGATGACCGCCATCATGATCAGTCCGGGGACAATAAAATCGATATAGCTGATCCCGTGGATCCGGCCGATCTGCGAGCCGATAAATTTCCCGAAGATCACAAAATATAAACTCTGAGTAATCACCGGCGGCAGGAGCGTCTGCGTCCAGATCCGCAGCCAGCGGGTGATTTCTTTGCGGACGATGGTGGTGAAGGCGATGGTATTGTCGTGGGAGGTCATAAAATTTTTCTTATTGTTTCAAAATCTTCAAATACAATTTCTCCATCCGATTTCCCTTCGGACGAATATCCGTGACTTCAATTCCTTCTTTCGTTAAACACACAATAAAATCATTCAAGGTTTGCGGTTTGGCCACTTCCACCTCAATTGTTGTATCATCGAGGATCTTGGAATTAAAATTCTGAAATTTATCCACCGAACGCATCTGCTTCACAGAAACAATATAAGTTTCTTCATCGAGCAATTGCAAAAGATTTTTCACCCGGTCGTTTTTAATGATCTCTCCGTTTTTGATGATCGCAGCATGCCGGCACATCTGCTCGACTTCCTCTAAATAATGCGTCGTCAAAAGAATCGTTGTGCCCGTGCGGTTGAGTTCCCGCAAATATTCCCACATGCCGTGACGCAGTTCCACATCCACTCCCGCGGTCGGCTCATCGAGGATCAACAGTTTCGGTTTATGAACAAGCGCACGGGCAATCATCAACCGGCGTTTCATGCCCCCCGAGAGCATCCGGGAGGCGACATTTCGCTTTTCCCACAATTCAAGTTTTTTCAAAATCACCTCAGAATCTTTTAAAGCGATTTCCCTTTCAATCCCAAAATACCCCGCCTGCGCCACGATAATGTCCTGAACATTTTCAAACATGCTGAAATTAAATTCTTGCGGAACAACGCCGATCATTTTTTTAGCTTTGGAGTGATCGGTGTCGATATTGTAATCAAAAATATGCACCGCTCCGGAAGATTTCGTCACCACCCCGGTTAAAATTCCGATGATCGTCGTCTTGCCCGCGCCGTTAGCGCCCAAGAGCGCGAAAAAGTCTCCGGCGTTGACTTTCAGATCAACGCCTTTAAGCGCCTTCGTTCCGTTGGCGTAGATTTTGGTGAGGTTTTGAATATGAATGGCTTGCATAAAAATTAATCTTTAAACAGCATCATTTGCTCTTGTTCTTTTTTATTTTTTGCGGAAAGTTTATACTGCGTTTGCTCGTAAGCCTTGAGTTGTTCTTCGATGTCTTCTAGAAAAGGCGAGGGTTTATTTTCGTAAAATTTCCCAAAGATTGCGCGGCGCCGGGCGCGAAGCAAATACAAACGCTCCTTCGCCCTGGTCATCCCGACGTAAAAAAGCCTTCTTTCTTCATTTTGATCTGAAGTCAAATTTTCCAGCTGTAACGGCAAAATATTTTCTTCGCAACCGACAATAAAGACGACCGGAAACTCCAATCCTTTGGCCGCATGAAGTGTCATCAGATTGACTTTCTCGGCGCGTGGATCCAACGAATCTCCGTGAGGGTCATGGGCTGTTTGATACGGAATGCCACTGCGATAGAAAGCTTTGTCGAGCAAAATGCTTTGGGCGTTCAATCGATACAGAACCGCGATATCGCCAAAGCTATGCCGGGCTTGGGTATCGTGATCAACTCGTCTGGAATCCTGAGAGAACAGACTTGTTCCACCGACTAATTTTTCGATTTCGTGGACGACATATTCAGCTTCCGCTTTATCGGTGGCCGCCTCGTAAACCGTCAAACGGCCTTCGGTATAAATCCTGGCGGTCAATTCCGGCACATCAAAAGTATTTTCTTTGTTGATCACCTGGCCTGAGGCCTTCAAAAGGTTGGCGGCTGAGCGGTAATTTTCGATGAGATGAAACACGACGGCACCCGGGAAATCATTTGGGAAACTTTCAAAGAATCGAACGTCCGCGCCGCGGAAACCGTAAATCGCTTGGTTGGGATCGCCGATTGCGGTTAAAAAAACGCTGGTAACGCGGGCGGGGCTTGACGTTCGGCGATTTAAATCTGCAGCGTCAAGCCCCGCCCCCATCGTCAAAATCCTCAACAACTCATGCTGAACACAATTAATATCCTGATACTCATCCACAAAAATAAACGAATATTTTCGCTGCGTTTCTATTCGAAGTTCTTCATTAGCTTCCAAAAGATTGACCGTCTCTAACAAAAGATCGTCAAAGTCCAACATCCCTTCTTCTCGCAATGTACGATTGTACAAATCGACCTGGGACTTTCGATTATTTAAAATTCCCTCCCCCTTGTGGGGAGGGTTAGGGAGGGGGGTGAATTTCGTCGACTTCCACCGCGAAATTTCTTCCAGCACCTCCTGGCACTCCCTGGCCTTTCGCTCGGGCCACAACCGCCGACTCAAAGATTCAATTTCTTCCGTGGATGCAACTCGAAACTCTTTGGGCAAATCAGTCAACTGAATATATTCACGCAAAAATTCCAAACAAAAACTATGAAACGTCCCGAGCGTCACAACGTCTTTTCCCTCGGGAAAAAGAACCAAAAGCCGCTCGCGCATTTCGTTAGCGGCTTTATTCGTGAAGGTGATCGCCAAAATTTTCTGATCAGAATTGAGTTCTTGCGCGACGTGCGCAATGCGGTAAGTTAAGGTATGCGTCTTGCCAGTTCCTGGACCAGCGACAATCAATAGATGACTGCCTTTGTGAATAATTGCTTGCTGTTGAGAAGAATTAACATCCATCGTGAAGGTGGATCAAAAAAACGTCAACTGCCCTTGCAGAGTTTTTCGTTCTGTCTTCGAAAAAATATGGATCTGACCGTATTCACCGTCGTAGCCGGCGGCGATGTCGACTTTGCCTTCCCGCATCCGGCGAATACCTTCAGCGATCAAATCTCCCGCCACCGCCTGAACGCTGGACAAAGACGCTTCGCGTAAAATAAAAAGCTCATTTCCACATTTATTTAAAAGCTGCCCAAAAACTTCCTGAACCGCGCCGCTTGCCGGGCCCATGTCTTTGGCTTCCGCGATGATTTCCGGCAGCGGAATCAAATTAGTAAACGGCCGCCAGCGTTTCGATTTTTCACCCTCCCCACGATCCGCCAACTCTTCCACGCGGGCCATCACACCAACGGTCACGGACTTTCCGCACACCGGACACAAACCATTATTTTTAATCGTCTCCTGCGGATGCAAACGCGTCTGGCATTCCCGATGGCCGTCATAATGATACTTCCCTTCTTCCGGAAAAAATTCGATCGTTGACTCCAACCCTTTGTCTTTCGGGTCCGACAAAGCGCGATAAATTCCTGTATAAGAAAGCTCAGTATTAAAAAGATTCGCCTCCCGCCCCAGTTTTGGCGGGGAATGGGCGTCGGAATTGGAAACAAGAATATACGGATCGAGTTGCTTCAAACGCCAGTTCATCGGAGGGTCCGAGGAAAGTCCAGTCTCGGCGGCAAAGACGTGTTTGGTCAAATCTCCAAAGCAGTCTTCCATCCGATCAAACCCACCCTTTGATCCCAACGCCGAAAACCACGGCGTCCAGATGTGGGCGGGAATCAGATAGGCGCGAGGATCGGATTCCAAAACAATCTCTAAAAGGTCACGCGAGTCCAATCCCAAAATCGGACGGCCATCGGATCGGATGTTGCCGATTTTCTCGAGGCGTGCTTGAATTTTTGCTCCCGCCTCAAAGCTCGGGGCATAAATCAAATTGTGAACCTTACGGACTTTTTCCAAACGTTTATAAATATTCGAAATCTCAACGGTGAGCATGAAGCGCACCGGCGCGCGGCAGGCGGCGGGAACCTGGGCATCGGTTAACTTCGCGTACTGAGGTTTTAATTTAAAAAGACCTTCTTCGGCGGGTTCAAGTTTTTCTTGGAGCTCGGCAAACCATTTGGGGTGAACAAAATCTCCGGTGCCAACGACCGTGATACCTTTCAACTGCGCCCAGAGATTCAGATGTTCAAGATTCAGCAACGGGCTCGTTGCCCTGGAATAATAAGAATGAATATGAAGATCCGCATAAAAACGCATAAAATTTTATAGCACGAATTTTTCAAAACTGCAATAGGCTTGAGAACTACCCTCCCCCCACCCACCGGCACAACTGGCCGGCAAGGATACCGAAATAAGTTCCGACAATATTTCCCAAAATCGCCAGCAACAATCCAACCGACGCGAAACCGGGCTGGTAGATCTCGGCGACGATCGGCGCGGAGGCGACTCCTCCGATATTTGCTTGACTGGCGACCGCTGCCAGGAATAAGGGAATTTTCTTCCACTTCGAAACTAAAAGCAGAAGTCCCGCGTGAATCAAGACCAAAACAAACCCGGCCGCGATCAGAATCAGCGACGAGCCGATATGCGTAATACTGGCCTTCGCCCCAATCGTGGTTAAAACAAAATAAAGCATAAAATACCCGAGCCGATTCGAGCCCCATTGTTCCAAGCGTTTCACCGATGTGAGCGAAAGTAAAATCCCCAAAAACGTCACAATAACAATTGTCCAGGCGTATGTCGAAATAACACCTTTGATTTCCGGCAAAAGATTTGCAATGGCCGATGCACTCCAAGATCCGACGATGGCAAAAGCCGCAAGGAAAGCAATCCGTTTGAAATCAAAGCGATATTCCTCTTTTGAATTCCCTCCTTTGAATTTATTCATCGGTGAAATCCGGCGACTTAATTCATCTAACACCTCCCGATTCGAATGATTCATCCGGTCATAAAAGTTTTGAAATCCGGCAAAGGCGACCAGGGTTCCCATCCACACGTACGGCACAACGGTGTCGACGATCACCATGGGAAAAAAAACTGAATCCGGTACATTCAAGGCCTCCTTAACCGCGATCATGTTGGCGCTTCCCCCGGTCCAGGACGCCGATAACGCGCCGAACCCCGACCAGGTTTGCGCCCCGATCCAAGGTTTAAACAAAAAATAGACGACGGGCGCGCCCAAAATAATGCCAGCGCTTCCAACAAAGAACATAAAAAGCGCGGGCTTTCCTAATTGAAAGATCGCTTTGATGTCCACGGAAATCAAAAGCAGAAAAAGACTCGCCGGCAACAGATGTGTTGAAATCTTGGCATAAACGGGGCTTTGAGAATCAATCACTCCAAAGGTGGAAAAAAGCATTGGCAGAAAATAAATCCAAAAAACTGCCGGTAGGAAATTAAAATATTTTTTGAAATGCTGATGCGCCGCGAGATACAAAATCAGCGTCTCGAGGAATAGCAGAAAGCCGATCAGAAAGGCTGGATGGTGGATCATAAAATTTTAAGAAAACTTCGTAATAAGAGAACTCGACATTAATTCTCTAACGCCATTTTTATTTTTAACATAAACTTCCGGAAGGAATTCGATTGTGTCTTTGGAGTGTTCAGCAATGATCTTCGCGAGAAATTCCTGCTGGCTTTGATCGTTGGGATTATAAATGGGCTCGCTGCTTAAATCATTCACTAAAAGGACTAGGGGGTTACGTGGAAAGCTGGCCAGCTTAAACAAACGCTTGATCAAAAGATAAAAGAGACTTGGTTTATCTTTAAAAACCTCGATGGAGGTCTTGAACATAATTTTGCCCCACGGTTCGACGATCAGTTTTTGCAATATTCCGTAGGCGGAAGAATATTTGACCAGCCGCTGTTCTCCGGGCTGAATTTTACGGGAATGGTTCGTGATCAGCATTCCGAATTCCGTGTAGTTGAAGGTATTGATCTCGGCGTGGATGTCGAAGGTCAACAGATCAAAGATAAATTTGCCCTGGACGCGGGCGGCTGCCTCTTGGACACAACGATCTAACAAATCTTCGGCAGCCGCCCAGAGAAAATCTTCTTCCCGACGAATAACAGTAATCGCCAAGAGCGTGCATTCCTGATCTTCTCTAAAAGCCTTGTACAGTTGAATCTTCCCATCGGGATGACCAAGGTAATGAATTCGATCAAACACCGGCAAATGTTTAAAAAGATTCGACAACTGAAAATGCGCGTCGATTAAGTTGATGGGTTCGTTGGGCATATCCCCACTCCCGCTTTGACTTTTCTTAAATCATAAATTCCTCGTCGGCTAAGATAAGGATTTCGATCAAAACCGGACTTGATAAAAAACGGCGTATCCAGATCAAAGAAATCAAATCCTCCTAAACCCGACGCCAAGTGAGCCGAGGCCGTCATCGCTAAAGACGTTTCCATCATCCCGCCGATCATGAGTTTAATTCCTGCCGCCTTAGCTAGCGTCGCAATTTCTCGCGAATGAAAAATTCCGGTCTTCATCAATTTAATGTTGATGACATTCACTGTTTTCTCTTTGATCACGCGCAGGCAATCTGAAATCGACCGCACACTTTCATCAGCGCAAATCGGAGTACCTGCGAGCCGCGTTATTTTTTTCAAGCCATCCCAATCATTTTTCGGAACTGGCTGTTCAATAAGCGCGGGACGAACTTTGAAGCGCTGAAGTGTTTTCAAAAATTTTAAAGTCTGATCAGCTGAATAACCTTGATTGGCATCCAAATAAATCTCAGAGCGAGGAGCCAGACGTTTAACCGCCAAAACCCTTTTGACATCCAAATCTTCATCCCGCCCGATTTTTACTTTGAAAGCCCGGAAACCTTGGGCGTAAAATCGCTTCACAGACTCTTGTGTTTCTTCAAGATCACCAATCACAATCGTAATATCCGTCGAGAACGGCCGCGCCTTTGGTCCAAAGAATTTCCACAAAGGGATCTTCCATTGACGCGTTAAGGCATCCAAAAGCGCGGTTTCGATGGCGGCAAGTGCCGCTTTGTTATTAGAAAGCCTTTCATGCCCTTCACCCAAAATCTGCAAATAATTCGAAGCATCGCGCCCGACTAAATTTTCTCCAACGGTCTTAAGATTCTTAATCGTCCCCTCGATTGTCTCGCCGGTGATATGGGTCGCAATCGCCGCCTCGCCAAAACCCTTGGTGCCATCGCTTAGTTGCAGCGTAAACAAAATATTTTCAAGAGAATCGTGCTGACCGAGGGCGGTGCGAAAAGGCTGGATCAAAGGAGCCTTCAACTCTGAGATAGTGGTTTTAATGATGTGGTTGGCTTTTATCATTTTCCAATAAATCGAACCGACATCAATCTCTTAAGAAGAGATCCTTTACGCGAACCTTCGCCTAGCGACAGATCCGACACAACGACCCGGTTTAAAACCCGCAGGCGATCGTGTGGCCACCCGTGCTCTCGATATCCCCACGTCGCGTGAATCGCGTAGGCCCGATCGTCGATCGTTCCTAAAAATAACATGATGTGTCCTTTTAAAGGGAGAATCGTCGCCCCGCCCAGCGTTTGCTTCGAGAGGGTTTCAATTTTTTTCTGTGATGGAAAATTTTGATCGAACTGGCCTAAAAGTTTTCCGACCTTGGCCTGGGCTTGGGAATTCCTCGGCAAAAAGATTCCAACGGTTGAGAAAACTTCCTGCAAAAAAGCCGAGCAGTCCTGCTCGCCGTACATCCCGCCCCATCCGTAAGGCGCGTTCAATAATTCAAAGGCCTGAGTGATCATATTTCGAGCTGTGTAAGACAAGAATCCCTCGTGAACATCTCTTCTTTGCACATAACCTGTCTTAAGCTCGACGCTGCCGTCGTCCTTTCGAAAAGGAATTGTCACCATCGAAATATCTTGATTCATTCGATTCTGAATCGTAAGTCGCGTGCCCATCCGGGCGTAGTCATAAAATTTCCTCAAGTCTTGATCTAAAAAAATATCCGCTTTCGATTTTGTGACAACAAGAAAGTTTTGTGGATTCGAAAAAATTTTCAGCTGTTCCAAAGAAGATAGCCCCACGTTTTGGATGTTGACCCATCCGGCGCTTTCCCGAGAGACAACATACAACCATTTGCCGTCCTTGCTTTGGTTTAACACGACAACCGGCGTTCCACCATCCAAACTACTGTTCTGAATCTCGTCGAAATCAATATCGAAGGGTTTGACATATAATCCTTTTTCCGTTGGCAATAAACGCAGATCAGTGGTGTGAACGATGAGACCGTAGCGCGGTTTGATTTCTACAGGGACACTATCGAGTTTAAGGTTGGATTGGATTGCCTCATAGAAAGACAACTCCCCAGAGGCGCCCCGCCTTAGGCGGGGCGCCTTTCGGCCATCCTCGGTATATAGCTTTCTCTTCCTAAAACTCTCCAGCGTTTCTTTGAACTCTGATTTCAATTTCTCCCCCGTATACGATGGGCCCAACAAAACAATATCTTGAGTCAGTTTAAGTTCGTTCTGAATATTGCGATTGAACTCCGTGATTTCATCGGATTTCAAAATGATTTTATCCGGGGAAGGGTGCCGGCTGATCCAAAAGCCGGCGGTTTTCATTGATCTTTCGGTCGCGGGAAGCAGACTAGGGGCACAATAATATAAAAACTCCTTTTGCGCACAGCCAAAATTAAAAAAGAGAAATATGCCGATGATTCCAAGAGATAGGAAGGATTTATTCATGGATAAAAAATTTTAGGTCTGACCTGACAAACAGGGCAGACCTAAAAAATTAAAAACAGATTATTTTTTACGCGGGGGTAAAAAAAGAAAAGACTTGTTATCGAGGAGCCTTTTTTATCGTCACATTCGTGGCTAAACTCGTCCCCACTTTGTAAATAACGTTGACTTCGTTTCCAATCGCTAGAGAAGCAACTCCTCTTTTGACACTGAAGGTTTTTTCCTTTCCATCGGAATGATCGTAGATGGTAATTTGATTTTTCTTTGGATCCACGGAAGTGATCTTTCCTTTAATAACCCCCCTGTCATTTCTCAAAATAGCAAAACTTGGAGTTGAAAGACAAACTAAAACTCCCAAAACAACTAACAGCATGGTTACCTTTTTCATACCCCGCCTCCCGTCATTTTTTGTCATTTCCTTTGAGAGGAAATGACGAGGCTCACCTTTAAAAAGGCGGCCTTTCAAACATTCTCCAGACCCTTTATTGGTCTTCTCATTTGATCTTCCATTGAAATCTCTAAAGTTGATTAGTGTGGCGTTAAAATAACATGATTTTTTTTCGATTGCAATGAAATTTGAATAAAAATTCATCCGCCTTCGTTCAATGTTCTTACAAGGACATCCCTCAATTTCTCCGACGTCTTCGGGAGTGACGGGAAAATTTATGAAAACTGAACACCGTCTGGGGTTTATCGAAATTCTCAGAAGGGATATCGGGATGTTTGGAAACCGGAAGGCTTAATTGGATCAATCGTTCGATGTTCAGGATATCTTTTCTCTCATCCGGGGCGGCAAAAGAAATAGCATGGCCGGGAGAGCTTGCCCGTCCGGTTCGACCGATCCGATGAACGTAATTTTCCGCCTCGTCGGGAAGATCATAATTAATGACCAGCTCAATTCCCACCACATCAATACCGCGGGCCGCAATGTCGGTGGCAACCAAAATGCGGTACTTCCCCGATTTAAAACCGGCCAACGCCTCTCTTCGCTGGCCGAGGGAACGATCCGAATGGATTTCAGCGGCGCTGTGGCGCATGTCACGGACGGTCCGTACAATTTTGGAGGCGCCAATCTTGGTGCGGCAAAACAACAAGACCGATCCCCGATGAGTGGCCAGCAATTTCTCCAGCAGTTCTTTTTTCCGGTCACGTCTCACGATAAATAATTCATGTGTCACGTTCTTAGCCGCGGTGCCGGAGGGGGCCACCTCGACTTGCACCGGACATTTCATATACTGAGAAGCTATCTTCACAATGGAAGAAGGCATCGTCGCGGAAAAAAGCATGGTCTGTCTATCGGTTGGAACACTGCGCAAAATCCGGTCAATCTGCGGGGCAAAACCCATGTCGAGCATGCGATCCGCCTCATCTAAAACCAGAATATGAACATCCTTGAGATGCACTTTACGCTGTTCCATGAGATCAATCAAACGCCCCGGGGTGGCAATCAGAACACGCGGACCGCGCCCCAGAGCCAAAATCTGCCTGTGGATGGAATCTCCACCGACCATGGCAACGGTCTTGATCCTCAAGGCATAAGCGACTTTCAAGACACTTTCTTCCACCTGAAACGCCAGCTCACGCGTCGGAACCAAAATGAGCGCCCGGCCCTTATTGTCCTGGGCGAGGCGTTGAATCAGAGGAAGAGCAAAGGCAAGCGTTTTGCCAGTGCCGGTTTGCGCGATCCCGATGATATCTTTTCCCTCGAGGGCAATTGGAATCGCCTGATGCTGGATGGGTGTTGCGGTCTTGAATTTCAATTGCGCCAACGTGTCCAAGAGCTGCGGCGCAATTCCTAAACCATAAAAACTTAAATTAGATTCTTTCACAAAATTTTCCTTTCGTTAAATAACATAAACATACTATTGACTGCATAAATGAATCTCCCGCATGATTTGATCCGCAATCTCCTCATAGGAATTTTTTTTCGAATAAACTTGAGGTAAACCAAAAGAAACACTGGCCGGAAAGCGTCTTAAAGATTTAGTACCGGGGGGAAGAACCCGATCCGATCCTTTAAGATACACCGGGACAACCGGAACCCCGCTCTTGACGGCAATCAATGCTGCCCCGGGATGGATTTCTTTTTGGGAAGTCAACCGGGTCCCCTCGGGAAAAAGCACCAGCGGACATCCCCCCTTCAGCCTCTTTAAAGCCTCTTTGATCGCGCCGATATCGGCCGTCTCCCTTTTCACCGGAAATGCCCCCACGCCATTCAAAAAAAAAGCAAACAGTTTATTTTTAAAAAGCGATTCTTTAGCCATATAACTTATGTAACGCGGGAAACACTCACCAATAATCATGGGATCCAGATAACTCAAATGATTACTAGCTAAGATGAAAGCGCCTTTTCGAGGAACATTTTCTTTTCCTTGAACTTTTAAAGGGAAGGATAATGTTCTTAAAATTTTCCAAATGACCCAGGCGATTCCATAAATCATTTTATTTGTTTTTCAAAAACGATTCGCCGAAACGAATCAACTGCTTGGCCTTGGATTGTGAGGCTGCCTCGGCATAGATGCGAACCAGCGGTTCGGTCCCCGACGGACGAAACATGAGCCAGCTTTCATCCTCACAGATCAGTTTCACCCCGTCTAAGTCTTTCATCTGAACCACCTTCTTCCCTAATATACTATCTATTGTTTTAAGACGGTTCAGATCAACGCTGTAGAGACGAGGCAGTGCCTCGTCTCTACTCAATTGCAAATCGAGCCGTTCATAAAAATACCGCCCGAATTCTTTCTCCATCTCAGAAAGAATTTTTTTGATATTCTTTTTCCCGCAGACCATCATTTCTAAAAGAAGCAGCCCGGCCAGAGTTCCGTCGCGTTCCGGGATATAATCGGGCAGGCCCATGCCGCCGGCCTCTTCCCCGCCGGCCACAATGTTTTCGGAAACCATCAAGTCCGAGATATACTTAAATCCGACGGGTGTTTCGTAAAGTTTCAAACCTAATTTTTTAGCGATCTTATCAATCAGAGTGGTCCCGCACAACGTCTTGACCACACCGCCTTTTTTCCCGCGGTTACGTACCAGATGCAGGATCAAAAGCCCCAGAATTTTTTGCGGGTTGATAAACTCTCCACCGGGAGCCACCGCGGCGATACGGTCGGCATCGCCGTCTAAAACCAATCCCAAATCGAATTTCTCTTTTTTCACCCGGCTTAAAATTTCTCCTAAATACTCTTTCACCGGTTCGGGCTTTCCTCCCTCGAAAGAAGGATTGATGTCCGCGCGCATCAAAGACAAACGGACCTTTGTTCCTTTGAGGATCTCGGCCATAAGGCTATCGCCGCTTCCGTGCATCACGTCGGTTAAAACTTTGAATGTGGAATTTTTTATGCGCTTGAGATCAATATAATTCCGGATGAACTTGACATATTCTCTTTTGTAGTCGTGCAGAATGATTTTCTTGTCGTTGTGGGCCATAGAAAAATCTGCCTTTTGAACTTCCGTCCGATAAAAATAATTTTCAACCTTATCGGTGATCACGCGTGTGGCCGCACCACCCTGTGCGGTCTTGATTTTAATCCCGTTGAACCGTCCAGGATTGTGGCTCGCCGTGATCATGATCCCGGCCATACTTTTGGTTTTTAAAACCCCAAAACTTAAAGCCGGAGTCGGAATCGGTGCATCTGAGAGATAGACTTCAATCCCGTTTTGCGCCAGCACGCAACTGACAGTCCGGGCGTACTCATCGGATAAAAACCGGGTATCGTAACCGACCGCCACCCGATGGGGATGTCCGTTCTTGAGTTCGCAATCGCGATTAAGCCATTCACTAATCGCCTGGGCCACGATGGCTACGTTCTTAAAAGTAAAATCTTCCGAAATAACCGCCCGCCAGCCGTCGGTACCAAATTTGATTTTCGTTTGTTCGTTTGCTTCCATTTCATCACTCCCAATATTTTCTCGTATTATCATCGTTTCCCTCCCCCCTGTGGGGAGGGGAATCTAAAATTTCCTCACGAAGATCTATACAACCCATTCTTCTCAATATAATTCCTCACCGCCTCGGGCACAAGATAACGGATACTTTTTCCCTGCTTCACCAATTGACGGATTGAGGACGAAGAAATATCCATCCCCGGCATGACGACGGAATGATGTTTGATACGACCCTGCTTCTTGAAATTTCCCGGGCGGTTCACCACCACGAACTCGGTCATTTTCAAAATCTCTTCAATAGCTTTCCACTTGTGTAATGCCGTGAACGCGTCATAACCAATAATGAAAAATAATTTGGCCTTTGGAAATGTCCGGGCAAAGCGCAAAACGGTATCAATCGAATAGGATTTTCCTTCTTTTTGAGTTTCAAATGCTGAGACGGTAAAATTGGGGTTTCCTTGAATGGCTCCTCGGATGAGATATAAACGTTTGCCGGCCGGCGAAAGCCCGGCAGCGCTTTTGTGCGGGGGAAGATTTGATGGAACAAAAACCACTTGATCCAGTTTCATCTTCTCTAAAACAACCTGGGCCATCCGTAGATGTCCAAGATGAATCGGATCAAAGGTCCCCCCAAGAATTCCTAAACGCTTCACGATCTAATCTGTCCTTTTCCAAACACCAAATATTTATAAGTAGTCAATTCATTTAAGGCCATGGGCCCCCGGGCGTGGAGTTTATCGGTTGAGATCCCGATCTCGGCGCCAAAACCAAATTGATGCCCGTCGGTAAAACGCGTGGAGGCATTCACGTAAAGACAGGCCGAATCAACGGACTGCAAAAATTGTTTCGCTTCTTTTTTATCTTCCGTCACGATACAATCCGAATGATGCGAACCATGTGTATTGATATGGTCAATCGCTTCTTCTAAACGATCGACCACTTTGACCGATAAGATGAGGTCCAGGTATTCGGTATCCCAATCTTTTTCACTCGCGGCCTTAATCGCCTTTTTCACAATCTTTCTAGTTAATGGGCAGCCTCTGATCTCAACCCCAGCCTTTTGCATATCCTCAACGATCACCGGCAAAAACCGCAGCGCCGCGTCTTTATGGATGAGCATGGTCTCCATCGCATTACAAACCCCCGGCTTTTGCACTTTGGCGTTCATGCAAATTTTGTGCGCCATATTTAAATCCGCGTGTTCACTGACATAGGTATGACAGATTCCTTGATAATGTTTAATGACCGGGATCCGTGTATTCTCGGCGACGAAATGGATCAGTTCCTCTCCGCCGCGCGGGATAACGACATCAACGTATTTATCCAGCTTCAACAAAAACCCAAAAGCCCGACGGTCATCCGATGGCAGAAGTTGAATGGCATCTATTGGAATTTCTGTTTTAGAAAGTTCAT
>OBEQ010745391.1_pt1 | contig 14583 bp, 17 predicted proteins | sample 1670901 | NCBI WGS metagenome assembly OBEQ01 (sample SAMEA104232315, study PRJEB22302) | groundwater metagenome | biome: forest; feature: aquifer; material: groundwater | place: USA | collected 2011-08-07 | depth 5.4 m
CCGGTATTTAAGAAGCTTCCTCCTGTCGTCACTTGGTAGTTGCTTGCAGTCACATCAAGCGTGCCCGTCGAGATGGTGAGGGTACTTGAGACCACGAGCGCGTCTCCAAGATTTATTGTTGCTGAAGTAGCATTGATCGTGAGGTTGTTGAATAATTTTCCCGCCGTAGTGAGCGTCTTTGTTGAAGTAGCTCCCAGGGTCACCGTGCCACCTCGTGATTGGAAAGTTGAGGTTGAAAGAGCGGTCCAGTTACCGAAGACAGAGAGGCCAAAGTTTCCAGTTGAAGAGGCATCAAATGTTCCCGCATTCAATACGAGATCTCCATTAACAGAGGTGGTTGCGCCAAGCATAAAGGTATCTGCAGTGCCGTCAGTTGAGGAGACGGTGAGGTTTGAGTAAGAAGAGGAAAGAGAGGTCATGGTGTAATTATTCGAGGCGCCATCACCGTTTCCGACGAAAAGCACAGTTGAAGAGGTATTTAGAGTGGGAGCAGTGATGGACTCGCTTCCGAATAGCTTGAGGGTGCCGCTAGAGTTTACCGAGAAGGTGGAGCCACAGGTGAAGTTGTTGCCCAAAAAATTCAAAGTACCTGTTGCCACTGTACAAGTTGAAGATGTGGTGAGATTTGTTGAAAGCCTCGCTTCTCCAGACGATTTATTAATTTGGAATGGACCCCCTAAATTCGCCGCTGTCGCTGTTGATGTAACGAACTGTGTTCCTGTGCCGGTCAGTGCAAAGGTGAGATTGGAGTCGCCCAGAGTATTTGATGAAGTTGCAGAAAAATCACCCTGAATGGACAGAGTTACTCCCGCAGAAGAAGAGCCGTTTAACACTCCGGCAGTACGTATGAAGTTACCCTGAACAGTGCAGTTATTCATAAGAGTGGACGTAGCGCCAACACTAGTCTTGTTAATCGTAATTGAACCACCAAAAGTAGCCGAACAGGCAATCAGTGCGTCATCGGATCCAGAATTCCCATCGAGCGTAAAAGTAATCCCGGAGAAACTTGACCCACCACGATAAATAAAATTTCTTTCAAGAGTAATATTTGTACCACTGTATGTTGTTGTGGCAGTACTTGATTGATCAAAGTCTGCATCGTTAAAATCCCATACCGCCCCGCTGTGAGCAATAGTGCCGTTATTAGTTATGCCTCCAGTTCCCGGACCAGGGCCAGACGACCCTCCTCCTCCAGTCACGGTAAAGGTGCCGCTCGCATTTATAGTGCCGTTATTTGTTAAAAGGCCAGAGCCTGCAAGCGTAACAGTCGGACTAGTTCCTAAGTCTATCGTGCAACCACTTGCGACTGTTACGTTTGTAGTTGCGCTTGTCGGAGTAGTTTTCTTAATAACCACAGTGCCTCCCAAAGTTCCCGTGCATGTTATAGTCGAGTTATCTGAAGAGCCATTTGCAAAAAAAGTGGTGGTAGCATTCGTAGCAGAAAAAGTACCGCCTGAAATTGTTAAGTTTCTTGCAACCCATATAGAAGTTGTAGCACCGGTTGATGAGGGGGCAGAAAAATATCCTCCGGTAAGAGAAAACGAACTTGTGCTCACGGTCAAAACACCAGTACCACCAACCCAAGTACCAGAAGCAATATTAAAACCGGTTCCAGCTGTCACCGTAACAGTGCTCGTGCCTTGAGTGATGGTGCCGGTTGCATACGTTGAGGACACGGTAATACCCTGCACGGTGACATTCATATCAATAGTCACGCTCTTGGTAGAACTTCCCGTAAACTGAACTGTGTCGGTAGCGTTCGGGACATTGGCAGGCGTCCAGTTTGTACTCGATGACCAGGTATTGTCACCTCCGCCACCAGTCCAAGTTATGGTTGCGGCTTGTGCGGAATGAGAAAAAATGGCAAAAATCGTTGCTACTATAAATATACCTATGTATAAATAGGTTCTTTTCTTAAAGGTGGGCGCCTTGTAGGGCATTGTATTATCTTAACAAATCTCTATACAAATAAAACGCCTTGGGGGGGGGATAACTCCCGCTAGAGTGGTTCAATGTCTAAATCTAGATATCTCCAACGCTTATCATTCAACGCGCCCTTCTTCAAAATCCCCTCTTCCGCTCCAATGTGCTCAACAACCGACGTTGCATTTGCTGCCGCCTGCCGCATCGCGAAATGCACATCATTTTTTTGAATCATTCCCGTTAAAAATCCCGAGGCAAAGGCGTCTCCCGCTCCCGTTCGATCAAGTAACGTTTTTTCCTTAAAAATCCCCGCCCTATAAATATACTTGCCGTCAGAAACGAGGGATCCGTTCGGTCCGTCAGTCATAACCGCAACGCCAGGCACAACTTCGTCAAATTTTTTAAAAATGGATCGATTTTTTTTGTAATCAACGCCAGTAAGTTTTGATGCCTCTTCTCGATTCATAACTACAAGATCAAGTTGTTTCAAAATTTCTTTAAGCCGCCCCATACCTAATTCAACATAATGTCGTGAAGGATTCATGGCTACCTTCACATGATTACGCTTTAATGTTTCGATGATGCGTTTCGTAAACGAAAGATCCATGTTGCCGGGTGCGATATAAGCCCAGTCTGCTCTAAGCGAGCTATTAGGAATATCTTTTGGAGCAAAATTTCCTGCTGCCCCACGATAGACTAAAATAGTACGCTCGCCTCCTGGGTTTAAAAGAATTGTTGAGTATCCTGTTCCTACTTTTTTATCTCTCGCGGCGAACGTATGGATTTTTTCTTTTTGAAGTGAAGCAATAATAGAATCCCCCGCTTCATCTTCTCCGACTTTAATAACCGCGCCGGTCCTTAGACCCGCTCGCGCAAAAGTAACTGCCGCGTTTGCCGCGCCGCCACCAACCGTAAAATATGGCCGCTCTACTTCGAGCTTTGAACCCAACGCGAAACACTCCGCTTCGCCCGAAACAAAACCAAGTTTTTTGAGGTGCTTTTCGTCTTTTAAAACCTTGAAAAACTTACTTGACAGAAATACATCTTTTGTAGCAGTACCGATAGTAATTACATTAAGCATTAAACCCATTCTATCACGAAACCAAAAAAAGACCAAAAACCCCACTCCAGCAAAATACCCAAGCGGTCTAATGCATTAGACCGCTTCATTTTTTAATTTACTGATACTAATAAAACTTTTGACCGCGAAGTTTGGCGTGAAGCCAACGCCCATGACCAACTCGAGGCGGTAAGACGGGTAATCTTTTTCTCTTTTTGTCAGGCACGCTCGAACCATACTTTCGGGGCGTTCTCACTTTTCTAGTTAAATTATGTTTTACAAAACTAATCGTTGTTCTCGTAACATCAATCATCTCTCCTATGGCCCTGTAACTTGTTTTTCTTTCGAGAAGAATAGATATGGCCAATCGCTTTTCAAGGAGAGTAATCTCAGCGTCGGTAAGAAATTTTTGAATATTGGCAACTAACTCTTTTCCGGATTTAGATTTTTCAGACACATCCAGAAATTTATCCCAAACCGCCTTCTTTAAACTTTTATTGATGTGTTTTTTGCTAGTGCTTGGCATCTTTATTCTATTTGATAATCATAGCACAAGTGGTCTAATGCATTAGACCACTTGTGCTAAGTATCCTAATTCTAAAAATTTTCCTGATATTGCTATTTTCTCTTCAAAACCTTCTTCGTGGCAGCTACAATATCTTTTACCCCCATACCATACTTTTCCAAAAGTTCGGCAGGTTTTCCTGATTCGCCAAACGTGTCATGCATCCCAACAAATTCAATCGGCACTGGCGCATTCTTTGCGAGAGTTTCTGCTACCGCCCCGCCTAACCCACCTGTAATCTGGTGCTCCTCAACCGTCACTAGCGCACCCGTTTTTTTAGCGAGCTCTATTACCGATCGCTCATCTAGCGGCTTAATAGTATGTACGTTAAGAACCGTAACGTAGACACCCTCTTCTTCGAGTTCTCGCGCCGCTAAGAGTGCGTTATAAACCAAAATGCCGCAAGCAATGATTCCTACCGCGGGCTTCTTGTTACCTCCCGGCGTCCAAAACACTTCCGCTTTCCCTGGTGTAAAAGGTGTGGCTTCGGTTGTAATGACCGCACTTTTCTCGCGACCAAATCGCAAGTACGTTGGCCCCCAAAGTTTTGCGGCCGTGAGTGTTGCTTTTTTCGCCTCGATCGCATCGCAGGGCACGAAAACTCGCATATTTGGCATCGCTCGCATAATCGCGATATCTTCCGTCATCTGATGCGTTGCGCCATCCGGCCCCACAGAGATTCCCGCATGATGCCCAGCGATTTTCACATTTGAATCGTTATAAGCGATCGTCGTTCTTATCTGCTCGTAGTTTCTCCCGGGCGAAAACGCCGCATAGGAAGAAATAAAAGGAATTTTTCCGGAGATGCCAAGCCCGGCCGCAATTGTTGCCATATTTTGCTCGGCAACACCTACTTCAAAAAATCTTTCCGGGTATTTTTTCGCAAACGCCTCCGCCCGCGTTGACTCGGTTAAGTCCGCGCAAAGCGCAACTACATTAGGATTATGATCGCCCGCTAAAACTAGACCATCGCCATACCCATCACGAGTTGGTTTTTGCTCGACATCGGCATCGAATAACTTGGGGGTTAATTTTGCTTCGGGGTTTAGCATTTTATTTATAGTGAGCTTGCCGAACTATTTTGTGAATTTGAAAGTTGAAACAATTTGATCAAAAACTTTTACATTGGGGTCGTTTTGAGCTTTTTCGAAAGTATCACCTTTTAATTGAACTTCTATATTAAAACTATTGTGATGCTTATCGTGAAACCAAGCTCTAATCATGAAACTTTTTGGATCGGGATAGTCAGAACAAATAACTTTGGACCCCCTTAGATCATTTACGCTTATCACAACTTCGTGATTCTTAATAAGATTAGAAGTAGAATTCGATACATTACACCAATCATCAAGCAATGCTCCGACCGGTTTAGAGTCGACTAGGTTGTCGATACTCATTATAGAATTTAAAACATCTTTATTGTTATTGAGCTTGGCAAAATCAACCACACCAATACTTACGTAACCGTCACTAAAATCTTGATAGCCCTCAGGACGCGTTTGATCTGTTAAGTCTTTGTTTAAACTATCCATTAATGGGTCTCTGACCTCCTTGCCATTATTTACTAAAAGTCCACCACCGCCGCTTATTCTCCATGTTTCTGGATACTTGAATTCAAACCTATACTCATCGTTACGATAGGTTTTCCAAGTTGCAGTTTCGCCAGAAACGCTCCCCGCAGGCACAAGCGAAGTCACCGCTTTTTGTTTCTTCTCTATAAAATATCTCACCCCCGCTCCCGCCAAAACTACGAGAGCGATTATGATTGCAACAACATTCATAAATCCCTCTCTGTTGTTATGAGTTTTTAGTTGTAAGTTATTTGTTTTGTTACTCATGTTCTGATTTAATTCTCTCACCCAAAGTTCTTAATTCCGAGAGTGCTCTCTTCGCTTCTTCTTTATTAGGTGGCTTGCCGTGCCACAAATAATCCCCTTCCATAAAACTCACGCCTCGACCGGGAATCGTGTGCGCAATAATCACCGTTGGACGCTCATAAATCACTTTTGCTTCAGAAACCGCATCCACAAAATCCCGAATATTGTTTCCATTAATTTCAATTACGTGCCAGTTAAACGCTTCAAACTTTTGGCGAAGCGGCTCAAGCGGCATTACATTTTCTGTAAACCCATCAATCTGAATATTATTTCGATCAACAATCGCGGTAAGGTTACTTAGTTTGTGTTTAAGCTTTCCCGCAAACATAATCGCCTCCCAGCTATTCCCCTCTTCAAGTTCACCATCAGAGCAGGCTACATAGGTACGATATTTTTTCTGATCAAGGCGAGCGGCTAAAGCCACGCCAATCGCTTGAGAAATTCCCGAGCCAAGCGGGCCTGAAGTCGTCTCGATTCCCGGAAGCGAAGCGCGGTGCGGATGGCCCTGAAGCCGAGAATTAATCTTTCGTAACGTCTTAAGTTCGGTCAAAGGAAAATATCCGGCGTAGGCCATCGTAACGTAGCGCACTGGGCAGATATGCCCATTTGATAAAATTAACCGGTCGCGATCAGCCCAATCCGGCTTCTTTGGATTGTGATTTAAGACGTGGAAATAAAGCGCGGTAAAAATATCCGCCATACCAAGAGGTCCCGCCGAGTGCCCCGAGCCCGCCTCAAGCAATGTTTCTATAATAGTTTCGCGGATCCGATTCGCTTTTTCTTCTAAAACTTTTAATTTTTCGTCATGCAAGGCTTCCATCCCGTTAGAGATAGGAAACTTTTACGTTTCCGTTTATTCCTGATAAGACTTTTATAGTTCGTTTATTATTGATTATTAGCTTATACATAAAAACATTGATGGGTAATCTCTAACGGGATCCATTAAGTCAATTATACCTCAACCAGTTATTTATAAGTTTTTTAGCTCTTCGTAAGCCGCGCTAGGATCTTTACTCTCCCAAATATACGAAGTTGACACGAGCGTGTCGGCTCCGGCTTCTTGCGCGCGAGCTCCGACTTCAAGATTAACTCCGCCATCAACCGCAATAGAAATTTTAGGGAACTTAGCGTTGATTTCCCTAATAGCATCGAGCGCCCGCTCGTCAAATTTATGGCCCGATGGACCAGGGGGAACCGCAAGAACAAACGCCGACCGAAATTGAAACTCTTCAATATAACGCAAAAGTCTTCGGGTCGGGTCGCCCGCGGAGACTGCCGGAACGACTTCAATATTATGAAGCTCCGAATGCTCGACAATTAAATCAAATTCTTCTCTTGAAATAGAATCTATGTGGACTATTACGCGCCGCAAGTTGTGTTCGCTCCAAATCTCTATTGCCTCATGCGGATTCTTAACCATAAGATGGAGCTCGAGCGGCATATCCTCCTCTAACTCTTTTGGATTATTCCATGTAAGCGTCTTAGTAAAGACGCCATCGGAAATATCAAGATGCACCAGCTCCACACCAAGGGCCTTACACTTCGCGATATGTGCCCGAACGCATCCTATGTCCGAGCAGTTAATTCCTGGGATTATTTTCAATGTCTTCTATTTCTTTAAGTCTCCTCCGGTAACGTTCATCTCCCGCAAATGGGGTTGTAAGCCATGTCGCTACAATTTTTTCTGCGGCCTCGGGAGTTAGATAATTCGCGGCAAGCGAGAGAACGTTTGTATTGTCGTCGTTTCGAGAATCGAATGCTTGGTCCGGCGTTGCTGCAAGCGCGGAGCGAACTTTAGGAAATTTATTCGCAACATCGTCGACCCCAACGCCCGATCCGCAAATTAGAATTCCGCGCGCAGTTTCATATTCTTCGCTCACCTGACGAGCCGCCTTCGCCGCGAAATCCGGGTAATCATCGGCTTCGTCGTAATGATCGTTCCCTACGTCAACCAACTGGTATCCCTTCGCCTTAAGGGTTGTTTTTAAATGCTCCTTGAGCGCGAATCCGCGATGATCAGCGCCAATATAAATTGTCATACGTACATTATATCTTTATATCAATGTAATGCACCTGACTTTTTTCGATTATACAACTGACCTGCGAATCAACTAACGTAAACACTGCCCCACCCTTTTTCTCACCTTTTGAGACCTTGATAATTTTTGCCAGCCAACCAACTGTTGGAGAATCGTTTAATTGGAAGTTGGGATCTATATTTTCGATTTCTACAATACCTTCGGGATCGGTTTCTAAAGATTGTAAAAGGGGTTGGGCGCTACCTTTAATATAGAAGGCGTTTTTCTTGGCTCCAAATACTTTCACCACCGCATCAGAAACTGGGTTGCCATCTACATCCTTAACTCTGACAACCACTTTAGGGGCATACATTTTCGCGATATCGTCAAAAGCATACTGATGGTTTGCATTTAAATTAATCAGAGCTTCATTTAAGTAGGAAAATCGATATGGGGATTTTTGATTTGAGGTCATGGGATCGTATGGATACATGTCACGAAAACTATATCTTCCTAGATCGGGCAATGTATTTGTTCGATCTATAAAATCGTAGTTATACCACTCTCCATAGCCGAGCCCCAGCGTATGCCCCAACTCATGCAATGGCAGTCCCATAATCCCATCATACGCCTGATTATGACCAATTTTTTGATTTAACAAAGACCTTCCTAGTAACACAGAAAAGCTATCGCTTAAGACAAGCCACAAAGAATAAAAAGTTCTTTCATGAATCACTGTTTTTGAAGCTACGTTAGTGAGGCCCGTATCAGAAACGATTTTTGGAACCTCGCTTTCTTGATTATAGACATAGTAGAAAAAAGATGTCCCTCCGTAGCTAACGTTACTTATATAATAATTACTATTATTTAAGAGGGTCGGATACTCACTTGTTGGATAGGTCAAAAATTTAGCAACTTTATAAAACTTCTTAGTATTTTGAGATAATACATTATTAACATAGTCGATTACTTCTTGAGCATGTTCTTTCCATTCCGGGTCCAAAACTGAATATTCTTCATTTACGGCGATTACAATATCTTCAGTTAATTCTTCGTCTGGAATTTTATTGAATGTGTAGCCACTTAAGCATGTTGGGCCTGGAGTTGATCGGATCTCTGCATTAAATAGTGAATCCTTTTCGGACCCACTGGATGTTGCGACAATTCGCAGTTGTATCGCCTCATTATCAGGTTTGTGAGATAATTTTTGATTTATAACATGACGAAAACCGACGCCTGCTCCTAAAGCAACCACACAAAGAATTATCACAAGAACAGCGGAAGAAAAACTTTTTCTACTCATTAATTAAATTTTTATTTCACTTGGTAAATTTTTTTAAAACCGAGCAAAAAGCGCTTCCCTATCTTTACTGCGAGTATCGAAAAAATTAATGGCTTTGTAACATCCTTTAATGACTTCACAGTAAGGCTGGATATGTTTCAATATTTATCATATTAATTTTGCTGCCGCTTCAACGTGTTTAACTAAAGTCGAAACATATCCCGCGTCGTGATTTATTTTACAAAAAATCACTCCTTCAGAACCCTCGGTTCTGAATAATCTCCTACACGGGAGGAACCTCATACTTTCCTCCCGACCCCTCCTTCGGCCGTCTACATGTAAAACTAGTTCCATATTTTTATACAATTTTAGCTACTGCTTCGACATGCCCAATGAGCGTCGACACATAGCCGGCCTCGTTGTCGTACCAAGAAAGTACTTTCACCAAGTCTCCATCAATCACTTTTGTAAAATTTAAATCCACTATGGCGCCATACGGTTCGCCAATAATATCAGAAGATACAAGTTGATCGCGAGTAACTTTTAAAACCCCCTTCCAACGCAAAGTCTTCGCGGCATTCTCAAGAATCTTGTTAATCTCTTCCACAGAAGTTTTTCGCTTGGCAACAAAGGTAATGTCTGCAAGTGATCCTGTGACTATGGGAACACGAACCGCAAGCCCATCAAATTTATTTCCAAGTTCAGGAATCGCACGTCCTACCGCAATTGCCGAACCGGTTGTATGAGGAACCATGTTTTGAGCAGCGGAACGGCCATGACGAAAGTCGCCTCCTCTAACGGGCCCGTCCACGAGATTTTGCGTCGCGGTATACGCATGAACCGTATCGAGCACTGCCTTCAAAATACCGGGGTTCTCGCTCATTATTTTTATTACCGGTGACGATGCGTTTGTGGTACAAGAGCCGTTAGAACTTATCTTGCATGTTTTTAATTGGTCCTCATTCACACCCATCAAAACTGTTTTACCTAAAACACCATCGGCATCTTTTGCGGGCGCCGTGATCACAACTCGCTTTGCGCCGGCATCAAGATGCACTTTCGCTTTTTCATACGACTCAAAAAGACCGGTTGCCTCAACTGCAATATCAATTTTCATCTTTCGCCACGGCAAACTTTGCGGATCTTTGACTTGCAAATACTGTATTTCTTTTCCATCCACCACTAGCTTATCGCCCCTTGCCTCAACTTTTCCGCTATAACGACCATAAACCGTGTCGTACTTAAATAAATACGCAAAGTTTTGAAGATCGCCCAAGTCATTAATCGCGACAACTTGAAACGCCTTACTCTTCAAAGCGCTTTTCAAAAAAAGTCTTCCGATTCTGCCAAATCCATTTATTGCGACTCTTGGTTTTCCCATAAAACTTAATTTAATCATAACAAAATCAAATCTTAGCTAAACTAAAACTCCAAACCCGCCTTGATCAGTATCGCGCTTCATTTGAGGTAACACAGTTAAAAACACTTCAAGTGTTGCGCCGACCTCCGCAGAGATAAGATGTCCTCCGATTGCTTTATATTTCTTATCTCCCAAAATAACGTGATTGTGCACGGCAATTCCTTTACGAGTAAGCGAGATATTGCCAATGAGTGATAGGGTCTCAAAAATTCCTTTGTACTTTTTATTTAGGTAGGCGTCTTTTGCGTGATCGTAATATGAAATTGTCGGATTTTTGAAGGCGCCGAATCCCGAAAGCCAGCATCCCCTGATTTTATTTTTCTTCGCAAAATTAATGATCGCCTCCGGCCACACCTCTCCCTCGTCAAACCTTAAAACATATCCACTTTTATTTTTTACGATAACCTTCATTTTTCTTTAAATAAATTAATTTTTATTTTATCCGCTGGTCTAATGCATTAGACCACTTCATTTTTTGATAGAAACAACGTCGCCGTTAGACGCGCCAAGCAATCTTGCTCGACCCGCGGGGAACTCGAGTACCTTATCAACTGCTTCCGGCGGATAGTAAATTGTAAGTTCGTAAATGCTTTTATTTGGTTCAGGCGCAGCTTTTTCTACGACGCCGACAATTTTATCATCCTTGATCCAAACAATGTCAATCGGAAAATTCATATCTTTCATCCAAAAACCATAATCGTCGGGCTTGTCAAAAAGAAAGAGCATGCCGTTGTTAAATCCAAGCGCGGTGCGAAATGACAATCCCTGCGCTCTAGCGCTCGGAGTATTTGCAACTTCAGCAGAAATAGTTTTTCCGTTAATAATAATACTCGCCCGACCGAGCGTCTGGGGAGAAATGATAGTGAACACAATGCCCGCGACAACCACCGCGGCAAAAACTCCAAATATAATAGGAAATGGTTTAGAAAAAAGCTTCATCCCGTTAGAGGTAGGAAACTTTTAGTTTCCGTGTAATCCAATACAAGGCCTTTGTAATTCGTTTATTGTTTTTGATAGATAGATTGCGCATAAAACATAGATGAGTAACCTCTAACGGGATTCATCTTCTATTATTATAAACTATTATCAAAAACCCCCGAATTCAGGGGGTTTGTGTTTATACAAATGTTTTCGCAAGTTCTTGATCGGCAAATGCCTTGAGCGCCAGCATGCTCAAACGAGCATCATGCAAAAGACTCAAGGCGCGTTCACGTGCTCCTTCCGGAGAAACAATTCCTCTTGCGTGAAGCATCATTTTTCCTCGATCAGAAATCCTTACATTCCAAAAGGGTTTAAGTGTATCTAAATAAAACCAATCAGACATCTGACCCACAACGCAATTCATAACCTTACCGCTCATTAAAGCTCTTCCGTGCACGAAAACGTCATCAACAAAATCTCCGGTTAGAAAAAGTTTTTCGCTCCGCAAAATAACAACAATTTCTGTTAAAGATCTAAAGCCAACGCTTTCGCTTTCTATCAGTGCGCAAGCTTCAGCTATCGTTATAGCAACGTCACGTTTTGGATTAACAAGTCCTTTTATATTTCCCGTGCCCAGAGAAAACGGCTGAAAATAATGATTGAGCTCAAGCGATGCCTCGCACTTCGGGCAGCTTTTCGGACTAAGGCCTTCCTTGTCGTCGTAACCACACATAGTCACTTCACGGCAAGAGGGACAAACCGCACACGTTCCAGAAGCCTCGCTATGAATATAAGGCACGTACTGAACGCCGCCGAAAATACAAAGCGGAGCAGCGCTTGTCAGAAAACAAGGATGGCCTTCTGGATAATTTTTTCTATGCAAGCGAATAAAAATTTCTGCCAAATCGTTTCTAAACGGGGATTTGTGATAATGAGGATGCCAGCACTCCGAGATAGGGTGATCGTTTGGGATAATAGTCCATGCGGGAGTTTCCATTAGATCTCCTTCTCAATGATCTGGGGTTACGATAAGCTCCGCTTTAAAATAAGTCAATTTTATAGATATGGGTTAAAAAACACAATTCCTTGAGCAACAATTAAGTTAGAATTAATATAGTTCTCCAAAAGAGGATTGCGTGGATTCTAAACCAGACACGTCTTTTGTTGAGGGAGAAACGTGCATCTACGACGAAAACGATCCGATCCTCGAGTACGTTGCTAAGTGCAAAATCATAAGCCGATCCGTCACTCACGAAATCTTAATGTTAAATCTTGAAGTTGTTGAAGTGTTTACTCCAAGTAGGCTTTGTCCCGAATTCAATACGCCCGGTTTTCAATTCGAGGTTTTTAAAAAGAAAGATATCAAATACGCATCTGGTCTGTGGTTTCTAAGAGAAGTTCTTTAAAGAACTTAAGCGGCTACGGCCGCTTTTAGTTTTCAAAAAATATCTACGGGTAAAGGACTCTGAATAAAACTATTCCGCAAGCTACGGCAACATTTAAAGATTCCTTTTTGCCACGCATCGGAATCTCGAGAATATAATCACATTTTTTAAGCAATTGGGGTGGAAGCCCCTTAACCTCGTTGCCGAGAATCAAAACGGTTTTTAGTTTTTTGTTTCTAGTTTTTAGTTTGAAATATGGCATCGATTTTTTCGCCTGTTCAACTCCCGCAATAAAATAACCCCCCTTCTTTAAATTTTCGAGCAATTTATTAATTGCTCGTGGCGAGCGTGTCGAGCCATCCCATTTCACAAAGTTTTCCGCTCCTAGAGAAACTTTTTTAAAATCTTGCCTGACTCGCCCAAGACGGTCTAGTGGTTCTGGTGTAATACCTGCGAGATATATTTTTTTAACCCCTGCCGCATCCGCCGTGCGAAAAATAGAGCCCACATTATGAACGCTTCGAATATTATGAAGCACTAAAATAATTTCTCGCATCGCATTTATTCTATAAGAAAATCCGCCATTATGTAGATGGCGGATTATCATACCCTTTATCTTTCCAAGGTTCGGAGACAGGAAGAGCAGCGGGAGGGAGAGGCTTGGAGCGAAAAACATTCTCTCTGATCCTTAAAATCCTAGTGATAGTCTTCGTACGATGATCAAAGATCTCATCAATCCCCACCGTTACTTCTCGACCTCCTTTTTTATTCAGCCATCCCATTCTTCGTAACTCTTCAACAACTTTCGATATATCGCTCCACCAGAAAGAAAAGTGGGGGTGTATTATTGAAGCGGGCCCCAATCTTTGCCACTTGTCCGGCGAAGCATCGCTTGGGGAAACCGCAACCCACGTATCTTCTCCTTCATAACTTTGAATTGCAAAAGTAGAAGTTCTTGTTATTCGCTTCCTAAAAACGTATTTAAGATGTCTGAAATAATACCCGGCATAGAAGCGAATCCGACGGAGAATGTATTTATGTCCATACGGGCTAATGCGGTAAAAGAAGACAGTGATACCTATCAACAATCCAGCTCCAATCCAAAAGCGCAAGCTGGTATTTTGAAAACTTTCCCAAAGGCGCCACAAGAAAGATGGTTGGTACGGCATCGGAGGTCTCCTTTCTTTTATAACAAGCAACTCATTACAGAATAGGTCAGGTTTCTAAAATCGTCAAAAACAAATCGCCCCAAATTTCAGGGCGATTTTCCTTTAATCTAAGCAGATCAAGAAGCCGTAGTTACGAGGGATGCGGCGCAAAAGACTTCGAAGACAGCTAAAATAGCCGTTGAAGAAAAGTGAGGCGTTAATCATTACGCCGGCAAAAATCCAGAAATAGGGGTTGAGAATCATGATCCGCTCGGAACAATATCTTCTTCGCCCTCAATAAGCAAAACAGTGTGATTCCTATGCGGTCTACGACTATTAAGAACGTCGTTCACCAAGGCGGAGCGTTTGCCCGCTTCTACAAATTGCAACGTTACGCCCTCTCGGGTCACTTTGATTCTATGAATGTACAACGTGGAAGTATTGCGAAGCTCTCCCGAAATCATATGGTTTAGGCGTTCTCTTAGAAAATCGATCACGTCATTGTCTTTGCCACCGGCGGATTTCTCAAGACCAAGAGTAAAGATCAAGCCATGCGAATCGTGTACGTCAGCTACCTTCGCCTTCATACGAACCTCCCAGCGGGTTTGAGGTGTGAGATGCTGGCGGTATATTAACAAGAAATTACTATTTTGTCAAAACTCCCATTTGCGGGCAAAAAACAAAGCGGCCTCCCAAGGGAAACCGCTTATTAATTACTATTTGGAACACTTACCTCCGGTTTTCTCTTTCTCGCTCCTGGCGATGCACGACACGACTAAACCTGATGTAGCGGGTAACAAACCACGTAAGCCCAGAAATGACTGATATTGGACCAATGGCTCTTACAGCATTGAGGCCACCAATCCGGTTCGCCAGGAGGTCGATGGAAAGCACGATCAACATAGATCCCAAGAGCCCCACAATCACAAGATAGACAAACGGGAACCTGTTCAAAAAACTATCCGTGAGGTTAATGAGGCGAAG
>OBEQ011966844.1_pt1 | contig 14582 bp, 16 predicted proteins | sample 1670901 | NCBI WGS metagenome assembly OBEQ01 (sample SAMEA104232315, study PRJEB22302) | groundwater metagenome | biome: forest; feature: aquifer; material: groundwater | place: USA | collected 2011-08-07 | depth 5.4 m
AATCGATAAGCGTACTCGTCGAATTGGTCCGAGGTTTCTATAAAAGTCAGTCTTCCGGCAGGGGAGGGGGAGTTAAGAGGCTCCATCACGAACAACGATCTGGCAATGCGCGTTCTGGGGTTGAAGATATTTTCGCATTACGGGGTCGGAGTTTTCCACGACGCAGGAATTGCCGCAGGTGAAGAAATCCACAAAACAAGCGTTGCATTCCGGATAGGTGTGGATGCTTGCATGGCTTTCCGCAAGAAGAAGCAGCATCGTAAGGCCGCCGTTTTCAAACAGGTGCACCATGGAATTGAGCAGCGTGGCTCCCGTTGCATGGACGGCGGCCTTCATTGCGGCAGCCAGCCCCTCGGCATCCCGTAGTGATTCGGGATTGCAGCCGGAATAGACCGCGGTCAAATGGTGCCCGACAAACTCGTACTTCTTAGGTGGGGGTTCTTTGTCTAAAAGCACTGGTTCGCTTTTGGGTTGTAACATTGTCTCCTCTAAATTAACAAATGTTATATCATAGTCTGGTCGTTTATGAACAAAAATAGAAGATGAAAAACATCCGCATGCGTAAGACCAAAGAATGGTTTGTCGAAACTTCTTTTCCCGGAGCACGTCGGTGCAAAAAAGACGCGTTTAAGATAGAAAAGGAAATATTCTACGGCAGGACGCCTTTTCAGGAAGTGTTCATATTTAAGACCCCCGGTTTCGGCATCATGCTGGCGCTTGACGGCATCATTCAACTCTCCGAGTCCGATGAATTCATCTATCATGAAATGATTGCCCATGTGCCGCTTCTTTCGCACTCGGCTCCGAAACGGTTTCTCGTTGTCGGCGGCGGTGACGGGGGTGTCCTGCGGGAGGCGCGCAAGCATCCTTTGAAGGAGTTGTATCAGGTTGAAATCGACAAGCAGATCGTAGAGCTGGCGCGGAAAAAGCTGCCTTTTGTTTCGAAGGGCGCTTTTTCCGACAAACGCCTCTCCACCCACTTCGAAGATGGATTCGCATTTGTGGGTCGCTACTGCGGTTTTTTCGATGTGATCGTTGTGGATTCGACAGATCCCATCGGGCCCGGCAAAGTGCTTTTTGAGCGGACGTTTTACAAAAAGGTTTTTCATGCGCTGACCGGGGACGGGATCGCCATCTTTCAGCTTGGGCCGTTTCTTGATTTCGAGCCGGTGATCAAAAACGCCGTGAAAAAGCTGAAAACTCTTTTTCGGCACGTTCATCCCTTGCGGTTGCCGATGCCCTCTTACAGCTGCGGTTCCGAATATTGTTTTGTGCTTGCTTCCAAAGGAATCGATCCGAGCAGGGTCGCACCACCCATCGTCGCTCAAAGGTTAGCCTCCCGGCTGGGCCAGAAAGTGTCATCGCTGAAGTACTACACGCCCGCCATACACTCCGCGAGTTTTGTTATGCCGAAAATATGGCAAGTGAATGAATGATGAAATCGCGCGTGTTGATCATCGGGGATGGACGCATCGGCCGGGCGGCGGCCTATTACTGCAGAAGGAACCCCTCGATTTCCAGAGTCGATTTCCTCGCCGCGCAAAAGAGGCTCTCCTCATACGATGTTTTTATCGGTGCTTTGCCCGGCGAACTCGGAGAGAAATGTCTTGCGCTTGCCTTGCGCTGGAAGAAGAACCTGCTGGACATCTCCGATGTCGATCCGCCGTTTTATCTGCGTCATCGAAAGGCGATAGAAAAATGCGGCATTCTTGTGATTCCGGGATGTGGTTTCAGTCCGGGACTTGTGAATTGTATCTTGGGTAGAGAGGCTGTGGACAATGCCCTGACCAGGGATATTGAAATCAAAGCGGGGTCGCTTGCGCGCGCCCAATATTACTTTCCGTTCCTGTGGTGTTTCGAGGATTTGGTGCTTGAGCATCAGGTCCCCTCCTGGCAAATCATGGACGGCAGAAAAATAAAATGCGGGCCGTTTGAGGGGTATAAGAAAGAAAAGATGTTCGGCATTTCGGCAGAAAGCTACTACTGCGCCAGTGGATTTGAGAACGTCTATGAAAAAATGCCCGCGCGAAATTTCATTTGCAGGGTCGTGAGACCGGAAGGCTTCCGGGAGTTTTTCCTATTCTTCAACGAGCAGGGATTTTTAAGCGGCACGAATTGCGCGTTCAGCAAGCAGGTTGCCGAAGCCCGCCTCGAGGACAACAGCACCTTTGCCGAGATTATTTTTTCGACTGGGAATAAAAAAACGAAATGGTTTCTTAAGAGTCACTCCCGCAAAAACGAGCCGTTCAATTCCATGCAGAAGATCACTGCCTCCGTGCCCGCCGTTCTTGCGGGATGGGTTGCTGACGGCACGCTTCAAAAGAGGGGGTTGGTTTTTATGGAAGATTTGGGAAAAGATACGGTGTTTTTTTCCGGTCTCGTCGCGATGTTGCGCGCACGCGGGATCGGGATCACCAGGAGGGCTCGCGGCTTGACACGCGCAATCCCGCCTGCTAGGCTGGGTGCATGAAAGTTTCACACCTGTCAATCCTTCTCGAGGAAACCGGTTTTTCTCCGGAGCAATTGGCCAAAAGACTTGGGATCTCCAACATGACGGTGCGGCGTTGGATGAGAAAATCTCCTCAGACAAAAATATCGAGCATTTACAGCAGGGCGATCGAAGATGCTGTTTTTGAGCTCATTGGGGAAGGGGTGTTGATGCTCAATTCGGCCATTGCGAAGGAAATCATTGCCAAGCATGATGCGAAGCCCTTCCATGCTATTCTCCGAAACCTTGGATTGTCCAAAGACTTCTTCCGGAACACCCCAGCGGATAACGAAGAGCGTTTGATCGCCGGGTTAATACAGATCGGCGCTAGCGATGCCCGAAGAACACAGGTGGAAAACAATCTGAAGGAACTCTCCAGATTTAAACGTCTAAGTAAAGAGTGGTCTTTGAGGATCGCCACGCTTCTGCGGGTGATTCGTTCACAAAGGATTGCTTCCGTTGAAAAACTGGTAGCGTATGGGGCGTTGTTTTACGTAATATGCCCCTTTGATTTTATTCCAGATTACCTGTCGGTTATTGGTTATCTGGATGATTTTGCCATAACAGGTCTAGCAGCGGATTTCTTGTTGGGGAGAAATTCAGAGTAGCCTGGTTTTTCACATTCTTTGCGAACCAATCTGGACCTTGATGCGGAAAGTTCTTTGTATTGTACAGCCCGGGCAGCCGCTCGATGCGATTCAAGCCGGTCCATCCTTGTTTTTGCACTGCAAACGTAGTACGCTTCAAATTACCATCGGATGGCCAAAGTTACTCGGGCAATTCTACTTCTCGTTCTCCTCCTGTCCTTAGCAGCTAGCTTTTTCTTGCCAAGAAGGAAGGGCCCGGTCGAGCTTCTGGTGCAAGTTCCGCAAGCCAATTCAATCCAGCCGGTCGTTGAACCGGTTATCCCCGAGATTCCGAAGCCTGAGGAGGAGCTTCCACCTCAGGTGCAGCCCAAAGTTCCTCTGGAGGCAGTGCCAATGGAAGAATCCGCCAAGGAAGTTCCCGCCGTGGAGGAGGCGGCCCCGGAGCCGGCACAGGGACCTTTTATTTATTACGTGAGCCCATCGGGCAAGGATGAAAACTCAGGCGCTTCACTCAGCGATCCCTGGAAAACGATTGACCGGGTGAATCAAGGGGATTATCAAGCTGGTGATCAGATCCTTTTCCAGGGAAGCAGCCGGTTTTCGGGGTCGCTCTACCTGGATTCCAATCATTGTCATGGAACAGCGGAGGCGCCGGTCACGATCGGTTCTTACGGGACCGGACGCGCGGTGATTGCGAGCGACGTAAGGAACGGACTGCATCTTTACAATGTTGGGAACTTCATTGTGACTGATCTTTATTTCTTGGGTACCGCAAGGCAAGAGGATGCGATGAGTTTGGAAGGCCCCAATGGAGTTTTGCTGAATGAAGACGGATCAGCCTCGCTCGAGAATGTCGTGATTCAAGGCGTTGAGGTAAGCGGCTATGGCGCAGGAATTGTTGTCTTGGCCAACGCCCCGGGCCGATATGCCGGTCTGCGCATCGAGCAGGTTGCGGCGCATGATAATTTGTGGGCTGGCATCCTGTTGTTTGGGCCACCCCCGTCGGAATCGTCGGAGTATCCGTTTGTCAATATCTATGTGGGAAACTGCCAGACGTATCGAAACTCGCATGGTTCGGGCGTCGTTGTCGCGCAGGCGGATTGGGTCATTATCGAGCGTAACGTCGCTTACGAAAATGGGGGGAGATACGGTTACCCGGAAGGGAATCCTGGCGGGGGATCCTCGGGCATCTGCGCGTACGGCAACCGCATCACGCTACAGCACAACGAAGTGTACGGGCAGAAGGGATCGCCTGAATCCCCCGGACACGGGGAAGGCTTCCATGTGGGTGGCTCTAACAGCATCCTTCAATACAACTATGCCCATGATAATGAAGGCGTATCGTTTCTATTGGAAAACCCTCCCGGTAGCCGAAACCATGTCGTCCGGTTCAACATCTCTGAGAACGACGGCTTGAAGTCGATCGGTCGAGGAACGGTGACGATCACCGGTGGAGACGGTAACTACCAGATCTACAACAACACAATGTATGCCGACAGGAGCAAGGGCAGCAAAGGCCCGTTGGTATATGTGGCAAGCAGCAATGATTACGGGGCCGGGACTCCTTCCCGGATTCAGTTCTGGAACAATCTGTGGATCAGCGATTATCCTACTGCGGATACCGGGCCGCTGATATTGGTCCAAGACCCGGAGAACATCGATCATCTTCGTTTCGAAAACAATGTCTATCATGATGTGAGTGGCCGGTACGAGGTCTGGTGGGGCGCAGATCGATTTCGCGGTATTTTGGCCTGGAGTCAGGATACTGGCCAGGAAATATTCGGCGATGTGTATGTAGGGAAAACCATGGATCCTCGGCTTTGCAATCAGGGGCACGGTGGGATTCTCTTCCCAGAACCGCCTAGCGATCTTGCCGCGTATCGACTGCGGTCCGATTCTCCGCTTATCGATAAGGGGCAGGATTTGACTTCTCTTGGTGTAGATTCGGGTGGGCAAGACTTCTTTGGCAATCCGGTTCCCGCAGAAGGGGGCTTTGATATTGGCGCTCATGAGCATCAGAGCGGGGAAGATTGTGGATAGCCCTGCGCAACCAAGCGGCCGCTTTACTTATACACCAGTTGCGAAATTCGTCCAACAGGGGCAGCCACTTGCCATAGCTCGGCGGGTTCCGGCCCTCCAGGAAGAGCTGCGATGACGCAAGCTCAAATGCAAGCAGAGCTTTGCGGGCTTATTCCCGAAGAAAACAAACCGGAATTTGTAGCTCAGCATCTGAGTGCTTACGCTTTCATGCGGCCGCGTGTGATGGGTTATCGTGTGTTGGACGTGGGGTTTGGCGACGGTTACGGCTCGGCCTACTTAGCTGAGGTTGCTAGAGAAGTAGTGGGCATTGACCTTGTGCAACGGAATATACCCAGGGCTAGAGCCAAGTATCCGCGAACGAATCTCGTGTTTCAATACTTCGATGGATTACACCTGCCGTTTCTGGATGATACGTTTGATGCTGTTGGATCATTCCAGGTAATTGAGCATGTTCCGGAACCCCAGCTTGTTCCCTGGCTTTCTGAGATCAAGCGGGTTTTGAATAAAAAAGGGAAATTCTATGTTTCAACACCCAACCTGGCCGATATGCAAAAAAAGGGGAAGCCGTATCAGAAACTGATTTATCATGAGAAGGAGTTCACCGCTGGGGAATTGGGAGAGCTTTTAAGAAAAGTTTTCCCGGTAGTCGAACTTCACGGGCTTCACTTGAGCCCAAAACATCGTTTTATCCGTCGTTTGAAAAGGTGGGGCTTTGATAAAAGATTCCCGCTCTCCATGTTGATTAAGCAGTACTACTCCAAAATAACGATTCGCGGTTTTTTCGTTACCCAGCATCGAGTGCATTGTTCTAGAGATCTCTATGCTGTTTGCCAGAAGACATAGAGCGATAGAATTCCACCATTGAGAAAGGTCTGATGCCGTTTGGAATGCTTTTCCTGTTGTCGGTTTTAGCCGGCCTCGTAGGTGCTTTGGGAGGAATGGGAGGCGGGGTCGTGCTGATCCCCGTCTTGACCTTTGTCGGGATTAACATCAAACAGGCAATCGCCGTCAGCGGTCTCTCCGCCATTGCGATCTCCAACAGTGCCACGCCTCTCTACGTTCGTCGCCATCTGCCGAATCTCAAAGCGGGTGCGTTCTTGGAACTGTTCGCCGTCATGGGCGCTTTGACAGGAGCTGTCATCACAGTGCTTTCCCACCAGCGTTTCTTGTATCTGTTCTGTGGGGTCACCCTTGTCGTTTCCTGGGTGGCGTTATGGAAGACATGGAAAAAAGAAAACAAGCCGGCTCTCGAGTCCCAAAGCCCTGCGCATCCTTCGATGTTGACCGGCAGTTACTACGACCATGCCGAACACCAGACCATTTCTTATAAGGGCAAACGCCCGTACCTGGGTGGTGTATGCATGTTTGGAGTGGGTCTGGTTTCAGGGCTGCTGGGAGTGGGGACGGGTGCTTTTACCGTCTTGATCAACGACCTATTGATGGGGTTTCCCACGAAGGTCTCGTTAACAATGAGCAACCTGATGATGGGAGCCATTTACCTGGCCGGGGTCGGGGTCTATTTGGAAGCGGGGCTTATCCACTCGAAATTGGTGGCTCCGATCATTCTCGGGGTGCCTTTCGGGGCGCTGTTGGGAGCCAAGCTTCTGCCGCAGTTAAGGAATCAAATGATCCGCATCGTGTTCCTCTGTATTCTCAGTGTCTTGGGATTGGAGATGATGGTGCAGGGAATATGGGGCTTCTAATCCCATGAAAAGCGTTGCGCGGATCAAATGGCTTTCCAGCTTCGATATGGAGCCCCTGATCAGCGCCATCTTACAGAACGGAATGCTGCTGAGCGCAGGGCTGGTCGCCGCCAGCTTGGTGATCGATAAGGTTGGAAGGCAGCGACAGGTCGCTGAACACGTGATTCAAGCGGTCAGCATACCCGTATTGATCTCGGCTGATCTGCATCGATTTTGGTCGCCGGATTTTTGGTCCCGGCTGCTGATGGATTCCGGGGTCGCAGTCCTGCTGATAACTCCTTATGTGCAGTTGTGCGTGACGACGCTGTATTTTACATTGGTGGAGTCTCGCTGGACCTATGCGCTCTATGCGGGTATCACGCTGGCTGTTTTGACGGCCATTCTATTTACGACTCTTATTTGACCGATGCGAATCCTTCAGATCACTTCCCACCTAAACGTTGGAGGAATTACTCGTTATGTCCTCTCCCTGTCTAAACGGTTGACACAGCGGGGCCATGAAGTTACCGTCGCCGCGGATGGCGGGCAGTTAGCCGCTCAATTGGGGACGATGGGAGTGAAGCAGTGGCAGTTTCTGTTGAATACCAGTCAGGAGTTCGGTCCGAGAGTTTTCTGGGGAATCCAAGGGTTGGTTGCGCGTTTGCGACAGGACCCGGTGGACGTGATCCACGCGCACACCCGAGTCGCGCAGGTGGTGGCTGACCAGGTTTCCCGGCGCCTAAATATTCCTTATGTGACAACATGGCACGGCATCTATAAGCCCCGGCTGGGCAGGAGATTGTATCCTTGCACCGGAAAGATCTGCATCGCAATCAGCAGTATAGTCCGGCAACACCTGATTCGAGACTTCCAAATTCCACCGCAGCATATTCGCTTGGTCCACAACGGGATTGACACGGAGTATTACGCCGTTACCCCGGATTCGGCTAGCGTTGAGGCCTACCGTGAAAAATGGGGGATTTTAAAGAGTCAGCCTGTGATGGGAGGGATTGGCCGTCTGGCAGCCGGCGAGGTGAAAGGTTTCGACGTATTTCTGGCAGCGGCTTGTTTATTGGAAGAGAGCGTTCCCGGTATTCAAGTTCTAATTGTGGGGGATGGGCCACGGCGTCCCTTTTTGGAAGATGTCGCAGGGCGCCTGGGGATTCGGAATCGAGTACACTTTGCGGGAAAAATCGAAGACATCCGGATCCCACTTGCTTTGATGGACCTGTTTATATTTCCATCGCGCTGGTCAGAAGCGTTTGGCCTTACGCTGGTTGAAGCCATGTCGGCTGGTAAACCGGTCATTGCGACGCAAGTCGGAGCTGTTCCGGAGATTGTCCAGCATGGCGTGAACGGGTGGTTGGTTCCCCCCGATGATCCCGCGTTTCTGGCAGAGAGTGTAGAGCGGCTTCTGAGCGATCAAGCAGCGGCTCGCGAGCTTGGCCAGCAAGCTCAGATGCGGGCTCGCGAAGCGTTCGGTCTGGAGCGGATGGTGACCGAGGTTGAAAGAGTGTACACTGAAGTCCAAGCAACCTAGAGGAGAATAAATCCGTGACACAACGCGCCTTTATCGCCGTCTCGGGCATCATCTTCTCGGTGATTGCGCTGCTCCACCTACTACGCATTCTGTTCGGCTGGGAAGCGGTTATCGCTGGCTGGCATGTCCCCCGCGCCTTAAGCGTTCTTGCCTTACTCATCTCCGGTTTTCTTGCTTACCAGGCCTCCCGCTTACGGAAACGGGGTCGGTAACCGGTCTCCTTGGAGCTCGGTGCAGCAGAAGGTGATTGGTCGGATCTGTTCGGAGATGGTGAAGGTTGCACGGAAGTGCTGCTGAAATTTTTAAGGAGGGGAATCCTTTAAGCAGTGATCCGGTAAACTCGGTCGCCGCGGCGGACCCTCGCCGAGACTTTAATCCCTGCCTCGTTCCCCTTCTTTGCTTCCGTAATCGGCTGGTGATCGATCTGCATCGAGGGGATTGTCTGCTTGATGTCCGTGGTGTGGCCCTTGATCCAGATCCGGTCTCCCATTTTCAGGGTGCCTTTCGTCAGCTTAACGACTGCCACGATCGGAATCCGGAAGAAGGCCACCACCCGGCCGATCTCGTCCTGAGGGCCTTTAGCAGGTGATTGTTTTTTGGAAGCGGCCGGCTTCCCGGGCTTGTTTTTCGGAGCCGGCTTCTTTTTCGGGGCAGAGGGCCGGGCGCTTTTCTTGGCAGGTTTCTTTATCATAGTAACCTCTATTAAATCGGAAAAAGTGGAATTGCTCAAGAAAATATATTGGATAATAGGATGGCGGACCAGTGTCAAACCAAAAGGAGAGATCGAACGGCATGGTCACTGCGCGTAAATGGTTAGGGATGATGGTCTTTTTATTGGGAATGCAGTTGCCGACCGTTTCATGGGCGGCCACTTACGTGATCGATCCGGATCACAGCTCAGTGGAATTCAGGGTTCGGCACCTTGTTTCGCATGTGCGAGGGTCGTTTAACACGCTTCAGGGAACGTTCGATTATGAACCGAGCAGGCCGGAAACATGGAAAGCCGAGGCCGTCATCCGGGCGGCCAGCATCGATACCAGGGTCGAGAAGCGGGACAACCACCTGCGTTCCAAAAACTTCTTCGAGGTGGAGACGTACCCGGCCATCACCTTTACCAGTACGAAGGTGACGGACGTCACTCCCACCAGCGCCAAGCTTCAGGGGGATTTGACGATCCACGGGGTGCAGAAACCGGTGGTGCTGGATCTGGCGATCCACGGTATCGGAAAAGATCCAAAGGGCAACGTCCGTGCCGGGTTTACCGCAACGGCGAAGATCGATCGGAAAGATTTTGGACTGACGTGGAATAAAGCGATTGAAGCTGGCCAGCTGTTGGTGGGTGACGAGGTGGAGATTACCATCGAGGTAGAAGGATTTACGACCTGAAGCGGCGGGGCGGACCGGGCTTTTGCTTCCCCTTCAGCGGGATTCATCTTAAAATGAGGGCATGACCCCTTTGGAAGAGAAACAAGAAAAACGCCGGATCCTTCTCATCGATGACCACGAGGATTTCCTGGAGACCGTCTCCTATTGGCTCCAGGCCAAGGGGCACCACGTTGTGACAGCCACCAACTGCGAGGCGGGACTGAAGATCATTGAGTCCACGCCGCTCGATGTCGTCTTCCTGGACATGCACATGCCGAAGGTCAACGGGGTCGAAACCCTCCGACGAATCCGGGAAGTGCACCAGGATCTGCCCGTGATCCTGGTCACCGCCTATCCCGAGGATGACATGATCAAAGAAGCCAACGCACTGGGAATCTCGGGGCTGTTCCCAAAGGAAGGGGACTTTCAGAAACTCGTGAGCGTGATGGAAGTGGCGCTGAGGAGAAGATGACGTGATCGTGCTGAATTTGTTGGGCGGATTGGTATTCAGCACGATTGGTTTCTTCGTACTGAGAAAGGGCAGGCGGCAATCCAGTTTCAAGGCGATGGGGATCGGCATCGCCTTGATGGTGTATCCTTATTTCATTCCGAACACGGTGTTGATGTACCTTGTGGGTGTCGGACTCGTTGCCGCCCTGTTCATTGGATAGATAGTTACAGAGTGTTTGATAGTTTTCCCTCCAGTAAACTGCGCCGTCAAAAGTAGATTGAAGCTAACTTCGTCGCTGCTTCTGCGTGACCCAGAATTCCATCTGTTTGCCGAGCATCAACCGGGTTTGGGCATCGAGCGCGGGCAGCGCGCTTAAGAAAATGAAGATCAGGGGCACAAAGAGCCACTCGATAGTAAGGCCGATTTTTCTCAGCAACGGATTTTTCACCCGCTTCTTGGGAAGTAAGCAAAGGCTCAGCAGGATCGTGGTCATCAGGGATAGGGAGGCCAAGCGGAAAATGATGCCCCTGATGCGCGGAGCGCTGTAATACAGGACGGAATTCGAGAACTCCCTTCCGGCGAAAAAAGCAGGGAGCAAGGCAACGACGCTCAGAAGGAACGCCCCGGTGGCCCATAGGATGTGGCTTTCAAACAATTTCAACCCGTGCTGAACCCTGGTGCGCAACGGGATCTTCTTGGATTTCAAGAAAGCCCTCATCACAATCGGGAAGTTCTCCACGCCCCACGCCCACCGCCGTTTTTGCTTGTAGACGTTGGCAGCGGTTTTCCACCATGAATCAGCGGTTGCCACATCCATGGAGAGCGTAATGTACATCGGGATGACCCGATAGTGGCCGTCGAAATGGATGAAGGCCTTCCAAAAGATAGCAGAGTCATCCGAAATCATATCGACCGGCCAGTACCCCACTTCCACCAGCGCTTTGAAGCTCATGCTGTGGCTTGAAAACGTGACGAGCTTTTCTGGATTGGAGGCCTCAATCAATTGCATGAAAGAGGCACCGATGTCCAGAACCCTGGCGAACCCAGGCACCTCCCAGATGTTGTTGTGGTAAACCGGAATGGGCTGGAAGCTGGCCTGGTTTCGGTCAGCGGTGATCATGAAGTGATAGGTCAGACAAGCGAAATACTGGGTGTCCACCACGGTGTCTGAGTCGAAGCAGGAGGCGATCACGTTTTCAAACGGGATTTTCTTCTCCGTGAGATACTCGGCGGCTTTCCTGGCTGCACAGGACACATTGGCTCCCTTCACCCGTGCTTCACCGGGTAGGCCGTCCGGGTGAACTACCACTAAACAATCCAGAAGATGGTCTCGATAAGTTTTCTGAATTTCCAGGGCACTCGCTCGGGTTGCCTCGGCGGCCCGTTCTTCCAGTGCGAGGATTACCAGGATCTGTTTGGCCGGGAATTTCTGTTCGGTGAGGGCTTTAACGCCGGCTTCAACAATCTGCCGTGGTTCCTTTACGATCGGTATGATGACCAGATGGTGAATTTTCTGCCAGTCCAGTTCCCGGATACGAGACATCCAATCGGTGTCTTTCTCGGCGGCGAGCCGCAGATAGGCCAGGATCAGGAACAGGGTCATGTACAGCAGCCGTAGAAGCCAGTAAAGGTCAAAGGCGATGATGAGCACCGCGGCCAGGATCGGCTTCCACACGGAAAGGAGCAGCATCCCCAGCAGAATCGTCCAGCTGGTGGCGCCGGGCAGTATTTCCAGAAAGCGTTGGAGTTTTTTCTCGCTTCCTTGCAACGGGTATTTTGAGTAGGCGAATTTCACTCTTCTTGAATCCCGCTCCTCTTCGGTCTCTCGAGCTTTTCCGTCAGCGGAAGAAGGAGGTTCTGCCGGGGGAGGATATCCGCGGAGCACAAGTGGCCCTGGGTTGCCTCCAGAAAGTACAACTTGCCTGTCACCTCCGAGTAAAGGATTGAACTGTTCGTCTTGACCCGGAACATCTGGTTCACGCGTGGTTTCCCGAAGGTTTCGAGCTCTAGCAGGAAGATGCCATCCTGATCTCGAAATAGGATGTGTGAACCCTCGTATACCCAGAAGGCCTGCTCGATGTCTCTGCCTTTCTTGAAAACCCAAAGCAGCTTGGGGCCTTGTTCGAACAGGTCTTCGTCTCCGGTTTGTTTTGAAAAGTCCAGCACACCGATCTTGTCCTTTTGCCAGAGAAGAAGGCGTTCATGGTCGGCGTCGAATTCGAAACCCCGTACTCCCGCCTCCACGAACCGGTACGGAAGGCGATTCGCGAAGAGCTCCCCACGTTCTCCCCAGAAAAGGATGATCTCCTTGGGAAGGATCTTCACCTGGAAGAATCCCCTCTCTCCGAAAAGGGATTTGGTGGTCGCTGGATCGCTGAGGGCCACTTCCTCATTCTTGCCCTCCTCATCCAACCGGGTAAAACGGCCATCCTCTCTGAGGATGTAGATCATTTTGTGAAACAGGCCGTAGCCGCGTAGCTGCTCCAGGAATTTCGGATAGACCGCCTTGGACAGGATGTCCAGACGGTTCAGGGCGCCCTCTTGGAGTGCGAACAGATAACGCTTTTCATCAGGATCCCAGTCTACCCGAGAGGGTTTTTCCATGAAGAGACTGGTCAAGTCTTCAATGAGAGACTCTTTCCCCTGGGATTCAACCCATAGAAAACGCTTCCCCTGCGGCGAGTCGGCCCAAAGCAGAAAGCAGGGGCTTTCCGTGACGGCCGTGTGGGCCAGGACTTTCGCGTCTCGGAATGGGGAACCCGTTGGCAGCAGGGGCCACAGCTCTTCCGATTCCAGATCGTAGACGAATTCGTCCCCCGCATCCGGTCCTTTCTTGGCGAGCAAACGAGGAATCCCAGGGAGAGGGATCAGCTCTTTGAACGAATCGGCCGCGAGTTCCTGGGGCTCCCACTGTTCGGGAACGAATAAGATTTTTTCAAGAGCGGTGGATCTGCCCGCTTCTAGCGGGACAGTTTGGGTCCACGGCCTGTAGTTCTTTAGAGCGATGGTGACGGAGTAGTTTCCCGGCAGCAGGTCCTGGATAATCGCGGGTGTTTTTTCCGTATAGCGCATTTTATCAATATAGACGGACGCTCCCGGAGGGGCTGTTGACAGGTAAAGGAGGCCCGTTTTCACGATGCCGTGTTCCGACCCTGGTTTGAACAGATAGCCGAGCGCGTAGAGTATCGTGAGCGGGCAGAGGACGAGATAGATCGCTACGAATAGGTAGAAAACAAGCTTGCGAAGCAGAAGCACGGCACCCATTCTACACCGGTTCGGGCAGCCACTCCATTTCTGAAAAGCTACGCTATAATGGCAAAGCGATAGGATCCAGCAAGCGGAGATCGTGGCGCAGAAGCTGCGAGCGCTGTCCATTCATAATACTTGGACATACCCGCTTCAGCTTGAATCGGTCTCCTTGAGTGTGGGTTTAAGCCAGCTGAACGCAGCAGACTCCGCTCAAAACAGGTAATCCGAAGGGCAGACGAAGCCCTGTACGTCTCGCGGCGGGGGATTTTTCAAACTGGTACCGGAACGTGAGAGCGGGTGTCCGGAAAAGCTAAACGGGCGGGGGCATCCGGAAACCTCACCCGCCCGTCTAGGCACTGCACTCCACCATCTTTGTATCACCTCAATCTGTAGGAGCTGTTCAACACGACCTGCCTCCTACCGCTTTAAGTATACACCACGCGGCGTTCAGAAGATACCTTAAACCGGGGATATTTTTGGAATACAATAGTAGGGTTATGGACAGCCACGCGCAGGTCATCAAAAGCATCGGGCCGTTTGTCGAACAGAATCTGAATCTGCTGATGCCGGTCAAGGAAAGCTGGCAGCCGTCGGACGTTCTGCCTCATCTGGGAACCGAAGGTTGGCGCGAGGAAATACAACAGTTGCGCCGGCAGGCGCAGGGGGTGCCGGACGGCGTTCTCGTTGTGCTAGTGGGCAACACGGTGACCGAAGAGGCGCTGCCTACCTATCAAACGATGTTGAATCGGCATCTGGGCGTGACCGATGAAACCGGGGCTGCGGACAGCCCTTGGGCGCGATGGACCCGGGGCTGGACCGCCGAAGAAAATCGGCATGGGGAAATTTTAAGCAGGTACTTGTACCTGTCCGGCCGGGTGGACATGCACGCCTTTGAAATTACGACCCAGCACTTGATCCGGAACGGATTCGACCCGAAAACCGGCAACGACCCTTATAAGGGATTGATTTACACCTCGTTTCAGGAACGGGCGACCAAAATCTCTCATGGAAATACGGCATTGCTGGCCAACAAAAACGGCGACCCGGTCCTGGGGAAAATCTGCGCGCTCGTTACTGGTGATGAGTCCCGGCATGAGGAGGCGTATAAACGGTTTGTGGGGAAGATCATGGAGGTGGATCCTTCTGAAGCGGTGCTGGCGTTCGCGCAGATCATGAAAAA
>OBEQ012661447.1_pt1 | contig 14582 bp, 10 predicted proteins | sample 1670901 | NCBI WGS metagenome assembly OBEQ01 (sample SAMEA104232315, study PRJEB22302) | groundwater metagenome | biome: forest; feature: aquifer; material: groundwater | place: USA | collected 2011-08-07 | depth 5.4 m
AGGCATGGCTGGGCTACCCTATGGCGAATTGGCACTGCGCATCATGCAGCCATTGGTTGGCGACGCTATCGACACCACCACACTCAAACGCCTGATCGACGCGTCTTATGCCAGCTTTGACCATGTGGCGGTCACGCCTCTGGTGCAGCTTGATCACAATAACTGGCTGCTCGAACTGTTTCACGGCCCGACCCTGGCGTTCAAGGATGTGGCATTACAACTGGTTGGGCGGCTGTTTGATCATGTGCTGGCAAAACGCAGAGAGCGCGTGAATATTCTTGTGGCGACATCTGGCGACACCGGCAGTGCGGCCATCCATGCCATCAAGGGCCGTGAGGCGGCAAATATTTTCGTGCTGCACCCCCAAGGCCGCACGTCGGAAATCCAGCGTCGTCAGATGACCACAGTGCAGGATACCAATGTCCATAACATTGCCATCAAAGGCACGTTTGACGATTGCCAGACTCTGGTGAAAGCCATGTTCAATCATGGCGAATTCCGCGCGCGCGCAAGGCTGTCGGGTATGAATTCGATCAATTGGGCGCGGGTGATGCCCCAGATCGTCTATTATTTTCACGCAGCGCTATCTTTGGGGGGCGGATTACGCCCCCTGAACTTCAGCGTGCCGACGGGGAATTTCGGCGATATTTATGCAGGCTATGCGGCCAAGCGTATGGGCCTGCCTGTCAATCGTTTGCTGATCGCCACGAACAATAACGATATTCTGGCGCGCACCCTGGCGACGGGGCAATACACACTGGGACAAGTTCACCCCACCTTAAGCCCCAGCATGGATATTCAGGTGTCAAGCAATTTTGAGCGGCTGCTGTTTGAAGCAAATTCGCGGGACGCGGAACGGGTGACAGCGCAAATGGACAGTCTGCCGCAATCGGGCAGCTTTACCCTGTCACTTGAGGCGCATGATTATATCACAAGGCAATTCAGCGCTTACCGTGTGGATGAGGCCGCCACCCTGAACGAAATTTCTCTCACCTTCCGCGAAACGGGATTGCTGATTGACCCGCATACCGCCGTGGGCCGTGCGGCTGCGCGGCTGTATGCAGATGATCCGCAAATTCCGATGGTAACTCTGGCGACTGCCCACCCGGCAAAGTTCCCTGATCCGGTAGAAAAAGCCACCGGAATACGTCCGCAACTTCCCGCCCGGTATGGCGATTTGCATGCACTGCCGGAACGCTGCACCACACTGGCGAATGATCTTGCGACTGTTGAGGCTTTTATCGAGGCGAAAATCCAATGACACTGGCACCCCGCGTAACAACATTACCCAATGGCCTGCGCGTCGTCAGCACGCATATGCCGCATCTGGAAAGCGCTGCCATCGGCATCTGGGTTGATAGTGGCGCACGCCACGAAGCACCCCAGATGCATGGCATTTCGCACCTGTTGGAGCATATGGCGTTCAAAGGCACGAAGCGGCGCAGCGCGCTACAGATTGCAGAAGAAATCGAAGCTGTCGGTGGCCATGTCAATGCCTATACCAGCCGTGAAAACACCGCCTATTATATCCGCGTCCTAAAAAATGACGTGCCACTCGCGGTTGATATCCTGGCGGACATTCTGCAGGAATCCCTGTTCGATCCGTCAGAACTGGAGCGCGAACAGGACGTGGTGGTGCAGGAAATTGGACAGGCGCTGGATACGCCTGATGATCTGGTTTTTGACCGCCTTCAGGAAACCGCATATCCGGACCAGGCCATTGGCCGCACAATCCTTGGCACGCCGGACAGTGTGGGTGGCATGACGCCGGAGATTTTACGCGGACACATGGCTCGCAATTACCGCGCCCAGGATATGGTCCTGTCGGCGGCCGGTAACGTTGATCATGATATGCTTGTCAAACTGGCAGAGGAAAAATTCTCCAGCCTTGGCCAGTCGACGTCGCGTGATATGCCGCATGCACTATATCAGGGCGGCGATGTCCGCGAAACCAAAGACCTCGAACAGGTGCATCTGGTAATGGCGCTGGAAGGCGTCACATATGAAGACCCGGATTACTTCGCCAGCCAGTTTTATACAACCATTCTGGGTGGTGGCATGTCGTCGCGCCTGTTTCAGGAGGTACGTGAAAAACGCGGCCTATGTTATTCAATTTACGGATTTTCTAGCTCTTTCGCGGATACGGGAATTGCCGGTGTATATGTAGGCACGGGACCAGACAGATTGGGTGAGCTTGTGCCGGTTCTTGTCAATGAAATGCAGGGACTAGCCAGTTCTGTTCGTTCCGGCGAAGTGGCCCGCGCCCGCGCACAGTTAAAGGCGGGCCTGTTAATGGGACTTGAATCCCCCAGTTCCCGGTGTGAGCAAATGGCGCGCCACCTGCTGATCCGAGGCCGTCTGCTGACCAACGCAGAACTGGTGGAAAAAATTGATTCGGTCGATGTCACAGCGGTGCAACGCTATGCCGACAGGATACTGAACAGGCCGAAATTAGCCGTTTCTGCGCTTGGTCCCATCGCACAGCTTGAATCGGAAAGCAAAATAGCGGCAAGATTCGGCGCGGGATAATTTCGCAGCGTTAAAATGGCTGTGTGCGGGGAGCATCATTCAGGATCATGTCCTTATTAAGGCCATCGGCGTTAATCGGCGAACAGGTGCGAATTGAAGGGCGCAAGGTTTTTCTGCGGCCACCGGTTATTGCTGATTATGACGAATGGGCCGCATTGCGTGAGACCAGCCGCGCGTTCCTGACGCCATGGGAACCCATATGGCCGGCGGATGATCTTAGCCGTCCGGCCTTTCGCCGCCGCCTGAAACGGTATGCACAGGAAATGCGCGAGGATACGGGGTATGCCCTGTTCATATTCCGTCACGAAGATTCCGCATTGATAGGCGGTCTTACCCTCAGCAATATCCGGCGCGGGGTTACGCAATCCGGTTCGCTGGGGTACTGGATGGGGCAGCAATACGCTGGCCGGGGATACATGCGCGAGGCGGTGCGCTGTGTGGTGCCATTTGTATTTGAACAGCTTGGCCTGCACCGGCTAGAGGCGGCCTGTGTGCCAAACAATGAACCGTCCAAAGCCGTGCTGCGCCATGCCGGCTTTCAGGAAGAAGGTCTTGCGCGACGGTATTTGCGCATCAATGGCGTGTGGCAGGACCATCTATTGTTTGCACTGCTGGAAAGCGATCTGGCCGCACGGCAGCCACGGTTATGAGGCACAATGCTGCCCCCCACCCCGGCCCTTCCCACGAGGGGGAGGGGGAAAAAGCCCAGCGTTCGGCGGGAAGCCCCTCCCCTTTGATGGAGAGGGGTTGGGGTGGAGTGAGAAAAAAACTCTATCCCGCTTTAATTGTGCTCTGCCTCACCTCCCCCGCTTTTGCGCAATCCACACTGAGCGTCGAGGCGGACAGCAACCCGGAATATCTTGCGGGCCTTGCGCAATTGTTTAACTCTGCAAGCCGGATAGCGCCGGAAACCCTGAATGGTGAAGGTCCATTATTGCGCATTACGCCGGATGGGGCGGTTAGTACTGCAGATAATTCCAGACTTTCAGCCGTGGATCAGGAATTGGCAGAATCCGCACGGCGATTGTTCAGCCTATACCGGTCAATGGGCGGTCAGACGGGTGAGCGCGCATTACTGTTCCAGCGTACGAAAAACGGTTTGTTTGCGGCGCGCGAAGGAATGGCTGGAACTTTGTCCCACTCGCTGGGCGCCGCCATGGGGGGGGCGCTGCAAGCCATCGCCAGGGCCGATGCCAGCCTGCCTGCCTCTGCCGCTACATGGATACCGGAACTTGCGGCCGCATTAAGTAGCCCCAGCATGCGCCCACCGCCCTATCCAGTGGCACGCGTCCCGCGCAATCAGCGCACACTGATCAGCCTTACAGGTCCGGAAATCGCCAGCGCCGGTCCCGATGCGATACTGGCAGGACCACCCGGCAGTACGATCAACATTCTCAAAACGGAAGCTGGCCATTTGCAGGCCAGCACCGTTTTTTCCGAAACCACGCCGGAAGGTTTTGCCAAACTGTATTTATACCACAGTGGCGATGCGCTAACGCCAGTCACAAGCTTCGATATCGCTGTGGGCGCAGGCCGGGCTGGTGCGGCAGTGGTGGAACCTGATGATCATGGCGCGTCTGCCAGAACGGCAACCACCCTGTTACAGGCGGGCGCAACACAGGCCAGCCGCGACGGACAAATTGGCACAGCCAATGATGTCAATATGTTTGCGCTGCACATTACAGAACCAGGCATGCTGGCGGTGAATTCGCGTGGATCGAGCGATGTCACAGCACGACTGCTGGACAGTCGCGGTAATCCTGTCGCCAGCAATGATGATGGCGGTGCGGGCTATAATTTCGAGATACGGACACCGGTCAATCCGGGCAACTATCTGTTATCGGTGCAGCATTGTTGTGGCGGCAGCGGCAATTACCATATCGATACCACCCTTACACCGCGATAAGCCCGCCTTTATTCCCCATACACCTTGCGCGGCCGTTCGGCGCCTTTTTCCTGCAGCAGCAAGATGCCCTGATATTTATCGCGAATGGTGGCGGTCACGTCGCGGCTTTGTTGCGTGTCGCGCACGACGCGCGGCGTGATCATTACCAGCAGTTCGGTGCGCTGTGCGGAATTATTGGTGCGCCCGAACAGATTGCCCAGCACCGGCACCTGATGCAGCACGGGGATACCACTGCGGCCTTTGGATGCCTGTTCACGGATCAGTCCCCCCAGAAATATGGTTTCGCCATCGCGTACGCCCACGGTGCTAAGAAAACTGCGCTGCTGGATGGTGGGCGAGTTAATCGTGGAACTGCCTGAGCTTTGCGTGTTTACCGCCGCACTGACTTCCTGCACGATCTGCAGTGTCACCATACCACCGGAATTTACCTGCGGCGTCACCTCCAGCAATACGCCGGTGCTGCGATACTGCACCGTATTCAGCGTGCGTGAATCATTTGTCAGCCCGTCGGCGGTTTGCGTGATGATCGGCACTTCATCGCCCACCCGAAGCCGCGCCACCTGATTGTCCAGCACGAACAGTGTCGGCGCGGAAATCATGTTGACGCTGGTTAAATCCGATAGCGCATCCAGCACAACCCGGTTCTGCCCTGCCCTGCCTGACAGCGAAAACGCAAAGCCGCCGCCCGGTGGCGATGACAGATTTGGCGCAATGCCGGTCGCCGACGTACCCGATGTCAGTTGCGTAATGCCGTTTTCACCATTTTTCAGGCCGCCTGTTTCGAGAAAATATTGCACCCCGTAACGCAATGTATCGCCCAGGCTGACCTCAACGATTTGCGCCTCTATCATCACCTGCAGCGGGGCTATGTCCAGCTTGCCCAGCACGTCTTTTACCTGCTGATATTGCCTTTCGTTGCCCTGGATAAGCAGCGCATTTTTTGACCGGTCAGCCGTGATGCGCAGGGGCTGTGGCGCAATGCCTGCGTTATTACCGGAAGACAGAGGCAGCGTAATCTCTGCGCCTGTTTCGGCAGACGCTGCTTGTGGTGCTGTCTCATGCGCACCAGGGATGGCGGTAAAAATCTCCTGCAAGGTTTTCACCATGTCCGGGGCCGAGCCATGCTGCATGAAATAGACAAATACTGTCTGTTCATCGGCGCGCCGTGTACGGTCGAGCCGCCGGATCCAGTCCCGCGCCTGGCTTAAATATCCCTGCTGCGATGACAGCACCATCAGCGCGTTCAGCCGCTCGATCGGCACAAAGCGCACAAGTCCCGCAAGCGGTCCCTTGCCGGTGTCACCGAAAATATTCTCAAGTTCGAATAAAATGGTTTTGACCTCGACATGATCAAGACTGATCAGCAGCGCCGATTGCCCCGCCATGGCGTTTACATCAAACAGAGCGATGGTTTCGCGCACCGATTGACGCTCCGGCCCGGTGCCGCCGACGATTAGCAGATTGCGCTGTGAATCCACATTCACCGGGCGTCCGTCGGGCACCAGCGGCGCGATGATCTTCGCCATTTCCGCGGCGCCAATGTAAGAAAGTGCAAACACTTCGAAGCCTGCCCCTGTGCCAGATGGCAAGCCAGCCCCGACAGGCGCGCCCTGCAAATCCTTGCCATTGGCTGACCTGATACGATACACCTCGCCCTGGTTGATCAGCACCGCATTCATGCTGGACAGGATGGCTTCCAGCACAGGGATCAAAGCATCGCGGTTAAGTGGCGTGCCCGTATTGAGCGAAGCACTGCCCTGCACACCGGCATCAATGGTGAATGGAACCTTCAACAGATCGCCAAGTATGACGCCTGTAATTTCTGCGATGCTGGCGTTCTGAAAATTCAGGGTGATATCACCGGCAGCGGTAGCTGTGCGGGGGGCCACTGCCTGTGTTGAGGCGCCCGGCGCCGGATAAAATTCCTCGATGGGCTTTGCCTGCCCATTTGGCTGCGCCGTAACCGCCGTCACGGGGGCCGGGTTCTGCGGGGTTGCCGCAGCCTGAGGCGCCGATACAGCCGGGCGCTGGCGCTGATCCGCCGCACAGCCGGCCAGCACACCAGATGCCGCCAGAAATAGAAATGCGGCATTTAATACATGCCGCAGCATAAAAGTCCTCATAAGCCTGTTCAATCCGCACTACCACCATTGTTCTTAAGGGACACTTCCTTGCGGTTTCCGGACTTTTCCAGAACCAGCCGCTCACGCGACACTTCCGTCAAAGTCCATCCATCCAGTTCTGCCCCCTGCTCTATCCGGCTTACTGTGTCACCCGCAGCCTTGCGGATCAAGACCAGGCGCTGTTGCCCGGCAATCACCACCCCTACCACTGGATAACGGTCCAGAAGCAGCACCTCGCCTGTCTGACCGTGTTTCAAGGCCGGGGTGGCAACCGGGCGCCGGGAGGACACAAAAACAGGCCGCCGGATAATATCATCATATGCCGCAAGCGGCCCCGGATCATTGAAACCTGGCTGTGTCTGCGGCCCTGTGGCGACTATGTCCTGGCTGTCGCCAGTGGCCATGGGATCACGCAACCAGGGAATTATTGCGATCCCAGTCAACAACACACCTGCCATCAGTAAAATATTGCGCACGGTCATGGCATTGCCTGACGATAGCCAGAAACATCCATCTGCACATCCAGATGACCGCCCGGCACCATATCCTGATCGCTGCGCGCCCGTACAAAAACATTATCCAGAAAAAATAGCGGGCGATGACTTTCCACCGCATGCAGCAGCGCGCGCAAGGACTGGGTATTGGCCGTCACCCGAATGCGCCCCGTAACAATCTGCAGTGGCGCGTCCCCGGTCATTACGGGGGGCAGTAATTCAAAACTTAATAACAGCGCACCGCTATCCGCCGTCACCGCACCCATACGTTGCTGCAGATAGGCTGCAGCCGCCGCAGAACTTGCTCCTGGAAGCAGCAACGTCCCCAGTGCATCATTATTGCCAGAATCCGCCACACTGCCGCGCGCGGCGGCACGCTGATAAATATGTAATTGCGTGGACGCAGCCCCTAACTTCTGTTCGGCGCTGGAAAGCGCTTCCAGATAAGGACGCACCGCGCCAAACCAGACCAGCAGTATCGCCACTATCAAGAGCAGCAATGCCAATGCGCGCCCGTGCATATTTTCGAGCGCACTCATTCACCCTGCTCCGCCCCTGATGCCCCATGCAGCAGAAGGGTCAATTGAAATTGTTCCAGCCCAGTGGCGGGATCGCGCAGCGTTGGTGCACTGAATTCCACCTTTGCCACCTGATCGAGCGCCTCCAGCGGTGCGATCAGGTCCGAAGCCCCATGCGCCACCCCTTGCAGCGACAGCGTGCGACCCGCAAGTTCAAACTGCGCCAGATGCGCCGTATCGGGAAGTGCTGCGCTGATTGAATTCAACAGTGCGGTAATAGGTGGTCTTTGGCCACGCCGTTCAACCAGATAGGTCATCTGCGATTGCGCATTACCTGACCCGCTCTTTGGATCAGCTACCGATAATGCAGTCTGCCGCGCCAGGCCCAGTTCTTCTTCAACGCGCGATTGTTTCACCGAATACCGCCAAAAAGGCGACGCCAGCGAAACCAGTAACAGAATACACACCCCCGTCAGCAAAAGTCTGGGTGGCGGGTCCGCGCGCAAGGGCGTCAGGATGTGAACCGTATCGCCTGCCGAATTTTCGTTCGCATCATCCGCCAGTGTAATCCGGTCAGGGATGATCCCCGATTTTGCCAATCGTTGAAGCATGGCGTCCGCGCTGGCGGTTGGCGCCAATGCCAGATGCGCCATCACGCGGCCACGGGGATCAATCGCTTCTTCCACCCTATAGCCCAGATAGACCTGATCCGGCGCAAACGGAGTTTGCCGTTCGATCTCGCCTGCAACCGCATCAAAGCCCCGGGGCAATGCAGAAACCGCTATCGGCGCCTGCCTCCGCAAACCCTGTGCCGATGGAATACGCAGCACACATTCAGCACCGTTTGCGCGCTTGCGCGCCACCTGATCGCCTATTCCGGACTGCGACATCCGCCCCAGGGTTTGTGCCGCACCACCAAGTAGCCGCTGGATAGTGAAATCATCTTCATCCGGGATCAGCAGCACGCTTTCACGGGCAAGCCCTAACAATACTGCCAGCCGGGGCGGCATCATCGCGCGCAATTCGCCGCCCCACCAGCGCAGAAACGCAGTGATACGGCCTTGCTTCAAATCTGGATTTTGCCCCGTTTCCGACACGCGCCCCATGACCGTTTACATTAATAAACACCAGCAGATGGGACCATTGTCGCAGCAATCCCGCCCCCGCCGTTATGCATACCATATTTTTCGATCAGGGTGTTAGAGTACGCAGTTATCCCGCATGATCCAGCCGCCGCCGAGCACCCGGCTGCCCTCTCCGGCCTCATAGACGACGCAAGCCTGGCCCGGGGCAACGGCCTCCTCCGGCTGGTGCAGGGTGATATTGGCGCCGCCCGCGCCGTCCGGGAACAAAGTGCCGGGAACGGGCGGCCTGGTGGAGCGCACCTTGACTGCAACCTCCTGCCCTTCTTCTGTTGGCGGCCTATCCCCCAGCCAGTTCAGCTGACGCACCCGCACATGACTGCTCAGCAGTGCTTCGCGCGGGCCAACAATAACCCGCCGCATGGCCGCATCCAGACGCACAACGAACAGCGGTTCGCCGCCGCCAACCCCAAGACCGCGGCGCTGGCCGACTGTATAATGAATGATGCCCTGATGCCGCGCCAGCACACGCCCATCCAGATGCACAATATCACCGGGTCCCACGGCCTCTGGCCGCAGTTTTTCTATTACGCTTGCATACCCCCCCTGTGGCACAAAACAGATATCCTGACTATCAGGCTTGTCCGCCACAGCAAGGCCAAGGCGTCCGGCGATGACGCGGGTTTCGTCCTTGTACAGATTGCCGAGAGGGAAACGTAAAAAATCCAGTTGCGCTCCCGTGGTTGCGAACAGGAAATAACTCTGATCCCTATCCGGATCGGCGGCGCGGTGCAGTTCCGGCCCCTTCCTGCCCATAACCCGGCGCACATAATGCCCGGTAACCAGAGCCTGAGCGCCAAGGTCACGGGCCACCTGAAGCAAATCCGTAAATTTTACCGTCTGGTTACAGGTCACGCAGGGAACCGGAGTTTCGCCCGCCAAATAGCTGTCAGCAAAATCATCCATCACCGTCTGACGGAAACGGCTTTCATAATCCAGCACATAATGTGGAATGCCAATTTTTTCCGCCACAAAGCGGGCGTCATAAATATCCTGTCCTGCACAACAGGCGCCCTTGCGTGAAACCGCCGCCCCATGGTCGTAGAGCTGCAGAGTAACACCAATCGTATCATAGCCTTGCTCGTGCAACAGCGCGGCCGCGACCGACGAATCGACGCCCCCCGACATGGCGACAACGACCCGGGTAGCTCTGGGGGTGCCCGGCAAGTCCATATTGGTTAATTGCTGTGTGCGTGACATGGCGTCTAAATACAGGCGCCAGGGGCTGACGGCAAGCGCCGTGGTCAATAATGCGAGCTATGAAAGGAAATTCAGCAGAGTAATCTGAGAAAGCTGACGGACCAGATTATATGACGACTGGACAGCCAGCTTATCCTGATTAAGTTTGGAAATGGCCCCCGCCATATCAACTTCCGATAAATCGGCAATTATCTGCTTGTTTACGGTATCAAGCGCTTCATTTCGGGTCGTTATGGACTCGATACGTTTTGCGACAAAACCGTTATTCGCCTGCAAAGTGATTATTCCTGAAAGCACATTATCCAGGCTGGCAACTTCAGACTGCAGGATCGCGCGGTCAGCCGGAGTCAAATTCTGACTGAAGGGCGTCGCAACATTATATTCCGCCATCCGTTTAATGGAGGCCATCATGTCAGAACCAATGTCATTCGCCAGAAGGCCATACTGGATGACAGTATTTTGTTCTATCCGCACCTGAGCCTTTTGCTGGCTATTATCAAAAAAAGTTGCAATTGGCGTAGCCACAGTTGCCAAATTGGATATATTCGTTGCATTGAATGGCTGCACATCCGTACGAGAGCCTGCGAAAAGATACTTACCAGCATATCGCGTATTCAGCACGGACTTACCCGACACAAATGCACTATCCATATCCACGGAAACTGTATCGCCGCGATTATTTGCCAGCGATTTCAAAATACTGTCGCGCAAGTTTTTTGCTGTATCATACATCGTCGTCAGACCGGTATCCTGGAGAGATACCTGCGCACCGACCTGCTGCCCCAATTTAACGAATTGTACAGTGCGGCTTTCTATCGCCCGTGCGCTGACAAGAGCTGCTGCATCGCGCGCTATCCCTTTATAGCTATCCGTTTTATACCCGGTTGCCACCTGACGCTGATCATCCGCAACCTGACTTTGCGCACGCAACATCTGGCTTACGACTGCCTGCTGCTGTGAAAATGTCGAAATTCGCGTCATGTTACTCTATTCCTTCATCGCTCACACTGCATCAATCAGAGTCTTGAATAATTCCTCAGCCGCTTTAATCATGCGTGCTGACGCATTATAGGCGTTCTGATACACAACAAGGTTTGCCAGTTCTTCGTCAATATTCACGCCAGAAACATCACTGATCTTAGAAATAATCTCGTCACGAATTCCGCCACGATCTTTACTTACAGTATCGGCCTGGGCCGCCAACCGGGCCGCACTGGACAAAAACTGTCCGCTATAATCGCTTAGTGTGGCTGACAGACCTGTTATATGGCCTGCCGCAGAGAATTTTGTTACTTTTTCTTCCAGCGCGTGAAATGCAATTGCCCCACGGTCATCTGCAATACCAAGCGCCGCAGTACCTGGCGCTGTAACGTTCAGCTTCGCCAGCGCCAGTATGTTATTGTTTGCCACTATGTCTGGGCGCACCTGCATGCCCATTGCCTGTTTTTGCCGTGCGCCTGGCCCAATTCCAAAAAGCCGTGAAAGACTGACGCCCGTTCCACCACGGCCAGTCTGGTCATTTACAGAATATATCGTGCCATCTTCGTAAGCTGGTGCAGGTGTGAACGCGAGCGCACCTTGTGCATCCAATGCAAAAGTTCCAAAAGGGCTTGAGCCAGCGTTCAGCTGAGTAATCACATCACCCAATGTCACACCTGCGACAGTTAGTGTAAAATTACCCGCAACCTGCCCAAGTGAATCGACGAATTTGAACTGGGCAGTGCTGCCAAGTGCAAATCCATGTGCGGTGGCAGCCGTAAGTCCGGTCTGATAATGGCTTGGCACATCAGCCTTCACCAAGTCATTCAGCCCAAAGAAATGCGCAAAGCCGCGCCCTGCCCGCGCGCTTGGCAATGCACCATCCTGTACCATTGCAACGCCATTGGCGGGATTAGTGGCGCCAAGGGTCATAACGCCATTATTGAATGTAAGGCTGCCATTGGCGCCAAGCCCGGTGTTGATGGCCGCAACAGCGTCCCCAATAGTTGCACCGGCAAAAGCCACGGGCGCGCCGCCATTTACCCGGTACTGATTATTTGTAAAGTCAGCCTGTACACTGACGATCGTCAAGCCAGAAGCATCTGTCACGCTGAAATTGCTGATTCCCGTAAAGTTATGTGCATCAGTGGCAAGAAGTCCTGTGTTATTACCAATCATTTGGTTAGGCGCAGGAACCGCAGTGTTATCATTATGAATTGCATTCAACTGATCTGCCAGTTTTGAAGCCAACTCACCAATTTCTTCGGCAGTTTTTGGTAAGGTCGCATCACGCATATCAAGTAAACCGCGCAATTCACCTGATATGATATGACTCTCCATTGGCTGCCCAAGTGGGCTAACGGCGCCTGTAGCAGAGTTAATGTTATGAAGTGTTATACTTGGAAATATCGTGTCAGGACTAACCGCTGTTCCCGATGCATACGTCATTTTTGTCACTGACGTACTAACCAGAAAAACGCCATCCGTTGTTGAAACAAATGCCCGTCCGTCGGCTTGATTCGAAATTCGAACGTCCATGATTTCGGATAGCGCATTCAAAGAATGCTGCCGTTGATCAATAAGCGCATTTGCATCATTGGTTAGCGTGTTTGCAGCGACAATTTCAGTATTTAATTCTTGAATGTTTTTTAACAGATTATTTGCGGTCTCAATACGGCCGTATATTTCCTGGTCTGCGTCACTTCTTAATTGTTGCACTGATGACGCAAGCCTGCCCAGCTCATCCATCGTAACCTGGACAGCATTAATGCCTGCGCCCCGGTTCATAACCGACGTAGGGTCGACTTGCATCTGGGATAAATCGGAAAACATTGTATTGATTTTTGCAGCGATAGAATCATTAGTTGACGGATCACCAAGCACCGATTGCAACCTGTCATGCAGCTTCGCAGTTATCTCCGCAGCCTTGGCGATTGCAGTCGCTTTGTACAATTCCCGAGTGAGAAAATCATCGGCAATACGGGTTACTGCCGCAACTTCAACACCGCCGATCGCGCGCGCCTGAAGAGTGACCTGGCGTCGTGCATAATCAGGATTATTTACATTGGCGATATTGGTAGATGTATGACGTAACGCTGTCTGGCTCGTCTGCAAGCCACTTACCGCATTTCCAAGAATTCCAATTCCCGACATTTTGATATCCCTTCTCGCTCTTGTGTAAGCAAGCTTGATGCCAATCTATTGACGGGCTTCCTAGTCCTTAAAAATAGCCATTTTTTAGGGTTCCCTCATACGGCAGACATATGCGGCTGGAGGCATATGGAAAAAATTTCCCTATTGGCGCTACTTTCCCGGCGATGTTTGCCGGTCATCATGGAAAACTGGAATATGCGGCTTTCCATGATCCAAAATCCCTCGCTTTTCTTGTTTTATGAAACTTGGCCCGCACCTTGCTAGTAACTGTTCGCTTATGCCTGTTTGCGTTCTGGCATACGTACATAAGAACAGCCACTGAATGATCAGTGGCGGCGAACAGGAATAAAAATGGAACTGGCACAGAATATTTTTGCGCTACCTGGTCAGGGAATGCCAAATGCAAGCGCATCTGTAGCATCTCGCGCTGTCCCTGTAAGTGCAGAAAGTACTGCACTACCGTCAGGCTCAACGCCAGACGGCACTACTCAGGATGGTGGTACTGGTAACGCTGAATTTGGAAATTTATTAAATATTATTTTAGGACTTGCCCCGCCTTCTGATGGTACTGAAAATAAGATCAGCCCATCCATTGGCGCACAAAATGAATCTGTGTCCCAGACTGCTCCCGCTATTGCAAATGTCTTTTCCGCAATTGTTTCTCCCGAAGCAGTATTGCCGAACAATGGCATAACGGTACCAAAAAACCAGATGCCTGTGAAGGTACAATCCTCACCGGCGGAACCGCAAAAGAAATCGAACATTATCGCTCATGACACAGTTCAAGACGCTCAAACGGCAATATTACTCGCAAATACCTACACACCTGGCGTCCCTGAAATCGCAGTTGCTGCAATCAAGTTTTCTGAAACAAATTCTGAAACCGTAGAAAATTCTGTCTCTGCACCTGCCTTTATCCATGCCTCTACGCAGAATATTTTTTTAGGTGCGTCAATTAATAATTCTTTGCCAGCTCTGGTGAATCAAGGAGATCTAGAACACACACAAGCAGCTAGTGAAGTCACGCCTCTGACAGATAAATTATTGAACAGCACGGCAATCATTGCAACGCCCGGCACAAAAACAGATTCTACCAACACTGTGATTCTTGCTCAAGCAAGCTCTCAGACTTACTTGCCTTTCGCGATGCCTAAGGGCGATGAACAACAGAATGCAAAAGAACAGGTCAGCACAAACCAGACCCCGTCGGGGATAATTGTTTCGGACATTCCATCTGCATCACCAGAAGACAGACATCCGTCCAATACAGCGTCAAATCAGACAAACCCTGCATTAATTTCCGCGCCAGCCTTGCTCGCAGCCAAAACTTCTGATCAGACGCTTGAGCCCAAAAAGAAAATCGAAGCCGGAGCGGTTATATCAGATACAGCGCCACCTGCGCCATTATTGGATTACGAAATACCAGACAGCACAAATGCCGCTTCGGAATCTCCGCCAGACCAACAGGGCCAGGATTTCATATTAAAAGCCCCGCTAGAAAATGCAAAAATCCAGCCTGCAGTTAATCCGGCGGCCTC
>OBEQ011276260.1_pt1 | contig 14581 bp, 21 predicted proteins | sample 1670901 | NCBI WGS metagenome assembly OBEQ01 (sample SAMEA104232315, study PRJEB22302) | groundwater metagenome | biome: forest; feature: aquifer; material: groundwater | place: USA | collected 2011-08-07 | depth 5.4 m
CACCGCGGACCGGCGGGTCCCGCCACGTGTGGGCAGGCTATCCGATCAGGGGGCCCTCCGTTGCCCCCGGGGACGGCCGTACCGGGGACGGCCGCACCGCATTGCCCGGGGCCGGCGTCATGCGCCAGGGACCTCCCAACGGGGCACCCGGAAGCCCGGTGACCAGCTGGTCGCGAAGGTAGTCGCGGGCGGCGAGCAGGCTCGCCAGCGGCACCACCGTGCGGCTCAGTATGCGGACCCGGGGACGTCCGGCATCTGCGGGCGCCTGTTCGAGTGCGCCGACGTAGACCTGATGGGTAACGACAGGTCCACGGTCCCCACCGGTGCGGGAGTGCCGGGCTCGACCCGGCGGCCGCGCGTCAGCCCCCGTCAGTCGCGCTCCGGCCATCGTCATCGCCCGTCCCCGGACCAGTCGCGCCACCACACATCCATCGCGGCGCTGACCTGACGCTCCGAAATCGGCTGCAGGTCATGCTCGCCACTGCGCTCGTCGTCGACCAGATGATTCGTCCAGCGCCAGTGCATGGAGCGCACGAGCGCCTGATCCCGCTGGTACCCGTTGGGGTCGCGCCACCGCCGGAACAGCCCGGCCGGTCGCTGGCGCCCCGGCAGGTAGTCCTTCTCGAAGGCCTTGCCGTAGGCGTCGTTACCCCAGCAGTTCCCTTCCGCCGCCAGCGCGGACTGCAGGTTCTGGAGAATCTCGCCGAGTCGCTCGCCGAGATCGGTGAACCCCCGTCCCGCCGAGCGCACCTGACCCGAATCAACCCAGTACCCGCCGGTCATCGCGGCGGCCTCGGCACCCGAGCCGCCGCCGCCGGATTCTCCGGCAGGAACGTGGTGACGTCGAAGTCGGTCCCCATGGCGCCCAGCTCTCCCAACTCCGCCGGCAGCGTCGGCCGAAGGATTTCCATCATCTTGTGTTGGGCCTGAACGCCGGCCTCCCGGGTCGTGGCGAGGATCGACGCGGCGAGCCGCTCTGCATCGGGCGCCCGGTAGACGTGTGGGTGCAGCTTCAGGTCGACCAGCTCACCACGGGGGCCGACGGTGACCCGGACAAGGCCGTCCGGTGAGGTCGCGGTCGCAGTGACCGCCGCCATCCGAGCTTGCGTCTCGCCGAGCTGGTCACGCATCGCACGGTACTTCTCCAGCAGCTCGTTGATGTGAGCCTGGAACTCCGGCCGCACGCCGACCACCTCCCGTCGCGTGATGGCCAGGTTCACCGCGGACCGACAGCCCCCGCCACGTGTGCGCAGAGTATCCGATCAAACCGGTCGCCGCGGCCCCAGGATTGGGCAGCGTTCGGCCCACTCCAGCAGCGGCGTGAGGTCGTACGCCACCTCGTCGTCGACGAATACCTTGGCGCCGTGCTGCTCCTTCCACCAGGCCGTGGTGACCAGGTCGGGCCAGCGGCGCTCCACCTCCCGGGCGAAGGCGAGCGCAGCCCGCCGCACCTGCACGAACGTCCACTCTGGACGGTTTCGAAGTTAGATGTGCCAACGAGGAGGTGAACGCGGGCGGACTAACCAATCGGATGATCACCGATTGTCAACGGTGCAGGCGCATGGCTGGCCAACGCCCGCCGTACCGCAGCCACCCCGCCGGAGAGTGACGAGACCGGCACGACCACGAGTGGTGTCGCGGACGGTCCCAGACGCACGCGCGCACGATAGTCCAGCATCCGATGGCTTGGCGGGAGAACCGCCGCTGTCGGGTCCACCCGCAGCGCAAGGCACCAGTACCCCTGTGGGCGAAAGAGGAACCGCAGCGGTACATCCAACTCAACGAGGTCGACGGCGCGCACGGCACTCCACGGGATCGCCTGCAGCCAACGGCCAGATCGCACACCGGAGTCCCCGACAGTCAACGTCGCCCCGTGGCCGTACCGGATGAGCAGGACACACACCGTGAGACCCGCGAATAGCCCGTAGGCGAACTGCGCCAGCACCGCCGCAGGCGACAGAGTCGACATGAGGTAGGCAAAAAATCCTAGGGCTCCGCAGGCAAGTACGGCGTTCGCGAGGAGAAGTCTCGCCACCGGACGACCCAGCACCACCTCGGAGGCCATGAGGACTCCGCCAACCGGCGAAAGATGTCCCGCACCGCAAACCCGCCCCGCTCCATGGTCGCCATGATGTCGAAGGTGCCGTCACGCACCTGCTCCGAGACGGCACCGAACATAGAGTTCTCGCTGTGTATCGCCTGCGCCTTCGCGCCCGCCCGCCGAATTACGACACTGTAGCCCCCACGGAACAGTCGCGCTACCCGAAGGCTTGCGGGACAACGAGTCCGTGGCAGCCGGTTCTCCGACCACCAAGGCTGGTCGGCAGAGTGTCCAGAGTGGAGGGGTTGGTCGTTGCACTCCCAACCTCAGGGACTCAGGTCGCGGTGTCGGTGACGACGCGCTTCGCCCGGCTGGGCTGCACCCGCTTGGGCTCACCCGGCATCTTGGGATAGTCCGGGGGGTACGGAGCGTCGGTAAAGTCGCCGCGTTCGGCCCACTCCAGCAGCGGCGTGAGGTCGTACGCCACCTCGTCGATCGCCGCGTGCGGGTCGCCGAGCCGCGCCACCCGCCCCGGTACGGTCCGCAGGTCGAAGTCGTCGGGCTGCACAGCCGTCAGCTCGTCCCAGGTCACCGGGGTCGAGACGGTCGCCCGGGCGTTGGCGCGGAGCGAGTACGCACACGCGATGGTCCGGTCGCGGGCCATCTGGTTGTAGTCGACGAAGACCTTGGCGCCCCGCTGCTCCTTCCACCAGGCCGTGGTGACCAGGTCGGGCCGGCGCCGCTCCACCTCCCGGGCGAAGGCGAGCGCAGCCCGCCGCACCTGCACGAACGTCCACTCTGGACGGATCCGGATGTAGATGTGTACCCCCCGACCGCCCGAGGTCTTGGGGAATCCGGTCCAGCCGAGCTCGTCGATGAGCTCGGCCACGGTGCCGGCCACCTCGACCGCTTCATCGAAAGCGGTGCCCGGCTGCGGGTCGAGGTCGATCCGCAGCTCGTCGGGGCGGTCCACGTCGGCCCGGCGTACCGGCCACGGGTGGAAGACGATCGTGCCGAGCTGGGCCGCCCAGATCACGTGCGCCAGGTCGGTGGGGCAGAGCTCGTCGGCGGTCCGGCCGCTGGGAAACTTGATCTCCGTGGTCTCCACCCACGGCGGTACGCCGCGGGCCGGTACCCGCTTCTGGAAGAACGCCTCGCCCTCGATCCCCTCCGGGAAGCGCTGCAGTGTGGTGGGGCGCTCGCGTAATGCGCGGAAGATCCCGTCGCCCACCGCGAGGTAGTACTCAACCACGTCGCGTTTGGTGTACCCGCGCTGCGGAAAGTACACCTTGTCCGGGTTGGTGATCCGGAGCGTCCGCCCAGCGACCTCGATCTCCAGCGCATCGCCCATGGCCGCACCCTACGCCCGGCCGCCCTTGCGTATGCCCGGCGCGACGAGAGCCGTCCGCAATTGGTAATCGTCGACCCGGTGAGTGCACCGTACCGTTGTGGCCATGGAAACCGAGCTGCCCCAGACCGACGCCGAGTGGCGGGTACGGCTGTCCCCCGAGGAGTTCCGGGTGCTCCGCCGGGCGGGTACCGAAGCCCCGTGGACCGGCGAGTACGTGTCGACCAGGACCGCCGGGGTGTACCGCTGCCGGGCCTGCGACGCAGAGCTGTTCCGTAGCGACACGAAGTTCGACAGCCACTGCGGCTGGCCGAGCTTTGACGACGCGATCCCTGGAACTGTCAAGGAGATCGTCGACCGCAGCCTCGGCATGGAGCGCACGGAGATCCGCTGTGCGCGCTGCGACTCCCACCTCGGTCACGTCTTTCGTGGCGAGCGGATGACGCCCGCCAACACCCGGCACTGCGTGAACTCGATCTCGGTCCGGCTGCGCCCCGGGGAAGACCCGACACGGGACTGAACGCCGCCGGTCGGCGGCACCCCCGGCGCCGTGACCCAGCGGGCCGAACTGCTCACCCGTGATCGTGTTCCGCCGATGACGCGGGTGTGACAGACGGGGTAGCCTCGCCACGGTTCACGTCGCCCGGACGCAAGCCCGGCCGCCGACGGTATGCATTGTCCGCGCTCCTGTTGCCCCGCAACCGCGGGGACTGGGGTGCCTGGACCGGCTGGGGGGTCGCGGTCGCCCTGGGCCTGACCATCGCGTTCCCGCTCACCGGCTGGGGTGGCGCCTCAGCGGGCGCGACCGTGACCGAGGTGGCGTACGCGCCGCTCGGGCTCGGATGTCTCATCCTGGCCTGGCGGGCCAGCCGGCAGCCCGGGCTGGAGAGCCGGGCGCAGCGGGCCTGGCTGCTGATCGCGGCTGCCCTCGCGCTTCAGGTACAGGCGCACACCACCTGGTCGTCGTACGACACCATCGGGCAGCCGCGCCCGTTCCCGTCCTGGGCCGACGCCGCCAGCCTGGCGTTCGTCCCGCTCGTCCTCGCCGGCCTGCTGACCCTGCCGGTACCCCGCCGCCCGTCCCGGCACCGGGGTACCCTGCCGCTCGATGTCGCGACCGTGCTGACCGGCGGGTTCATGGTCGTCTGGTACCTGGTGCTCGGTCCGACCCTGACCGGGCCCGGGCCGGCTGGCCCAGCGGCCGGCACCCCGTTCACGGTGGCGGTCTCGGCGGCGTACCCGGTCGGCGACCTGCTGCTGATCTTCGGTCTCGCACTCACCCTGCTGCGCGGCGTGAGCAGCCTCAGCCGCCGCCCGCTGTACCTGCTGGGCGCCGGGGTCGCGCTGTTCGTCGGGGCCGACCTCTGCCACGGGTACGCCGGCCTGCACGCCGACTTCGCCGCCGGCCGTTGGCCGGATCTGCTCCGGCTGACCGCCGCGGCACTCTTCGCCGCAGCCGCGCATGACCAGTACCGGCACGCGCCGCAGTACGACCAGGAACGGCGGCGGGCACACGCCGAGGCGGTGCCGGTACGCCCGGCCCACCGGCTGCCCTACGTGGCGGTGGCTGCTGCGTACGGGCTGCTCCTGCTCATCGCCCGCGGCCAGGACAGCCCACGGATCGGGGTACTGCTCGGCGCGGCGGGGGTGCTCACCGTGGCGGTGGCGCTGCGCCAGTTCGCGGCGGTACGGGAGAGCCGCGCCCTCGCGGTCACCGATGCTCTCACCGGCCTGGCGAGCCGGGCCTGGGCCCAGGAGTGCCTGGACGACGCGGTGGCCCGGACCCGTTCCACCGGCGGGCAGGTGGCGGTGCTGATGATCGACCTGGATGGGTTCGGGTCGGTCAACGATTCGATGGGCCACCAGGCAGGCGATGCGGTCCTGATCGCCGCGGCCCAGGCCATCTCGTCGGTGACCCGCTTCTCGGACACCGCTGGACGGCTCGGCGGCGACGAGTTCGTGGTGATCCTCGACGATATTGACGGTCCGCTGGCCGCGGAGTCGGTCGCCCAGCGCGTGCAGGCCGCCCTGAGTACCCCGATCGTCCACGATGGACACATCGTACCGTTGCGGGCGAGCATGGGCCTGGCCATCTCCGAGCCCGGCGGCACGGGCGGGCCCAGCGGCTCCGGCGGGTCCGGCATTTCCCCCGGGCCCGGCATTTCCGGCGACGAACTGCTGCTGCGCGCGGAGATGGCGATCCGCGTCGCCAAGCGAGCCGGTACCGGCGGCTGCGTGGCCTACACGCCCGCGATCGACGTGAACACGCTCGGCGCGGAGCTGCAACGCGCCCTCGACGAGGACCAGCTGGTCCTGCACTACCAGCCCATCATCGACATCGCCAGCGGCGATACGGTCGGCCTCGAGGCGCTCGTGCGCTGGCAGCACCCCGAGCGCGGGCTGGTGCCACCGCTGGACTTCATCCCGCTGGCCGAGGAGACCGGCCTGATCCTGCCGCTGGGCAACTGGGTCCTGCGTACCGCCTGCGCCCAGGTGGTGGAGTGGGGCAGGACCATTCCGGCAGCACGCACGCTGACCCTGAGCGTCAACGTCGCACCACGGCAGGTCCGCCATCCGAGCCTGGTCAGCGAGGTCAGCGCGGCGTTGCGGGACACCGGATTCGACCCGCGCCGGCTGATTGTCGAGATCACCGAGGACACCGTGCTCTCCGACGACACGCCCACGGTCGCGAAGATCGAGGCGCTGCGGAGCCTGGGCATCCGGGTGGCCGTCGACGACTTCGGCACCGGGTACTCCTCGCTGCGGTACCTGCGGCGGCTGCCGATCGACGTACTCAAGATCGACCGGTCGCTCGTCGCGGACCTGGTGGACAGCGCCGACGGGCGCACCATCTGCGGTGCGGTGGTCAGCCTCGGCGCGGCGCTACAGATGGATGTGGTCGCCGAGGGCATCGAGAACACCGACCATCTGGCGGCGCTGCGCGAGATGCAGTGCTCGCACGGGCAGGGTTACCACTTCGCCCGCCCGCAGGACGCCACCCGGATGGCCGAGTTCCTCCAGCAGAGCCACCAGGCCAGCAGTACCCCCAGCTGAGCCGGCCCGGCGGGTTCAGCGGGTCGGGTAGCCCGGCTCGGCGGGGCCGGCCGCCGGGATCGGCTGCCCGTGCAGCGAGCTGGGCGCGTTCGGACCGGCGCCGGGGTCGACCCCGACCCCCAGCCGCTCCACCAGTTCGCGCCCCAACCATCCGGTCACGGTGGCCAGTCCGACACCGGCGAGGCTGAAGATCAGGGCGACGATGCCAGGGCTGGCCCCGTAGCCGGAGTGCCGCAGCCAACTCACCGCGAACAACGCGAGTACCCCCACGTTGCCCAGCCCGTGCCAGGCGCCGATCCGCCTGGCCCGGGTCCCGGGCGGTACGGCCAGCCAGTCGATCAGCCCGACCAGGCCGGCAAGGAGTCCGGCAAGAATCCCGGCACCGATCATGTACGTGGACGCGATGGTGTAGCCGTCGTCGCCGGTGATCAGGTACAGGATGTCGAAGATCACTGATGTGGCCAGCAGCCCCAACGGGAACACGATCAACGCTGGGTGTACCGCGTGCCCGAACAGTCGTGCCCGGCTTCGCATGGCCGTACCTCCTCAGCCCCGGAACGCTCGTCGAGCACCCCCTACCCCACGACGCGCGGTCCATGCCTGCCCGGGCCGGACACCTCGCAACCGGATGATCACGCGCTGGTACGCACCACCCAACACCAACCGGTCAGCGCACGACAGTCCCCACCAGACGACCAGAGTCGTCACAGATCAAGGAAGTAGCGCAGCACCTTGCGGATCTCTGCCAGCTCGTCGGGGCTGACCTCACCCAGGCGGCGCTGGAACCTCGCAGCATCGATGGCACGGATGTCCTCCGGCCGGGCGAAGCTCGCCCGGCTCAGACCGGCGCCTGGACTCGCGATCCGTGGCTGGGTCACCAGGCCGCGGTCGTTGCCGGTGAGCGGCACGACGACAGCCATGCTGATCGGCAGCGCATGCAGGCCGCTCGACGAGACAACCACCACCGGCCGGCGTCCGCCCTGCTCATGACCGACGGTGGGATCGAGCTGGGCGACCCAGACGTCACCGGTACGCACGCCGGTCACTCCCACCATCCGGGCTCGTCCTGGCTGGTGAGCGTGTCCCGATCAGTGCCCTCGCGCCAGGAGCGGGACTCGGCGCGGTCGGCCTCCCACTCAGCCGGGTCGTCCCGCCGCAGCCGCTCCAGCTGCTCCCGGGCCTGCGCGAAGAACGCGTCGCGCTCCAGCCCCTCGGTCACCTCGGCGAGCAACGCGCCCATCGTGGTGCCCCGGGCACGGGCGAGGACCGCGAGGCGGTCCCGGACTGTGGTGTCCACCTTGATGGTCGTGGTACTCATACCAGCGAGTCTACCCAGCGGTAGACCGCTCGGGCTACCAAGGTCCGGCGCTACGGCAGGGCGGCGATCAGGTCGGCGATCGGGCGGCGGCGGCCGGTGTAGAACGGCACCTCCTCGCGGACGTGCCGGCGGGCACCCGAGGCGCGCAGGTCACGCATCAGGTCGACGATCCGGTGCAGCTCGTCGGCCTCGAAGGCGAGCATCCACTCGTAGTCGCCGAGCGCGAACGACGCGACGGTGTTGGCCCGCACGTCGGCGTACCCGCGGGCCAGCCTGCCGTGCTCGGCGAGCAGTTCCCGCCGCTGTTCATCCGGCAGCAAGTACCACTCGTACGAGCGGACGAACGGGTACACGCAGACGTAGTCGCGGGCCGGTTCGCCGGCCAGGAACGCCGGCAGGTGACTCTTGTTGAACTCGGCCGGCCGGTGCAGCGCCATCGCTGACCAGACCGGGGCCAGGTGCCGGCCGAGTGCGGTGCGGCGCAGCCGCCCGTACGCCTCCTGCAGCGCGTCGGCGGTCGGGGCGTGCCACCACACCATCAGGTCGGCGTCGGCGCGCAGCGCGGAGACGTCGTACGTGCCGCGGACCACCACGTCCGTGCCGGCCAACTGGTCGAAGAGCGCCGACACCTCGGCGGCCAGGTCGGCGCGGGGCGCCGGATCGAGTGATTCGGCCACCCGGAAGACCGACCACATGGTGTACCGGATCGTCGCGTTCAGCTCACGGATCCGCGCCGGGTTGCTCTGCTCGGTGCTCATGGAACCCAGTGTTCCAGGCCGGCCAGCACCTGATCCGCGGCGGCCCAGCCGGATCGGATGCAGGCCGCGATGCCGACACCGTCGTACCCCGCGCCGGCCAGGGCGAGCGTCGCCGGTAGCACCGCGCGAGCCGCCACGACCCGGCCGAGGTGGCCGGGGGGGTACTGCGGAAGCGCCCCGCCCCAGCGCCACACCCACGCCTCGCGCGGCGCCGCAACGGCCCCGCCGAGCAGCTGACCCAGCTCGGTCACGGCCAACCGGACCAGGTCCGTGTCGTCACGCTGCAGTACGTGCTCCTCGCCGTACCGCCCGATCGAGGCGCGGACCAGTGTGCTGCCCTCCCGCTTCGCGTGCGCCCACTTACGGTCGACGAAGGTGACCGCCTTGACGGTGTACCCCTGCGTCGCCGGTACCAGTACTCCGGAGAGCGCAGGCACAGCGATCTCGGGCAGGACCAGCGTGACCAGAGCGACACTGGCGTAGTCGAGCAGACCGAGCGCGCCGGCCGCAGCACCGTCCACATCGGACAGTAGGCGGGCGGCGGGGCGCCCCGGTGTCGCGAGCACCACGGCGTCGGCGTCGAGCAGCTCCGGCGCCCGGGTATCGCCCAGCACCAACCGCCAGCGCCGCTCCCCCGGGCCGGGCGGTGTCGCCGCCCTCGCGCCCGCGGCTGCCGGCGCCGTGGACAACGCCGCATAGACGGCAGGTCCCGCGGCGCGCTCCCCTGCGGTAGCCCGCACCGCGGCGAGCCCCCGCACCGGCGAGCCGAGCCGGACCCGGACCCCGGCCATCGCCAGCCGGGCGACGACCGCGTCGACCAGCCGGCCCATCCCGCCGGTGAGGGTGGCGAAGATCGGGCCGGCCGGCTGGAGCGCCCGCGCCGCCAGCACCGCCCGCACCGCGCCGGTCAGCGTGGACCCGCTGCGGCAGGCCGCGGCCAGCGCCGGGATGGTGGTGGCGAGCGACAGGTCGTCGGCGCGGCCGGCGTACACCCCGCCCAGCAGCGGGTCGACGAGCCGGTCGGCCACCTCGTCACCGAGCCGGCGGCGCACCAACGCGCCCACCGCGACGTCCTCACCGGGACCCAGCAGCGCCGCCCCGCCGTCGCGGTCGGCCACCGCGTCCACCGCCGCCACCCCGTCCAGTTGACCGGCGTGTGCGGGTACCCCCATCAGGGTGCCGGCCGGGATCGGGCGCACCGCTCCGGCCAGCGCCAGCCCAGCCTGGATCGTGGCCGGGTGCACCAGTTCCTGCGCCAGGCCGAGCGCGTGCGCCAGTCCGACGGCGGCGCTGGGCGCACCATCGGGGTCGCGTACCGCGAACATCTCAGCCCCGGCCTCGGCCGGACCGCCGGCGACCTCGACGGTGCGCAGCTTGCCGCCGAGCCGGCCGGACTGCTCGACCAGCACCACCTCGACGCCGGGCGCCCGCTCGACCAGCCGGTACGCCGCAGCGAGCCCGGCGATCCCGCCACCGACCACGACCACGCGCACCTGCTCATCTCACCCTGCCGGTGTTGATCACCAACAGCGGGTAGCTCGACGCAGTGAACTCAGTCGCCATTGCGACACCTGCCGGCAACCTCTCGACAACCTGCCCGCACCCCGGGCAGACTGCCGCCGTGGATCTGCTCGACCTGGCACGCAACCCGCTGACCTCGGCAAATGACCTGTCGGACGCGATCTCGTGGTGTGCTGACGCGACCGCCCTGCCGGCGGTGCTGCTACTGGCGCGGCACGCCGACGCGTCGGTACGCCGGGCGGTGACCCAGGCGCTGCCCCGATTGTCTACCGCACCCCGGCCGCCCGCCGTGGTAGCCGCACTGGTCGACTTGAGCATCGACCCGATCGGCGACGTCCGGGACTGGGCCTGCTACGCGCTCGGTACCCAACTCTCCGAAGTGGACACTCTGGAGCTGCGCGACGCGCTGGCCGCCCGGCTCGACGACCCGGACCCGAACCCGCGCTGCGAGGCGCTGCTCGGGCTGGCCCGCCGCCGCGACCCCCGGGCCTGGCCCGCAGTGCGCACCGCGCTCGAATCCGACCAGGTGCGGCTGCCCGAGATCCAGGCCGCCGGCGCGCTCGGCGACCCGTCCATGCACGTACTGGTCCGCGCCCAGCTCGCCGGCTGGGGTCCGGCCGCGGTACGCACGGTCTGCGCGGCACTGCGCCTCACCGACCCGGACGGCGTCGGCGACGACCTGCTCGACGGGCTCGCCGCCTGGTACTCCTGCCCCGAATCCGCCACCCCGATCGCCGACCGGTACTGGTGGTCGATCGCGCTGGGCCTGCTGGACCAGGCGGAGTACCGGGCCGTGGAGATCGCCGAGTGGGTACGGCTGCGCGTACTGCACGATCCGGAGGCCACCGACCGGCTGCTCAACTCGCGGCTGGCCGCCCTCGCCGGAGCCCACGGCTGGAGCCACTGGACCTGACCGGCGGGGCTGTGCCGACTCATCCCACCTGCCAGAATCGGAAGCACGCGAGACCGACATCAGGTGCCTCGGCCCGTAGAGGTGATGATCCGATGAGGTACGCCGAATACGGCCCTGTCAGCGGCACTCCCCCGTCGATGGGCACGGCTCTGACCACCCGACGCACGCTCGACCGGCTCATTGAAGCGGTCCGCGAGCAGCGGTACTGGGTGCTGCGCCGCAAGGCCGACACGGTGTCCTGGACCTTGCGGGAACTGGACGACACCAGCGGCGCACTCGACGCACCCCGGTACGAGAGCGGCCCGATCGGCGCTGACCCGACTCCGGCGATGGACTGGGCCAGCGGCCTGGTCGAGGTCGAGAGCTGGATTGCCTTCACCGACGAACGCACGGCCTTCATCGACGAATTGCACTGGATAGTCACTGATATCGCCCGGCGCCCTCGCGCCGGCCGCACCCTGGTGGTACGCATCGAAGACGACCCGCACGGGTCTAGCCTTCGCCTGGTCGTCGTCCGGAAACGCTGGACGGCGACTGATCGGCTCAGCGCCCCGCTGCACATCCGCGAGTTTTCCGCCTTTGGCGACACCGTCTCCGTCCTCGACTGGGCATCCGCACGCTTCGGCGCGGACCGCGCCAAGTGGGTCACCGTCGCCGAGGGCCCGCGAATACCAACACCAGTAAGCACGTCACCGAGGAGAAAGGCGCCAGCGCGTCGTCGTCGAACAGTTGTCCCTCGTCCATGACGTAGTGGTTGCAGGGCACTCGGGGTGCCGCCCGAGTCGAGTCGTCACGCCCCAGGCATGAAGCGGCGTAGCCGTTCGGGATCGACGAGGCCGGCGAGGGACTGCGCCACTGTGGTTCCGAGGACACGCTCCATGAGCGCAGCGCGCGCGGTGGCCTCCGCCGCCCGGACCGCCTCGACGACGGCGTCTCCCAGTGTCTCGTTGTCGTACTGACGCTTGGCCATGACGTCGATCCCGATCGAACGCAGGGCACCGAGGCCGCTCACCGTCGCAGTCACGGCGCCGCCGAGCGCGGTACCGGCGAAGGATTGCGCACCACTGTCGGTGATCGCCCCGGTCACCTGCTCCTTCAGGGCCGCCTGACTTTCGACCAGGCGCTGCAACTGGTTCAGCGCATCGGCATCCATGGGTCTCCTGCTCAGTGGTGTGCGCGCCGGATCAGCGCCGCGGGATCCTGGTTCACGAGGTCGGCCGGGAACTCGCCGATCACCTCCCTGAACCGGGCGACGGCGAGGCTTCGCGTCGCCGCGATGGCCTCCAGGCAGGCGTCACCGAGGCGCCGCACGTCGAGGTCGCGGATGGCGTACGGCGTGATCCTCACCCGCTGGAGCTTGCCGGCCAGGTTGACGGTCACCTCGACGTACCCTGCCTTGTCGCTGCCCTGCACGGTCTCCGCCATGAGCGTGGTCAGGCCGGCGCTCAGCTCCTCGGCAGCCTCCCCGACGCGGCGCGCGCTCGTCTCCGAGCCCCGGTGCTGGTCGGCGGCGGCGAGGAACTTCTCGACGAATTCGTGCATCATCCCCACCGGCCCGGATGCTCCAGCAGATACCAGGTCACGAGCAGGGGGCTCAGCGTCAACAGCGTGCAATACCAGGATGCTAACCGTAGTCGTAGGGGCAACTCGGGGCTCGGGCGGCTTTGTGCCCACAGCTGGGCAGCCAACCCGACCCCGATGGCCGCGGCGGCCAACAGGATGCTGGCCCACTCCTCCAGCGCCGACGGCCGGCGGTGGAGGAACACGAACAAGCGGAACTGAATGCCCGCCGAGACCACCGACAGCAGGAAGGCGGCTATGACCATCGCCAGCCAGTTCCGCGGACTTCTCATGGTGCCGGCACCTTCGGGTTGGTCCAGCCGTTGTTCTCCCAGGTCTGAATCTCGGTGATCCGTTCGGGGTAACACCTATCTGCCTCGTCCGGCGGGCCGAGCGCGCCGGCCAGCCCGGTCCGCTCGCGCGGCTCAGCGAGCCGAAGCCTCATGTACCAGGTCGACGACCCGGCGGCGCAGTGCGTCCCGATCGGTCTCCGGCGGTATCCCGAGCCGCGGTGCCGCTCGGCTGTGGCGAGGAACTTCTCGACGAACTCGTGCATCATCCTCACCAGTCCGGGTGCAGCAGCAGGTACCCGGTGCCCAGTACGGGCCACAGCATGAACGCCATGGCAATCCAGAAAGGACCCAGCATGACGCTAGGACCGATTCGTCGGCGCAACTCGGCTGGCGGGCGGCACGGTCCCCACAACATTGCAGCCAAGCCCACCCCGATGGCCGCGGCGGCCAACAGGACGCTGGCCCACTGGTCCAGCGCCGACGGCCGGCGGTGGTGGTCCAGGTGAACGCGCAACAGAGTGCCCGCCGACGCCGACGACAGCAGGAACGCGGCAATGGCCATCGCCGCCCAGTTCATCACCCACCGCTGCATCACGGTGCCTGCACCTTCGGGTTGGATGGCGGATCTGCCTGAGGCACCCTATCGAGTCGGCGTGACACCTGTCTGTCCCGTCCGGCGGCTCCTCGGCCCCGTCCGGCGGTCCGAGCGTGCCGGTCAAACCCGGTCCGCTCGCGCGGCTCAGCGGGCTGACGCCTCGTGTACCAGGTCGACGACGCGGCGCAGTGCGTCCGGATCGGTCTCCGGCAGTACCCCGTGACCGAGGTTGAAGATGTGTCCCGGTGCAGCCGCGCCCTCACCAAGGATCCGCAGTACCTCGGCGGCGACCACCTCCGACGGTGCGAAAAGCACGCTCGGGTCGAGGTTTCCCTGCACGGCCCGGACCCGACCGTCCGCGGTGCCGCCAGCGCCGTCCGCAGTGCCGCTGCTGCCCGCCCCGCCGGCAGCCGCGCCGCCGAGCCGGGCCACCGCCACGTCCAGTGGGGTACGCCAGTCCACGCCCATCACGTCGGCGCCCACCTCGGCCATCGCACCGAGCAACTCGCCGGTACCCACCCCGAAGTGGATCCGGGGCACCCCGGCATCGGCGAGCCCGCCCAGTACCGCCCGGGAATGCGGCGCGACGAATCGCCGGTAGTCCACTTCGCTCAGCGTGCCGGCCCACGAGTCGAAGAGCTGTACCGCGGCCACGCCCGCCCGGACCTGTACCCGCAGGAACTCCAGCGTGATCCCGGCCAGCCGGGCGCAGAGCGCGTGCCACACCTCAGGGGCGCCGTGCATCAGCGCCTTGGTCTTCTCGTGGTGCCGCGAGGGGCCGCCCTCGACCAGGTAGCTGGCGAGGGTGAACGGTGCCCCGGCGAAGCCGATCAGCGGCGTACCGCCCAGCTCGGCCCGGAGCAGCCCGATCGCGTCGGCCACGAACTGCACCGCGCCGGCGTCGAGTGGTCGGATCGCCTGCGCGTCGGCGAGGGTACGCACCGGCTTCGCCACCACCGGTCCGGTACCGGCAACGATGTCGAGGTCGACCCCGGCGGCGGCGACCGGCACCACGATGTCGCTGAACAGGTTCGGCGCCGCCGGTTCGAACTGGTCGCGCGAAGGCTGGTTCGTCCCGGTCGACTACTGCGTCCTGAACAACCAGATCCGCCCCAAAGACCACGCGGCGATTCTTCGTCCGTTCCTGCCGGCGAAGTACTCGCCGCTTCAGGAAAGCGGA
>OBEQ012611882.1_pt1 | contig 14578 bp, 13 predicted proteins | sample 1670901 | NCBI WGS metagenome assembly OBEQ01 (sample SAMEA104232315, study PRJEB22302) | groundwater metagenome | biome: forest; feature: aquifer; material: groundwater | place: USA | collected 2011-08-07 | depth 5.4 m
GACAAAACGCTTTCATGCAATTGGGGGGAGCTTTGGGAATTCACGGCTTCCGCCGTAGGCGGAAAGGGTTTTGAAAAAATTGACAGCGCGATTTTGGCTTCTGCAAAATCGCTCCGCTTTTCTAATTCCGACAATGTTTCTCTTGGTGGACCCGAGCGGACTCGAACCGCTTACCTCCTCATTGCAAATGAGGCGCTCTACCAGATGAGCTACGGGCCCTCATTCTCGGCTCCCACGAATGTCTATGCTACCCTATTTTCTCCCTAAAGCCAACGAGACGAGGTGTTCTATAAAATGCGCGAATGAGCAGCCGATTGCTTGAAGTGAGGCGATGAGCGGGGAGTGTGTGGTGAGTGCGGGCAGTGCGTCCGTCTCAAGAAAGAAGATGCCGCGGGTCGGATGAATGATAAAGTCGGATGAAGAGTAATGACGCAAGCCCAAGAGCGTATGCGCCTTCAGCGCATAACTCTGGATATCTTTGGAATGGTAGGGAAGATACATCCCTGTCTCTCTTTTAATCTCAACGGGGATGAGTGAATACCGTTTGTCACCACGAAAATCCTCTATGACTCCCGCCGTCACTTCCCTCCCCTCCACGAACTCTTCTATGAGCGCGTTTTCTCCAATCTCAAAGATGAGTTCAAGAGCGTAGAGAATCTCTTCGGGACTCCTCACTCGCGAGACACAGAGAGAAGAACCACCTCGAAGCGGTTTAAGAATAGAAGGTTGGGGGAAGGAACGAAAGAGGCGTGCACTGAACGAATTGAGCGCTCCCGTCTCTCCTTTCCTGACAACTCTAAAGTGAGGCGTCTGGATTCCGGCATTCTGTAGAATGCGTTTTGTGAGCGCTTTATTGAGCGAGAGCGCGGCGGCGAGGCGGGTTGCGCCAGAGAAAGGCATTCCGTGCGTCTCAAGAATCTCTTGCACTTTTCCGTCTTCGCCATAGGCGCCATGCAGAGCATTCAAGACCGCATCAACTCTCTTGAGAATCTGGTGCGGCGCTTCTTTCTTGCCGTGGAGATGCCAGTTCCCTTTTCGGTCAATGAAGATATCAAGCGGCTCATAGAGAGCGCTCAAATGAGCGAGTGCATTTGCTCCCGACTCTAGTGAGACCTCGTATTCGGCAGAGGGTCCGCCGCGCAAGACCCCTACCCGCGTTTTTGTATGAGAAGGCACCTATATAGTATAGCGCGTTTTTCGTTGAAACTTGAGCGCAAAGCGATGCGCCTCGTTGTTCGCAAGAAGTATTGCGGTCGCGAGTTTCTCGCGCGGACGGTGATGCGTGTCTTTCACCACTGCGGTAACGGGGATAAAAAGACCCGCTACGCGCAGTATCGCTTCTGTGGCTTTCTTCTGTACCTCATTGCCGTCAACGACAATCTGCTGCGGCAACGGCCATTCGGTATGCTTCAAGCGCCGACGAAGAATCTCCTGTAACCCCGCCACTTCGTGCGGACCAGAAAGTGTCCGCAACCTAAAAAGCCGATATTCGCCCGGACGCGCGACCCCGTCTTCTACCACAGTCATTGCACCCACAATCCCCTTCCCCCCGAAATGCGAGAGGTCGTATGCTTCTATTCTTGTCGTTCCTACATTCGTAGGAATGTATGAGGATTGTTTGATAAGCACGATGTCTTGAATATGGGTGAGTGCCCCGAGTTGCCGTTTGTACTTTCCTGCTTGTTCAAAGTCCTGCGCCCGCGCTGCCCGCTTCATCTCGCGCTCCAGTGTCTGAATAATGCGCTTTTTCTTGCCCGAGAGAAATAATTTAAGATGGGAGATTTGTTTTCGGTATTCTTTTGCCGTTATTTCACCCGTGCAGACACCCGGGCAAAGACCAATCTGGCGATTGAAACAGGGCTTGCCTTGATTGGGTGTACATTTATCGTCTCGCCACGGAAAGATCTTGCGGATAATCTTCATCGCCTCTCGGAGGGCTGTGCCTTTGGGAAAGGGACCGAATTCTGTTTCTTTTTTGAGCAAATTCTTCTTACGAATCAGCATCACGCGCGGAAACTCCTCTTTTGTGATGACAATACAGTTGAAACTCTTGTCGTCTTTTTCTTTGGTGTTGTAGGGCGGTTGGAACTTCTTGATAAGGTCTGCTTCAAGCAAGATGGCTTCAAGCACCGAGTCGGTTTTCTTCACCTTAATATCTTTTATCTCGAACAGCATCTTCGCAATCCATTCACTTCGCTTCTCTGCAAGGTCCACACTGAAATAACTACGCACGCGGTCGCGAAGCGAGGTGGCGCGACCAATATAGAGTATCTTTTTGTTGTGTCCCAAGAAGAAATAGACCCCGGGGCTGTCGGGTAGCCGTCTTTTCAGAAATGCTTGACGGTTCATATCGTCTATGCTATACTTTCTTCCAGAAAACAGCAACCTATCGTTGGTTGCGGAAAGGAAAAGTGCAAACGAAAATCTTAATTGTAGATGACGATGCGATGCTTGCAGAGATTCTCGGAAAATTCTTAGAAACCTTCGGTTATCCGCACAGTGGATTAGCACACGATGGTGGCGAGGCACTTCTATTTCTGGAAGAGCATCCAGAAGTCCGCCTTATCTTCACGGACTTGGAGATGCCCAATGTGGACGGTCGGGAGTTCATAAGACACTACCGCGAAAAAGGGGGCACCGCCAAGATAGTTTTGATGAGCGGAACCTTCACTCCCGAAGACCATTTGGCGATTTTGGCAAAAGAGGCCAACGCCAATGCAGCACTGCCGAAACCGTTTCTTCCCCACACGGTCTTTGATGCCCTAACCGTTGCTGGAGTGTCCCCCAAAATGTTCAATTAAATCTTCTCCGCCGCCTGCCGGTCGTGTTGTAGCACAACCCACTACGACCGACCGGCGTTTTTATTTCTCCAATGCTTTTTTAAGATACTCGCCCGTGTATGACTTTTTGTTGTTCGCAACTTGTTCGGGTGTCCCCTTCGCGACGATAATTCCCCCGCCGTCTCCCCCCTCGGGTCCGAAGTCAATAAGATAATCCGCATTTTTTATCACATCCATATTATGCTCAATCACAACCACAGTATTGCCGTGCTTCACTAGTTTCTGCAAAATCTCAATGAGTTTCTTCACATCTTCATAATGAAGCCCGACGGTCGGCTCGTCTAAAAGGTAAATCGTCTTTTGCGTATGCGTGCGATAGAGTTCAGAAGAAATCTTTACTCGCTGCGCCTCTCCTCCCGAGAGTGTCGTCGCCGACTGCCCGAGTTTAAGATATCCGAGCCCAACATCATTCAGGGTATGGAGGCGGTCGTGAATCGTCGGGATTTCTTGAAAGAACTCCAGTGCCTCTTCAACCGTCATCTGGAGGACTTCATAGACATTCTTCTTTTTGTACTTCACTTCAAGTGTCTCCTTCATAAACCGTCTGCCGTTACAGACATCGCAGGTGACATAGACGGTCGGGAGAAAGTGCATCTCAACTGCAATCTCGCCGTTACCTTGACACGCTTCACAACGCCCGCCCTTCACATTGAAGGAAAAGCGGCTCGGTCCCCAGCCCCGCACGCGCGCCTCTTCGCTCTCGGCGAAGAGTTCGCGGACGAAGACCCACGCGCCGGTATAGGTCGCGGGGTTACTGCGCGGAGTGCGTCCGATTGCCGATTGGTCTATCAGCACCGCACGAGAGAGATACTCGGTGCCGGTGAACGACGCGCAGTTGAAGGTCTCGGCAGAGCGCGCGCGGCGTTCCAGACGCGCCTGAAGGTTTTTGTGTACCACTTCGTAAAGAAACGAGGACTTGCCCGAGCCCGAGACGCCGGTGATAGCGGTGAGCCGCCCGAGCGGTAGGTCAATGCTTTGATTCCGTATGTTAAAAAGGTTCGCACCCCGAATCTTGAGCGTTCCCTTGTCTTGACTGCGCCGTTCTATCGGTGTCTCTATCGCCGTCTCGCCGCGCAGGTACGAAAGCGTCAGAGATGTACTCTCGTTCTTTTTTGCCGAGAGCAATTTCTGCACATCCCCTGCCACCACTATCTTGCCTCCGTGCACGCCCGCCCCCGGTCCGATATCAATGAGAAAATCAGCGGAGAGAATCGTCTCTTCGTCGTGTTCCACCACGATAATCGTATTGCCGATGTCGCGCAGATGAAGCAGAGTCCTCACGAGCCGCGCATTGTCGCGCGAATGAAGCCCAATCGTCGGCTCGTCAAGTACATAAAGGGCGCCGACGAGCCCGCTGCCTAGTTGCGAGGCGAGACGAATCCGTTGCGCCTCTCCTCCCGAGAGCGTATGGGCACGGCGGTCAAGCGTCAGGTACTCTATCCCGACATCAATCATAAACTGCAGCCGCGCTGCAATCTCGCGGAGCGCCACCGCGGCAATCTCCTGTTCTTGTGCGGTCAATTTGAGCCCGGCGAAGAACTCAAACGAGTCGGTAATGGAGAGCGCGACGAGTTCCACGATATTTTTTCCCGCTATCTTGACCGAGAGTGCCTCGGCGCGCAAACGCGCTCCCTTGCAGACCGTACAGAGTTCGTTGCTGAAAAATTGTCGTACCCCAAGACCATTGCAGTCGGTGCAGGCGCCGTAGGGAGAATTAAAAGAGAAGAGTCGTGGTTCAATTTCTGGGTATGAGAAACCGTCGTAGGGGCACATAAACTTTGCCGAGATGAGTTTTGTTTCGCGTGCCGTCTCAACCTTGAGAAGTCCGTTTGATTCGTGAAGCGCCCGCTCTATCGCTTCAGGCAACCGCTCCAGTTCCCCGCCGTTCTTTTCGAGACCGACAAGTGGAAATTCGTCCACCAACACATCAATATCGTGTTTTTTGTATTTAGAGAGTTCTATGCGTTCCCGCAGATTCTTTTCTACGCCATCTATCTTAACCTTATGGTAGCCCTTACCGAGAAGGTCGTAGAGGAGTTGATAGTATTCCCCCTTTCGTCCCACCACGACCGGAGCATATATTTTGAGGATACTCTCTTTTGGTAATTCTTTGATTGCAGAGAGAATTGTTGTCTTGATTTCATCTTGCGAGAGTTTGTGTATCGGTCGCGCGCAGACGAGACAGTACGGTTTCCCCACCCGAGCAAAAAGTACGCGTAAATAGTCATAGATTTCGGTGATGGTCGCGACGGTTGAGCGCGGGTTATTTGAGCGACTCTTCTGGTCAATAGAGATAGCGGGAGAGAGCCCGATAATCTCATCTACATCCGGCTTCTGCATCTGCCGCAAGAATTGCCGCGCGTATGCCGAGAGGGATTCCACATAGCGCCGTTGCCCTTCGGCGAAGATGGTGTCAAACGCCAAAGACGACTTGCCGCTTCCCGACAAGCCCGTAAAGACAATGAGTTTATTGCGCGGCATCTCTACCGTTATATTCTTGAGATTGTGCGTCCGCGCCCCTTTGACGATGAGTTTATTTTCCATCCAGCACAGTGTGTATCTCCTCCACTATCTCGTCAAGAGTCACGGTGGCTTTGATGAGAAACCGCGCCGCGCCGAGGAGTTTGCCCTTCTCCACCTCTTCGCGCTGCCCCAGATTTGAGAGCAAGATGACCGGAATGTCTTTTTGCGCGGGATTCGCCTTGATTTTCTTGAGTACCTCATACCCATCAATGCCGGGGAGCAAGATATCAAGAAGAATGAGGTCGGGCTTCTCGGTCTCAAGTAACCTGCCGGCGGCCTCGCCGTTTTCGGAGTGAATGAGTGTCGCCCCCTGCGAAGAGAGTTTGCGCGCGATAAGGTCAGAGAGAAACGAATCATCCTCTACCCACATAATCTTCTTGCCTTTAAGCGTCGCGCTTTTTTGCGGAGTGGAGTCGGCATCTGCCCTACTTGCTTCTGCGGTCTTCGGTGCCGCCCTTTCTTCACCAAGTTGCAAGCGTACCTTCTCTATCACTTCTTCGGGGTCAAATTGCGCCTTGACGAGATAGTCCTTGACACCGAGCGCGAGCGCACGATTTATCTCAACCGGCTGTCCAGAGTTTGAGATGACAATGACCGGGATGCTTCGTATTGTCGGGTCTTTTCGCTGTTCCTCAAGCACTTCGTAGCCGTTCATCTGAGGCAAGAGGATGTCCAAAAGGACGAGGTCAGGTTTGCTCTCGCGAATTGCTTTAAGCCCCGCCGCGCCATCGCGCGCAAGATGTGCGACAAAACCGCTACTCTTCAATTTCTGCAGGAGCACATCACCGAGAAAGATATCGTCTTCAATAATGAGAATCTTTTTCATACCATTAGTATAGCAAAATCATTTTGCAAGCGGAAGAGTAAAGAAGAAAGTCGTTCCCCGTTCTTCGGTGGAAAACCAAATCTTTCCTCCGTGCCGCTCAATAATCGCCTTCGCGATATAGAGACCGAGACCCGACCCGTCCGTCTCTACTTTGACGGCATTCTTCGCACGGAAGAAACGGCTGAAGATGTGTTCCTGTTCGTCTTTCGGAATACCAATGCCGTTATCTTTGATTGAGACGAGTGCCATTTCTTTATCGGTTGAGACGAGCGTGACCGCAATCGCTCCTTGGGGACGAGAGTATTTGACTGCGTTCTCAAGCAGATTCTGAAGCACCGCCCGAATCCGTTCGGGGTCGCCCGTCACGAACGGGAAGGGCTCAGTGGATTTCTTAAACTCAACCGAGAGCTCGCGCGCCTGTGCCTGCGGCGCAACCTCATAGAGGACACTCTCTATCGCCTCGGCGATGTTCATCGGCACGAGCGTATAACGCGCCTTGCCCGAGTCAATCCTATCCGCGCCGAGAAGGTCATTGACGAGACCTATCATACGGTCGTTTGATTCATACGCCTTGACCAGGAACTTCTTCTGCTCGGGCGAGAGCGGCCCTAGGTCGCCGTTCTGCAGGAGATTGAGCGTCCATTTAATTCCCGAGAGCGGCGTTCGCAATTGGTGGGCAACGACCGAGATGAACCCCGACTTCACTTCGTCCAGATTTCGCAGTTGTTCGTTGGCGCGCGACAACTCAAGGTCGCGACGCACCAGAAGTTGCGCCGCGTGCTCTTGTTCATGCGCGATGCTTTCAAGCGCGTTCGCTTTCGTGCGGTAGAGTGAGAGTGCCCAGATAAAAAGCCAGCTCTCGAGACCAAGACAGATGAGAAACGCAACGACCACTATTTCGGCATCGGAGACGAAGACCGATAAGGGAGAGGTGATACCCATAATCGCCGCCATCTCGTTGAAATGACGTAGCGTGATGGTTCCGACCACTGCCGCGAAGATAAGAAACGGCACCGAGAGAAAGAGAATTATCGCGGGTGTTGAATGCCGTATGTCTTTGCGTTCCGTTACCATAGGTGTTTAGTCAGACAAAACACAGATAACCACCGTCTCGTTATGAAAGGCAGGATTGCATTTATTGATGTTGCGCACCTCGCCACCGAGCGGCGCCTGCTCGCCGTAGGTATAGAAACCGATGAGCGGCGTCTCGCGCCCGACCGCTTCTTGAATCGCGCTAATCTCTTCGCCGCCGTGCTCTCCGAAGAGCTTGTTGCGCGCGATGCAGTTGAAGATGATGACAGCTTTGGGCGCGCTCCCGTTCAGTTGCGCGACCGCCGACACGGCTGCCTCTTTCGCAACTTTGATTGCCTCCTCGCGACTCCCAATCATCAGGCGAATCTCCGAGCCCTCGGGAATCTCTGCGGCGCAGGTGATAGAGCCGTTCGCGTCAACCGTAATCGGGTCGCGAATGAGAAGTTCGTCGCTTCCCGCAACCTTCATTCCGAGCGGGTAGGTAATCGCGAGTTTTGCCAGCGTTTCTGTCTTTAACTCTTTGGCGCGTTCCGAGCCGAAATAGTCCTCGTAAATCTTAATCGCGGGTTTGCCGTCCAGTTCGTGTAGCACCGAACCCGTCGATTTGGTGACGGTCTTGGGAAGACCGACCGGAATCCAGCCGTGTTTGACTCCAATTCCCATCTTAAACTTCCCCGAGAGTCCAAACCCTACCACCGCACCCGAATAAATCCTGTCGTTCAGATATTGAAAGGTCTTCTTAAACTCAAAGTCATCTCCCGCCGCGCCCCCCACCACGGGGAAGTGCGATCCGAGCGTGTCAAGCACCCCGCGTACAATTTCTGCGCCGTTACCGACAAGCACATCCGGAAGCATCATAAAGGCGTCAAGTTTACCGTTCGATGCCTGCTTCTTGACACTCTCGGCGACAACGGCGCCTGCCTTTCGCGCACCCACTGCGATATTCTCACCAACTCCCGCAAAGAACGAGATGCCATCTCCCGCGAGCGCCATCACGGCGACCGAATGCCGTTTGGCGGGGCCGTCATTGGTAATTTCACCCGCAGTAGAACAGCCGACCACGACCGCTCCCGGAAGAACCGAACGCACGCCCGCGAGCATCTTCTCTTGGTCATAGGCAACCGATGCAAAGACGAGTGCCGCCCCTGCCTGCTTACCTTTCAGCCGTTCAAGCGCATCCTGCGCCGCATTTGCGCCGACGATATTCGCATCTTCACCAACTGACAATCCTACTCCTGCGTCTATCATACATTTTCTATTAAAAAATAATCGTGATGTCTTTTATATTATATCAAATATCCGCCAATTTCTCCAAACCCTTCATCTCGTCCCGCAGAAGCGCGGCCGTCTCAAAATCAAGCATCTTGACTGCCGCATTCATCTGTATGCGTTTTTCTTTCATCAGTTGCGCCGGTTTCCTCCCCGCGAGCGCGGCCTTGTCTATTTCAAGAAGTTTCGCAACTGCCTTATTATGTTCAAGTCCGAGTGACTCGGTGATGTCGTGAATCTTCTTTACTATCGTCTTCGGCGTTATGTTATGTTTCTTGTTATGGGCAATCTGGAGCGCACGGCGGCGGTTCGTTTCGCCAATCGCCCGTTCCATTGAGCGGGTCTCGGTATCTGCGTAGAGAATCACCCGACCCGCGATATTGCGCGCGGCGCGTCCGATAATTTGAATGAGCGAGGTCTCTGAACGGAGAAATCCTTCGCGGTCGGCATCCAGAATCCCGATGAGCGAGACCTCGGGCAGGTCAAGACCCTCGCGCAGGAGATTAACTCCGACGATACAGTCAAAGACGCCCTTGCGAAAGTTGGTCAATATCATGATGCGCGGGAGCGTCTCAATATCCGAGTGTAGATATTCGGTCTTGATTCCCTTCTCTTTAAGAAACTCCGACAAGTCCTCCGCCATCTTTTTCGTAAGCGTCGTGGCGATAACTCGCCCGCCTTTCGCAATCGCCTTTTCTGCTTCCCCAATAAAATCAGAAATCTGCCCGCCATAGGGTTTGTAGGAGTTAAACTCCTTTTGTAGGAGTTTAACTCCTACAGATTTCGCGGTAACGGGCTTGACCGAAATCTCGGGGTCAATGAGGCCCGTTGGGCGGATTATCTGTTCTACTACTCCCGTGCTTCCGCTCTGCTCTATCTCAAACGGTGCGGGTGTTGCCGAGGTATAGAGCACATTGCCAACCCGCGCCTCAAACTCATCAAAAGTAAGCGGACGATTATCTTTCGCCGATGGCAAGCGAAATCCGTATCCGACGAGCGTCTCTTTGCGCGCCTGGTCGCCCGCGTACATTCCCCGAATCTGCGGAATCGTTACATGCGACTCGTCTATAATGGTGAAGAAGTCAGCCGAGCCGTCTGTCTTATGGGGAAAGTAAGAAAGCAAAGTGTCGGGCGGCTCACCCGGGAGTTTTCCCGAAAAATGGCGCGAATAGTTCTCAATGCCGTTGCAATAACCGACCTCTTTTATCATCGCGAGGTCATACGAACAACGCCGCTTCAGTCGTTCTACTTCAAGCACCTTCCCTTCTTTTTCTAGTTTCTTGAGTTGCTCTTTCAGTTCTGACTTAATCGTCTCAATCGCGCGTTTGCGGTCATCAGCCGGAGTAATGAAGTGCTTTGCGGGAAAGAAAAAGAGCGTCTCTTCTTCGCCGAGCAGTTTGCGTGATACGGCGTCTATCTTCTGAATTCGCTCTACCGTATTTCCGGCAATCTCTATGCGATAGACCTCCCGCTCGCTTATGGGCATCACTTCTACGACATTGCCGATGGCGCGGCAGGTACCGGGCGTGAGGTCTGCCGTCGTGCGTGTGTAGTGAATAGAGATGAGAGCGCGGAGCAGGTCTCCGCGCGAGATAATCATTCCCTTCGTAATCTTTTTATTTACTTTTTCGTATTCTTCAGGAGAACCCAAACCGTAGATACAAGAAACCGAGGCGACGATAATCACATCTCGCCGCGTGAGGAGTGCCTGCGTAGAAGCGTGGCGCAATCGCTCAATCTCTTCGTTTATCTGCGCCTCCTTCTCAATATAAGTATCGGTAATCGGCATATACGCCTCGGGCTGGTAGTAGTCGTAGTATGAGACGAAGTAGTGCACCGCGTTCTCGGGAAAGAACTCTTTGTATTCTTGCGCGAGTTGAGCGGCGAGTGTCTTGTTGTGCGCAATCACGAGCGTCGGTTTCTGCACCGCCGCGATAACATTCGCCGCGGTGAATGTCTTGCCGCTTCCCGTTACGCCGAGGAGTGTTTGGTACCGCCGCCCGTTCTTAAACTCCTCCACCAGTGCTTCTATCGCCTTCGGCTGGTCTCCGGCGGGTTGATATTCTGTTGTGAGTTTGAGTGTCTGCATTTAATTTTTGTAGGTATGCATAAAATCTTGCTTGAGACGGGAGAATGAGCCGCCAAGAATCGCCTCGCGCATCTCTTTCACTATATGCACAATAAAATAGAGATTGTGAATAGACGCAAGCGTATTCGCCAGAATCTCGTTTGAGTGAAAGAGGTGTGCGAGATAGGCGCGGGTAAAACTTGTGCAGGTATAACAACCGCAATTCTTTTCTATTGGCTTGAAGTCGGCGCGAAAAGAGGAGTTGGTGATATTGAGCCGTCCGCGACGCGTGTAGAGCGAGCCGTTGCGCGCCTGCCGAGTTGGGGCAACACAGTCAAAGAGGTCGCATCCGTTCTCTACCGCGGCGAAGAGGTCGGTCGGCTCGCCGATGCCGAGGAGGTGGCGCGGTTTTTCTGGGGGGAGGATTTCATTGACCCAGCGCACCGCGTTTCCCATATCTTCTTTCTCAAACGAGCCACCTATTCCAAAGCCATCAAAATTCATTTTTCCTATGGTTTTCGCGCTTTTCTTTCTCAAATCCTCGTATCGTCCGCCCTGCACGATACCAAAGAGCGAACAAGAAGAAAAATCCCGATCCGCGTCGGAACCCCCGATAGAGAGGGTAAAGCGGTCGGGATTTTTCTTCTTGTTCGCTTGTAGCGACCGCTCCGCCCACCGATGCGTCCGCTCCATTGCCTCTTTCTGATACGCGCGCGGCGCATCAGGTGAAGTGCATTCATCAAAGGCGAAGATGATATCGGCTCCGATTTTATGTTGAATCTCAATGCTCCGCTCGGGCGTGAAGCGATGCTGGCTCCCGTCTTTATATGAGCGAAACGATACGCCATCTTCATCAATCTTGACGAGGTTCTTGGCGAGGCTCAACCTCTCTCCGCGAGGTTGAGCCTCGCGGGTTTTAGCAATTTTGGAGAGTTTCTTGCCGAAAGCCGCGCCGAGCGAAAAGACCTGAAATCCGCCCGAGTCGGTCATCGTCGGACCATTCCAGCCCATAAACTTCCCCACCCCGCCTGCTTTTTTCACAATTTTCTCGCCGGGTTCTAGATAAAGATGATAGGTGTTCGCAAGCACCACCTGCACGCCCGTCTCTTTTATCTGCTCTGGCGTGAGTGCCTTGACCGTCGCTTTTGTTCCCACCGCGACAAAAGCCGGCGTCTCTATCGTGCCGTGGGCTGTCGTGAGTCGCCCCGCGCGCCCAAGTGCCTTGGGCATTGTTTTTTCAATCGTGAACATATAAAATGGTGCCTATGAACAATACCAACGAGCATGAGATGTGTCCATTATCACGCGAGGAGTTCTGTGTCGCCATTGAAAAGAAAGTAGAACGGATTGCTCAGGAATTTCATAAGGGATTTCTCTTCGTCGGGCAGTTCCCCAAGTCGGTAAGTTTCTTCGGTTCGTCGCGGTTTACTCCCGATAACCACTATTGCAAACACGCCGAGCGGCTGGCGGGGCACATTGCGAAAGAGCTCGGGTATGCGGTCATTACAGGCGGCTCGCAGGGCATTATGGAGGCGGCAAACAAAGGTGCGTTTGAGGCGGGCGGCAAATCCGTCGGGCTCAATATAAAACTCCCGCGAAAGCAATTTGAGAATAAATACACGACCGACTCTATAGAGTTTTCCTACTTCTTCGCGCGCAAGGTCGCGCTCTCGTACGCCGCCGAGGCATATATCTTCTTCCCTGGGGGATTCGGGACACTGGACGAGTTCTTTGAGATTCTGACTCTCGTGCAGACACACAAGATTCGTCGCGTACCCATCTTTTTGGTCGGCGCCGACTACTGGGCACCGCTCCAGAGTTTCGTCACAAAGACCATTTGCGAGATAAACAATGCCGTCGAGAAGAGCGACCTCTCACTCTATACGATAACGGACGACGACTCGGCGATTGTTGAGGCAATTCGGGTCGTGCCCGTAAGCGATGGTCTCTCTAAAGTGCGAAGGCAATAAAACAGAGGATGAAGGCGAGGGCGAGAACCGCATTCAGCGCGATGCCCGCGATGGTGCCGAGAAGTGCGCCACCCGCTGCCTTCAGCGCTTCTCTGGTACTTCGCATTCGTTGTAGTTCGCCAATGAGGACGCCAAGAAAGAGACCAAGGAATGCGCCGAGTGGAGGTATCAGGAGAAATCCGATACCGCCGCCGATAGCGCCGTAGAGCAAACTCTTCCACGCGGCGCCGCCAAATCGCGCACCCAAGAATCCCGCGCTCCAGTCCACCGCGAGTGAGGCGGCAAAGATACTGCCCAAGATAGCGAGATGCGTGAAGGTGAGATGGATAAATCCATCAACGAAGGCAAAGAGTGCGGCAACGCCAAGTAGGTACCAAAAGGTTGGGAAGAGTGGTATAAAGACGAGCCCGAGCGCGGGGAGAAGCGCGACGGCAAAGACGGCAACGAGCAAAGGATGATTCATCACCAAAGTATAGCATGAAGCCGATAATCATAAAGGGAGGAGTGGTCAGAGGGAGAGGGTACGGGAGCGTACTCGGCTTCCCTACCGCCAATTTGGAGCGACGCAGTTATTCTCGCCTTAAGAAAAAGCCCCGTCTCGGCATCTACGCAGGTCTCGCGACAATTGGAAATCAAACGAAAGAATACCGAGCCGCCATCGTTATCGGCCCACTGGACAAGAAGAAATTACCCAAGATAGAAGCGCACCTGCTTGATTTTAGCGGTACGCTCTACGACAAACAACTCTCTCTCACTCTTCTCTCCTATCTCCGCCCCTTTCAGGACTTCAGTTCAGAAACCTCGCTTAAAAACCAGATACAAGCGGATGTAGAGCGGGTGCGAGAAATTGATAATAAAACACTCCCACCACAGCGAGCACGATGAGGATAATGACGGTCTTTTTCATAACACAAGTATAACACCCGCCCACAAAAAGTTATGCACAGGAGGCGCGAAACGCTTTGATGTAGTCCTTGATGCTCTTCTCTGCCTTCCAGCCGAGTTCATCACGCGAGCGGGAGAAGTCAATAGAAGAGGTCATTCGATTGCCCGCACGGAAGGGCAACATCTCTATCTTCTCGCCAAACATCTTCGCAATCTCCAGAATAGAGTACTCTTCTTCGGCGCCCAGCCCGTAACCGTCTCCGCTCCCCTTCTCGCCTACCAAAAGAAGTCCACGCACAATGTCGCTGACATTGGTAAAGAGCCGTTTCTGCGTCCCCGGCGAGACAACTTTCAGAGTCCCACCGCGAAGAACGCATTGACGAAAGATTTCAATGACGGTGCCGTACGCGCCCGAGAGTTCTCGCGGTCCGTAGACATTATAAAAATAAGTAATGGCGTAGTTAAGACCAAACCAGACGCCATAGTTCTTCACCAGTTCGGTGTTGCTCGCTTTGCTCCACGCGTAGGGGCTCTGGTCTCTTCCCAGTCCCCCATCGCCAAATTTGGTGCTTGAACCGGCGTAGACAAGTTTCGCTCCTCGTGCACGGCAGAACTCAAGCACCGCAAATGTCCCGTCTTTGTTTGACTTCCAGACGCGTGGCATATCCTCAAAACTCTTTTCCACGCGCGCATACTCGCCGAGATGAAAGACCACATCGGGCTTTACCTCCACCAATTTTGCAATCTCGCCCGTCTCGCCTTCAATATACATCGCGCCCTTTATATGATTTTCTTTCTTCCCCGTAGAATAATTATCAAGCGAGTACACTTTATTCTGTGGGTCTTTCACCATCTGCTCAATCAAGTTTGAGCCGATAAACCCCGCTCCTCCCGTTACCAAAGTTATTCTTGACATAAGATTGGATATAGTATAATGTATTGTACTCATTATGTACAGACAGTCATATAATTCCCGCAGAGGGTCTGTTTCTCATAACCCACGGTTTGGACGCCCCGCTCCACAGGGCGGCAGATTTCAGCGCGGCGCCCCTCGCGGCGGTAGGAATTTCGGCACCCAGCAGATAGACCCCAACCGATTTATAAACAAAGCCGCGACCACAACCGAGCAGGTGGTGCATTTCAAGCCCGAACATAATTTCGCCGA
>OBEQ013009065.1_pt1 | contig 14577 bp, 13 predicted proteins | sample 1670901 | NCBI WGS metagenome assembly OBEQ01 (sample SAMEA104232315, study PRJEB22302) | groundwater metagenome | biome: forest; feature: aquifer; material: groundwater | place: USA | collected 2011-08-07 | depth 5.4 m
ATGCCAATCGACCTTCAAACGACCAATGCTCAAGCTCATAAAGACGAAGCATTGCAGCTCTTGAATATTTCATCTCCGGCTCAACCGGAACAACGGAGCAAGCCGACAATAAAATCAGCCAACATCCGACCAACAACCTTAATTTAAAACATAACACTCTATTCTTCGCCGCCTAATATTCTCTTTTTGAAATCCAATAAATATTCATCTTCCGGTGCTTTTTTAATGGCCTTACTAAATATCTTCCTAGCCTCCTCTTTCCTACCCAAGCGCCACAATACCTCAGCAAGATGAGCCGCTATTTCACCTTCCTGCTGTTTTGCATACGCTCGCTCTAGATAATCCAAGGCTTGCTCAAACTTACCCAACTTAAACTGCAACCAGCCAAAACTATCCATAATCACAGCCTCATCCGGCTGTAACTGGAGCGCATGCTGCAAATATTTCTCTGCCTCAGCATAGCGTTCAGTGTTATCTAATAAGCTATAGCCCAATGCATTCAGGGTTTCTGCATCATCAGGATATTTGGCCAATATTTTTTTCAGGTCAGCTTCCAGCACATCCAACTTGTTAAGCCGCTCCGCAGTCAAAGCGCGAGTATATAGCAGGTCTTTCTGATCAGGCTGATCGACCAACGCGTCAGTTAACAGTTTAAAAGCCTTTTCATATTGTCCTTGCTGACCGTATAGTCCGGCCCGCATCAAAATAATACGTAGCTTTTGTTTTGGAAACTGGCCTGCTAACAGATCCAACCGCGAATCAGCCTCATCAAATTTCTTGTCTTTTACCAATAACGAAACCGCTGAAATCGCCGACTCAAAAACTAACTGCCCTTCAGTTACCTTATCAAACCATGCCAGCGCCTTTTGCGTATGACCTCGTTTTTCTTCTATTTTTCCTAAATAAAAGCTAGCCTGATTTTGCCATTCAGGTTGATCAAGCAACTGTTTAAAGATATCTTCAGCCTTTCCGTCACGATTCAATTGCAAATACACCAATGCCAGTGCAATCTGACTCTCCACGTCCTTCGGATTAGCAGACACAATACCCTGATAAACCTCGCCTGCCGCTTCATATTCCGCTGTTTTTATCAATACCTGTGCCAGCAGCTTTTTAAGCTTGTCATTTTCGGGATATTTAAGGGATGCATTTTTCAGCAGGGTTTTCGCCCTATTCAAGTCGCCTGAAAGCACCGCTATCTGAGCTTGAAATATTAATGCCTTATCCCAGCCAGGCTGAATAGACAAAGCTTGCTGCACTTTTTTTTCGGCCAGTGCATTATTTTTCATTTCCATAGCCAACAACGACTGCACGAAATAAACCACAGCCTGATCAGGATTCCTCGCCGCTAAGACATCCAGAACCTGATAAAAAAAATCCGCCTTATTATCCCTTTGCAGAACACTGGCCAGTTCAAGCGCCGTCTTCTCAAATCCAGCCGGATCAATTTTCAACACCCTATCCAAATGATCAACTGCTGCTTGCTTATCACCGGTTCTTAAGGCTGATAATGCGGCAACTTTTCTCGCCGTCAGATTGTTAGGATCTTGCCGCAACCACAAAGACACAGCTTCATCGGTTTTATTGCTATCCTTCATATACATAGCAATCTTTGCCGCCCTTTCTGCAAATCGGGGATCATTAACACGCTTGGCGGCCTCCATGTAGCCCTCCAGTGCAATGGCATATTGCCCCCTTTGCCCCGCAAGCTCTGCCGCCATCACCATATACATCACATCAGGGTCTATTGCTGTCTTTACTTCGTTTTGTTGCGTTTTTTCCTTAGGCTCAGCTATTTTGACAGGTTCAATCACTTCTTCCTGCACACTCGGTTTTTCAGGCGAACCAGCGCAACCATTAAGAAAAACGAGGATTATCACTGAAAACAATCTAATCATTAACACACCATCGTCCTATTTATTTCCCGCACATATTTTGCTATAGATTATCAGAAAAACCAGTTGAATCAGACAGCTGATTTATTCCATTTGGATAAAACCATTATATTTCTTAGAATACGCTTAACATAATACAGGCATTAAGGTTTAAGGTAAAAGATGCAAGGTTCAAGGTTCGCGATTTAAAAACAGCTTTTTACCTTGCATCTTTTACCTTTTACCTTAAAAACCTTTTACCTTGAATCTAAAGCACATGACACTTCTTGCAGTTGGGATAAATTACAATACCGCGCCGGTTTCGATCCGCGAGCGCCTGTCATTCCCTGCCGAAATTCTGACAACCTCGTTACAAGAGTTATGGCACATCAAAGGAATCAATGAAGCGGCCATACTGTCAACCTGTAACCGTACCGAGTTTTACTGCACGTCAACCACGGCGAATAAACAAATCCTGATCGCCTGGGTCGCCCAAAGTAAACAAATCAGCGCCGCCGATTTTACTCCTTATCTGTACTGCCATACCGATAGCGACCTGATCCGCCACATGTTTCGCGTGGCTTGCGGCCTGGACTCCATGATTCTGGGCGAACCGCAAATTCTGGGTCAGATGAAAACGGCTTATCAGGCCGCCTGTGAGGCCGGGACATTAGGCAAGCGCCTAGGCAAGCTGTTTCAGCATACCTTTAGTGCCGCCAAAAAAGTACGCACCGATACCGCCATCGGTTCCAGTCCTGTTTCGGTTGCCTTTGCCGCCGTACAACTGGCGCAGCAGATCTTCGATAAACTCAGCGAGCAAACAGCGCTTCTAATTGGCGCCGGCGAAACCATTGAACTGAGTGCACGGCATTTAGCGCAGCAAGGCATCGGACGCATCATTATCGCCAACCGCACCTATGATAAAGCTCACGCCTTGGCTATGCAGTTTAACGGTTATGCAATCGCGTTATCCGAATTGCCGGCACATTTGGCCGAAGCCGACATCGTTATCTCATCTACCGCCAGCCAACTACCCATTCTGGGCAAAGGTCGCGTGGAAAGCGCCCTGAAAAAACGCAAACACAAACCGATGTTCATGGTTGATCTTGCAGTGCCTCGCGATATTGAAGCCGAAGTTGAGCAACTCAGGGATGTATATCTGTACACCATTGACGATCTGCAAAACACCATCGATCAAAACATGAATTCCCGCCGCTTGGCCGCAGAACAAGCCGAAGAAATAATCGACACTCAAGTGGATTATTTCTTAGCCTGGTTACGCGCCCAAGGCGCCCAATCAACCATTCAGGATTATCGCCATCAAGCCGAGCAATCCCGTGACGAAGCCTTGCAGAAAGCCCTAAGCTTATTAAAAAGCGGCGTTCCAGCCGAAGAAGCCCTTAATCGGCTGGCCCACAGCCTAACCAACAAACTCATCCATACGCCAAGCACCCAAATCAGAGCCCCCGCCGAAAACGAACGCCCCGATTTGATTGCCGCCGCCCGCGAAATTTTTAAATTAACCAATTCTCAATGAAACCATCCATACAACACAAACTCGAAAATCTGTGCGAACGCTATGACGAAATTGCCGCCTTACTGTCGGAACCCGAAGTACAAGGCAATCAAAACAAATTTCGCTCCCTGAGCCAGGAATACGCCCAAATCAACCCACTGGTTGAATGCTATAAACGTTATCAACAAACCCTGGAGACACTGGCATCAGCCAAAGAAATGGCTAATGACACCGACCCGGAATTAAGGGAAATGGCCAAAGAAGAGATTACTGACGCGGAAAACCAGCTGGAAGCAATCGAGCATGAATTGCAAGTATTGTTACTGCCCAAAGATCCCAACGATAACCGCAATATCTTTATAGAAGTACGCGCAGGAACAGGCGGCGATGAAGCGGCGATTTTCTCCGGCGATCTTGCCCGCATGTATCAACGCTATGCCGAGCGCAAAGGCTGGCAAACTGAAATTATCAGTGAAAGCCCCGGCGATCATGGCGGCTACAAAGAAGGCATCCTGCGGGTTACCGGCAAAGATGTTTATTCCCAATTAAAATTCGAATCCGGCGCACACCGGGTGCAACGCGTACCTGAAACCGAGTCGCAAGGCCGCATCCACACCTCAGCCTGCACCGTCGCGATCATGCCGGAAGTCGAAGAGGTCGACGCCATCGACATAAACCCGGCCGACCTTAAAGTCGATACCTACCGCTCATCGGGAGCCGGCGGCCAGCACATCAATAAAACCGAATCAGCGATACGCATTACTCATATCCCAACCGGCGTCATCGTCGAATGCCAAGACGAGCGCTCACAACATAAAAATCGCGCCCGAGCCATGTCTTTATTAGCATCGCGCTTGTTGTCCGCCGAACAGGAAAAGCACCACGCGGAACAATCCGCGACCCGGAAACTACAAGTCGGCAGCGGCGACCGTTCAGAGCGCATCCGTACTTACAACTATCCTCAAGGACGCTTAACCGATCACCGCATCAACCTGACTTTATATAAACTGGATGACATCATGCAAGGCGGCTTGGAGCAGGTCATTCTGCCGTTGATCAGCGAACATCAAGCCGAGCTGCTTACCCAATTAGGCGAAGACTAAATTTAAATAGATGCATAGTATTAAATCCGTGCTACGCGATGCTGCCGGCACGTTGGCATTAGTCTCCGACTCAGCTGTATTGGATTCTGAAGTCTTATTGTGTCTGGCACTTAACAAACCGCGTTCTCATCTTCGCGCCTGGCCGGACCAGCAATTATCACCTGAACACATAACCACTTTTCAGGCATTGCTTGAACAACGCCAAAAAGGCATGCCCATCTCCTATATCACCGGCAATCGGGAGTTCTGGTCAAGGGATTTCCAGGTTACTCCAGACGTACTGATTCCCAGACCCGACACCGAGCTGCTTATTGAACTCAGCTTAAAATTGATTCCGGCAAATGAACCCACCAAGATCATTGATTTAGGCACCGGCTCGGGCATTATTGCCATTACGCTGGCAGCCGAACGCCCGCATGCACAAATCAGCGCAACCGATTTTAGCTTGGCAGCGTTACGCATCGCCCGGCTCAATGCCGACAAACACCATATCAACAACATTCAGTTTTACCAAAGTGACTGGCTTGCCGACATTCCCGATGCAAAATTTAATCTGATTATCAGCAATCCGCCTTATATTGCCGAAGACGACAGCCACTTGCAGCAAGGCGATGTCCGGTTTGAGCCGCAAACAGCCTTGTGCGCCACAGAGCAGGGACTTGGCGACATTAAAATCATTGCCGACAATGCCCGTCATTATCTGGAACCTTGCGGGCACTTACTGATTGAACATGGCTACGACCAGTTACAACAAGTTCAAACCCTATTTAAAGACTTGCATTATGATAACGTGCGAACCTATACAGACTTGTCCGGGCAACCTCGGGTGACTTACGGACAATGGAATTCATGTTAGGCGATCCCGCCCGACATCCTTCGAATTAATGAAAACCTGTTCCAAACAGGTTTGCCAAGCTGAGGCTTAATATCATGACGCTAGAACATATCCAAATTCCCCGCAAAATAACCAATCAACTGTTACATCTTGCACAAATCTCGCCGACCCTTGAAGTATGCGGACTTATCGGCAGTAAAAATGGCTTGCCAAGCAGCTGCTATCCCGTTAGAAATTCCGCTGAACAACCTCGGCAGCGTTTTCAACTTGATGCCAGCCAGCAAATTTCAGCAATGGCTAAAATGCGCGATAAAGGAGAAAAACTATTTGCCATCTATCATTCTCATCCAAGCGCACCGGCAACACCTTCAAGCACCGATTTGGAATTGGCATCCTACCCTGAAGCGCTCTACCTGATCATTTCACTCAACACCAAAGGCATTTTAGAAATGCGCGGTTTTAAAATAGAGCATAAATCGGCTCAGGAAATAGCGCTGTCTTTGAGCGAGGATGGATAATCCGCCCCTTAAATAGCGATCTGAAAAAGTCGGCAACTTAAAAATAAAACAGCAAATATCAGTTAATTTTATGTAAACTGTGACACTTGTCGCACTTTAATTTAAAAAATCGATCGGATTACTATTGTGCAACTGTTAAAAAAGTTATTTAGAAAAAAAACCGTTTGCAAGGGTATTGTCGGCATCAGTTTTCTACCAAACGGCATCGCCATTGCCGTATCCAAATTCATAGAGAACAATAAATTAACACTCATACACTGCGAGTTCATTGATACCGGAAAACCTGAGGATCATCTAGAGGCATTTAGTGAACTTGCCAGTCACTATGATCTTGCCGATTATGATTGCCACCTGGTACTGACTACGGACAACTACCGCCGCGTTAATGTTGAGGCTCCCGTAGTCGCCGACGACGAAATCCTTGAGGCGCTACGCTGGAAAATTCATGAACTTATCGATTTTCCTGTTGATAAAGCCGCCATTGATTACTACCAAACGCCAATGCCCGTTCGCGCTAACAGTAGCCGGATGCTGGAAGTCATCGCCAGCCCCATTGACCTCATCAAGGAACAAGTCGAAAAATGTACCAAAATTGGGCTTCAGCTCAAAGTAATTGATATTCAGGAAACAACCTTACGTAATCTGGCAGCGCAACTACCGGAAAACGAACACGGCATTGCCCTTTTGTACCTACTGGAGTTTTCCGGCACTTTACTGATACAAAGAGAAGCGACTATTTATGTATCCCGTCGATTTGAAATAGGTTATAAAAAACTGGATTTAGACGATCAATTTTCCAGCGATAGCCGGGCCGCAAATGCACACAATAACCTGGCGCTGGAAATACAACGCTCGCTGGATTATGTAGAGAGTTATTACGGAATTCCGCCCATTTCAACATTAGCGGTGATTCCCTTGGCAGAAAATACTCATAACTTGCTTGACAGCCTGAGCAGTAATCTTGGCATTGCCACCCATATGATAGATTTATCCGCCGTTATCGATTGCGATATTTTAGTGGATGCCCAAACTCAATCGCTTTGCGCTCCGGTTATCGGCGCAACCTTACGTTATGCAATAGAAGCGGCATGATACAACAAGTCAATTTATATCAGGACATCCTTAGGCAAGAACAAAGCAAATCCGGCATTAACCAATACTGGATTGGTCTTCTAGCGGCTGTAGCTGTGCTGCTTATCGTTTTCAGTATTTATTCAATCTGGAACTTAAAAACCACCGAGACTGAAGTACAAAACCTGCAAAAAAACCTGGAAGCAGAACAAGCGAAGGTAAGCCTGATCTCATCTCAAATTCCCAAACAGGAAATCGACACGCAACTTGACGCAGAAATCAAACATTGGCAAAACATGTTGGATGAATTAACCCACGCCATGCAATTGCTATCAGGTAAAATTACCGATCAATCGCCAGGCTTTTCAAGCTACTTCCAGGGATTATCCAACCAGTCGATTCCCGATGTCTGGCTTAGGTCGCTATATCTTAACGGGCAAAAACAGATTATCGATATTGAGGGCAGCACCTTTAAACCGGAGAAAATCCCTTACTTTCTGCAACAACTGCAAAAAGAACCTATATTCAATGGCCACACCTTTGCCAAACTGATCATGCAAAAATCAGAGGAAATACCGAACCAAATGGATTTTACTCTCAGCACGACACTGGAAACTCTGGATAAAAAAGACCATGCTCAATAATCTTCAAGAAAAATTTGAAGCCCTGACCAAACGGGAAAAAATCATCGTGGTCTTTGCAGTATTGGCTGGCATATGGGTCGGTTGGGATAATTTTTTCTATCAATCGATCCAAAAACAACAACAAGGGCTACAGCAGAAGCGAATCAGCCTGAAACAGCAGACAGCCGATCAGCAACTGACGATAATGAAGCTCGAAAACAGCCCTCATACAGACCCTAATCTGGCTAATCGAAACAAACTGGCCGAGTTAAAAGCCGAATACAACCAGCTGCAAGAACTTATGATGCATGACAAAAGTCTTGTACCACCCCAATTAATGGCTGCCGCGTTAAACGATATACTCAACCGGAACAACCAATTGACCTTGATAAAGCTGGACACGCTGCCGGTAGCCGCATTATCGGAGTCCAAAGAACCGCAACCGAACCCAATATACAAACATGGGCTAGCGATCACTTTTTCCGGCAGTTATTTAGACACGCTCAATTACTTAAAAGCACTGGAATCACTGCCTTGGCATTTTGTCTGGGAGAGTATCGATTATAAGGTCATAGATTATCCGACGGCAGAGACTACAATTAAAGTATATACACTCAGTTTTAAGGAGAGCTGGCTTGGTGTTTAGGTCGATAATAACAATACTATTCACCGGATTTGTAGCAATGCCATGTTACGCGGAATTCCGAGATCCGACTCAACCGGCCTATCCATTGCCGACAGACGCCTCCGCTGATATTGCTGACAGCAACAATGAGTTGGTTTTATCAGCCATCTGGATTTCGTCACATTCCAGACGAGCGACCATCAACGGCGTCTCCGGCAAACAAGGCCAAACTATAACTATCGAACAAGCTTCGCCTTTAAGCCCTGAACCTGCAACTCAGACAAATGCTCCTGCCCTTTCTAATAACAGTAGCAATAATAGTAGTGGTACTGCCACCACTATGGATCCCGGATTGCTCGATAAATTGACAGCAATAGCTCCGATGCAATTTGCCCCGCTACTTGCAACCGCGGCCAAGAGCATTGACCTTCCCCTGCTCCAGGAGCAGAACGCCATAAGCACACCAGCCCCACAGCAACAGGCAAATTCTGTTCAGCGCTCGAAAGCAGCCCATATTCCGGCTCGCTCAAGCACGATTAAAATCATCAGTATTCGCAAAAACTCAGTCATAGTCGACCAAAATGGCGAACGCAAGACCTTGCAACTAGTACAACGTCCTTATAAAACACAATAAATCCAAATACATTTTATAAAATGAATATCCCTCATTCAGCCGTTACCATAGCATCCATATTCCTACTGGTATCTTGTACTGCACATCAACCGACAAAGTCATCCAATGTTGCTCATGCTTTCTCCGATGCCGTACCGCAACCCCGTAGTAATGCCAAAACGCCTACAGCCGTTACCGATGCCCTGGTTCCTGATTTCAATCAAACGCTAGCCACACCGCAAAATACAGCACAACAAGCGCGTCTCAATATTTCTGTTTATGAAGTGGATGCACGTGAGTTTTTTATGGGACTGGTTGTAGATAGCGAAGAAAATATGCTGGTACACCCCGAAGTAACGGGCAAAATATCGTTGGACTTAAAGAATGTAACCATTGCACAAGTCCTTGAAGCAGTACAAAAACTCTATGGTTACGATTACAAAAAAAATGATCTGGGATACATCATCTATCCGGCCACATTGCAGACCAAAACTTTTAAAATAGATCGATTGGATTTGCTCCGCCAAGGTGTTTCAAATACCAGCGTGTCGTCCGGCAAACAATCATCAGGTCAGGGTAACTTATCGGGTGGCAGTAACTCGCAAGGAAACGCCTCACAAGCGAGCAGCAGCAACCTGCAAGGAAGCAATCTATTGGGGAACAGCCCCATGGGAAGCAGTAATATGCAAAGTTCCAGCTCTTCAAGTAATAATTCAAGCAGTTCCGTCCGCACCACCACAAGGACAGACTTTTGGCAGGAGCTAAGAGACTCATTAACTCACATTATAGCCGTCGATCCACAAGCAACCGTCGATATTAACCAGCAATCAGGCATAGTGATTGTCCGCGCAAAACCCACGCAATTACGGGAAATAGAAAGCTTCCTATCCGCCACCCAAAACCAAATCAGCCGACAAGTCATCCTTGAAGCAAAAATACTGGAAGTTACCCTTGATGATACGCATCAAAATGGCGTCAATTGGGAAAGTATCGTCAGAGAAGGCATCAATAATTCTTCACTGTTGGTTAACCCTGGAGGACCACTGCTAACTGGCATAGGCGGGATCATGAATCCCGGATCAAATGTATTTTCTAATGCCTCTGTTTTTACTTTAGGAGGCAAAGCTGGTGATTTTCGGGCTTTTGTTGAATTGATGGATACTCAAGGAAAAACCAATGTTTTATCCAGTCCGAGAATTTCGACCTTAAACAACCAAACAGCAATTATTAAAGTCGGTCAGGATGAATATTTCGCTTATGATTTTCAAAGTGGCACGACTGGCAGCAGCTCTACCACTACCGTTGTTAACACGCCTTTTCCCAAGCTGGATGTTTTCTTTTCCGGCATAGCGCTGGACGTTACACCGCAGATAGATGACAATGATGACATCACCCTGCATATTCACCCGTCCATTACCCTGGTTAAAGAAACAAAAAAAACTTTTAGCACGAACCTAGTCGATGTACCGATGGCTCTCACCACAGTCAGGGAATCGGATAGCATAGTCAAGGCCAAGAACGGCCAAATTATTGTACTGGGCGGTCTGATGCAGGAATCTGATACTGAAAACAAACAGGGCGCTACTGGATTAGCAGCAATTCCTTATATCGGTAATCTGTTTAGAATCAACACAGGTGAAGTCAAAAAGTCTGAATTGATTATCTTACTTAAAGCCTCTTTTATCGGCAGCGATGCAGACTGGCAAAAAGACATAAATTCCAGTAAACAGCATTTTGAAAAGCTTGACTCCCAACCGCGATGGAAATAAGTTACGGGAACCGGACGATGCGATTATATGAACGGAGACATTACACTCCGACAAATTTCTCCCTAATCATCTAAAGCACTAACTTTAAGCCTCTCTTCCACCGGATTAAGATAATGCACGAGCTCAAACTGATCGTAATGTAGCGTAACCAACAAGAATGGCAACATCTTCATGAAAAACATTTTTAAAGTTATTTATGTATAAAACACACTTTGGCCTTAATAATCCGCCATTTGGTTTAACGCCTGACACACAGTTTTTTTGTGAGCTACCCTCACATGTAGAAGCACTGAATGTATTACTGATTGCCTTGCATAACGGCGAAGGTTTTATCAAAATTACCGGCGACGTCGGCACCGGCAAGACCATGCTTTGTAGAAAACTGCTTAATGAGTTACCCGACCCTTTTGAGACTGCATATCTTCCAAATCCTCATTTGCCACCCGTGGGCTTACTCATGGCAATTGCTAATGAAATGGGTATTGAATATTCCCGTCACATCGGACTAAACGGGCTAATGAATCTAATCAATGACTTTTTAATTAACAGCGCTGTTAACGGAAAAAAACCGGTACTGATTATTGATGAAGCCCAGTCCATGTCGATTGAAACATTGGAAGCGCTACGGCTTATCACTAATCTGGAAACCGAAAAACAAAAACTGCTACAAATTGTCTTATTTGGTCAACCGGAACTTGACGAGCAGTTGCACAATAAAGCCATCCGACAACTTAGGCAACGTATCACCTTTAGTTACGCGTTAAAACCACTCAGTCCGAAAAACGTTGCCGATTATATTAAACACCGGTTGCGTGTCGCCGGCATGGGAAATCTGACAATTTTTTCCGGATTGGCAATCAGAGCCATGCATCACTATAGTCGCGGCATCCCCAGACTGATTAATATTTTAGCCAATAAAGCGATGTTGTCAGCTTACGGCAAAGGCTATTCGTCAATAGGCGTCAAGCAAGTTTATCTTGCCGCACTGGATACCGAAGACGCCAACACAGAATTTAAATTTTTTGGCTTCCGTAAACTTTACTTATTGATACTGTTGCTTGCGATTGCCGGATACCTATGGGCACCAATGGTCTCCTTGTTATGAGTCTGATCAATCAAATGCTGCGTGATTTGGAAAAACGCAGTTCAAGCCCTGACGCACCAACAACTCTGCAACATAATATTCAAGTAACACAATCCCCGATATCAAAAATACGTCTTCTGATCTGGAGCGTATTAGCCACTGCTACAATAGGCGGCACTTATTGGGCTTATCAATACAATAAAGCGCTGGCTAAAACGGTTCCAGTAATCGCTGCCGACAACATAAAAGAAGATCTAACCCCTATTACACCTTATGAAAAAGTACTGACTGCCCCAAACGCCGTCATAGACGTTACGGCAACAACCGAACAGAAACCGCTGAAAAATACAGCAACTCAGCCGATTCCGGTGACCCAACCCGCACCAGTAGCTCAGGCACCAGTGTCAACAGCTCAACCTAAACCTCCGACTCAGCCAGTCCAAACGGCTCCAGCAGTTCAAGCCGCACCTGAAATTGTCAATGCTCCGCCCATTAAAAATAACCCCATCCCCCCTAAAGCTGCGCAAATCAGTCAAACAACAGCTAAGCAGCAGGCGGATTTGCTCTATCGTCAGGTAGAAAGTAATTTTGAAAATTATTCGGCTATCTACAAACTGGAGCAAGTCCTTAAACTCGACCCGCGCCATCTTAAGGCCCGGTTATTATTAGCTAAGGCCCTACACAATCAGGGGCAAATCAACAAAACCGCTGAATTTCTGGATCAAAGCCTAGCTTTATTTCCTGATAATCTGCAATTTATCAATACCCGTGCGCAACTATTCCTACAACAAAGAAACCCTAACGGAGCGCTTAAAACACTGCAACGTATTGAAGTAGCAAACAGCTCTAATGAAACCTACCTATCTTTATTGGCGGCAACCTATCAACAGCTACAATCATTTCCTAATGCAGCTAACGTTTATCAAAAACTGGTAACCGTCAATCCGGAAAAAGCCGAAAACTGGCTGGGTCTTGGTCTATCTCAAGAAAAACTCGGTAACCTAAAACTTGCCCGCGATGCCTACCAACAAGCACTCAGCAAGAATACCCTGAAAGAATCCGTTGTGAGCTATATTAAACAACAGTTAACCGAGCTTAGGTAAGTTAGTCGCGCTTAGACGCTAAGCAAATACCATATTCAGACGCTTCTATAAGCAAGAACTCTAGCTAATAATGGACTCAATTTACCGATAAGTTTGTGTAAAACGAAGTAAGGCGAGAGTAATTCGAATACCTTTGAAGCCCATTACCGGGATAAATAGGCACAGACAACTGTAGAATAATGAAACATACTAATGAATAATACTATTCCATAAAATGAATATTTGAGCTGCTGTAGGAATAATATGAACGCAGCAATTTAGCTTCTAAATGAAAAAAGGATTGAGGCTAAATTATTGAACAGTCTCATCAATGGCATAAAAACTACCTATGTCTTTTGTATAGGCAACTTTTGAAGTTTGACATCTACCTCTTATTATCCCGCGTTATAGCCTTAACTATTCAGCACAAGATAATTTTATATATGCGCGTTATAAAATTAGACACAACACCATTAATTGATAAGTTACTGTCATTTTATAGATATTTTATTTATCACTAAATTAATATTATCCCTAAGTGATCTATCTATATTAAACAACTTTTAATTACATTAAGAGTCCCCGTCTGCCTTGTCAAAAATAAAGACACTGGCTGGCTCTCATCCTAATCATAGATATTATTCGTGCATATGAGAAACAGCCAGAAAAGGCAATACTGTTGGAAATTTAAACTTACTATTGAACTTAAGACTTAAGTTCAATATTCTGTTTTCATTACTTAGTCAATTTGGCACTCAATTGCCCTGAGCACTGCCCAAAGTATGTACCAACTACAATAGAAATAGATATCAAGATCAAAGGATTATCCAAAGAAACACTTAGCAGAATATCTTTAGTTAATTTATCGGGAGTTTGTAACAAATATGCAAATGCAGATGAATAACCAAGTACGCTGGCGGGTATCGTTGCAAGTGCAGGGATATTTGCAGCAAGACACATAACTACGACCGAACAAGTTACGGTGATAGCAGCCCAGAATGGGAAGCCAAGCACTGCTGTAGATGGAATATTAGTAAGCTGAATAGCAGCCAGCCAAGCCATAAAAACCCCAAAAATCCCACATACGATGGTATTCTTTAAGGCTTCCTTAGTAGCCCCCAAGAAAAAGTAGGCCGCCCACGCAATGGTCGCTGCCCATATTAAAAAGAGACCGCTAAGCGGCCCCACTGCCAAAAACGTTGCTAACCCAGCCAGTCCGGCTATACTTATTGAAAGTGCTGTAAGATTGTTCATAATATATTTCCAAAATTCACCTCACTTATTGTTTAGTTAGATTTCGCATTGAGGCGGTCCTACGAAACTTAACGCTTTGGGGCTGACGAAGCAACCAAACTAAAACCAATTCTATTTAAATACTAACAGATATTATTTTCACAATAAACACTAGCCATGCGAAACTTGTTATTGAAAATAAAATTGAGTTTGAAAGCAGCTTAAGCAATAAATAACAAAGAAAACTATTACAAGAATTAAAAATCGATATCTAATTTGTTTAGTTCGCAAACAACATTCAAGAATTCATTACCACATAAACAATTTATTTTTCGATTAATCGGCATGCTATACAGTGTATAGACTATAATATCAGGATTACCCGACAACCTGTGTTTAAGATTCTAACCTTTCAACCAAGCATTTTATAAGCAAACGAATAACCATTAATACTTTACTTCAGACTCTGCCTCCAGAGTCGTATTAACTATAGAATTCATAAGTAACTTAAAGTCGACTCCTCTACAAACCACAATTTCTCATTGCGTAGCAGGAATATTCTCCTGATATACGTTGTGAGCAGTAAAACTTTCGCTATCCGGCTTAAGATATAAAATATCTAGCCGGATAG
>OBEQ011544043.1_pt1 | contig 14575 bp, 9 predicted proteins | sample 1670901 | NCBI WGS metagenome assembly OBEQ01 (sample SAMEA104232315, study PRJEB22302) | groundwater metagenome | biome: forest; feature: aquifer; material: groundwater | place: USA | collected 2011-08-07 | depth 5.4 m
ATCACCGCAATCCCCGCGAACACGTAAAAGATCACCGCATCCATCATTTCGTTCCGCTCTCGGTACGCCCCGGCTTCAATTCCTGTTTTCTCCCGCCGCCAGCGCCGCTTCGCGTTTCCGGTCCGCCGAGATCAGCATTGCCGCAATCCCCAGCGTCACCGCCGTCATCAGCGCCACCGCCGCGCCTCGGTTCCATCCCAACTGCCAGTGCAGCACCAGCGCCACCCCGACTCCCATCACGTTGAAGATCGACAGCGGAATCAGGAAATATCACCCCAGCCGCATCAGCTGGTCGAACCGGTACCGCGGCAGCGTGAACCGCAGCCACATGAATAGATAGATATACGCGCTCACTTTCAGCAGGAACCAGAACCCGCCGTGGATCCCCGCTTTCCACGCGGCCAGCGCCGGCACAAACATCGGCGCCCCCAGCGCCGCCGCCACCACGCCGCAGAATCCCGCCACCAGGAGCATAAAAAGTTGCTGCACCTTCACCGGCTGCTTCGGCGCGCGGTAGACGCAATACCCCGCCACGCCCAGGATCAGCAGCGGCGGAAAATAATCCAGCGCGCTCAGCCACGCCACGCCCGGAAACGGACGGAGCCATCCGCCCACGAACAGCGTCGTCGCCACCGACGCCACCACGATCATGTTCGCGTACTCCGCCAGGAAGTAGAGCGACCAGCGGAACCCGCTGTACTCCGTCATGTAGCCGGCCACCAGCTCCGATTCCGCTTCCGGCAGGTCGAACGGCGCGCGGTTCGTCTCCGCGATTGACGCCACCAGGTACGTGAAAAACGCCACCGGCGCCAGGAATACGAACCACACTCCCTGCCGCGCTTGCTCTTCCACGATCGCCCGCACCTGCAGCGTCCCCGCCAGCATCAGCCCGCACACCAGCGCCATTCCGCCAGCCGTTTCGTAGCTCACCAGTTGCGCCGCGCTGCGCAGCGCGCCCAGCAACGAGTAATGGCTGTTCGACGCCCACCCGCCCAGCACGATCCCGAAAATCCCCAGCGCGCTGATCCCCACCACGAAAAGGATTCCGATGTTGATGTCTTTCGCGATCTGGAACGCCGGCCCGATCGCCAGCCCCGCGATGGCCAGCATCGCCGCCGTCACCGACGCCACCGGCGCCAGCCAGAAAATCCACGCATCCGCCATTTCCGGGATGATGTCTTCCTTCATCAGGAGCTTCACCGCGTCCGCAATCGGCTGCAGCAGTCCGTGCGGCCCCACGCGCATTGGACCCAGCCGCGCCTGCATGTCGGCCATCACCTTCCGCTCGACCAGCACCACATACCCCACCACCAGCGGCAGCACCAGCACGATCACCAGCGAATAGATCAGCGGCCCCGCGTTGGCGCGGAGAAATCCCAGCGTCAGTTCCAGCGCTTGCTGCATTACCGGTCCACTTCTCCCAACACGATGTCCAGCGTCCCGATGATCGCCACCACGTCCGCCACCAGGCATCCGCGCGCCATCCGGTCAAACGCCTGCAAATTGACAAATGAGGGCGGCCGGATCCGCACCCGGTACGGCTGCACGGTTCCGTCGCTCACCACGTAGTAGCCTAGCTCTCCCTTCGGCGCTTCGATCGCGTGGTACACCTCGCCCGGCGGCGGCTTCAGCACTTTCCCCACCTTGCCGAGGATCGGCCCCGTCGGAATTTTCTCGATCCCCTGCAGGCAGATTCTCACCGACTGCCGCATCTCCTCCATCCGCACCATGTACCGGTCAAACGTGTCCCCGTTCTGCCCCGTGGGGATGTCGAACTCGAATTGATCGTAGGCCGCGTACGGCATCGCCTTGCGGATGTCCCATTTCACGCCGCTCGCCCGCAGCACCGGCCCGGTCGCGCCCATTGCGATCGCGTCCTTGGCGCTGAGGATTCCCACGCCCTTGGTCCGCGCCTGCCAGATCCGGTTCCCCGTCAGCAGCGTTTCGTACTCCACCACGCGCTTCGGAAAATCCTTGCAGAACCGCTCCACGTCCTTCTCGAGCGTGTCGTACGCCTCGTATTGCAGCCCGCCGATCCGGAACGCGTGCGTCGTCAGCCGCGCCCCGCAGTACTTCTCGAAAATCTTCAGGATCTCTTCCCGCTCGCGGAAGCAATAAAAGAGCGGCGTCAGCGCGCCGATGTCCAGCGCGTGCGTTCCCAGCCACAGCAGGTGGCTCGCGATCCGCTGCAGCTCCGTCAGGATCGTCCGGATCACCCGCGCGCGCGGCGGCGCTTCCACGCCTAGCAGTTTTTCGATCGCTTCGCAGTACCCCAGCCCGTTACTCACCGCCGCCACGTAGTCCATCCGGTCCACGTACGGCGCAAATTGCTGGTACGTCCGATGCTCCGCGATCTTCTCCACGCCGCGGTGCAGGTACCCGATCACGCACTCCGACCCGGTCACCCGCTCCCCGTCGAGCTTCAGCTTCACCCGCAGCACGCCGTGCGTCGAAGGGTGCTGCGGCCCCATATTCAGGATAAGCTCGTCCGCGCCGAGCAGCGTCTCCTGCCGCGCCGCGTCCGCCATCCCCGTTTTGACCGTTTCCGCCACTCTGCTTCTCTTCCCTCTTTTTCTTCCCTCTTTTTCTTTTGTCTTCCTCTCCTCTCTCTCTTCCTCTGTGTCCTCTGTGGTGAACTCTTCTTCTTCCCGCTTCTCTACTGCCCGCTCTCGATCCCCAGGTTTTCCCGCACCCACGCCTGATCCTGCGTCAGGATGTCGTAATCCTTCCGCAGCGGGTGCCCCTGCCACTCTTCCGGCAGCAGGATTCGCTTCAGCCCCGGATGCCCCGCGAACTCGATCCCGAACATATCGAACGCTTCCCGCTCCAGCCAGTTCGCCGTCGGCCACACGCCGGTCACGCTCGGCACCGGCTCGCTCGCCGCAGCGCGCGTTTTGATCCGCAGCCGCGCGTTGTGTGCGAAGGAATAGAGGTTCAGCACCAATTCAAACCGTTTTTCACTCTTCGGCCAGTCCACCGCCGTCAAATCGCTCAGCAGGTCGAACTTCTCTTCATCGCGCGTATACAGACAGATCTCCACCAGTTTTTCGCGGTCCACCACCACGATCGCCTGTTTGCGGTCTTCGGTCGCTTCGAGGATCGCCGCGCCGAACTTCGCCCGGTAGCGTTTGACCAGATCGTTGTCGAGTGGCGCCGGCCCAATCGGCGGCGCTTTCGGTGGGGGTGGAGCAGCCGGCTTTGGCGGTGCATCGGCCGTGGGCGCGGGTGGCGCTGCAGGCTTCGCCGGCGCAGGCAGCTGCGCTCCCGCTGCGCCCGGCGCAGTTGGCTTTTCTCCCGTTGAATCTGCTGGCTTTTCCTTCGGCTCGTCGGCCATGGGTCCCGGTAGCACAGGCTTCAGCCTGTGCTCTTCAGTCTGCGCTCTTCAGTCCGTGCCTTGTAAAGTCGACTAGAATAACTCATCCTGCGGCTGCGGGCCCTTCGCCCGGTTCCGCCCGCTCCATCCCCTTTTCTCAAAAAATCAGCCGCGCCGTTTCTAACACACGCCCGCAAACTCCGTCAATCATTTACACTTGCTCGCCCGGCCGCAAAATCTCCTCCGCTGATCTCTTCAAGAACATCTCGGCTGCACGTGCGGCTTGTGGCCTTGCATCTGCGGCTGTTTCTTTGGCTCGTTCGCCTCGGTTCCGGCCTGGTCTTCCCCCACCCATGATTTTTCCATTGATTCCGGCCATTCTTCGGATTATTCTGCGCAAACCAAAGGGGTTGCTATCTTCATGGCTTGATGTCCTGCAGTGATGTTTCGGACTTCCAGCGTCGAGCTAGGTAACAGGCCAGAGCGGTCAGCAGAACCGCGAAAGGAGCCGCGCTTGCCACGCAAACGCGGCTAGGGCGATTTGAGGTTGACACGAGAGTGCGGCAGGCGTACGGTTTTCGCGCAGAGATAAAGTTGAAATCGGAAATTCCGGATTAAACCGATTCAGAGCTATAAAACCGTTAACTATCGCGGATTCATCGAACAGAACATGGTCGAGGGATAGGGGGCAACATGAAGCGCTTTGCATTCAGTATGCTGCTCGCATTGTGTGTGTGCGCGGTGGGATTCGGCCAGGAGATTACAGGGCAGATTCGCGGTCTTGTGACGGATTCTTCCGGCGCGGTGGTGGCCAATGCAACGGTGACGATCACGAATACCGACCGAAACGTTGTCATCCGGACGGTGCAGACCGATGCAACGGGAGAGTACGTGGCGCCGTTTCTGCCGGTGGGGCGGTATTCGGTGTCGGTGGAAGTCAAGGGATTCAAGAAGTTTGTGAAAAACGACATCATCCTGAATGTGAGCGACCGCCTTACGGCGGATGCCTCGCTCCAGGCAGGCTCGGTGTCGGAGACGGTAGCCATCGAGGCGGAACCTTTGACGGTCAACCTGCAGAATGCGGCAGTGGAAGGGCTGATCACCGGGACGCAGGTGCGCGAATTGCCGCTGAACAACCGGAATTACGAGCAGTTAATTACGCTGCAGCCCGGCGTGACGAGCAACGCCGCCGATCAGATCTACGTGGGGACGACGAACCCATCGGGCCAGGTAAATATCGTCAGCTTTTCGGTCAATGGGAACCGGCAGAGCCAGAATAACTGGACGGTGGACGGCGCGGACAACGTGGACCACGGGTCGAACATCACGCTGCTCGTTTATCCGAGCGTGGACGCGATTGCGCAGTTCAAGATCGAACGAAGCAACTATTCGCCGGAGTTCGGGCGGTCGTCGTCGGGCCAGGTGAACGTCGTGACGCGCTCGGGGGCGTCGGCGTTTCACGGAGGAGTGTACGAATTTTTCCGGAACGAGGTGCTGAATGCGAACGATTTCATCAGCAACCGAACCGGGGCTCCCCGCCGGATTCTGCGCTACAACGATTTTGGAGGGACGTTCGGCGGCCCGCTGTTCATCCCGGGGCACTACAACGAGACGAAAGAGAAGACGTTTTTCTTCTTTTCGGAAGAGGTGCGGCGGGTGACGACGCCGGTTCGCCAGAACTCCGTGGTGCCGACAGCACTGGAGCGGCAGGGAATCTTCCAGGGGCCGGTCTGCATCGCCGTAGATGCGGCGGGGGCATGTACCGCGACCGGAATGCAGATCCCCGCAGGGAATATAGATCCCATCGCGGGGGCCTACTTGAAGGATGTTTTTGCGAACATGCCAACTCCGCCTGCCGCGAATGGCGTGCTGTTTTCCAACTTTCCGGGCGTGTTCAATTATCGCGAAGAACTCGCGCGTGTGGATCACGTGGTGAACAGCAAGCTCTCTCTCATGGGACGGTTCGTCTACGACCATATTCCCACGAAGGAGCCGTTTGGGCTGTTCGGCCCGCAAAGCTCTGTTCCTGGCGTGGCCAGCAACCAAACGGATTCCCCGGGCCACCAGTGGATGGGCCGGGCGACGTGGCAGGTTACGCCGTCGATCTTCAACGAAGCGGGGTACGCCTACTCTTACGGCGCGATTGTGAGCAATCCGACGGGTTCGCTGGCCCGTACGAACTCGCCGAATGTGGTGGCGGCGATCAGGCTTCCCTACGCGGCGCAACTGAACCGCATCCCGAATCTTGTATTTGGCAACGGGCTCAGCAGCCTGGCCGGATTTGGCGAATACTTGGACTACAACCGCAACCACAACCTTTTCGACAACCTTTCCTGGACGCGCGCGGCGCACGCTTTCAAGTTCGGGTTTGGATTCCACCACTACCAGAAGAAGGAAAATGCCGCCGGAAACAACGCCGGCAACCTGGATTTCACCGGCCCGAATCTGCAAGCGGGCGGCATCGCCCGCGAGCAGGGCTTTGCCAATTTCCTCATCGGATTCGTTTCTTCGGGCTTCAGCCAGTCTCCCACGGACATCACGGCGGACACCCGCCAAAACCTGTTGGAATTCTACGGTCAGGACGAATGGCGCTTCCGTTCCAACCTGACTGTGACGTATGGGGTCCGGTATTCGCTGCTGCGGACGCCTTCTGACGGCGCGAATAAGCTGACGACGTTTGATCCGTCCGTATACAATCCTGCAAACGCACCCAGCCTCACCGCTGCTGGCAGATTAGTGCTTGGCACGGGCAATCCCACGAACGGAATTATCGTCGGGGGAGTCAACTCTCCGTATGGCGATAAAATCACGCGCCAGGACAACAAGAACTTCGCGCCGCGCATCGGCGTGGCCTGGGATCCCTTCAAGAAAGGAAAAACTTCGGTCCGTGCCGGCTACGGTATATTTTACGATTCGGTGGCCGTGGGACTGATTGAAGACAACGTCTTCAACAATCCTCCCTTCCTGGGCAATGCCGAATTTGGCGGAGGGCTGTTTCTTTCGAACTTGGCTGCGCTTTCCGCGACCGCCAGCACGGTACCGCCATCCCTCTGGACGACGAACCCCAACTGGCACACGCCCTACTCGCAGCAGTGGAACCTGGACGTTCAGCAATCCATCGGGCGGGGCTGGCTGTTTGACGTGGGCTACGTCGGCAACAAGGGGACTCATCTGGTGGGCGTGATCGACATCAACCAGGTGGCGCCTGGAAAAGCGGTTGCCGCGGGTTTCGTGGCGCCCGGTGCGCTGTATTCGGGAGGATCTGCGGCACAGCTCAGGCTGAACCTGTTGCGGCCATTTCTAGGCTACAGCCTGATCGGGCAGATTTCACCGCAGTTCTACTCCAACTACCACAGCTTACAGCTTTCCGCGCAGAAGCGCTTTACCGGGAACTCCTCGGCGAACTTCTACTACACCTGGGCGCATGCGCTGACGAACAACCAGACAGACCGTTCGAGCGGAACGCAGTACACCTACTGCCCGGTTTGCGACTACGGGCGGGCTTCGCTCGATCGCCGTCACGTTTTCACTGCAAACTACGTCTACGAACTGCCCTGGCAGCGTTCGCAGCAGGGGTTCACGGGACACCTCCTGGGGGGTTACGGATTTTCCGGGATCCTGACGATCAACAGCGGGCTGCCCTTTACGGTTTTTGCATCCCGGACAAATGACCCTGCCGCGTCGGGCCTGAGCGGACCCGGAAGTCCCAACAATGGCCGTGTCTCAACACCGCGGCCGAACCAGATCGGTGACCCGAACACAGGGCCGAAGACGTTCGATCTATTCTTCAATACGGCGGCATTCGCCGATGTTACGGTCGGCGGGGCTCCGGGGAACGAGCGGCGCGGTGTCGTCAACGGGCCGGGGCTGTGGCGCTACGACATGGCGCTGCTGAAGAACACGAAGATCCGGGAGAGGTGGAACATGCAATTCCGCGCGGAGGCGTTCAATCTGTTCAACCACACCAACTTCCAGTCCGTGGGCACGACGCTATCGACTTCCACGTTTGGGCATGTGACCGCGGTGCGCGACCCGCGCATCCTGCAGCTCGCGCTGAAACTGAATTTCTGAGTTAACCTCTTCAATCACACGAACCCCAGCACGGTGGACACGACCCAGACCAGCGGTACCTTCGGCTGAATCACCGGCTATCGCGATCCCCGCGAGATGCAATTCGGCTTCAAGCTGTCGTTCTAGTGCCGTTTCAATTTTTGGAGATAAACCGAGCAGACCGTTCGTCAGGGGCGTGGTGGTTTGCTTTGAAAAACTTGTAAGCGCATCAAGTTGGCAAGGCAGCAGTCTGTAGAAACAGGGATTTTCGAGCGGCCTGTTCCCGGTCCCTGTCGAGCGGCCCCGGCCCTGTCGGCGGCACCGTCGCAGGCGGCGGCCCGCTCGTCAAAATCTCCAGCGGCAGCGGCCCGATCAACATCCAGCCCTGACGCTCCCCCGCGCTACTTTCCCTCGAACGGGTACTTGTCCTGGCTCTGCACCGCCGCGGCCACCTGCCGCCGCAGCGCGATCGTATCCACCGCCGGGTGCTTCGCGAACCGCTTCAGCACCGCCATCTGCGTCGTCAGCATGTCGCCTTCGTGCACCGCCGCGATCGCCCGCTTCCCTTCGTGCTCCACGCGCTCCGCCGCGTCCGCGATGAACACTCGCGCAGCATCCAGCATCGTCTGCGCCGCGGCTTCTCCCCGCGCCGCCGCCGCTTTCTGCGCCCGCAGCAGCGAAGACTCCATCGCATAGATCTCCATCACTACGTTCGCCAGCGCGCCGATCAGTTCCTGTTCCTCCGCCAGCTTTTCGCGGAACTTCTGCACCGCCCCGCCCGCCGCTTGCAGGAAGATTTTTTTCGAATTTGCCAGCACGCGCGCTTCCTCGGCCAGCACGCCTTCCGGCGTTTCTTCCATTGACGGTCCAGCAAGAATTTCGTCCGCCAGCTTCATCGCCGCCGGGATCAGCGGCAATTGCCCGCCCATGGCCCGCTTCATCAGCATCTGGATGATCAGCATGCGGTTGATTACGTTCGTGCCATCGAAGATGCGGTTCACGCGGCTGTCGCGGTACGCCCGGCACACCGCGTACTCCTCGTGGAATCCATACCCGCCGAAAATCTGCACCGCCTCGTCCACCGCGAAGTCCAGCATCTCGCTGCCGTACACCTTCGCAATCGAGCTTTCGATTGCGTACTCTTCCAGCACCTTCATCGACTGCTGTATTTTATCTCCGCTCCCCGCGGCCGCCGCCATCGCCGCCTCGATGTTCCCCGCCGAGCGGTACACCATCGACTCCACCGCGAAGATCTGGATCGCCATCTCCGCCAGCTTTTCCCGCATCATCCCGAAGTCGCCGATCTGCTTCCCGAACGCTTTTCTCTCTTTCGCGTACTTCGACGACGCCGCCAGCACGTGCCTCGCCCCGCCCACGCACGACGCCCCCAGCGTGAACCGCCCCGAATTCAGGATGTTGAACGCCACGATGTGCCCGCGCCCGATTTCATGCAGCAGGTTTTCCTTCGGCACCACGCAGTTTTCCAGGAAGATCGGCGTCGTCGAGCTGCCGTGAATCCCCATCTTGTGCTCTTCCGCGCCCGCCTTGAACCCCGGAAAATTCCGCTCCACGATGAACGCCGAAAACTTTTCCCCGTTCACCTTCGCGAACACGATGTAAACGTCCGCGAATCCTCCGTTCGTGATCCACATCTTCTGCCCGTTCAGGATCCAGTTCTTCCCGTCCGGCGAGAGCACCGCCCGCGTCAGCGCATTCTGCGAATCCGATCCCGCCTGCGGCTCCGACAAGCAGTACGCCGCGATCCATTCCCCGCTCGCCAGCTTCGGCAGGTATTTTTTCTTCTGCTCTTCCGTCCCGAAGTACACGATCGGCAGCGTCCCGATCCCCGTCTGCGCCCCGTGCGTCACCGCGAACCCGCCGTACACCGAAATCTTTTCCGTCAGCACCGTCGTGGCGATCTTGTCCAGCCCCGCCCCGCCGTACGCTTCCGGCACTCCGCCGCCCAGCAGGCCCACTTCGCCGGCCTTTTTCACCAGCTCCACCATCAGCCCGGGCTTTTTCTCTTCCAGCTCCCTCACGTGCGGCATCACTTCCTTCATCACAAACTCTTCCGCCGTCTGCCCGATCAGCTTCTGATCGTCGGTTAAATCCGCCGGCGTAAATACTTCTTCCGGCCGCGCCGCCTCCAGCAGGAAGCTCCCGCCCTTCGCCGCGCTCTTCGTCATCACGCTCGTCGCCATCTCTTCCTCCCGCTTTCTCTTTCTTCGTCCGCTTGCCCTTCCTTCACCCGCTCCGCTTCCCCGATTCTACCCCCGCCCTCTCGCCCCAGCCAGTGCAATTACGTCCGCGCGAATCCTCTGCTGGATCTCTTCCGCGCGGAGGACTCGCGTTTGAGGGTGGGGGGATTTTAGGATTTAGGTGAAAAAACCGGGCCGGCGGGGGCGGGTTCTTGCCTGTATTTACTTGACCAGTAAATTTTACTTGACAAATTTACTGGTCAAGTGAAAATGTCCCGCCATGGGACGCCGACGCACCCGCTCCAAGCTCCCGTTTCCGCGCCAGACCGGCACCGCCCGGCGGCGTCCTGCAGGCCTGGAGGTTATCCGCGACCCGCAGCGGGCGGCTTCCCTGCTCCACCCGGTGCGGCGGCGGATCCTGCAAGCGCTGACCGAGCCGGATTCGGCGGCGGGAGTCGCGCGTCGGCTGAAACTGCCGCGGCAAGTTACGAACTACCATGTGCGCGAAATGGTCCGAGCGATGCTGCTGGCGCCGGCGGGCCGCCGGAAGTACAGACAGTTCTACGCGCAGTGCTACATCGCGTCGGCGCGGACGTACCTTTTGTCGCCGGACGTGCTGGGAAAACTTGCGGCAGACCCGAAGAACGCGAAGGACCGGTTTTCCGCGGCGTACCTGATGAGCCTGTCGGCTCTGCTGCAGAAGGAGCTTTCGCGCGGAGTGGAAGCGACGATGTGGACGGGAAAGCGTTTGGCGACGTACTCGATGAACACAGAGCTGCGATTTGCTTCGCCGGAGCAGCGCGCGGCGTTTGCGGGGGCGCTGGAACGCGCGGTGATGGACGTAGTGGCAAAGTACAGCGGGCCGTACCGGAATGCAGATGGTTCGAACGCGGCGGGGCGGGCGTTCCGGCTGGTGCTGGGCTGCTACCCGATTCCCGGCGAGCCAGCGGCGGGTGGGAGGCCACCTCTCGGGTAGCACTGCTGGTGGAGATCCTGTGAGCGATTGCCCCAGGCCAGACCCATCCAGTGTGTGGGTTTCGTGATTGACTTGCAAAATTGCCGGTGGTAGGGTCTCCGCATCCTCGCGGAACGGATACCTTTGTGGCGCCCGCCAGCCCTGTAACGGTTATGAAGCAGCAGGGTAGTTCTCGCCTTTCCATCAGATTCTTGACTCGTTTGATGCCACCAGGTGCGGGCGCGATCCTTCTGTCATGAGGCGCAACTTCAAATCAATGTATGCAATTGAGAAGCGCAACGCGCACTGGCGGTCCTTTGACTCGTCGATAGATTCAGGTGCTCTTCTGTTTGGTGAATAAGCATGTGCGTCGCGAGCACATCAGGCCGGCACCAGTTTGGACAATAGCTTGCAAAAACTTCCCGTGCTGGTCTTGAGAGAAGAACGGGCGGCCATTGGAATTCCAAAGCTGGGCTATTGGAGTATGAATTAGCCGTAAAAAATCCGCATGGAGGAGAAACAATGAAACCTTTCCCGTCGATTCCGCTTCGGCCCATATTGCGATGGATGTTCATTCTGGCAGCTTTGATCCTTCCACAGGTTGTCCAAGCCCAGTGGAAAGCCGCCGTGGGAGCCCAGACTACTGATAAGGGAACACAGGCTCTGGCCTTTCTTCCAAACGAGATTTGGATTCACGCCGGCGACAGCATCACTTGGACATTCCCCGCTGACGAGATCCATACGGTGACATTTCTAAAAGTCAGCCCGCCTCCCGCCCAGATACGCCCGCCTTTCCCAGTGGGTTGTCCGGGGACTAAGCCCAGTGGATCCAGCTACGATGGCACGACATGCGTGAACACCGGCCCGGTCGTAACACCCCACACCTATACCGTATTTTTCCCGACGGCCGGCAACTTTAAGGTTGCATGCCTGGTTCACGCCAACATGGACGGAGTGGTTCACGTTCTTCCGCTATCAGAGGAACTTCCCCATGATCAGGATTTCTACGACCAGCAGGCGGCGGATCAGCGAAGCGTTCTGCTCGCGGAGAAAAAGCCTAACCTAGATCCCCAGCTAAGCGCACAGAATAATGAAGTGATTAGCGGCACCGGGGAGATCGTTGCGACTGCTGGTGGATCGCAGTCGGTGTCGGTAAATCGCTTCCTGCACGACGAAACTGTGATCCATGCCGGGGAAACCGTTGAATGGACCAACGAAGACCCAGTAACGCCGCACACCATCACATTCGGGGCCGAGCCTCTGAATCCCATGCCGCCTTCCGACAACGTGAACAAGGATTCCGATGGGGCCCGGCACGCCATAGTCAATGCGCCGACCGATAAAGTACACTCCGGATTCCTTGTGGCGGCACCGCAAGAACGGCCCGGGCTCGTTCAGGCGCCTCCAGCCGTCACGCGGTTCCGGGTGACGTTTCCGAATGAGGGAGTCTTCCCTTACATATGTGCTCTTCATGATGATCTGGGCATGAAGGGTAGGGTGATCGTTCTGCCCTAGCTCCGTCCCGGCAAGCATTACGGCTATCAGCGGACTTCGGCCTGCGACAGAGGCTCCAAAAAAGGAACGCGCACGTCTGTGAATCGCGGGCCGAAGCCGACACGATTCCGGGCGTACCGGGTCGCGCACTCTTCCAGAACCGCTTCTGTCCGAGTACGCCGTTATCAGGCGCAATTTAGCCTAAGGAGCAGGCTGGGCTTCAATTTCTAGGAGTATAATCCAGCCCCAAATGGCATTGAGTTCCGGTACTCGGCTCGGGCCGTACGAAATCCTCGCGCCGCTTGGCGCGGGCGGGATGGGCGAAGTCTACCGCGCCCGCGACACGCGCCTGGAGCGCACCGTCGCCATCAAGATTCTGCCCGCGCAGTTCTCCTCTGATCCAATTCGCAAGCAGCGGTTTGAGCGTGAAGCGAAGACGATCTCCAGCCTGAATCATCCGCACATCTGCGTGCTGTACGACGTTGGAAATCAAGACGGCACCCAGTTCCTGGTGATGGAGTGCGTTGAAGGCGAGACGCTGGCGGCGCGGCTCGAAAAGGGGCGGCTGCCGCTCGAACAGGTGCTGAAGTATGGAACGCAGATCGCGGATGCGCTCGACAAGGCCCACCGTCACGGCGTGGTGCATCGCGACCTGAAGCCCGGCAACATCATGCTGACGGCATCGGGCGCCAAGCTGCTCGATTTCGGGTTAGCGAAAGCTGCGCCCCCGCTGGCCGCGGGAGCGACGCTGACGGCTGCGGCGACGCGAACGACGCCGGTCACCCAGCAGGGCACCGTTGTCGGCACCTTCCAGTACATGTCGCCCGAGCAGGTCGAGGGCAAGGACGTGGATGCGCGGAGCGATATTTTTTCCTTCGGCTCGGTGCTGTACGAAATGGTGACCGGGCGGCGCGCCTTCCCGGGCAAGAGCCAAATCAGCGTGGCTTCAGCGATCCTTGAAAAAGATCCGAAGCCGATTAGCACGTTGCAGCCGTTGACGCCGCCGGCTCTTGACCGCGCCATTCGAGTTTGTCTGGCGAAAGACCCGGAGGACCGCTGGCAGACCGCCCGCGATCTGCTGCTCGAGCTGAAATGGATCGCCGAGGCCGGGTCGCAGGCCGGGATCGCGGCGCCCGTCGTCGCGCGTCGAAAGTATCGTGAGCGGATTGCCTGGGGAATCGCGGCAGTAGGCGTCCTGGCGGCCGTGATTTTTGCCTCTGCCTATTTCCGCGGCGTCTCCACGGAAGTGCACTCCATTCGTTCTTCTATTCTCCCGCCCGAGAAGGCGACCTTTGAATTCGTTGGCGGCTCCGCCGGACCCGTAGCGGTATCACCCGACGGGAGGCGTTTGGCCTTCCGCGCCCGCGACGCTTCCGGGAAGTCCTTCCTGTGGGTGCGCTCGCTTGACGGAGCGACGGCCCAGCCACTGGCCGGGACGGAAGGAGCCTCTTTTGCCTTTTGGTCGCCCGATAGCCGCTCTATCGGATTCTTCGCTGATGGGAAACTGAAAAAGATCGCAGCCGCGGGCGGACCCGCGCAGACCCTTTGCGAGGCGTCGGAAGGCCGCGGGGGAACCTGGAACCGGGACGACGTAATCGTTTTTTCCCCTACGGGCGGGAGCCCTCTCCTTCGCGTTTCAGCCTCCGGCGGAGCGGCAACAAGTGTCACCCAGCTTAACCAGTCGCGCCGCGAAACGACTCACCGGTGGCCCCACTTTCTGCCCGATGGGCGCCACTTCCTTTATTTCGTCCGGAACACGCTTTCTGGCGGGCCTTCGGAGCAGAATGGCCTTTATGTCGGCTCGCTCGACTCGAAAGAACAAAAGTTGCTGCTGCATGCAGGCTCCAACGCCGTCTATGCGCCGCCCGGGTATCTGCTCTTCTGGCGGGAGCAAAGCCTGATGGCCCAGCCCTTCGACGCGAAGCACCTGAAACTCATGGGCGACGCCTTTCCCGTCGCCGACCAGGTTCAGTATCTTGGCGGGCTGGGCCATGGTGGTTTCTCCGTCTCCGAGAACGGGATTCTGGCCTACCAGGCAGGTGTGGGCCAGGGCGGGACGCAACTACTTTGGTTCGACGCAAACGGGAAGCAGATCGGTCCGGTTGGTTCGCCAGGGAACCATGGTACGGTTCGGCTTTCGCCCGACGGGCAAAGGGTCGCGGAGTTTGTTGTGGATAACCAGGCGGCGAACATGGACATCTGGCTGCATGATTTGGCCCGTGGCGTCCCCACGCGCTTCACCTTCGATCCTTCGTTTGACTGGTATCCCGTGTGGTCCCCGGACGGAAGCCGAATTGCCTTTGCTTCCAACCGCAAGGGCCAATACAACCTTTACCTGAAAGATTCCGCTGGCGCCGGCGCCGAAGAGCTTCTCTTCGAGTCCCAAGCGGACAAGCGGCCCACTGACTGGTCGCGTGACGGCCGCTTCATTGTCTTTGGTTCGTCTGACCCCCAGGGCAGCACAAGATGGGGTATCTGGGTCCTGCCGCTCTTTGGAGATCGAAAGCCCTTCCCCTTCCTGCAAACCCAATTTGACGAGGGCGCGGCGGTATTCTCTCCGGATGG